>Ga0070699_100000139_pt1 | contig 68023 bp, 54 predicted proteins | sample KBSK1503metaG_FD_65473 | JGI IMG/M metagenome (GOLD analysis project Ga0070699, IMG submission 65473) | Corn, switchgrass and miscanthus rhizosphere microbial communities from Kellogg Biological Station, Michigan, USA - KBS K1-50-3 metaG | ecosystem: Host-associated > Plants > Roots >... | reverse complement strand
ACGTCCAGTGGTACAACCCCATCCTTTCGTACTACCTCCCACAGCGATCGTTTGTCTTCGGCGCGGCGATCGTCATGGCGGTCCTGCTGCTTTTAACGCCACCTATGCTCAGCACACCGATCCTCCGGTGGCGCGAAACCATCACGACGATCCGAAAGTCGTGGCGGCGCTGGACGATCAAGAGCGAAGCGGTCGCCTTCCTTACCGCCGGCGGACTGACCGGCCTGCTGCCGTTTTTTCACGTGCACAGCATAGTCGTGCTCGGCATCGTCACCGTGTGCTGGGCGCTCCTCTTTCCGAGGCCGGCCTGGCTCGGTTTCTTCGCCGTGACGGCGGTGCTCGCCGTGCCGCGACTGCTGATGGCGGTACCCGGCGACCCGGGCGCGCCGCCCGATCACCAGTACCCGCGCTGGCTGATCGGCTGGGTTTCCGGGGCAGACTTCCCGCCGTGGTTCTGGATCAAGAACACGGGTCTGTTCTGGCCGCTGCTGCTGCTCGCCCTGCTGAGCCCGCTGGCGTTGCGCGGCCGGATCCGGCTGCTGATCGCGCCCTTCGGCCTCGTATTCCTGGTGGCCAACCTGATCAAGTTCCAGCCGTGGGATTGGGACAACAGCAAGCTGCTCGTCTTCTGGTATCTGGCGAGCGGGGTCGCCGTGGGGGCCCTGCTCGTGCGGCTGGCGCGCGCGCACCTGGCTGGCGCCGTGGTCGCGGCCGCCATCTGGCTGAGCCTGGTCGCCTCCGGCGTGCTCTCGCTCCTCCAGTACCTGCCGCCCCAGGGACCGGCGTATGTCTGGTTCACGACGGAGGAGGTGCAACTCGCCGAACAGGTGCGCCAGCAGACCCCACCGAAGGCGGTCTTTGTCACCGGGGAGCAACCGACCAATCCCATCGCCGACCTCGCGGGACGCTCGGTCTTGATGAGCTACCCGGGCTGGTTATGGAGCTACGGCATCAACTACACGCAGCGGGAGGCCGACCTGGCTCGCATCTACAACGGCGGTCCCCAGGCACTCGACCTGCTGCACCACTATCACGCCGATTATGTCGTGATCGGGCCGAACGAGAGCAGCGTTTTCCATCCGAACGTTGACTACTTCAGGACCCAGTTCCGGCTGGTGCTCCACACCGCGAGTTACGAGATCTACGCCGTGCCGCCGGGCTAGAATGGCGGCGTGCTGACGCGCTTCCTGGTTCATGTGGTCGCCCTTCTCTTCGTCTTCTACTTCATCTGGCACATTCACTCGAGCATTCTCTGGGCGGCCGTCGTCATGGCTGTGATCCTCGCCCTGGTCAACACCATCATCCGCCCCGTGCTGTTGATCCTCACGCTGCCCGTGACCATCGTGACCCTGGGGTTGTTCGTCATCGTTCTCAACGCGCTGCTCTTCGCCCTTTCCTTCGCGGTCCTGCAGGGGCTCTTGAACGTGCATTTCGACCTGACCTTCTTCCAGATCCTGATCGGCTACGTGATCTATGTCATCGTCAGTACCGTGCTGACGAACCTGATCCGCTAGGCCCCAGACAGCTGGCGGACGACCCGCGCGAGGTTGTCGCGCCAGATCGATTCCGGGGTCGGGGGCAGGATGTCGTCCCAGATCGCGGCAAAACTGCCGATCAACTGAGGAAAGCGCGCGGGCCGGGCCATGAACCACCAGTGGAGGTGCTCGCTGCCGTCGCCCCAGCGGCAGACATGCACCCGTCCAATGCCGTCGATCGACCGCACCGCGCGTTCGATGCGCGCCAGCAGGGTGCCAAGCTCGGCGGCCATTTCGTCGGGCAGGTCCCCAGGTTCTGCGTAGTGCGCGCGCGGGTCGAGCAGAAGAACCACCGGCATTCCCGAGGGTTGTCCGAGGGCCCGAAGTCGCCAGCGCTCGGTGGTCCAGATGAACGAACTGTCAGGAGCGGCACAGGCTCTGCAGTCGAGGCCGCCCTCACCCTGGCGTGCCACGTCTTTATCAATCGGCGGCCGAAGGGCCCGCGGTCGCATGTCGCCCTCGAAGGGAAATGTGTCCCATTCGTCCACCTCCGGCATCCGTAGCGCGTTGGCGGCACGCCGGTACAGTTCCTCGGGTGTTTCGGGCATGGGGCTATGGTAGTTTGGCTCGCAGGTGGAGTGGCCGGCGTCTTTCTATGCCCTCAAGCGTGGCGAAGGCTGCGAGATGTGCCGACAGGGTCGCCCCGATGAGACACGGTGGGGCGTGCGCTTCTTCGCCGGTCGGGTGTCGGATGCGTACCTTCAGCGAGCCAACATCCAGCGCGGTTACACGGTCGTCGTCTGGCGCGGTCGCCATGTCGCCGAGCCGACGGAACTCTCGCCAACCGATGCGTCTGCGTACTGGCTCGAGGTGCTTCGCGTCGCCCAGGCGCTCGAGACGCAGCTGAAGCCGGTGAAGATGAACTACAACGTCCTCGGGAATTCCCTTCCGCATCTACACACGCACCTGATTCCACGCTACGCAGACGATCCACGTCCAAGCTGGCCATTTCCCTTCCCGGACCATGAACCTCTGTCGATCGACGCCGCGGTTTTGCAGGCCGATGCGGAGGGCCTGCGAACGCTGCTGACCTAGAAGGCCCAGTACCCGCGGCCGAAGGCGAGCCCGAACACCATCAGGCTCACGAAAGAGACCGCCACCATCCCAAGGTAGATCCATCGCTGGCTGATCCGTCCCACGAGTAGGAAGAGCGGATACATGGCCAGCAGATACCGCGGGATGCTCAGCCAGAAGGGGAGGAAGGTCACCATCACGGTGAGCACCGTGGCGTAGGCGGCGTCCGATGGTCGCAGCCGCAGCCAGCTGAGGATGGTCGTGGCATAGGCGGTGATCCCGCCGACGGCCTCGCCGCCACCGACGGTCAGCTTCTCCCAGGGCACCCGCCAGCCGATGCCGCGGATGGCGTCGGTAAATCCCACCCAGGGCGCCGAGAGTGAATGGAACCAGTGCTGGCGCTGGACGGTGATGAAGGCGAACGCATCGCCGAGCACGAGCAGATTGGTGGCGAGATAGGTCAAGAAGCCGAGCAGGATCAACGCCGGAGCGAGCACCGCCTGCCACACCTCGCGCAAGGCGCGCCGCGCGTAAAAGAGCTCGATCACGAGCAACGGCAGCAACGCGAGCCCGGTCAGGCGCGCGGCTGCGGCCAGACCGCCGAGCAGCCCCGCAAACAGCCAGCGCCGCCGTCGCGCCGCCAGCACCGCGCCGAACGCGAGCGCGCAGAAGAGGGCTTCCGTGTACCCCACCAGCAGGAAGAAGGCGGTAGGGAAGACCAAGAAGAAGGCGGCCGCCCGAAAGGCGGCATTCTCCCGGAGGTCCTGTCGAGCGAGCTCAAAGAGCAGGATGCCGGCGACCACGCCCGCGACATTGCTGATCAACAGGGCGGCGGTCCGGGCAGGAAGGCCGGTCGCGGCGATGGCACTGATCAAGGCCGGATACAGGGGAAAGAAGGCGATCAGGTTGCGGGCATCGCCGGTCGCACTGTAACCGTGAGTGGCCAGGTAGAGGTAGTGCTGCGCATCCCAGTGGTCCCAGGCGCGCCCGAGGGCAGTCAGCGGATCAGGGCCGGCTCCGAATTCGGCCAGGGTGAGGATGACGAGCACAGCCTTGACCAGCAGCGCGAGGAGGACAAGGCTCAGCCAGGGTCGGATTCGATCCCGGGACAGCCCCACGATTGGAAGGGTTCGGATACCATAGCGACGCAACGGCCTACCGGCCGTCGCGCTGAGTGACTTCACAGGCCTGGCTTCCGATTTTCCGCGCCATTGCCGCGGAGATCCGCGCCGAGATCGTGCCCCTCTCGGGCACGGCGCGCGGCCGCGAGGTGGTCGGCCTCGGCGCGGGCGGCGACCAGACCATCTATCTCGATCAGCTCGCCGAAGGGATCGTCGTGCGCCACCTGGAGCAAGCCTATCGCAGCGGTTTGCGTTTTCATTTGATCTCGGAAGAACTCGGCGAACGTGACTTCGGCGGCCCGGCGCTGATCCTGGCCGACCCCCTGGACGGCAGCTTCAACGCCAAGATGGGACTGCCGTACTATGCGGTCGTGCTGGCCGCCACGGAGGGTGACCGATTTCGGGACGTGCGACTCGGCTACGCGCAGAACCTGGTAACGGGGGATGAGTTCCACGCAGTCCATGGCGGCGGCGCCTTCCGCAATGGGAGGCCGCTGCAGCCGAGCCCGGCCGACTTCGACGGCCGCTCGATCCCGGTGGTTTCCTTCGATGCTCCCAGCGGTGTCGAACCGCGGGAACGAGCCGCCACCATCTTCGCCCGGGCGGAGAAAGTCCGCCAGCTCGGCTCGGCGGCGCTGAACCTCTGTCACACGGCGGTCGGCGGCGTCGCGCTGCAGGCGACGCCCGCGCCGGTTCGCGCCTTCGACCTGGCCGGCCCGTTGCTGATCCTTCGTGAGGCGGGTGGCGTCGCGACCGACTATGACGGGGGCCCGGTGGACGATGTCTCGGTGCGCCTCGACTCGAGGACGACCCTGCTGGCATCGCTCTCGGCGAGAGTACACGCCTTCGCCCGCCTGCTGGTTTCCGAGCGGGTGTCGTGATGCTCGAGCCGGAGCAGACGACCTTCATCATCCTGTCCTTCGAGGGTCCGGACGTGTACTCGCAGGCGGGTGGGCTGGGCGTGCGAGTCAAGGAGCTCTCTCGCGCGCTGGCCGAGCGCGGCTTCGAGACCCACCTCTTCTTCGTAGGTGACCCCGCGCTGCCTGCGCACGAAAGCGCACTCGACGGCCGGCTCTGGCTGCACCGGTGGAGCCAGTGGATCAGCCGCTACCATCCGGTCGGGGTCTACGACGGCGAGGACGACAAGGTAGCGGACCTGAATCGCAGCCTGCCCGATGCGCTGGTGAAGGACTTCATCCGACCCGCCATCGAACGGGGCAACACGGTGGTGGTGCTGGGCGAGGAGTGGCATATCGCGCACGCCATGTCACTGCTCTCCGACGGGCTCTACTTCGCGGGGTTGCGCGACCGCTGCCTGCTCTTATGGAACGCCAACAACCACTTCTCGTTCAACCGCATCAACTGGGGCCAGCTCGGCTTCGTCGCGACCCTGATGACGGTGAGCCGTTACATGAAGCACATCATGTGGCGCTGGGGTGTGAACCCGATCGTGGTGCCCAACGGCATTCCCGGGTCGATGATGGCCCGGGTGAGCCAGGCCCAGGTGCGGGCGGTCCGCACCGCGGTCGCGGCCCCCGCCTTCCTCTTCAAAATCGGGCGCTTCAGTCCCGACAAACGGTGGCACCAGGCGATCGCCGCGGTCGCGCAGCTGAAGGAGCGTGGCGTTGGGACCCGGCTCCTGATGCGCGGCGGGCTGGAGCCATTCGGCGGCGAGGTGCTCGACTTTGCCCGGCAACGCGGCCTGAGCGTAGTGCCGCTGTCCACTCGGATCGAGGACGTGGCCGCGCTGGCGCGGACGCTCAAGGAGAACGCCGACGCCGACATCTGGAACGTGACGGCATTCCTGCCGGACGACTTACTGCCGGTGCTCTATGCCTCGGCCACCGCGACCCTGGCCAACAGCGGGCACGAGCCATTCGGTCTGGTCGGCTTGGAGGCGATGGCATCGGGCGGGATTGCCTTCGTGGGGGCGACCGGGGAGGAATACGCGCAGCCCTTCAAGAACGCGATCGTGATCGAAACCGAGGAGGCGGCCGAGATCGTCGCCTACGTCACCAACCTCGCCGCCCGCCCGGAAGCCGCCCGCAACATGCGGATCGCGGCGCAGCGGACCGCCCGGGACTACACCTGGCAACGCGTCATCGATATCCTGTTGCAGCGTCTCGAGTTCGTGGCCCTCAAGCAGGGGCTGAAAACGCCATGAGAGGATAGAGCTCGATGCCCAACTCGCTCGTCATCTACATGGTGGCCCATCAGCCCCGACGGGTCCGCCTGCCCGCACTGCTGATTCCGCGCGGAACCCCGCCCGAGAAGATGGACGCGCTGATTTTCGACGACCAGATGGATCGGCGGTACTTCGACAAGGTGGCGAAGTACTGCTACCGGCCGGCCACCGAGCTCTTTCAGTCGCTGGTCGACAAGGGCATGAAGATCTCGCTCGGGTTCTCGGTCTCGATCCTGCTCCAGATGCGGCGTTATGGGCCGGACGTGCTCGCGGGTTTTCAGAAATTGGTCGGTCACGAGAACGTCGAGCTGGTGGCCGTCGAGCCCTACCACTCCTTCATCTTCTACCTCGACATCGCGGCCTTCGCGGAGCGGATGGCGTGGGGCAAACGGCAACTCGAGGAGACCTTCCAGAAGACGATCTCGGTCACCGATACGACCGAGATGTTCATGTCGAACGACGTCTACTTCCAGCTGCAGGCGACCGGATTCAAGGGCGCGGTCATGGACGGGAGGCCCTGGGTGATGGGCTGGCGCGAGCCAACCCACCTTTATCGGTACCCCAATGAGGAGATGCGGCTCCTCACCCGCCACTTCGAGTTGAGCGACGACGTCGGCTACCGGTTCAGCAACCGCGAATGGAACGGCTGGCCACTGATGGCCGATACCTACGGCAACTGGCTCCGCGGCGCCATGGGAGAGTTCGTGTTCCTCGCCTGGGACTTCGAGACCTTCGGCGAGCATCACCGCGCCGACTCGGGCATCTTCCCCTTCATGCACGCGCTCCACGACGACCTGGTCAAGAACAAGATGAAGTACCTGACCCCGTCGGAAGCGATCGCCACCTTCAAGGACGCCCATGAGATGCCGCTGCCCGAGTATGGCTGCACCTGGGCCGGCGATGGCGGCATGGATTTCTTCCTGGGCAACGAGGCCCAGCAGGGCATCTTCCGCCTGATGCATCACATCTACAACAAGGCGAAGCTGACCAAGCACCCCCACCTGATGGACATCGCCAAGTGGTTGCTGCAGTCGGACAACCTGCACCTGATCCAATGGTTTTCCAAGAGCGGGAGCCAGGCGGAGGTCTCTGCCTACTTCACGCCCGACGAGTGGTGGGAGCTGGGCGGCCTTGGCATCCTCCGCGAGCAGCAGCGCGTCTACGTCAACTTTCTGCGCGCCATGGACGAGTATGCGTAGTCGAAATCTTGCCCGCTGATCCTCATCCAACCTAAAATTCGAACGGAATGATGAGGGGGGACTCCGATGAGCGGTCTCCCCGCTGCTCTTCCGGGCAGCGATTTTCCCCCCGTGATCGTCGCCGATGACGACCCCGACGTCCGGACCATGTTGCGGACCCTCCTCGAGCTGGATGGTCACGAGGTGATGGAGGCCAAGGACGGCGACGAGGCCTGGCGGCTGTGCCTCGAGTACCAGCCGTCGGTCGTGGTGGCCGACATCCAGATGCCCGGTCTTGACGGCCTGCAGCTGTGCCGGAAGATCCGGTCCAGCCAGTACTCGGCCGGCATCAGGGTGATCGCCTATACCGCCGGGATGGCGACGCCGGAGGAAGCCCGACGGGCGGGCTGCGACGCGTACTTTCTGAAGACCGACCCGCTGCCGAGGCTGCGGGAAAAGGTCCGGCAGTACGTGGACGCTCGAACCCCGAAGTAGCCCCGAATACAAGCCGTATTCGACGGCTGCAAGGTCGGCCCTAGGGCCCGGTTATACCGCAGGGTGCCTGCCTTGTCCGTGCCTGCCTTGCCGGCCGTCATCGTTCTGTCACTGGTCGCCATCGCGGTGGGCTCACTGTTGATCCTCCGCCTGGCGCATGGCGCCCTGCCGTGGGGACGCCTGATGATCGCGCTCGGCCCCGACGGGCGCCCGATGCGGCCCCGCGTGAGATGGCGCCTGTGGTCGATCAGCCATGGCGAGTCCCCGCGCCTGGCGGCGCTGGGCGGGCTTGCATCGGTCGCGCTTGGCTGCGCGGCGGCGGCCGCGCTCGGCCCCCGGCTGTTCGACTCGGTCGTGCATCCGGTCAACTCCATGGCGACGACGCTGATGATTTTCACCATCGCGGTGTCCACTGTCCTGGTCCCCGTCGGCCTGACGGTGATGATCCGCGCCACCCTCGACCTTACGGCCCGCCGCTCTTCGATGGTTGGGCTGGTCGTCGGGATGCGGCGTGACTCGGGCGTCTTCGGCCGGAGCTACCGGATCGCGGTGCAGGCAGGAGACAAGGCGATGGCCAAACGCTTGTGGGCGGAATCCTTCCGCGTCAAGCGCGCCATCTTTGACCGTCTGAGTCCGGGCGATCGCGTGACCGTCGAGTACTCGCCGCGCCTGTTTTACGTCTATAGCATGGTGCTGCCCGAACCGCTGAAAAAAGCGGTTGGCTAGACTTTTCCATCGTGACGCGACCCCTGCATGTGGCGTTCGTCTGGCACATGCACCAGCCGTACTACAAGGATGACCTCACCAACCGGTTTCTCCTTCCCTGGGTGCGGTTGCGTTGTGCCAAGGACTATTACAAGATGCCGGCCCTGCTCGCCGACTATCCGGCGATCAAGCAGACCTTCAACCTCGTGCCGGCCCTGGTCGCCCAGGTGGAGGACTACGCCGGCGGTGGTTCATCGGACGTGTACCTCGAGCTGGCCCGCCGTCCCGTGTCGGAGCTTAGTGCGGATGAGCGTGCCTTCATCGCGCGCTGGATGACCGAATCGAGCCAGATCCGTCGCGTGCGTGAGTATCCGCGGTATGCCGAGCTCGTCCGAAAGCGGGAGCAGGCGTGGCCGCGTGCGACGGGCGACCTGGCGCGGCTCTTCAGCGATGCCGAGCTGCGCGACCTGCAGGTCTGGTTCAACCTCTCCTGGATCGGCCCCGAGGTGATGGAGCGCAATGCCGTCATCGGCGAGCTGGTCAGGAGAGGCCGCGACTTCACCGAGGCGGACAAGGAGCCGATCTTTAGCGCGCAGTTCGAACTCCTGCGCAAAGTGTTGCCCACCTATCGCGAGGTCCAGGACCGCGGCCAGGCCGAGCTGATCACGAGCCCCACCTACCACCCGATCCTGCCCCTGATCGCCGACCTCGGCATCGCACGGGTCGCGCGGCCGGACCTGGCGATGCCGCGACGGGCGTTCGCGCACCCGGAGGATGCCGCCGAACAGCTGCGCCGCGGCGTCGAGTCGCACACGCGCAGCTTCGGCGTACGGCCGCGCGGGATGTGGCCACCGGAACAGGCGATCTCTGAGGACATCGTGCGGCTCGCCGCCGACCAGGGTCTCGAGTGGATGCTGAGCGATGAGGCAATCCTGGCCCGCTCACTTTCGAGCTCGTTCGCCCGAGACGGCCAGGGGCAGCTCATGCAACCGGACGCGCTCTACGGCCCCTATCGCGTGCAGACGGGCGCATCGCCCCTCCACCTCCTGTTTCGGGATGGGCGCTTATCCAATGCCATCGGCTTTGAGTATCAGAATTCGTCCGCCGACGAGGCGGCCAAGGACCTGGTCGATCGACTCAAGGGCATCGGGCAGCGCCAGAAGGACAGCCCCTTTATCGCGGTGATCGCACTCGACGGCGAGAATTGCTGGGACTTCTATGAGGCGAACGGCAACCTATTCCTGCGTTCGCTCTACGCCCGACTGAGCCGCGAGCCGGAGCTGAAGACCGTGACGATCTCGGAGTTTCTCTCGGAATTCCCGGCTGACCGCGAGCTGTCACGCATTCACCCAGGGTCGTGGATCAGCGCCTCCTTCGACACCTGGATCGGCGACCAGGAACACAACGCCGCCTGGGATATGCTGGCCGACGCCCGCAATCTACTCAGCGAGCGGGAGCGCGCCGCCGCCGGTCAGGAACAGCTCAAGACGGCGCGCCGTGAGGTCTTGATCGCGGAGGGGAGCGACTGGTTCTGGTGGTTCGGTCGCTCGCACGACTCCGGGATGGACCAGATCTGGGACAGCCTCTATCGGCTTCACCTGCGCAACATCTATATGTCGCTCGGCGTGCGCCCGCCGGCGAGCCTCTATCAGCCGATCGTCAGCGTCGCCGAAGGCGCCGCCACCAAGCGGCCGGATCGGAAGATCAGCCCCAAGCTCAACGGTGACGTCGACGAGGACGAGTGGAATGCCGCGGGCTATGTCGACGTGACCGCGCTCTTCGGCGCCATGCACCCGCCGCGCGGCGCCGTGCGGCGGATTTGGTTCGGCCATGATGACCGCAACCTCTATTTGCGCTTCGACCTCCTCGACCGCCAGTCGACGCCACCGGTGAAGCTGGAGATGTTCTTTTCCGGCAGTCCTGTGGAGGCGGGGCCCGCCCCGAGCGCCTTTAGCTTCGAGCCCGCCCTCCGGCTCACCGCGCAGCGACGGGACGGTGACGTCGAGCTCGAGCTTCGCGACCTTACGCCCGGTGGCGGGAAGCCTCGCTGGACGGGTAGCGCCGCCGTGGGCGATACGATCGCATTCGCCCTGCCCTTCCAGGTCCTTGGGCATGACCCGGGTGAAACCCTCCAGATGGTCGCGCTCGCCCACCAGGATGGCGAGCCGGTGGAGCAACTGCCGCCAACGGGGTCGATCGCGGTCCGGGTGCCGGGCGATGTCGCGAGCGGCGGTCATGAGGGGCCGCTGAAAATCCTGCTGGTGTCGGCCGAGGTCGCGCCCTTTGCCAAGGTGGGCGGGCTTGCCGACGTCGCCGGCGCGCTGCCAAAAGCGCTGCGGGCGATGGGGCACGACGTTCGGGTGGTGATGCCGCGCTACGGCAGCGTCGATGTCGACAAGTACGGGCTACGCAAGGTGGTGACCAACCTCGGCGTTCCGCTGGCACACCAGCCGGTCAACGCGGACGTGCTCGAAGGACGGATCGGGGAGGACGTGCCGATCTATTTCATCGACAACCCGCAATTTTTCGGCCGCGAAGGCATGTACGGATTCTGGGACGACGATGCGCGCTTCATCTATTTCAGCCGGGCGGCGCTCGAGATGTTGAAGCCGCTTGATTTTCGACCCGATGTGATCCATGTCAACGACTGGCACACCGCCGTCATCCCCAACATGCTGGCTCGGCTCTATGCCGCCGACCCGTTTTTCGCCGATGTCGCGACCGTCCTCACCATCCACAACCTCGCCTTTCAGGGTGTCTTTGGATACGGCACGCTTCACCTCGCCGATCTCGAACAGTGGGGGCTGATCAAGCCCGGGCTGCCCGGGCTCGACGACATCGTCAACCTGCTCGGGCGCGGTCTCTATTTTTCGGACGTCGTCAACACCGTCAGCAACCGCTATGCGGAAGAGATCCTCACGCCGGAGTACGGCGAAAAGATGGACCCGCTGCTGCGAGTCTTTCGCAGCAAGCTGCACGGCATCATCAACGGGATCGATTACGAAGTCTTCAACCCGTCGGTGGACACCTCGATCGCCGCACGCTACGACATCGGCAGCGTCGCCAAGAAGGTCGAGAACAAGCTGGCGCTGCAGAAGGAGGTCGGGCTGCCCGAGGATCCGGCGATCCCGGTCATCGGCCTGATCTCGCGGCTCTACGACCAGAAGGGACTCGACCTGATCGCCAACATCATGTGGGGGTTGATGCGGCTCAATCTCCAGCTGGTCGTGCTGGGTGCCGGCGACTCGCGCTACGAGGAGATGTTCCAGGCGGCCGCTCGCGACACCCCGCAAAAGGTCTCCGCCACCATCGGCTTCAAGCCGGTCCTTGCGCAACACATCTACGCCGGCTCCGACATCTTCCTGATGCCGTCGCGGTTCGAGCCCTGCGGGCTGGGCCAGCTGATCAGCCTTCGGTATGGGACCATCCCGATCGTTCGTGCCACGGGTGGCCTCGCCGACACGATCGACGATTGGGATCCCGTGCGGCAGACGGGCAACGGCTTCGTCTTCAGCGCCTACGATCACTGGGACCTCTACGCCCAGGTGGTGCGGGCGCTGGAAACCTTCCGCCAGCCCCAACTCTGGCAGCGCCTGCAGGGCAACGCCATGTCGACCGACGTCAGCTGGGCCAACTCGGCGAAGAAGTACGTCCGCCTCTACCGGGCGGCGGTCTCAAACCACGCCGAGGCTCGGGAGTACACGGCCGCCGCGACCGGACCTTACGGCTGGTAGCCCCAGGCGACACCCAAATCGGGCCGCTGTCTAATAGACCTTAATATTTGGACGCTTTTCTTGATGTCTTGACATCAGGTAGGTCATGATTACGGCGATTCGGCTTTGAAGACCGCTCGAGAACGCCGATACATCAACCCCTGGAAGGGAGGTAACTGACGTATATGGACGACACATTCGCTCGATTCCGATGGCTTCGGGTACCGGCACTCTTAACGGTGGTCGGGTTGCTCGTGGCGGCGTGCGGAACCTCCGCCCCCACGACGAGCAACCTCGCCAAGGATCAGACGCTGCGGGTCAACATCGTGACCGAGCCGAACAGCCTCGACCCAGGGCAGGAGCAGTACAGCTACGAAGGCTCGATCGGCGGGATGATTAGCGAGCCGCTACTGCACGTCAAGCCGGACCTTTCCGATGCGGCGCCAGCGACGGCCGCGAGCTACAGCGTTTCGTCCGATGGATTGACCTGGACTTTCAAGATCCGCTCAAACGCCAAGTGGAACGACGGCAAGCCCGTCACCGGCGCTGACTTCGTCTACGCCTGGCAGCGGATCCTGGACCCGCGCCTCGCGGCGCCCTATGCCGATCCCTTCTTCGATGGCACCGTCGCGGGTGCCGCGGACTATGCCAACCTCGACCCGACCAAGGACGCGGCCAAGATCCCGGACTTTATCAACGGCCTCGGCCTCTCGGCGCCGGATGCCAGCACCTTTGTCGTCAAGCTCCAGGCGGCGTCGCCCTTCTTCAAGTGGATCGCCAGCCTGTGGATGTCGGCTCCGGTCCGCAAGGACGTCGTGGACCAGTACGGCTCCGACAAGTGGGCGACCGCGCCGACCTCGTTGATCACGAATGGTCCATATAAGGTCTCAGAGATGGTCTCCAAGGACCACATCACGCTCGTCCCCAATACCAATTACTGGGGAAATCAGCCGACCGTGACTAAGATCATCAACTACGAGATCTCGGACGATAACCAGGCCTACGCGAAGTACCTGAACGGCGAACTCGACGAGGTCAACGTCCCGCTGGCGAACACCCAGCTGGTCAAGAACGACCCCGTCCTCAGCAAGCAGATCAAGTTCGTCCCGCAGCTGACCCTATTCTGGATGGACTTCAACACTCGGAAGGCGCCGTTCAACAACAAGGACGCCCGGCTGGCGTTCTCGAAGGCCGTCGACCGGAACGCACTGACCACCAATGTGCTGCAGGGGCGGTCGGCCCCAGCCGACTTCTTCATTCCCAAGGGGATGAATGGCTACCGGCCTGACCTCGGCGCGACGCAGGCCTTCGATCCGGCCGCCGCCAAAACATTGCTGACCAACGCGGTCGGTGATCCGAGCAAGATCACGATCGATTTCTTGATCCGGAACACCACCGCCAACAAGCAGATCGGCGAGTTCATCTCCGCCCAGCTGCAGACCAACCTGGGTGTCAAGGTGAACCAGGTCGTCATCGACAGCAAGACGGTCACCACCCGGCTCCGGGCGCACCAATACAGCCTCTATGTGGGCGGCTGGGGCGCCGACTACCCGGATGACCAGGACTGGTTCGACATCTGGATGACCGGTAGCGGCAATGTGTTCGGCGGCTACAGCAACCCGGCCTACGACGCCCTCGTGAAGCAGGCCGACACCACGTCGGATGCGACCAAGCGCCAGGGCCTCTACGATCAGGCGCAGAAGATCCTGATCGACGACGCGGGCGGCGGCTTCCTGTACCAGCGCAACTACATGTTCCTGGTTAAGCCATACGTCCAGGGTCTGACCACGACCGCGTCTGACTTCGAAAACGTGGGCGACTTGTTCTATACCAGGGTATCGATCGCCCAACACTAGAGCACAGGCTTGGCAGTAGCACAGGGCGCCCCACCGCGGGGCGCCCTCCTCTCCTTCAAGATTCCGCGGGGCCGAGGGGCCAGCCTCGGCCTGTACGTCGTCCGGCGGATCCTGTGGTTGGTTCCCGTCCTCTTCTTCGTCATCACGATCACCTTCGTGCTGATGCACCTGGCCCCCGGCAGCCCGTGGGACCGCGAAGGGAAGCAGCTGTCGGCGGCGGTGGTTCGCAACCTGAACGCGAAGTACGGTCTGAGCGATCCGTTTTTCGTCCAGTACGGGCGCTACCTCATAAACGTGGTGCATTTCGACTTCGGGCTCTCGTTCCAGTACGAGGACCAGCCGGTCAGCGCCCTGATTCTTAGGAGCTGGCCGCCCACCGCGGTGATCGGGTTGCTCGCCTTCCTGATGATCGTGATCTTCGGCATCGGCATCGGCGTCGTGGCCGCCTTGCGGCAGAACACCTGGGTCGACTACGCGGTGGTCGGCTTTAGCACCATCGGAGCCTCGACGCCGGCGTTCGTCCTCGGCATCATCCTGATCATCATCTTTTCGGTCTCGCTCTACCGCATCAGCGGCGGCAACTTCTCCCTCCCAACCGGCGGCTTTGCCCTTGACCAGCACCTCATCATGCCGGTCGTGACGCTGGCGACCTTACCGATTGCCTTTATCGCCAGGCTGACGCGCGCCAGTACGCTCGAGGTGCTCCGCCAGGATTACATCCGCACCGCATGGGCAAAAGGCCTGCGCGAGCGGCTCGTGGTCACCAAGCATGTGCTGAAGAACTCACTGATCCCAGTCGTCTCGGCACTGGGGCCGACCTTCGCCGTGCTCATCACCGGCTCGGTCATCGTGGAGAGCGTCTTCGCTATTCCCGGGATCGGCCGCGCCTTCGTGATCGCCGTCAGCTCGCGTGATTACCCCATGATCCTGGCGACGACCATCTTGTTCTCGGTAATCGTCGCGCTGGCCAACCTGATCGTCGACCTGCTTTACACGGTGATCGACCCGCGCGTGAGGCTCGGCTGATGGCTGCCGCGGCCGCCGTTTCACTGGAGCAAATCGATTGGGAAAATCCTGAGCAGATCGGGCTCTGGCAGGATGCCTGGCAGCGCTTCCGCCGCAACCCGATCGCGGTCGGCGGGTTAATCTTCGTCTGCCTTCTTGTGCTCGACGCCCTGCTGGCGCCGGTGCTGGTGGCGGTCCACGTGATTGCCGATCCCTTGAAACAGGACGTGGCCAACTCTTATGCCGGCTTCAGCCTCCAGCATCCGCTGGGGACCGACTATCTCGGCCGTGACTTGATGAGCCGCACCATGTTCGGCGCTCGTATCTCGCTCACCATCGGGCTGACCGTACAGGCGATCTATCTGTTGATTGGCGGGACCATCGGCCTGGTTTCCGGCTACCTCGGCGGTCGGGTGGATAACTTGCTGATGCGATTTGTCGACATCTGGTACGCGTTCCCGGACCTACTTTTCCTGCTCGTGGTGGTCTCAATCTTCCAGCCGAGCCTGTTCGTCATCTTCGGTGCGATCGGGATCATCGGCTGGGTGGACCTCTCCCGCCTGATCCGTGGGCAGGTGCTCTCGCTCAAGGAAAAGGAATTTGTCGAGGGCGCGAGGGCCGCTGGGAGCGGGCCGTCGAAGATCATCCTTCGCCATCTGCTGCCGAACACCCTCGGCCCGATCATCGTCAGCCTCACCTTCGGCATCCCGCGGGCGATCTTTCTGGAAGCCACCCTGAGCTACCTGGGCGTCGGCATCCCACCCCCCACCCCCAGCTGGGGCATCATGATCTCAGACGGCAACCAGGCGATCTTCGCCTATCCCCACCAGGTGCTGGTCCCCGCCCTGGCGCTGGCCATCACCATGCTGTCGTTCAGCTTCATCGGAGATGGACTGAGAGACGCAATCGATCCTCGAATGCGAAGATAGCGCTGTGGCAGCGCCTCTCTTGCGTGTCGAGGACCTGCGCACGCAGTTCTTCACCTCTCGCGGAATCGTCCATGCGGTAGACGGAATCAGCTTCAAGGTCGGCCGCGGGGAGACGGTCGGCATCGTCGGGGAGTCCGGCTCGGGCAAGACGATGACCGCCTTTTCCATCTTGCGGCTGGTGCCTGATCCCGGCCGGATCGTCTCGGGGCGGATCCTGTTCAAGGACCAGGACGTGGTCCAGATGAACGACGACGACGTCCGTGAGTTCCGTGGCAACGATGTGGCGATGATCTTCCAGGATCCGATGACGTCGATGAACCCGGTCACCAAAGTGGGGACCCAGATCGACGAAGCGATGACCGCCCACGAGCGGTTCTCGAAGAAGGAGGCGGAGGGGCGCGTCATCCCGCTGCTCCAGAAAGTGCGGATTCCGGAGGCGGCCCAGCGGGCGAAGGATTACCCGCACCAGTTCTCGGGCGGAATGCGGCAGCGAGCCATGATCGCCATGGGGCTATCCAACGAGCCGGAGTTGTTGATCGCCGACGAGCCGACCACCGCCCTCGACGTCACCGTCCAGGCGCAAATCATCCAGCTGCTGAAGCAGCTCAATCGCGACGTCGGCGCGGCCATCATCCTGATCACCCATAACATGGCCCTGGTTGCCAGCCTGTGCGAGCGGATCATCGTGATGTACGCGGGCCGGATCGTCGAAGAAGGGCCGGTCGAGCAGATCTTCGACAACCCCCAGCATCCCTACACCTGGTCCCTGCTTCGGTCCGTCCCGCGGGTCGACGTGGCCCGGATCGAACGGCTGGTCAGCATCAAGGGCTTGCCACCGGACCTGGTCCGCTTGCCGCCCGGATGCAAATTCCACCCACGCTGCCGGTTCAAAGTCGAAAAATGCGAACGAGAGGAGCCTCCCCTCGAGGAAGTGGCGCCCGACCAGGAGGCCCGATGCTGGGTCATGATGCGCAACGTGCCGCAAGAGCAGCGAGAGGAGACCAAAGCCGGGGAAGTGTCGCACCAGGCAGCGACCGAGCTCAAGGAGGCCGGCTCCGCGTGAAAGTGGCCGAGGCCACCCCCTCGACCGAACGACGCGTCGACCCCGTCATCCTGCGGGTGGAGGATGTATACAAGCACTTCCCCGTGGGCGGCCTGGGTGGCGCGGCGGTCCGCGCCGTCGATGGGGTCAGTTTCGAGATTCGACGGGGGGAGACGCTCGGCCTGGTAGGGGAGTCCGGAAGCGGTAAATCGACGCTGGGCCGGGTGATCACCGCCCTGCACGCAGCCAGTGGTGGGAGCGTTTTGTTCGAGGGTAAGAACGTGACCAAACTCCGCGGCAGCAAGCTGCGCCAGATCCGTCGGCAGCTGCAGATCATCTTCCAGGACCCGTTCGCCTCGCTCGACCCGCGCATGACGGTCGGCGAGATCATCGCCGAACCGCTCGATAACTATGGGCTGGCGCGCGGCCGGCAGCGGCAGTTGCGCATCCAGGAGTTGTTGCGTGTGGTCGGCTTGAACCCGAACTTCACGAACCGTTATCCGCACGAGTTCTCCGGCGGCCAGCGGCAGCGCATCGGCATCGCGAAGGCGCTGGCGCTGAACCCGTCCCTGATCGTGTGCGACGAGCCGGTCTCGGCGCTCGACGTTTCGATCCAGGCGCAGATCATCAATCTGCTGCAGGACCTGCAGCGGGAGTTCAACCTCACCTATCTCTTCATCGCCCATGACCTCGCGGTGGTCCGGCACATCTCGAACCGGATCGCGGTCATGTACCTGGGGAAGATCGTGGAGATCGCCGACCGGATCGACATCTACGACCGTCCGCAACACCCGTACACCAGCGCCCTGCTCAGCTCGATCCCGGTTCCGGACCCGCGCCGCGAGGCCAACCGCGAGCCGATTCCGCTCAAGGGGGAGATTCCCTCCCCGGTGAACCCGCCGAGCGGGTGCCGCTTTCACACCCGCTGTCCGATCGCGCGCGCACCGGGCGTGTGTTCCGAAGTCGAGCCGCCACTGGTCGCGCACGGACGTCCCGGCCAGGTGGCCGCCTGCCATTTCGCCGGCGAGCTCAGCGCGCGGTCGGCTACGGAAGCCCGCCTGCCGTCGGCCTGACGCTGGCCCCCTTCGCAGCGTCGACCAGGACCATCGACCGGCTGCAAGCGTGGGAGCTGACCCTACTCAAGAAAGCCGCCACGGAGGTGCCGGTGGAGGTGGTCGGACCGTTCCGCGCCATTCCAGGACGAACGGGCGAGCTGGTTGGCTTCAACTATGCGCTGCCGGTCGACCGCCTCGACGAGCGGCTGCCGTCGGCGATTGGCGCCCTGCGCTCACGCTACCGGGCTCTCCATGAGCCGCTGCGACTCGAGTTCAACGAAGAGACATGGCCGGCGCTTGCCGCGGCGCTGGAAGGGGCGGGACTTGTTCTCGAGAGCCGCAATCCCTTGATGGCCTGCGAGCCGGATGCGTTTCGCCCCATCACGGCCCCGTCGGTGGTGGTCCGATTTCTCGAGGTGGATCCGCGTCATCCGTCGACGCTGCGCGCAGTGGGGGAGTTGGGTGGGAAGGTGGCAGGCCGTGCCTCGTTGGGGACGGTCGCGGGCGTCGCCGAGCTGTACGGTGTGGTGACCGACCCACCCTTTCGGCGTCGGGGTGTGGCGGCGACGATTTGCAGCGCCCTGGTCGAACGACTCTTTCGGGGCGGCGGCTCCCTGGTGTTCCTCGATGCGGAGAATGCCGGTGCGGCGGCGCTCTACGCCGGACTTGGCTTTCGCCGCGTCGGCAACCGGCTGAGCTACGCCGAGCCGGACGAGCCCAATTTCTCCCGGAAATAGGCAAGCACCTGGCGGTCGGTGCGACCGTCTGGGCGGAGCCGGTCTTCGAGGTTTTCCATCTCGGAGAAGGACGTGAAGGCCTGTCGGGCCCGGTCGCCCCAGGGCTCACCGTCGGGGCCCGGGTCATACCCCAGGCGGCGCAGCCCGTCGCGCAACTCCTGCGCCAGGCGTTCATCGACGACGAGCAGGTCATCATCGGACGGCTTTTCAAAGTAGAGGCGCCAGAGCCCGGTCAACCGCTCGAGCTCGTCGACCGGACGTGGGTGGTCGTCGACCCGCAGGTCGAGGTAGCGGTCGCTGAGGCCGCCGTATCCGCCAGCCGGCTTGACCACCAGCAACGCGGCCGACTGCTTGCCCCGGCGGTCGCCACCGGCGCGATCCCCTGCCTTCAAGCCAGCGAGCAGACGCCCGGCGAGAGTGCCGGCGGTCGTCTCGAATGCCCGCAGCATCGCTGTTACGGTTGCCTCCGAGACCAGGATGTTGCCCTGGACCGCGACGTGGCTGCCGGTCAGGCCGCCAAACCACGGAAAACATTCCCGTCCGGTGAAGGTTGCGGCACCGCCCTTCATGTCGACAATGCCGACCTGCCGTTTCGCCGAGTCGGGATCGGCGGCGGTCAGGCGATCGATGACGGCCTGGGGTGACACCCCGTTCGCCAGAAGGTCGAGCCCGGTGGGCCCGTAGCTCGTATTGGCGTAGGACTGGGTGGCGATGGCGCCCACCCCGCCCCGAGCCCAGGGGACGACCGCGCCGGCCGACAGGAATTTCGATGCTACGGCCACGCCGCACTCGCCGGCTACAGGGTCGGCAGCGACGATACTGAATGTCATGCGGGAAATCCCGCAGCCCTGATCGAGTGAGTGCAAGGAATCATGGCCGGTAAACCTTACGGCATAATGGACTCTGCGTTCTCGCGTTCTTCCCCAGGAGTTTGCCCCTGCCCCAGCTTCGTCAGGATCTGATCACGGGGCGCTGGGTGGCCGTGGCCACCGAGCGCGCGAGGCGGCCCGATTCGTTCACCCAGGCAGTCAAGGAGGCGGTTGCCGCTCGCGACGTGTGCCCCTTCTGCCCCGGGCATGAGGCGATGACGCCGCCGGAGGTGCTCGCCTACCGCGCGCCCGGCGGGACGCCTAATGGCGAGGGTTGGTCGGTTCGCGTGGTCCCGAATCTCTACGCGGCCTTTCGGCTCGAGCCTGATGGACAGGAACAACGTGACGGTCGCTTCTGGCAGCGCGATGCCATCGGGGCCTGCGAGGTGCTGATCAGCAGCCCCGACCACCTGGCGCCGACGCCGCTGCTGCCCCGGCATCAGGTGGAGGAGATCGTGCAGTCGTACGTCGATCGCTATCGGCACCACGCGCAGGACCAGAAACAGGAGCACGTGCTGATCCTCTACAACCATGGGCGGCCGGCGGGGGCGTCGCTGGAGCATCCGCATTCGCAGCTCTATGCCATCAGCCTCGTCCCACCGACGTTCGCTGATGAACTGCAGGGTGGGCGCCGCTTCCACGACGAGCAGCGTGCCTGTGTTTTCTGCCGCACGCTCGACGACGAGCGAAAGGCAGGCACGCGCATCGTCTTCGAGAACGCCGCCTTCGTCGTGTTCGCCCCCTACGCGGCGCGGACCCCGTTCGAGACATGGATCATGCCGCGACGCCATACGGCGTCCTTTGGCGACCTCGATCTCACGAGCGAGAAGCCGGCGTTTGCCGAGGCGCTGCAGCTCACCCTGACGGCGCTGCGCGACGGCTTGAATGACCCGCCGTTCAACTATTTCATCCACAGTGCGCCGCTCGACACGGACGGGAGCGACGCCTACCATTGGCACCTCGAGCTGATCCCCAAGGTCAGCACCGCCGCAGGCTTCGAGCTGGGAACCGGAATGTGGATTAACGTGGTCAAGCCGGAGGATTCCGCCGCCTTCCTGCGCGAGCGGGTTCAGAAGATGGCAGGACAACCGGCATGAAGGCCGTGGTGATGGCGGGCGGCGAGGGGTCACGGTTGAGGCCGCTGACGAGCGGGATGCCAAAACCCCTGGTGCCGGTCGTCGGCAAACCGGTGATGGAGCACATCCTTCGTCTCCTCCGCAAGCACGGGATCACCGACGTCGTCGTGACCCTTCAGTACCTGGGGTCCGCGATTCGGGACTATTTCGGTGACGGCTCGGACTTCGGGGTGGACATCACCTATGTGGTCGAGGATTCCCCGCTGGGCACCGCCGGCAGCGTCAAGAACGCGCAGGAGTTCCTGGACGAGCCGTTCATCGTCATCAGCGGAGACGCCATGACCGACATCGACCTGACGCGAGTGATGCAGTACCACGAAGACAAGGGTGCGGCCGCCACCATCGTGCTGACCTCGGTGCCGAATCCACTCGAGTTCGGGGTCGTCATCACCAACCCGGATGGCACGATCAACCGATTCCTGGAGAAGCCATCGTGGGGCGAGGTCTTCTCCGACCAGGTCAATACCGGGATCTACGTCATCGAGCCGAAGGTGCTCGAGATGCTGCCGCCGGCGAGGGTCGTCGATTGGAGCAGCGACGTTTTCCCCAAGATGCTGGCCAACGCCATGCCGCTGTATGGGTACCTCGCGCCCGGCTACTGGTGCGACATCGGCAACCTCCAGACCTACTACCAGGCCAACTGGGATGCGCTCGAGGGACGCGTCGACGTCGAGATCGCCGGCGAGCGCCGGTACGGCAACGTGTGGATTGGCGAGAACGTCGAGATCGGTTACGACGTGCGGATCGACGGCCCGGCGTACATCGGCAACGAGTGCAAGCTCAAGGCGGGCGTTTTCATCAACGGGCCGGCGTGCGTCGGTAATTTCTCCGTGATCGACGAGAACACCAAGGTCAGCAACTCGATCATCTGGACCTACTCCTACATCGGCGAGAATTCCCGGCTGCGCCAGGCGATCGTCTGCCGCCACGTCACCATCAAGAATGGCTGCTTGCTCGAGGAGGGGGCCGTGATCGGCGATGACGTCGTCGTCGGTGAGGGCAGCACCATCGATGCCGGTGTGAAGCTCTGGCCCGACAAGCAGATCGAGCCCGGGTCAACGGTACACGAGAGCATCATCTGGGCGGGCCACTACAAGCGAGGGCTGTTCTCCTCCTACGGGCTCGTCGGCCTGGTCAACATCGAGCTGACGCCCGAGTACTGCGCCCGGTTGGGTGCATCGTTCGCCGCCCTTTTCCCCAAAGGCGCCGCGATGGCGGCCGCCCGCGACGGCCAGCGTCCCTCGCGAATGATCAAGCGGGCCATGGTCGCCGGCATGATATCGTCCGGCGCCTCGATCATCGACCTGAGTGAGCTGCCCATCCCGGTCGTCCAGTACTACGCGCGCGATCATCAGATCGCCGGCGCCGTCCATATCCAGATGTCGCCACTCGACAGCCGCTCGGCCGACATCCGGATGTTCGACGCCACCGGCGTGGTGCTCGACAAAAAGATGGAGCGCAAGCTGGAGAACATCTTCTTCCGGGAGGACATCCGTCGCGTGCATTTCTACGAGATGGGCGACATCACCTACCCGCAGGACGCGATCGATTCTTACATCGACGGGCTGATCGGGTTGATCGACGTCGAGGCCATCCGCCAGGGACACTTGAAGGTGTTGGTCGACTTCGACCACGGCAGCGCCTCGATGGTGCTGCCGCGCCTCTTCAAGGAGCTGAACATCGAGGCGATCCCGCTGAACACCGGCTTCGATGACACCTACCAATCGAAGACCAATGAGGCCTTCAACGAGGCGCGCCGGCAGTCGGCGCTGATCACGCGCACGCTCGGCTGCAAGCTCGGGTCGTACCTCGACTATGGGTCAGAGCGGCTGTTCCTGATCGATGAGCAGGGCGAATTGCTCGACCACCACGAAGCGCTGGGCGTGATCGCCCTGCTGGCCTTGAAGGCGAAGCCTGGGGTCCTGCTGGCGCCGGCGACGGTGCCGCAAACGATCGCCACCCTGGTTCGGCAGGTGCCGGGATCCCAGTTCGTGCCCGGCAAGACGGAACCTTCCGCGCTGCTTCGAGCGGCGCAGCAGCACCAGGCGCGGCTGGCCTCCGACGCCAATGGTGGATACGTTTTCCCCGAGCACCTGCTGGGGTTCGACGCCATCTTCGCCTTGATCAAGCTGCTGGAGCTTCTCGCCAAGGATGGGCGAGCCGTCTCGGCCGTCCGGAAGGAGGTGCCGCGGGCAGCCTACGAGCACCGGCTGGAGACAGTGCCCTGGGACGCCAAGGGACGGGTGATGCGCACGATGGTGGAGATGCACCGGGACGCGCCAGTGGACCTCGCGGACGGCATCAAGGTGTTCGTCGACGGCGGCTGGGTGCTGGTGCTGCCCGACCCGGACATGCCCCGCTACCACATCATCGTCAGCATGGAGGACTCGGAAAAGGCGCGCGCGCTGGCCGACCGCTACAGCGCCATGGTCAAGACCGCCGTCGGCGACACCGGCTCGGCCCGTCCGGCAGCCGCCCGCTAAGTCGGGGCGTGCCGATCCGACCCATCGTTCCCGGAAGGTCCAGTGCGCGTGCCCGGAACGAGCGGCGATTTGTACGCACGGCCGGGTTCTTTCGCGCGCTCCCGGCGCCGGTCGCGGCCGCCCTCCCAGCCCGATTGAAGGATGTCAGGCATCGGGTCCGATCCAGCCAGGCGCAGTGGTTCTATGACGACCCGCGTCTGCATTTCGAAGCGTGGTGGCACGCGAATACCGGCCGGCTCGAGCTCGGCCTCCACCTCGAAGCCACGCCGGCGACCAACCAGCGCATCGCCGAAGGACTCGCCCGGCAGCTGCTCATGATCAAGGCGCGCCTCGGCGAGCGGATCGATCTCGAACCGTGGGACCGTGGCTGGGTTCGCCTCTACGAGACGCACCCGATCGAAGTCTTCGATGCGGCCCGGGTGAAGGTGACGGCGGCGCGGATGGCCGAGTTGATCGGGGTCATCTGGCCGATGTGCCAGGACCTGCGGAAGAGCGATGCTAAAATCCGGCTAGCCGAGCGGGAGTAACTCAGTTGGTAGAGTACGACCTTCCCAAGGTCGGAGTCGCGAGTTCGAGTCTCGTCTCCCGCTCCATCAGACACTTCACGGGCCACGGAGATTCTGGAGGGGCCCATGGATAAACCCCGATGAGCCGCAGCCGGCGCACAAGGTCAAGCGACTCACGCCGGACGAGCGGCGCGCCCTTCGACGAAGTGGCTTAAGCGAGGACCAAATCGAGGCTGTCTCCTTGCTAGTCATGGGAGCTGACGAGGTCCATGAGCTAATGCTGCGGGGGATCGGTCCACGGAGGGCAAGTCCAGAAGGGCGGTTGCGAAAATTGCGTACGTAATTTTGCCATCGGTAGTCCAAGGTGTCCGGTCTATTCGGAGCAATGGCCCTTGGAAGTGATGCGTGCCAGGCGGATGTGTCCGGCGATATCGCACGGAGTGATCGATCGTGTGCGCAGCGATTACTTGTTGACTAACGAGGCCGGGTGCTGTAGATAGTAACTGCGCGTGCGGCGCCGACCCGCATTCGCCCGGGGGGTTCTGTCGGTTGGGGGACTCGACGTGGAAGACGGCCGCAGTCGTTCGCGGACGCTCGTCGTTAGCCGCCGGCTACAGCGGGTTCTCATCGTCCTGATTGGTCTGAGCGTTCCCCTAACGACGATTCCGCTGAGGCCGATCCCTGCGTTCGCCGCCTCGAGCTACAGCAGTACCGTGCTGGCCGACGCACCGGCTGCGTACTGGCGACTCGGTGAAACGGCCGGAACGACGATGAGCGATGCGACCTCGAATGCCAACAACGGTACGTATGTGGGTGGCTATACGCTGGGGCAGCCCGGAGCGCTGCCGGGAGACAGTAACACCGCCGTGAGCTTCGACGGCACAACCGGTGAGGCCACAGTGCCCAGCTCGAGCACACTGCAGATGAACACCGTGGCGATCGAGTTGTGGGTGAAAAAGTCGGCGCCAACCGGCTTCGGCATGTACGTGACCAAGAACCTTGGCCCGGGTGGCGGCTGGTACGAACTCATGAACGCGCAGGATGGCCAGCACCTGGAGTTTCGAGTCACGGGAGACACCGGTGCCACGTTTGATTCCGCCAGTGCGTTGAACGTGGGCGCCTGGTATTACGTCGTGGCGACATACGACGGTACAACGGCGAAGCTCTTCATCAATGGCTCGCTCGATAGCCAGCTCTCGGTTGCGGTGACCCCAACCCAGACGACGGATCCGCTGTACCTGGGGCGCAGATCGGATGGGTATTACAACAATGCGGTACTCGATGAAGTGGCCATATACCCGACGGCCCTGTCGAGCGCCCAGGTCGCGACCCACTGGCAGGCCGCCGGCTATGTGCCCGGCGCGCCGACAGGGGTGGCGGCGACCATTCCCAATCACACGACGAATCAAGCGAAGGTCTCCTGGAGCGCGCCAACCGTAACTGGCACCTCGGCCATCACCAGCTACACGGTCACGCCCCATGTCGGATCGACCCTGCGAACGCCGGTCATCGTCACGGGGTCGCCTCCCGCGACCACGACGACGATCACGGGTCTTAGTGGCGGCAGTCCCGGCACGGCCTACACGTTTACGGTGACAGCGGCCAATAGCAGCGGCAGTGGTCCGTCGTCTGCCCCGTCCGGCAGCGTGACCGTGACGGGTACCTCATATCCATACGCCGGCACCCTTCTCGCCGACGGTCCCGCGGGATACTGGCGTCTAGGCGAGACATCGGGCACGACGGCTACCGACGTCACCGGCAACACTTTGAATGGCACCTACGTCGGTGGCACCACCCTGGGTCAGACGGCAGGTCTGAACGGCGATCCTGACAAGGCTGTCAGTCTGAACGGGACAACTGGCTACATCAGCGTTGCCAGTGCGCCGGCCCTTCAGACCAATAAAGTGACCATCGAGCTCTGGGTCAAGAAGCTGGCTGCGACCAGTTACGGCATGTACGTGACCAAGAACCTTGGCCCGGGCGGCGGCTGGTTCGAACTGTTGAATGCCCAGGATGGCAACCACCTTGAATTCCGGGTGACCGGAGATCCGGGAGCGACCCTCGACTCGGTAAGCAGCTTGGCGGTGAACACCTGGTACGACGTTGCCGTGAGCTACGACGGCGCGACCGCCGCGCTCTACATCAATGGGGCGCTCGACAACTCGCTCGCCACCAATGTCACGCCAACCCAGACGAGCGATCCGGTCCTGATTGGCCGGCGCGCCGACGGCTACTACAACAATGCGGTCCTGGATGAGCTCGCGATCTATTCGAAGGCGCTGACGCCGGCGCAGATCCTGAGCCATTGGTCGGCATCAGGCGTGCCTCCCGGAGCGCCAACTGGCGTCACTGCGACCGCCGGCACCAACCAGGCAGCGGTGTCCTGGACCGCGCCTGCCGCCGGATCGTCCCCGATCACGGGCTACACGGTCACGCCGCACGTCGGCGCAACCTCGCGAATGCCCAAGACGGTCGGCGCCAGCACGCTCAGCACGACGATGACGGCCCTGAGTAGTGGAACCCAGTACAGCTTTTCCGTCGTGGCGAGTAGCGCGGCAGGCACAGGAGCGTCCGGGACCTCGAGCGTGGTAAGCCCGACCGGGACCGCGACCTATCCTTACGCTTCGACGGTCCTGGCGGACGCACCCTCCGCGTATTGGCGACTCGGCGAGGCGGCTGGGCCGTCGGCGACCGACATCACGAACAACGGCAGCAATGGGACGTACCCGAGCGGATGCACCTTTGCGCAAGCCGGTGCGATTGTCGGTGACCCAAGTACGGGCGTGGGGTTCGGTTATGGGTGCTCCGTGGATCTGCGCACCTACGCGACCCTGGAACCAGCGACCGGCGTCTCGGTTGAGGCCTGGATCCTTCCAAATGGCATCAACCAGCGTGGCGGCCTCATCTTCATGTCGCCCAATCAGGGTTACAGCTACGGCTACGGCCTGGGCTTCTCAGGCACTGGCCAAATCCAGATGTACGTCAACCCGACGGGCGCGGCGACCGCATCGGCCACGTCTGTTTCGGTGCCGGCGTCCGCATGGTCGCATGTCGTTGGTACCTGGGATGGCAGCACGGTCAAGGTCTACGTCAACGGACAGTTGGAAGCGACGCAGTCCGCCCCAGGCAGCTCGATCGCGTACGGATCGATCTCCACGCACGGCCAGATCGGCCAGGTCAATGGGTATTACTACAGCGGCACCATGGCGGACGTCGCTGTGTACCCGCGCGCGCTTACCGCCGCTCAGGTCGTCAACCACTGGGCGACGGGCGGTTATGCGCCAGGAGTGCCGACCGGCGCCGCCGCGTCCTTGACCGGCCCAAATCAAGCCCAGGTCAGCTGGACGGCTCCGACTTTTTCGGGGACGTCGGCGATCACGGGTTACACCATCACGGTGAACGGTGGCCCCACCCACTTGCCGCCGACCTCTGCGACGGCCTCACCCGCAACCGTCAGCGGTCTCAGCGGTGGATCGGCCTACACCTTCACGGTTGCCGCGAAGAACAACGCTGGCACGGGCCCGCCGTCCGCGGCGACCACTCCGGTCACGCCTACCGGTGCGCAGCTACCTGGTGCGCCGACGAGCGTGGTGGCGACGGTCACGGGCTCTGGTCAGGTGACGGTGAGTTGGACGGCGCCGTCCGATGGGGGATCCGCGATCACGTCCTACACCATTACGCCTTACCTTGGGCCGACGCCCCAGACGCCGACGACCGTGAGCGGCTCGCCTCCGGCGACGACGGCCGTCATCAACGGTCTTTCCAATAGCCAGTACACCTTCCAGGTCTTTGCAACCAACGGCGTGGGCTCGGGACCGGCCGGCGTTTCCGGATCCGTCACTCCCACAACCGTGCCCGGCGCCCCTAACACCTTCTCGCTCTCCGCTGGTAATCAGTCGGTGACCATCAACTCGTGGCACGCGCCCGCCGATGGCGGCTCACCAATCACGAGCTACACCGTTACGACCTTTATCGGCTCGTGCTGCGCAACACCCGCCCCGGGCATCGCACCGGTGACCGTCGCCTCGGCCCCGGCAACGGTGACGGGCTTGACCAAGGAGGTCTACTACTCGTTCCAGGTTGTCGCCACGAACGCGAATGGCACCGGCACCCCGGGCACGACTCCGTCCATTGCCCCATACGGGCCGGCCGGCCCGCCAATCAATGTGCACTCGGTGACCGGTAGCGGCCAAGCGATTGTGAGTTGGCTGCCGCCCTCCGACAACGGCGGCTCGGTCATCAGCAGCTACCTCCTAACGCCCGTGCTCGGTGGCGTAGCCGGAACATCCATCAGCGTGGGTCCCGGCCTCACCAGCACAGTCGTCCCCGGGTTAACCGCTGGCAGCAGCTACACATTTGCCGTCGCCGCCAACAACGGCGCAGGCATGGGTCCGTCCACGACGTCCAATGCGGTTGTCGTATCGGCGCTGCTGCAAGCCGGCAACCCCTTCAACAGCATCAACGTCTACGTCGGTTATGCGCAAAACAATGCCGGAGGTCCAGCTGGATCCCCGCCAACACCGTGGAGCGGCTCGCCGAACGTCAACTTCATCGGCTACGACCCTGGGGTTAGCGGCGGAGGCCTGGACAGCGGGGCACTTCGCGTGGACAACACCTCCGGAACAACGCTCACCATTACGGACGTGGCGGTCGATATCGGCGCGTCACACTTCGATCAGTGGGGCAGCGCGATCACGGTTCCGGCAGGCGGATCGGCGGTCTTGACACAAATCAGCAACCAGAGCTTCGACACGTCCGACGTCAATAATCCGTCGTGCACGCAGTCGGGTAAGTTCCCAACGGTCAAAATCACGATCAGCGGCATCAGCTACACGTTCTTAGACAACCAGCAGATCCTGAACAACGGCGGCTTCGACCACGCCAACTGCCTCGGCCAGGGCGAGTCGCGTCAGTGGGAAGAGGTGAGTGGCGGCCCGAGCCCGCACGAGCAGGCGGGCGATGGGCCGATTGACGAGCAGAAATGCAACTGCGATTCGACGAAGCATCCTGTCAACGACAACACTGGCAACTTCTATCACTCCTATGCCGACCTCGCAATTCCCGGACGGGGCATTCCATTGTCGTTCACGAGGACCTACAACTCGCTATCAGCAGGACAAGATGGGCCGGTGGGATTCGGTTGGGCCGATAACTACAACGCCTTTCTGAGTAGCGACGTAAGTGGCGACGTGACCGTCCATGAGGAGAATGGCGGGAGCGTCACGTTTACGTTGGTACCCGGCCAGACCTTCGGGTCGGTGTATCAAGCACCCAGCAGGGTTCTCGCGACGCTACAGCTCACCAACGGTGTCTTCTACTTCACCCGTGCTGACAAATCGCAGCTAGCCTTCAATGCAGCTGGCCAACTGACGGTGGAATCCGACCGCAACGGTTATCAGACGACCCTTGCGTACAACGGTAGCGGCCAATTGACGACCGTGACGGAGCCGGCGCAGCGGACGCTTACCCTCGCCTATAACCCGGACGGCCAACACATCAAGAGCGTCACCGACTCCACTGGGCGGAGCGTTGGGTTTGTCTACGACGCGAGCAATAACCTGCAGCAAGTCACGGATGTGGGTGGTGGCCTGACGACGTTTGCGTACGACGCCAACCACTTGCTGTTAACCATCACCGATCCAAATACAGGCGTTTTGCGCAACACGTATGACACGGACGGATCGGGCCGCGTGACGCTGCAGGTCGACCCAATGCAGTACCAAACCCAGTTCAGCTACAGCGGCAACCAAACGACCATCACTGATCCCAACAACAACGTGACGGTCGAGACGTACCAGAGCGGACAGCTGGTTTCACTGACTCAGGGCTACGGCACTCCGCAGTCCGCAACCTGGAGTTACCAATATGACCCGGTCACAAACGGGATTACCCAGACCACAGATCCGAACAACCACGTATGGACCAACACGTGGGACGCGAAAGGCAACCCGCTACAGCAGACTGATCCGCTTCAGCGTTCAACCATTTACACATACAACTCATTCAACGAGGTGCTGACTGCCCAAGATCCTCTGCAGGTGACCACGACGAATAATTACGACAATCGGGGCAACCTCACGAGCACGTCCAGACCATTAACCGGTACGTCGCAAACCTCAACGGTGATATATGCCTATGGTGACAGTTCCCATCCAGGCGATGCGACGACGATGACGGATGCCAATGGCAAGCTGTGGCAGTATTCATACGACCAATACGGTGACCGGAATCAGGTGACCGACCCAATGGGGAACATCACCACCGAAACCTTCGACAGCATTGGCCGAATGCTTACTAGAGTTCGCCCGAAAGGAAACGTAACTGGTGGTAACCCAGCCGCATACACAACCACCAACACCTACGACGCCTACGGCAACCTCAAGACGGCGACGGACGCACTATCTCACCAGGCTACCTACAGCTACGACGGAAACTTGAACCTCAAAAGTGTCCTTGACGCCAGTCAGCATCTGACGACTAACACGTACGACTTAGACAACCGATTGACTCAGGTGCAACGGGCAGATAACTCAATCGTAAAGACAACGTTTGATGGTAACGGCAATGTTCTTAGCCAGGTTGATGGGCTGAACAACCCGACGCTCTACACATACGATCCGCTCAATCGCAAGGCGACTATGACCGATCCCAATCTGAGGACCACAACCTACAGCTACGATGCCGCAGGCAATCCCCTCAGCATGCTTGATCCGATGGCGCGGACTACCTCGTACGGTTATGACGCAGCAAATCAGCTAAAGACCATCGCCTACTCGGACGGAAAGACCCCGGGCGTCAGCTTTAGCTACGACAATGATGGGCAACGACTTAGCATGTCCGATGGTACCGGACAGACGTCGTATACGTATGACTCGCTGCATCGGTTGAGCCAGTCAATTAATGGAGCCGGACAACAGGTCAAGTACCTGTACGATCTGGCTGGCCATCTTGCGTCGCTCACATATCCGGGTGGAACTAACACGGTCAGTCGTACGTACGATGCTGACGGCCGACTGCTAACAGTGGCTGATTGGCTTGGGCATAGCACGAGCTTCGGCTACGACGCCAACAGTAACTTGATCACTGAGACCTATCCAAATACCACCAAGGCGACGCTCACTTACAACGCGGTGGACCAGTTGACGGGGATCACTGACACGACAGGGAGGAAGAACACCACCTTCCTGAGTTTGGCTTATGGGCGAGATCCCATCGGTCAGATGACGTCAGAGGGGCCGCAGACCTACGGATACGATGTGGTCAATCGCGTAAAAACCAATGTTAATGGGTCGACCACAACGACCTACGGTTATGACAATGGCGACAATCTAGCGTCTATAAGCCTCAGCGGGTCGACAACGGCTACCCTCGCCTACGACGTCGCGCATCAACTCCAGACCTACACCAAGATGAACGGATCGACTCTGGTGCAGAAGCTCACCTACGCGTACGACTCCGACGGAAATCGGACGAGCGCGACCGATCAGAACAGCGTTGTGACCAGTTATGGATGGGATCAGGCCAACCGACTAATTAGCTACGGAGCAACGGCTAGTTACGCGTATGACGGCGATGGCTTGCGAATGAAGAAGACGTTATCAGGATCCTCAGAAGCCTTCGTGTGGGATACAGCAGAGGGCCTGCCCCTGATCATCCAGGACGGCTCGACCAGCTATGTGTCCGGGCCTGGCGGCCTCCCTCTAGAACAGATTAGCGGGACGACGGTTTTCTACTACCACCAGGATCAGTTGGGTAACACTCGGGCGCTGACTGATAGCAGCGGCGCGACTGCGGCAACATATAGCTATGACCCCTATGGGAACGTTACGCCCACCGGCAGCGTTAGCAACCCGTTCCAATTTTCGGGACAGTACAGGGACAGCGAGTCAAATCTGGCTTACCTCCGGGCACGCTACTACGACCCATATGTTGGCTCGTTTATCTCGTCTGATCCCATGGTCACGGTATCCCGCAAACCATATGTATACGTTAGTGACGATCCCACCAATGGCACGGATCCCTCAGGTCTGTGCGATTGGTGGGACGTCGTCTGCCGAGCGAACCAAGCAAAACATTGGATTTCAGCGCACGCACCGGTCCTCAAGGCTATAGCGGCAGTGGCGGACTATCAAGCCGACGCTTGGGGAAAAGTGGCAATGTTTTGCGGCGCCCTGACTATAGCAACTGCGCCGTCGGCCGTTGGCGGGGCGGTGTTTGGGTCTTGTGCCGCGGTAGCCACCGGCGGATGGCTCGCGGGCAAAGCTATCGCCATAAGCATCAACACCGCTGTTGCATGGTCGGGTGACGAGCCCGCGAGGGACGCTGCGATTGTGGACGGTCTGGAACTCGCCACGCAGCACTACGTTGACCGTGTTTGGTCCCTGTGCCCTCAACAGCTAAAAGAGCATGTCAGGGGCGCTCTTTTTAAGCTGGGCCTAGACTTTATGGGCCAGGGCCTCGACCAGGGGGTTGCAGAGGGCGCTAAATGATCATTCTGCACATATTGCAGCGGCCGACGAGGCCTAAACGTGCTGGCGGCGCCTGAAGGGAGCGTAGATGCGGAGTCGGACCGAGGTCGATTGACACCGCTGGCCTGGTAGGCCGCAAGATTCAAGCGTGGCATTCGTCGAAACCTTAGGAGAGGCGGCCCCGATGGGGATCGGCCCCTTCCACGAACTTGAGGAACTAAAGTGAGTCGCCAGAGGCTGTTGGCTACGCTCGGGACAGCTTGTGTTGTTGTCGGCCTGCTCGGTGGCGGGTTCATACAGCAGCTTGCTGGAGGCTCGTCAGGTTCGACTATTCCGGCGGACGGCTTCGAGTTGATTTGTGGGGTGGCGGCCCTTGTTTTCTTCGTGCGGGCGATGCGCGTACCGCGGAAAGGTGCCTCGGGTGTCGTGCCGCCAGCCGCGAGGCACCAAAAAATGTACGTAATTGGTGGGGCCATCTTGGCGGTGCTGCTGGTTGTCGCTGTCCTTTTCCTTACCGGAACCCATTAAGCCCGCCCACTCGACTGAGCCACGTCTCGGAGAAGGCGAGACCTTCAGACAAGCCGAAACTGCTCAAAACAGCGCCGGGGCCGGCAGGATCCTGGTAGGGCTCGCCGTCGTTGTAGTCGTTGGGCTAATCATTGTTCGGTCCGAGATTGGAATTCCCGTGCTCGGCTTCGCCGCGCTGGCAGCAGTTGCGTAACGTGAGCGGAGCGTCGGACGAGGGCTTTTACCCCAATTTTCAGGCTTGGTTAACGGATCTGATCGCCGGGACGCATGACGTGATTGAGAATGCCGATCGAATGGGGCTAAAGGATTGGCAAACGAAGGAACTCGAAGCCGAAGCAGGTCTCTACGCAAATCTGGCCGAACTGCTCGACACGGGAAAGCCAACGCCCGGCTCTCCAGCACCTGTTGATCGCGAGATTATTGGCCAGGTTCAGGCGACCCTAGACAGGTGGGCGGCTCGCTTCCCCGAGGCAGAGCAGATGGATCTAAGCCCCAGTCAGACGGCTGATTTGGAACGCACCAAAAAGGCTGTATCGATGCTCCGGCCGTATGTCGGCTCTTACCCGGTTGCCAACCAATGAGAACTGAATATTTCTCGGCTCGCTTCCTTTTGGGGCGAGGTTGCTCAAGTCATCGTACTTGTTCGCCCACTTGGCTGAACAAAGTTCGTCTAATTTGTCCATCCGCTAGCGGCACAACAATAGGTCGCGTGCCGGCCGTGAACCGCCCCGGGAATCCTCAAGGCTCAGAGGTGTCGTGACTTCGATGGAGCCGGATTGTTGAAGTCACGCTGTCGGTGTTGGTCAGCCGAGCCTCGAACTCGATGGGTGTGAGCATGATGGTCGAGTGTCTGCTCGCTAGCCCTAACCGATCCCGCAAAGTCGGACCGGGTCAATTTCAATGAAATCTACGGGCTTGGGTCTCTGACTTGCGATGGTTCCTCAACCGTTTGAGTGAATGCTTACTTAGGGAGCCACGACGACTCGCTCGCGTTGGGGGGCTCCAAGACGTGTACTCCACGAAGAGTTCGAGACTCGCCTCCGCTAATTGTTGAGCTTGAGCTTGCTAGCGGTGGTCGCGGTTTGTAGCAGCCTCTCTGCTGCGAATAGAAATATGCCGCAGAACCTGGAGGGTCGCTGCTCCCGCGACGCGACGGTAGGACCGCGAGAAGGAACCGGAACGCCGCGTGAAATGCGGGCATGCCGGGTTGCACATGCTGCGTTGAGCGATCAGGTTTCTCAGACTGGCGCTTGTCACGATCGAGAGGACTGCGCTCCCTACCGACAAGGCTCTCCATATAACGACGCGGGCTCTACCCGCTCCAATGTGGCGAAGGCTAAGGCACGTCATATCACCGATAGCCCCGTGGTGGACACAAATCGAACTATCGAATATGGGAACGGGACTAGACGGTTTCGGATGACGCGCACGTTAATAGGCCATGAGACCCAGGCATCGCAAGCACATCGTGCTCAGGCATGCGATGGAGCGCCGTTAGACCGATGCTGGAAATCATTGGGGCAAAGCTTCTTGCTCTAACTATCGGACTTCTTTTCTGCGCACTGGGTCTTGGGATTACGCGATTCGGAGGTTCGATTACATCCGCGCTCAGTAGTGTTCTGTCTCAAGACATCGTGGACGCCTGTCTCAAGACATTATGGACAGGCCACCGTCCGTTGAGGGGCTGGTAGTCCCGGGTGGGGTCGATGGTGAGAGCGCGGAGCAGTTCGCCCTCCTCGGTCACGATGCGAACTTGAGCACCCGCCACGAAGAGGTGGACCGGCTTGTTGCGGTGCGCCGCTCCGATGCGGATGTGTCGGAGGCGGCTGCGGTAGCGCAGCGTCACCGTGCCGGTCTTGTCGATGCGGTCGCGACGTTGTAGTGCTCCTCGGTCGTCTGTAGCCACCAGCTGTCCGCAATTGGAATGGTCTGTGCGGGCGTGCGAACCCGGCTGCCCCTGCGGCCGATGCTCGAAGGCGCGATACCCATGAGTTGTGTCACCTCGTCCGGTTCAAACGCTCCCGAGATTACGAAGTTCGTCCTCACCAGGGGCGTGCGGTCGTCGGGTGGGATCGGTTCGTCCGTCAAGGCGCCTTGAGCATAAGGCGTGCGGTTCTGCCAGAGGTTGTTCGCTGGGTAGGCAGCTCGAAAGTGTGCGCTTGGCATCCACAATACCGATCAAGGGACGGCCGGAGGGTCGACTACGCCTGGCTTTCTAGGGTCCCGACAGGCAGCTGTCGCAGACCGTCATTAGGCTCGTGTCTAAGTGAGCTACCGGACCCGAGCAGACGTTCGATATTGCATATCATCGGCGGTCCAACCAACCACGAACGAGGAGTTGATCAGCATGAGCCATCAGCTGCGGCAGATGGAAATGACCCGCGAGGAAGCCGAAGCGCTCCACCGCGAGGGCTCGCGACTTGACCGGATCCTGGCGGCATCGAACACCTTCGTCCGGCCATCCGTCGAGCCGCCGGTGCCGAACTCCCCAATGGAGCAGGCAAACAGGGCCGACCTCCGCGAGGCGTATGACATGAGCTACCTCCTACTGTTTTCAGCGGAGGACCACCTCCGCACGATCCTGATGATCCTGAACGTCGGACCGCTGCCGTGCTTTGCTCTCCTCACGCTGATTCGCGCCGCGGCGGAGGCCGACGTCCGGTGCCGGCATCTCCTGGATCCGTTGATCACGGAGCCGGAGCGGTTGGCCAGGGGAATGAACGAGCGACTCGACAACCTGCAGGAACAGCGGAAGGTTGACGCACCGCAGGCCGACAAGCATTACCAGCGGCGCGTCGCGCATCTTGAGCAGCGAGCGAAGGCGAACGGAATCACGCCTCTGTACAGCAAGGGCGGCGGGCCAATCCACGCTTTCGTGGAGCCGCAGAAGACTGACCGCGATCTGTTCGCCACATACCTCCCCGGCGGAACCGGCTCCATGGCCTTCAGCTTTCTGTCCGGCTACGTCCATTCCAAGCCGTGGGTCACAGTCCAAGCAAGTCGGGCGAAGCCGTCCGCCGAGCGCGGCGTGGCCGACGTCGCGACCGACCTCAACGTCGTGCTGTTCGCCAGCATCTTGAAGATCGTGCTTGATGTCCATGACTTCAACGTCGGCCAGTGGCTCCGTCTGGCCGGTTACCCGCCAGAAGTCTGGGCCAACGCGAAGAAGGTTAAAGCGGCTGCGCGGCCGGGGAGCACACAGTTCGAGCAGGGAAGCGTTCCCTGATCCTCGCCGGCCCGGTGGCGGCGAATGGTGTCGGTCACGGTTGCCATCAACGAGGTCCGCGGTCAGCTGAGACGCGCCGCGACCAAAACTCGTTTGCCATTCCTGGTTGTCCCTAGCTCGGGTCCAAGCCCAGTCGCGCCCGCAGCTGACCTAAGCGGCAGTGGCGAGGATCCGCTTTCCTCTCCACCTTGCGTCCTTCGCGAGTCCGAGACTCGTCTCCCGCTCACTCGAACCCATCGTTACGCTGCAATCAACCGGGATGGACGGATGTTCCAACCTGGCTGGACCCCGGCCACCTCCTCCATGGACGCGATGATGGTCGCATGCTGGATCGTGCTTGGCCGGTGCGCAATGGTGATGGAGGTGCGGCCCATCATCAGCCGCTGCAGGCCGCGCACCACCAGCTGTTCGGTCTGCTGATCCAGGTTGCTCGTCGGCTCGTCCATGATCACGATCGGCGTGTCGCGTAGGAGTGCTCGGGCAATGGCGATGCACTGTTTCTGCCCGCCGGAAAGCGTCGTGCCGCGCTCGCTCACCATTGTGTCGAAGCCCTCGTCGAGGCTATCTACGAAGCTGGTAACGCCGGCCGCTTCGGCGGCCGCCAGGATCTGGCGGCGGGTGGCATTGGCTCGTCCGTAGGCGATGTTGTTCCAGATCGTGTCGCGGAGCAACAGGCTTTCCTGCAGGACGACGGTGACATGCGCACGGAGCTCGGCCAGCGGCAGGTCACGAACATCGATGCCGCCGACCAGCACGCGCCCGGCCGACACGTCGTAAAAACGCGGAACGAGGGAGAGCAAGGTCGTTTTGCCCGCCCCGGTCGGCCCGACGAGAGCCGCGCTGGCGCCCGCGGGGATCGTCCATGACAGGTCGATGAGGACCGGGTTGTCGGGCATGTAGCCAAAGGTCACACGCTCGAAGGCGATGGAGAGAGGTCCATCCGGCAAGTGCCACGGTCGGGCCGGATCGTGGATCACCGGCGCCCTGTCGAAGATCTCATCAAGACGTTCCGCTCCGACAGCCGCCTTCTGGGTCTGCGTGGAGAGCTTCGCCAGCTGCCGCAGCGCTCCCAGTGTGCCGCGCGTGTAGGCGATGGCGAGCGTCAGCTGGCCCACCGTGATGACGCGCTCGATGGCGAGTGTCGCCGCCAGCACAAGCACCAACCCGGTCAGCAAGGCCGAGGCCAGCTCCACCAGCGGCTGGACCCGCGCTTGCAGCTCACCGGCGTGCAGAGCGGCCTGCAGCCCGGCCTCGCTTTCCCGGTGCATGCGGTCACTGGCCTCAGCCTCCCGGCCGTATGCCTGTACCAGTCGTGCGGCACCCAGGCTCTCGCTGATGATGGCGCTGACCTTTCCTTCGCGTTTGCGCGCCTCGCGGCTGACCTGCTTGATCCGGATGCGATAGTGACCGGCCAGCAGCAACACCGGCAGCGTGCCCAGTAGCACGACCAGGCCGATCGGCCGCGCGACCTGAAACAGCAAGGCAATCATCACGATGGTGGCGCCGCTATTGGTGATGAAGCTGCTGAGGGCCGTGGCGACCAGGTCCTGCAGGGCCTGGACGTCTGATCCCAAGCGGACCTGCAGATCACCAAGCCTGGTCTCCGCGTCATGATGGAAGGCGAGCGAAAGGCGCTGCATGTGGGCGAAGAGCGCGCGGCGCAAGTCGGTGACGGCCTGCTGCGCACTTCGGGTTGTGTGGCGAAGATCAAGGTACGTAAAGCCGGCGTCGAGCAGCGCGATGACGACGACCAGCAGCGCGAGACCGGCGAGCATCAGCACCTCGTGGCGACCGACCTGCCGGCGGCTGGCGAGGATGGGCCGGATAACCTGGTCGATGGCGCGCTGGATCGGGATCGGCGCCAGCACCGCGGTCAGAATCTCGCCACCCATGGCAATAAGGGCGAGCATGAGCCCGCGCCAGTAGCGGGCGGCGTAGGGAAGGAGCAGCCGGATGGCCGTGATCACGCCGCCCCCTGCTTCAAGACGATGGATCGGTTCCACGCCATGCCCGAGATCAGCGCCGCCTCGACCTTGGCGGCAGCCGCGTCCCAGGTGAGGCCGGCGGCGTGGCGGCGCGCCGCGAAGTGCATGGCGCGTCGCAATTCCGGGTCACCTAGAGCTTTGTCGAGCGCTTCGGCCAGCGCGACATCATCATCTGGACGCACCATCAGGCCGGCCTTGCCGACCAGGTGGGCAAGATCGCCCTGCTCGCTTGCCACCACCGGGAGGCCCGCGGCGAGATACTCGACTATCTTGAGCGGGGAGAAATAGAAGTCCGTCTGGAAACGGTAGGGCGACGCCGCCACGGTCATCGCGGCCAGGTGCTCTGGGACGGCGTGATGCGGAACGGCGCCGGTAAAGACGACGCGATCGGCGATGCGCAGCTCGCTGGCCAGCGCCTCCAGCTTGCTCCGCTCCGGCCCGTCGCCGACGATCAGAACCCGTACGTCGGCGTCGAGGCGGGCAGCGGCGCGGAGGAGGAGGTCGACACCGTGCCAGGCTTTCAGGCTACCGGCGAACCCCACAACGCGCGCGTTCCCAAGCGCATAGCGTTGTCGCACGGAATCACCATTCACCGACTCGAACGGTTCGAGGTCAACGCCGTTGTGGACGACGACGGCGCGGTCGGGCGCCGCGCCGCAGCGGATCACGTGCGCGCGAACGCTGGGAGAGACGGCTACCACGGCATCCGTGGCGCTCAGAATGTTTCGCTCTCGGGCACGCCAGATGGCGACATCTCGCAGACCGCGATATCGAGCCGCCTCGTCAACCAGGGGAGCGTTCACCTCGAGGACGTGCCCGATGCCAAGCGCGCGGCAGGTTTCCCCGACCTTCTCAGCGCCCAGCGAGTAGCGCTCGAGCACCACCTCAGTTCGCCAGTCACGCAACAGCTGGGTCAATGTTCCGTTCGGTAACTGGGCTAGCATCACGTCGGGCGGCAGCGGGTTCGCGCCATCCAGCCGCGCGCTGAGCAACGTCAGGGCGTGACCGCGCCGTGCCAGCGCCCCGGCGAGCGAGCGCAGGTGGACGGACGCTCCCTTGTCACCGAGCGGTGAGATGCCGGGATCGGCGCAAACGTAGGCGATTCTCATGCGGCCTTGACCTCCGAAACGCGATCCTCCATTGGCCTTCCCTCGAGCAGCGCGCGTAGTCGGTGGGTATTCGCGACCAGGTCGAAGTCTCGTTCCACCCGCCGCCGCCCGGCGCGCCCCAGTTGAGCGGCGAGCTCCGAGTCGATCAGCACCCGTTCGATAGCGGCGGCGAGCGCCCCGGGGTCGTGTTCGTTTACAAGCAGACCATCGATCCCATCGGTGATCAGCTCAGGGATGCCCGAGATCTTGGTCGCGACCACAGGAACGCCTGAGGCCATGGCCTCGACGAGGACGTTCGGGATGCCATCCCGATCGCCGTCATCGGTGACGACCGGTGCCAGGACGAAGACTGCCGCGCGCCGATAGGCGGCGAGGATCTCGTCCTGCAGGCGCGCCCCGTGAAAGGTAAGCCGACCATCGAGGCCGAGACGGTGTGCCCTGGCTTCCAGTTCGTGTCGAAGCGGGCCCCCGCCGTAGACATCGGCGTGGATGCGAAGGCCTTTGTTCTGAAGCAGCGCCAGCGCATCAACCAGGTCTTTGTACCCCTTCTTTGAGACGAGACGGCCCACGGACAGGATGCGCTGCGGTTCAGCGAGCGGCCCACCCGGGCTGAACCGTTGCAGGTCGGTGCCGTGATAGACGACGTGGATCCCCGCCGACACGACGCTGGCGAGGTGCGCCGCATTAAAGCGTGTGCAGGTAATGACAAACCGGGCGGCGCGGGCCCGGATCCGCAGGTTGCGCGGTAGCGTCGTGTAAAGGTCCTTGGCATGCGCCGTCACGCTGAAGGGGGGACCGCCGGCCAGGAAGGCAAGATAGGTCACGGCGGCCGGGCTGTGGATGAAGTGTGCGTGCACGTGACCGACGCCGTTTCGGCGTAGGTCGCGGGCCAGCCAGAGGCCTTCGATCGCGTGACGGAGCGAGGGAAGAGAACGATGCACGCTGCACAGCGCCCAGAGCACCCGCAACCCGCCACGCGGGTGGGACAACGCCTGGAGAACGGCACCGCCGAGCAGGCGACACCACGAGCTGAGCTTTCGGCGCGGGTCGTGCAGATAGACAACGTGGGGCTGAAGCCGGGCCGCCTCGGGATGGACCTGACTTTCCAGCGGGTCCATGAGCGCGTAGATCCGCAGCGCAATGCCCTGCCGTTGCAATTCCAGCATCTCATTCAGAACGAAGGTCTCGGAGAGGCGCGGAAACCGCTTGAGAACGTAGGCCAAGTGCGTCGACATCAGGCGGCTACCTGCACAGAAACCGGCGTGGTCATTTCGAGCAAAAGGTCGGCGACCCGTTCGGTGCCACGAAGATCGATCGCTCGCCAAGCATGGGCCGGAGGTGGGCCGGCCTTGAGCGCCGACACCATCGCGTCGGCGATACGCGCGGCCGCATCACCTTCACCATCGAGCCGGGCCACCTGCGCGAGCCCCAGGCGCCCCATGATCTCGGCTCGTATCAATTGCTCACGCCGCGGCGCCGTCCGAGGACAGATGACCAGCGGCTTGCGAGCCGCTACCGCCTCGACCACGCTGTTGTAACCACCCATCGAAACGATCAGGTCGGCGGCCGCGACCAGGCTGAGCATCGTCGTGGACGAGCGAATCACCTGAACGCCGGCAACCTGGCCGGCCAGCCGTTCAACCTCGGTCCGGTCCGCGGGTGCCATCAGCGGGCCAACGACGATCACGGCCTCGCCATGGAGCAAATATCGAAGGCTGTCCCAGGCGTGAATAGCGGCCAGCAGCATCGGGGCCGCGTCGCCGCCCCCGCCGCCCATCACGAGGATTCGTCGATCACCGGCGCGACGGGCCTGAGCCCAGGTCTCCCGGCCGTTGATGCTCCGTTCCAGCCCGCGGTCCTTCGCGAGATAGCCGCTGAACTGGACCCGTCCCGCAACGGTGTCGGGAATGCCGTATTCGCTAACGGCGTCGAACAGTTCCCGGCTGCCATAGACGATGACCTGGTCGTAAGCCGTCTGCAGGATCTGATAGACGCCCTGCGCGCTCCAGGTGGCCCGCACGGCGTCGGGGTCATCCAGGACGTCCCGCAACCCCAGGACGACACGCGTGTCGGGGAGCTCCTCGCGGGCCATCTTCAAGGCGAGGCCCAGCTCGCCCTTCATACCGAGCGGGGCGTGGTCCACGAGGAAGACATCCGGGCGCACACGCAGGAGCGTTGAGGCGATGATTCCTGCCCGTTCAGCGCGCACGGCCGACATCGAGCGCGCCTGGACCGGCTGATACTCTTCCGCCCCAACCTTGATGACCGGCGGAAGTCGGACAATCGACACGCCGTCCGGGAAGGGCCACTGGTCGGCCACCGGGGAACCGGTGAGCAACGTGACCTCAAGCTCGGGCGACCGTTGCACGAGGCTGTGGGCGATGGTGGTGTTCCGTCGCAAGTGGCCGAGACCGTAGGTGTCGTGGGAATAGAGAAGGATGCGCGGTGCCGAGCCCGGTCGGGCTCGCTGGGTTGGCAGCCCACCCGCGACGATACCGCTCGAGGACGGCCGGGGCATCGAACGAAGCTGCCAGTCGACCTGCTGCCCTAGGCCATCCTCGATGCGCACGCGGGGCATCGCGCCTAGCGCGCGCAGGCGATCGGTGGCGGCCTGGGTATCACGAGCGTCGCCCGGCGGCGCAGGGTTCTGCTCGACGAGCGCCTTTCGCCCAATTTTTTGCTCGATGATCGCGATCGACTCCGCCAGCGTGACGGTCGATCCACCGCCGACGTTGATCGGCTCTCCCGGCCGGCCACGCGCGGAGGCGGCCAGCAGCGCAGTAACGACGTCGCCCACGTAGGTGAAGTCGCGTCGCTGGCTTCCATCGCCGAAGACGACGATCGGCTTTCCCTGCGCGATGGCATCAATGAATCGGTTGAATGCCATGTCTGGCCGTTGGCGCGGGCCGTAGACGGTGAAAAAGCGAAGAGGCACGACCGGCAATCCGAACGCCTTCCAGTAGACGAGCCCGAGCAACTCCGCCGTCAACTTCGTCACGCCGTAGGGCGAGACCGGGCGAACTGGTCCGTCCTCGCGCATGGGCAGCGGCGCGTCGCCGTAGATCGATGATGACGAGGCGAAAACGATGCGCGCTGCCTGACGCGCTTTTGCCGCTTCGAGCACGCGCTGGGTGGCATCGACGTTGGCCCGTGTGTAGTCGACGAAATCTTTGCCCCAGCTGGCCCGAACACCCGGCTGGCCCCCCAGGTGAAATATCACGTCGCCCGGGCGAAGCACTTCCTCCAGGTCGAGCTCATTCAGATCGGCCGGCAAGAGATCGAAGCATGGATGCGCGCTCGCCGCCGCGATGTTCGAGCGCTTGAGTGCCGCCGGATACGACGAGGTGAAGGCATCGATGCCGACCACTTCATGGCCGCGTCCGAGCAGAGCCTCCACGAGGTGGGAGCCGATGAAGCCGGCCGCGCCCGTCACGACCGCGCGGTACGGGCGCGTGTCAGTCCCCTCGCTCTCGCTCATGCGTTGCATACCCTCGGGATCCCACCGTCCATCCCCACAAGCAGGTGGGCGCCCGAGCACAGATTACGAAGCCCGCGCTGACAGGTGGGCGACGCGTCGTAACGGATTACGTAAGGCGACGTAGCGGAGACGGGCCAAACTACCGCAGACGACGTAGCGAGCGCGTGACGTCGCTTGCGAGTGGCTCAGCGACGCGAGGTATTCTGGACTCGGATCGGCTCAAGGTTGCCCTCGGCGTTCGGATGGCACCAGCGAGCAAGCTACCAGGTAGTTACGGATTTGTGGCTAAGCAACCCGGGTCGTGGCAACACCTACGCCGTCAGAACAAGGCGGATGCCAGACCATTCGTGGTCTTGCGTGAGCCCAACCCTCGTCTCTCGCTCTCTAGATCTGTGCAAGTTCGGCTGATACACGACAAGTCAGCTCAGATAAACGCCATGTACAGTCGCACGGCACTGGTACTGATCGCGAGCATCATGGGGCTTGCTGCCGCCACACCGCACCTTGTAGCCGGGCCGACGCATTTTGGCGAAAGCGCCGTCCTCGGTGTGGGGTTGGTAGTGGGCGGCGCTGTGCAAGCGGTGGTCGCAATTGGCCTGGTACTCAAACCGTCGCGCCGAAGGATGCTGGCCAACCTGCTCTTGGCGGCAGTCGGTGTGGTCGCATGGTGGTTCGTGCGCAAAGTCGGCCTTCCTCTCGGTGGAGGCTTGTGGCGGCCCGAAGCCACCAGTATTCCCGATCTCGTGGTTCCGATTGCTAATACGATTGCTGCGCTCGCGCTGGCTGCAGCGCTCATACGACCCGCTGCCGCATCCGCCCGAGGGTGGCTGACCGCGGCTGCGACCGCACCTTTCGTGTTGTTGGCGTTGGTATTCGGAGCTGTCGGTGCAGCCGCGTCGGCAGACGACACCTGGCTGTCACTCTCGGCTCCCGTTCGGGCTCCCGAAGGCCAGACGGTGACGCTGATGTACTGCGACCCGAACGGCGCTCCGCTGGCCATGGATCTCTCAGAGCCTGGCCCCGGCTCGGCGCATCCAGCGCCGGTGGCCCTGTACATCCACGGTGGCGGCGGCGCCGTCGGCGATCGTCAGGCTGCCGGCCCCGGGGCCGCACTGGCAAACCAGGACGGTGCGCTCTTCGGCCAGATGCGAGCAATGCTTCTCAAAATGGGTTTCGTGGTTGGAAGCATCGACTACCGCCTGCAGCCCCTTTACCCCTGGCAGGACCAAGTGGCTGACGCCAAATGTGCCGTTCGCTTTCTGCGCGCCAATGCGAACAATTTGGGCATCGACCCGATGCGCATTGGCGTGTGGGGAAGTAGCGAAGGCGGCTATTTGGCCACCATGCTCGGGACCGCCACACCGGCCGCGGGATTCGACATCGGTGACTACGCGAATCAGTCGAGCGGGGTCGAGGCGGTGATCGACATGTTCGGACCCAGCGACTTCACACGGACGAGCGACTCCAGCGGATTCGTCAAGGCCATTCTGGCAATGACCTTTCACGGCGATATTCGGGCCGAGCGACGGGCCAGTTCGGTCACTTACGTCGCACTAGGCGATCCCCCGTTCTTGATCTTCCAAGGGGCCGACGACGGGGAGATACCGCCTCATCATTCAGTAGAGCTGTCAGAGGCACTGACCAAGGCCGGCGTCCCCAACACGTTGGTAATAGTTCAAGGCGCCGGCCATGGGTTGAACACGCCGGGCGAGAGCCCCGGCCCCGACGCGTTGGCGCGGCAGGCTGTCGGCTTCCTCGTCGATCAGGTCGGCTCGAAGTCCTAGCATCTTGATCCATGCGGGCGATGCGGACTTTCACGATGTCAACGCCCTTCATGAGAGGTTTTGCGTCGACCTGCCAGGCCAATTCACCAGGCGCTGAGCCGCAAGTCGTCCCTTAAGCTGGCCTCCCTATACTTGGCCGATGGGGGAAGGCACACCTAAGTTCGAAGCGTCCACGGCTGTCCAGCCTCCCTCCGTATCACTCCTGGACCAATCGCCGGCACCGACCGTCCACGCAGGGGCAACCGTAGAGGCTCCACCCCTTCCGTCGGCGCCGGTCCAAAGCCAGCCGCGCTACCTGAACCGGGAGCTCTCCCAGCTCGATTTCGACGAACGGGTGCTCGCCTTGGCCGAAGACGAGTCGCTCCCCTTGCTCGAGCGGGTGCGCTTCCTCGCGATTCTGGGCGAGAACGTCGACCAGTTCTTCCAGGTCCGGGTCGCCGGCCTGAAAGAGCAGGTCCACGCCGCCCTGCCGCAGACATCACCTGACGGGATGACCACCGGCGAGCAGCTGCGTGCCATTCACCAGCGGGCAGGAGCCATCCTCCAGCGAAGCACCGATCTCTTTACGCACCAGGTGGCGCCGGCGCTCGAGCAGCACGGGGTCTCGGTCGCCTCGGTCGCCGACCTCGATCAGGCCGATCACGACTTCCTCGCGGCCGAGTTTCGCGCCCGCATTTTCCCGGTGCTCACGCCGCTCGCCGTGGACCCGGCGCATCCGTTTCCTTACATCTCCCACCTCTCACTCAACCTCGCGGTGATGGTCCGCGACCCGGTGCGCCACCAGATGCGCTTCGCACGGGTCAAGGTCCCGCCGTTGCTCCCTCGCTTCATCGCCCTGCCCGACGGCAAGCGTTTCATTCCGCTCGAGCAGGTCATCGCCCTCTACGTGAGCGAGCTCTTTCCGGGGATGGAGATCGTCAGCCAGCACCCCTTCCGGGTGACCCGCGACGCCGACCTCGACCTGGTCGACGAGGAAGCGGCAGACCTATTGGCCGCGATCCAAAACGAGTTGCGCCGGCAGCAGCGCAAGGCACAAGTTGTCCGACTCGAGGTCGATGCCGGGATGTCTGATGAAGTCCTCGGCCTGCTCGTCCGCGAGCTCGAGCTCGACGCCACAGACGTTTACCGCGTCGACGGCCTGCTTGACCTGAGCAGCCTGTGGGCGATCTATGCGCTCGACCGTCCGGATCTCAAGGATGAGCCCTGGACACCCGTCACCCAGCGGCGGCTGCAGGGCGCCGGGGTCGAGCAAGCCGATATCTTCGAGGCGCTCAAGGACGGCGACATCCTCGTCCATCACCCGTATGACTCCTTCACGACGTCGGCCGAGGCCTTCATCGACCAGGCGGCAAAGGACCCCGACGTCCTTGCCATCAAGCAAACGCTCTACCGGACCTCCGGTCCGATCAGTCCGATCGTCCGGGCCCTGATCCGCGCGGCGGAGAGTGGCAAGCAGGTCGTAGCGCTGGTGGAACTGAAGGCCCGCGGCGACGAACAGGCGAATATCGCCTGGGCCCAGGAACTCGAGCAAGTCGGCGTCCACGTCGTCTATGGCGTCGTCGGCCTCAAGACGCACGCAAAAGTCGCACTCGTCGTGCGGCGGGAGACGGATGAGATCCGGCGCTACGTGCACGTCGGCACCGGCAACTACAATCCCAAGACCGCGCAGATCTACGAAGACGTCGGGCTGCTCTCGGCCGACCCGGAGCTCGGCTCTGACGTGTCCGAACTGTTCAACTTCCTAACCGGCTACAGCCGCCAGCGTCGATTCGGCCGGCTGCTGGTCGCACCGGTGGGCCTGCGCTCGAACATCATCCGGATGATCCGGCGAGAAGCCGCTCGGCCGGGCGGTGGCCGCATCATCCTCAAGGTCAACAGCCTGGTCGACCCCGAAATCGTCGAGGCGCTGTACGCGGCATCCCAGTCCGGGACCGAAATCGACCTGATCGTCCGGGGTCTCTGCTCGTTGCGGCCTGGGATGCCCGGTCTTTCCGAGCGGATCCGCGTCCGCTCGCTGGTCGGCCGCTTCCTCGAGCATTCCCGGATCTTTCGATTTGGCCCCGACGGCGACGCGGCCGAGTACTATCTGGGTTCCTCAGATCTGATGCCGCGTAACCTCGATCGCCGCGTCGAGGCCATGGTCCCCGTCCAGGATCGTTCGCTACAGGATCGGCTGGCGCAGATCCTCGACGTTGAGCTCGAAGACGACGTGCTCGCCTGGGGCCTCCATTCGAGTGGGTCCTGGTCGAAGATCCCGACCGTCAAGGGCGTCAATGCGCAGCAAACCTTCGAACAACTGGCTGCGGCTCGCGCGGCAGCCACGAACGGAACCAACGGACACTCGCCGGATGCTTGAGCGCGAGATCAAGCTCGCGGTCACGCCCGCTCTCCATCTCCCGAATCTCGAAGATGTCGCGGCTGCGGTCGAGACGTCGCCCCTAGACGAGCGCCGCCTCGAGACGGTCTACTACGACACGCCCGACTTGCGACTGGCGCGCTGGGGCTGCAACTTGAGGCTCCGCCAGGGCGAAGGCTGGACGCTCAAGCTGCCGGCCACCAGCGAAGGCCGGACGCTCAACCGGCGGGAGCTCGAGTTTCCGGGCGACGGCAACCGGCCGCCGGACGCGGCCGTCGCGCTGGTGATCGCCTACGTCCGGCGCTCCACGCTCGTGCCGGTGGCCAGCCTGTCGACCGTGCGGCGACGGGTGCAACTCAAGAACCGCGACGGCGCCGTGCTCGCCGAGGTCGTCGATGATGACGTCTCCGTCATCCAGGGACTGCGGATCCAGAACCGGTTCCGCGAGGTCGAGGTCGAGTTACGCGATCCGTCGGCCGATCACTTGCTGGATCCGATCCTCGCCCGATTGCGTCACGCCGGCGCGTCCGACGAAGACCAGGCCTCCAAATTGGTGCGCGCGCTCGGGTCGCGGGCGACGGCGGCGCCCGAGGTCGACCCAATCCTGCTGGCGCCGACGGCCCGAGCTGGCGACCTGGTGCGGCATGTGATCGCGCTGTCGGTGGCCGGCCTGCTCCGCCACGATCCCGGTGTGCGGCTTGGTGACGACCCCGAAGATGTCCATCGGGCTCGGGTCGCGACCCGGCGGCTGCGCTCGCAACTCCGGACGTTTCGTCCGCTGCTCGACCCCGCCTGGGCGAAGGCGCTGCGCGCCGACCTCCGCTGGCTCGCTGCCGGCCTGGGCACCGTTCGCGACAAGCAAGTCATGAGCCAGCGTTTGCGCAGCCGGACCACGGCGCTGGCCGCGGAAGATGCCCCCGTCGTGAGCGACCTCGCCGACGAGCTGCAAGCCGAGAGTGAGGAAGCCCGGGCCCGGCTGGTGCTCGACATGCGTACGGACCGATACATCGACCTGATCGAGCGGCTGGTCGAGGCCTCTCGCGCGCCGGCGTTGACCACGCAAGCCGATCAACCTGCCGCGACCGCCATACCGGCGCTGGCAGGGCGCGACTGGAAGCGGCTCCGCAAGGGCGTACGCGGCCTGCCCGAACAGGCTGCCGACGCTGACCTCCACCGAATTCGCATCCTCGCCAAGCGCGCACGCTATGCCGCCGAGGCGGCCGTCCCCATCGCCGGAAAAACTGTGCCACGCTTCTCCGAGGCCGCCGCCGCACTCCAGGAGGTGCTCGGTGATCATCAGGACAGCGCGACCGCCCAACAGTGGTTGCGAGCGGCCGGAAGTGGGTCACGCGCCTTCGTCGCGGGTGAATTGTGTGCGCTCGAACGTGAGGCCGCGATCAATGACCGGGCCGAATGGCCCAAAGTCTGGAAAAAACTTTCCCGCAACCGCCTCAGAAGGTGGATGATATGAGCCGAGCCGCGTCGACCATGCAATCGTCACAGCAACATACCGCGCAAGGGGTGTCCATGGCAGCAAAGATCCTGAACGTCGATGAGGCCAAGCTGGTCAGGGCCGCGGGAGGCGTCGTTCGTCGGAATGGGTCACGCGGTGCGATGCGCATCGCCGTGGTCCACCGCCCAGGCTACGACGACTGGTCCTTTCCCAAAGGAAAGGTTGACCGCGGGGAGACGTTGGAGGAAACCGCGCTGCGTGAGGTCGAGGAAGAGACGGGTCTTCGCTGCAAACTGGTGGCGCCGCTCGGCTGCACCGCCTACGCCGACCATAAGGGTCGTGACAAGGTCGCCTGCTACTGGCTGATGGACGTTGTCAGCGGCCGGTTCCGCGCCGGAAGCGAGATCGACGAGGTCCGCTGGGTGACGATCGACGTGGCGCTCGATCTGCTCAGCTATCGCCGGGATCGTGCTCTTCTGCGGGCGCTCGACCTCGAAGCGACGGGATAGCGCAACCCAGCTCCAACGGGGACGTGGCCTGATGCCGATGTACGTTGTTCGTCACGCAAAGGCGGGTGATCGCGCTGAGTGGGAGGGCGATGACCGACTCAGGCCGCTGACGAAATCCGGCCGCCGTCAAGCCGAGGAATTGGCGGCGTGGCTCAAGAAGGAACCCATCCACGCCATCCTGTCGAGCGAGTACCTCCGCTGCATGCAAACGGTCGAGCCGCTGGCCGAACAGCACAAGCTGCCGATCGTGCCGAGAAAGGACCTGGAGGAAGGGGCCGGGGGCGAGAGCATCTTCCGTGTGGTTTCGGAGTACGAGGGACGCAACGCCGTGCTCTGCACCCATGGCGACGTGGTCGAGGAGCTGCTGGAACACTTGATCGCGCAGGGGCTCGTCTCCCGGGCCCGCGCTCAACTGGAGAAAGGATCCACCTGGATCCTCGACGAGAAGAACGGTCGCATCAGCGGCGCGACCTATAAGGCGGCGCCCTGAGGCCGGTTAGCCGAAGCGGCCGCTGACGTAGTCGCGCGTACGTGAGTCGGCGGCGGCCTCGAAGATCTTGGTCGTTGGTGCGAACTCGACGAGCTCGCCACTGCGATCGAACGGCTCGATCAGCATGAAGGCCGTGAAGTCCGCCAGCCTCTTGGCCTGCTGCATATTGTGGGTGACGATCACCACGGTATAGCGGCCCGCCAACTTGCGGATCAGCTCTTCCACCCGCAGGGTCGAGATCGGGTCGAGCGCCGAACAGGGTTCGTCCATCAGAATCACTTCGGGTTTGACGGCGATGCAGCGGGCGATGCACAGTCGCTGTTGCTGCCCACCAGACATCGAGGTCGCCGCGTGATGGAGCCGGTCGGCCACATCCTCCCATAGCCCAGCGACGCGCAGGCTTTCCTCCACCGCGGAGTGGACCGCCACCTTGCTCCAGCCCATCAACCGCGGGCCGAAGGCGACATTGTCATAGATCGACATGGGGAAGGGATTGGCACGCTGGAAGACCATGCCGACGCGGCGCCGCAACTCTTGCAGGTTGCCCCCGGTCGTGATCTCCTCGTGGTCCAGCCGGATCGATCCCTTGATGCGCGCGCCAGGGGTCAGATCGTACATGCGGTTGAAGGTGTGCAGCAGCGTGCTCTTGCCGCAACCGGAGGGACCGATCAAGGCCGTGATCTTGCGCTCAGCGACTGACAGGGTCACATCGTGGAGGGCGCGAAAGTGACCGTAATAGAACGACACGTTCGACGCGCGGATCTTGACACGGTGCCCGTTGAGCGCCGCGTGGCTGGATTCGAGATTCCGGATACGCGTGGCCGGAGCCGATGGCTGCGCCAACCGATGCCTTCCTTGACGAACAGGCTAGGGTCCGCCGGTTAACGGGAGGTAATGCCCAGGTTAAGGGCGAGAACCCGGGGCCCGCGCGAACCTTAACGTGCTGCATTCCTGCCCTTTACGTTGGCGCCTTACATTGCGAGACAAGCGCGTTCACATGGTTTCCCTTTCCGGGCCGCTCCCAGGCTCTCCCCCTACGGAGCGGCTTTTCGTTTGCCGGCATTTGCCTCGGGCATCTGCTAGATTCCGGCACGGATGGCGGGAAACTTGCGACGGCGTGTCAGCGGCTGGCGCGAGCATCGCGGCATGAACGACGCGCCCGGTCCGCCGCCCGACCCGTCCCAGCCTGACGATGAATCGCGCCAGATCCTGGAGCAGCTGGCCGAAGGCGTCGTCCTGGTTGACCACGATCGCACGGTTCGATGGCTCAATCGGGCGGCCCGCCAGATGGTCGCCGCGATCGAACAACCCGCGGGGCGCCTGCTGGTCGAGGTGATCCGCGATCACCGGCTCGACGCGTTGGCCGAACGCGCGCGTGCCTCTCAGGTCGACCACTCCCTCGAAATCGCGTTGCCGGTATCGGGACGTACCCTGCAGGTCCGCGCGATTCCTCTGCCGGCAGGTGGTGTTGCGCTCCTGATGCAGGACGTGACCCGGCTCCGCTACCTGGAGACGGTGCGCCAGCAATTCGTCGCCAACCTTTCGCACGAGATCCGCACCCCGCTGGCGGGCCTGGATCTTGCTGCCCAAACACTCTCGGGCCAGTTGCCCACCGATGGCGATACCCGCCTCTTCATCGACCGCATCATCCAGGAATCGCAGCGGCTGCAGGCGATCCTGCTGAACCTCACGCAGCTCGCGGCGCTCGATGCGGAAGGCATCGAGGTGGAGCGTGCGCCATTCAAAGCCACCGCACTGGTCGCCGAACTGGTCGACCGTTACCAGCCACGGGCGGCGTCGGCCGGTCTTAGCCTTCGGGCCGACTCTGCGGAGCCCGACATCGAGGTGTTGGGTGACCGCGGCAAGACCGACCAGGCGCTGCAGAACATCGTCGACAACGCGCTCAAGTTCACACCGGCCGGTGAGGTGGTCGTCAGCGTGACCTCCGGCCATGCCCTGGTCGAGATCGCGGTTAAAGATACGGGGCCGGGCATCCCGCCTCGCGAGCTGCCCCGGATCTTCGAGCGCTTCTACAAGGTGGACCGGGCCCGCGGCGGCCAGCCCGGGAGCGGGCTGGGGCTGTCAATTGCCCGCCACCTCGTTGAGCTGCAGGGCGGTACCATCACCGCCGAGAGCACCCCTGGGGCCGGCACCCTCGTTCGGATGCGGCTTCCGCGTGCGCCGTTAACCTTCCGTTAACCTGGCGCGCCCCGGGCGATTACGGCCGGTGGATAGGATCAGAACGGATCCACTTGGCACGGAAGTTGCGCATTCGGAAGGAGGAAACATCGCCAGCATGAAACGCGTTCTTATGGCCGCCTCGATGGGCGCGAGCATTCTGCTTGCCGCCTGCGGAGGCACAACGGCTACGAACACTCCAGCGACCGGCGCCGGCGCGCCCGTACCGCCCGCGGCGGCATTGCAGGGCACCGGCGCGACCTTCCCCGCCCCGTTCTACGACGCCGCCCGATTCGCTTACAACCTCAAGTACAGCCAGGTCACCGTCAACTACAATCCGCTCGGCTCCGGCGCCGGTATCTCCGCCTTGACCAAGAAGGTTGTCGACTTCGGCGCAAGCGACGTGCCGATGAACCCCACGGAGCTTACCGCCGCGGGCGGCGCCGACGCCGTCGTGCAGATCGCGTCGACCCTGGGCACCGAGTCGCTGGCCTACAATCTGTCCGGCGTGTCGAACGGTCAGCTCAAGCTGACGCCACAGACGATCGCCGGCATCTTTCTCGGCACCATCAAGAACTGGAACGATCCGGCGCTCGCCGCCGACAACAGCGGCGTCACCCTGCCCAACCAGGCGATCAGCGTCGTGCACCGGTCGGACGGCAGCGGGACGACCTACATCTTCACCGACTACCTCTCGACTGTCAGCGCCGACTGGAAGAGCAAGGTCGGCAAAGGCAAGTCGGTTTCCTGGCCGGTTGGCCAGGGTGCCAAGGGCAACGAGGCCGTCGCCACCACCATCAAGCAGACGCCCGGTGCGATCGGATACGTTGAGCTTGCCTACGTCCTCCAGACCAACATGACGCAGGCGTCGCTGCAGAATCATGACGGCAAGTTCGTGATCCCGAGCCCCGAGGGTGCCACCGCGGCGGCCGGCCAGTACCTCTCGATCAACCCGACCCAGTTTTCGATCGTGGATGCCCCCGGGCCGAAAAGCGCCCCGATCAGCGGCTACAGCTGGCTGATGCTGTATAAGGACCAGGCCGACAAGACCAAGGGGACCGCGCTGGTCGATTTCCTCGACTGGCTGGTCAGCGACGGCCAACAGTACGCGCTCAACGTCCACTACGCGGGGTTGCCGGCCAACATCGTGAAGGACGACATCATTTCGCTGAAGACCGTCACCTCGACCGGCACCACGCTCCTCAACGTGCCCGCCCCGTCCTAACCTCGCAATGAGTCGCGGAACTGCCGCCGAGCGGATGGTTCCCCCGCCGCTGGTGGCCGCGAGCCGCCAGCGGCGGCTCGTTTCGGGCGACCGCGTCTTCAGCGTGATTGCCTACGGCGCGGCCGGCCTCATCATGCTGATCGCGGCCATCTTCATCATCGCGCTGGTCGTGCCCGCGCTCCCCGCGGTCACAAAATTCGGGCTCGGCTTCTTTACCAGCCGCACCTGGGACCCGGTGCGAAACGACTTCGGTGCCCTGGCACCGATCTACGGCACCCTGGTGACGTCGGCGATCGCGCTCCTGATCGCCTTTCCGATCGGACTGGGTGCCGCCCTCTTCCTGGCTGAGGATGCGCGCCTGCAGCTGCTGCGCGGCCCGCTGTCGTTTCTCATCGAGCTGCTGGCCGGCATCCCCAGCGTCGTCATCGGACTCTGGGCCTTCTTCATCCTCACTGCCCTGTTGCGCGACAAGGTGGATCCATTCCTCCAGCACGCGCTGGGCTTCCTCCCATTGTTCCGCGGGACGCCGACCGGCTACGGCTTCCTCACCGCCGGCCTGGTGCTGGCGATCATGGTGCTACCGATCATGATCGCGCTCTCGCGCGACGTCATCCGCGCCGTGCCTCGCGAGCTGCGGGAGGCGAGCCTGGCGCTCGGTGCGACCAACGCCGAGACAACCTGGTCGGTCATCCTGCCGTACGCCCGGGTGGGGATCACCGGCGCCGTCCTGCTGTCGCTCGGTCGCGCGCTCGGTGAGACGATCGCGGTCACCATGGTGATCGGCAACAACGTGCAAATCAGTGCATCGCTGTTCGCCACGGGATACACGTTGCCGAGCGTGATCGCCAACGAATTCACCGAGGCGAACGGCAACGTCTACCTCGGTTCGCTCTTCTATCTAGGCGTAGTCCTGGTGGTCATCACGATCGTCGTGAACGTCCTGGCGCGCCTGCTGATCTGGCGGTTTTCGGGATCGGCGCGGGCCACGGCATGAGCCTGCCCCTGGTCCGCGTCCTCGTCGACCGGCTGGTGGGGGCGCTCGTCGTGCTCTGCGTGATGGTGGCGGCCATCCCGGTGCTCGTCCTCTTCCTCTTCGTCATCATCAAGGGCATGCCCGGAATCCTGACCCCGGGTTTCTTCACCCAATCACCGCACCCGCAGGGCGTGCCGGGAGGCGGGGTGCTCAACGCCATCATCGGCACCCTCGAGATCGTCGGCATCGGCTCCTTGCTGGCGGTACCCGTGGGCGCTCTAATTGGCATCTTTCTCTCCGAGTACGGACGCAACCAGCTTGGTGACACCGTCCGCTTCATCAGCGACGTCCTGACCGGCCTGCCCTCGATCGCCTTCGGGATCTTCGGGTACACCGTGGTGGTGCTCACCACGCATCATTTTTCGGCGCTCGCCGCATCGATCGCGCTGGCGATACTGATGCTGCCGGTGATCCTTCGAGCCACGGAGACCGCGCTCCTGCTGGTGCCCAACGCGCTTCGTGAAGCTGGTCTGGCACTCGGTGCGCCGCGCTGGCGGGTGACGCTCGAGATCGTCGTGCCGGCCGCGCTTGGGGGCATCGTTACCGGCGCATTGCTCGCGATGGCCCGCGCAGCCGGCGAGACGGCGCCGCTCCTCTTCACCACAGCCGGCAATGACATCGTGCAGACGAATCCCCTGCAGCCGATGGGCGCGCTCGCGCTGACCGTCTTTCGGAATGCGCTCGTCCCCTACCCCAACCTGCAGGACCAGGCCTGGGCGGCGGCGCTGCTGCTCGTGATCCTGGTCGCGGCCACCAACATCCTGGCCCGGGTGTACGTCCGGCGGATCCAGCGCTAGTGGCCAGTGGGAGAATGATGGCGTGGGAAACGATGCAGACTGAGGTTGCCCCATCGCCCATCCCCGACCCCGATATCGAGATCAAGCTCGACGCCCGCCAGGTGAACTTCTTCTACGGCGACTTCCAGGCTCTGCACGACGCCTCGCTGTCCGTTCAGGCGCGCAAGATCACCGCCCTGATCGGCCCTTCCGGTTGTGGTAAGACGACCTTCCTACGCGTGTTCAACCGGATGTACGACCTGGTCCCGGGCGCGCGCGCAAGCGGCGAGGTTTTACTTGACGGCCACAACGTGCTGTCGCCGGATACCGACGTCATCAACCTGCGTCGCCAGGTCGGCATGCTGTTCCAGCGGGCGAACCCCTTTCCCAAGTCGATCTTCGACAACGTCGCCTACGGTCCCCACATGCTGGGCTGGTCGAAACAGCGGATCGACGAGGTGGTGGAAGAGAGCCTCAAGGACACCGGGCTGTGGAATGAGGTGAAGGACCGGTTGCGGCGCTCAGCGCTCAACCTCTCCGGTGGACAGCAGCAACGATTGTGCCTGGCACGCGCGCTGGCCGTCAGGCCCGAAGTGGTTCTGATGGATGAGCCGGCCTCGGCGCTCGATCCGATCGCAACGCTTCGCATCGAAGAACTCATGCAAGAACTCAAAGAGCGGTATACGATCGTGATCGTGACGCACAACATGCAGCAGGCGGCCCGTGCGTCGGACTTCACCGCCTTCATGCTGATGAACCAGAAGCGGTCGGGCGAGGTGATCGAGTTCGGCGCGACCGACGACCTCTTCAATCGTCCCAGGGACAGCCGGACCGAGGATTACATTACCGGCCGCTTCGGGTAGAACCCACAGCGTGGCCACCACCCGGACCCTTTTCGATCAGGAGCTTGCCGAGCTGAAGTCGGGCGTCGTCCGCATGGGCAGCATGGTCGAGCAGGCCATCGCCGACTCGATGCGGGCGCTGGTCGATCGTGACAACACGCTGGCGAAGATGGTTATCGCCCGCGACCAGGACGTCAACGAGCTGCACCGGCAGCTGCGCGAGCGTGCCTTCATGATCATGGCGACCCAGCAGCCAGTGGCCCGCGACCTGCGCCTGATCGTGAGCTTCCAGCACATGGTCCTCGAATTGGAGCGGATGGGTGACCACGCCGTCGGCATTGCCCGGGCGGCACTTAGGCTCAACGACCTGCCTCAGCTGAAGCCGTACATCGACCTTCCGAAGATGGCCGAGCTGACCGAGTCCCAGGTGCACGAGATCCTGGGCGCCGTCATCGAGGCAGACGAGGACAGGGCGCGCGCCATCGCGGAGCGCGATGACGAGGTCGACACGCTGTACCACAAGATCTGGGAGGAGCTGATCCGCTACATGGTCGACGACCCCAGCAACGTTCAGCGGGCCGCCATCCTGCTCTTCCTCGCCAAGGACCTGGAGCGAATCGCGGATCGGGTCACCAACATCGCCGAAGACGTCGTCTTCTTGCACACCGGGCGGATCGTGGAGCTGAGTTAGGTGCCCAAGCGCATCCTCGTGGTCGAGGATGACGCGACCATCCGCGACACCCTGACCTTCAATCTCAAGAAGGAAGGATATGTCGTCACCGTCGCCCAGGATGGCGCCGACGCCATCGCGCGCGCTCGGAGCTCGCGCCCCGACCTGATCTTGCTCGACCTGATGCTGCCAGAGTTGAACGGGCTCGAGGTTTGCCGCATCCTCCGACAGGAGGGCAACGTCCCGATCATCATGCTGACCGCCAAGGAAAGTGAGGTGGACAAGGTGGTGGGGCTGCAACTGGGCGCGGACGACTACATCACCAAGCCCTTCTCCCTGCGGGAGCTCTTCGCCCGCATGACCGCCGTGCTGCGTCGAAGCGAGCAGCGGGACGTGCGCCCAGAGGTGGAGGAGGACCGGCTCGGCCGCCTGAAGATCGATCGGGCCGGCCACCGTGCCATGGTTGACGACGTCGAGGTGAAGCTGACTCCCAAGGAATGGGAACTACTCGCCTATCTGGTCCGCCGTCCGGGTCGCGTCTTCACCCGCGAGATCCTGCTGGAGCAGGTCTGGGGCTACAACTACCTCGGCGACCGCAAGACCGTTGACGTCCACATCCGCTGGCTGCGGGAGAAGCTCGGCCGCTTCGGCAAGCTGGGCTTCGAGATCGTGACCGTCCGGGGAGCCGGCTACCGCCTCGACCCCATTCGTAACCCCGCCGGCGACGGCGAACGCCCAGCCGGCGCCGCTAAGGCTTCCTGAAGGATCCGGCCGTTTAGGGCTGGTGGCGCTGACCGGCGAACGCATCGTGAATGATGCTCCCGAGAAGGGCCAGGCCGATGCCGGCCCCAATTCCCGCCACCAGGTAGGACAGCACCTCGTCGGCCAGACGCACGTGGAGATAGACGCCGGCAAGCAGCAACACCAACGCGAGCAGCAGCCAGCTCAGCCGGTCCACCCCCTGGGCTACCTAGCCTCGAGCGATCTCAGCCGCCGTTGGCGGTGCCGGCGCCGAATCCACCGAATCCGCCAGATCCGGCCGGGACGATGTTGATGCTGTTGGCTTTGATGCTGCCATCGGCCTGCCGCGTTCCGGTCACCGTGATCGTTTCGGTCTCCTGCAGGTCGGATGCCTGGCCGACGACGGTCTTGCGCACGATCACGCTCTGGTCGAAAGTCACCTTGACGTCCGTGTTGCAGCGGGCGTCATGGATCGTGAAGCTGTTGGTCGTCAGGTTGGCGATGGTGCCCGTGGCCCCTCGGCGGGCGGCCGCTCCCGATGCGCTGGCGGCTGGGGTCGCGCCGGGGCTGGGGCAGGCGGCCGCCAACCCGCGGCCTCCGCCGAAACCGTTCCCCGTCGTCCGTGCGCCGGTCGTGGACGCGGCTGCGCTGGCGGTCGTGCCGCCGCCACCGACCTTGTAGCCACCGTAGAAACCGCCGAGTAAGCCGACGATGACGACGAGCGCCGCGATGGGAAGCTTGATCATTGCATGACCTCCTTGGGGTTTACTCGTAGCGAAGTGCTTCGATCGGGCGGAGCCGCGCTGCCCGGTTCGCCGGATACAGGCCGAAGAAAAGACCGATGCCGACGGAGATGCCGAACGCCAGGAAGACCGACGGCGTGGAGATGACGGGCGTCGGCAGCGCGGAGACCGCGATCGGAAGCAGCCGCGCCAGGCCAAAGCCAACAAGGATCCCGAGCGCCCCGCCGAGTCCCGAGAGGAACATCGACTCGATCAGGAACTGCAGCAGGATGTCCTGGCGCCGCGCGCCGATCGCCTTGCGGATGCCGATCTCGCGCGTCCGCTCGGTGACGGTGACGAGCATGATGTTCATGATTCCGATGCCGCCGACGACGAGCGAGATGCCTGCGATCGCCCCCAGCATCAGGGTGAGCACGCCGGTCGTCTGCGAGGCACTGGCAAGCACGTCCTGCTGGCTGAGGATCTGGAAGTCGGCTTGCGTCGGATCCGAGATGTGATGCCGGTCCAACAACACCTGGGTGACCTCGGCGGTCGCGGCGGTGGTCGCCTGCGCACTGGTCGCCTCGACGTAGATCTGCTGAATATTCTTTCCGCGCCCGCCGAGCAGGTAGCTCCACGCCGACGTGATCGGCACGACAACCACGTCGTCCTGGTTGTTGAAGCCACCGGACGACCCCTTGGGAGCGAACACGCCGATGACGCGGAAGTTCTGCCGGTTGATCTTCATCACCTCGCCGATCGGATCGGCGCCGCCGAAGAGGTTGGTGGCGACCGTCGGTCCGATGACCGCCACCTTGCTCGCGGCGTCGACCTCCCCCGAGGTGAAGAACTGGCCGCTCGCCAGCTGGTAATTGCGCACCGACGGGAAGTCCTGCGTCGTCCCGGTCAGGCTGCTGTTCCAGTTCTGATTGCCGTAGGTCAACTGCGCCCGCCCGCCGGCGCTGGGGATGGCGGTCACGACGTCCGGTGACGTCTGCCGGTTCGCGATTGCCTTCACGTCGTCGAGGGTAAAGCTCGATCCCGTGCCGAAGCCCTGCTGGACGCCGCCGGCGCTCCTCGCGTTTGACGGAAATACCGTCAGCAGGTTCGAGCCCAACGATTGGATCTGCTGTTGAACGGCGACCGACGCGCCGTTGCCCACGCCGACCAGCAGGATGACGGCCGACACCCCGATCAGGATGCCGAGCATGGTGAGGGCCGATCGCAACCGGTTCGACAGCAGCCCGTTCACGGCCAGGCGCAGGCCTTCGAGGATGCTCACCGAACCATCTCCGTTGCGACTGCCGGGCGTTCATCGCTCACGATGACGCCGTCGCGCAGGCGTACGACGCGCTGGGCAAAGGCGGCGATCTCGGGCTCGTGCGTGATCAGGACGATGGTGCGGCCTTGCTGGTTGAGGTCACGCAGCAACTTCATGATCTCCAGACTCGATTCGCTGTCGAGATTCCCGGTCGGTTCATCGGCCAGGAGGATGGCCGGGTCGGTCACGAGGGCGCGGGCGACGGCGACACGCTGCTGCTGGCCGCCCGAGAGCTCGCTCGGCAGGTGGCTGGCGCGTTCCAGCAGTCCGACCGATTCGAGCGCGGCCATGGCGCGCTCCCGCCGCTGCTGGTTGTCGCCGGCATAGATCAGCGGCATCTCGACGTTGTGCACCGCGCTCGCGCGCGGAATCAAGTTGTAGGACTGAAAGACGAAGCCGATCTTTCTATTCCGGATCCAGGCCAGCTGGTCGTCGCTCAACGCCGACACGTCGTAGCCGTCGAGGATGTAGCGCCCCGACGTTGGCTGGTCGAGGCAGCCGATCAAGTTCATCAGCGTGCTCTTGCCCGAACCCGAGGGCCCCATGATGGCGACGAACTCGCCTTCCGGGATGTGAAGCGAAATGCCCTTCAGAGCGTCTACCTCCACCTCGCCGGTGCGGTAGACCTTCGTGACCCCCTCGAGCGTGATCACCCGCCGCCGCCCCGAATGACGCCTCCCCCGCCAAAGCCGCCGCCGCCCCGGACGAGATTGCCGCCATTGCCCGTCCCGGTGGTCGAGCGGAGCGTCGGTAGCACCACCGTGTCGCCTTCGTTCAGGCCGGCCTTGATCTCGGTATAGGTGTCGCCCACAACGCCGGTGATCACCTCGGTCGGTACCTGCTGGCCTTTCGAAAGCACCGTGACCATCGTCGTTCCGCCGGTGGTTCGCACCGCGGCATTGGGGACGCGCACCGCGTTGTCCGCCTGGGCGACCGTGACCGACGCGTTTGCGGTCATCCCCTCGCGCAGCCGTGGATCGGTCCGGTTGAGAACGAAGCTGACGTAGTAGTCGACGACGTTCGAGACCACGGTCGCACTCGGACTGATGCTCAGCACGTGTCCCGAGATCGTGAGGTTCGGGATGGCGTCGAAGGTGAATACGGTGGTCTGATTGGCCGACAGTCGCGCGGCATCTGTCTCAGCGAAAGGCATGACGGCGACGAAACTGCTGGTGTCGTCGATCACCATGAAGCCCGACGAGGCGCCGCCCGTCCCACCCGAGGATGGCTGCGGGGCGAGGGATCCCGGTGATTGGGCCGTCCCGCTACCCGCCGTCTCGCCCGGGACGCCGTTGATGCTGATCACCACGCCGGAGGTTGGAGCAGTGAGGGTGGTCTGGTTCAGCGCGAGCTGGGCCGCCTGAACCTGGGCCTGCGCGGAAGCGACTTGCGCCTGTCCGGAAGCCAGGGCATTGGGTTTGACCTGGGTCTGCACCGCCAGGTTGTCACGGGAGGACGTGATCTGCTGCGCGGCCGAGTTGATCCGGGACTGCCCGCTGATCGCATCCATGTTCTGCTTGGTCTTGTCGCTGGCCAGCTGGGCCTGCTCCTGGCTGCATTGCGCGCCGTTCGGGCAGTCAGCGTTCACCTTGGCCTGGTCGCTGGCAACCGTCGCGGCATCGGCCTGGTTGGTGGCATTTGCCGACGCCACGGTGTCGTTGTAACTCTGCTGCGCGTTGCTGACCTGATGCTGCAGCTGCGCGACCTGTGCAGCGGTTAGCGGCGACTGCGTCGTCTGGAGATTGGCCTGGGCGGAAGCGAGCGAAGCCTGAGCGGAAGCGAGCGCGGACTGCTGCGCCGTCGAGTCGATCCGCGCCAGCACCTGGCCCGTGGTCACCTTGTCGCCGACCTTGACATCGACTTCCGTCAGGACGCCGGTTTGTTTGAAGCTGACGTTCATCCGGCCGGCCGGCAACAGGGAGCCGGTGCCGCTGACAACAGACGTCACGGTACCCCGGTCAGCGGTCGACGTCCGGATTGCGACCGCGGCTGGGGTTGCAAAAACGGTGTCGCGCGCGATCAGGCCCACGAGCACCACGCCCACGAGAGCAAGCCCGATGACCCAGGCTCTCGTGCCGCTGAGCCATGGGTTGCGCCGCAGCTGTGGTAACGGCTTAAGGGTGGGTGCTTGGCGCATGGTGGCCTCCGGGTGTTGTTCGAGTGGTCATGCCGCTAGGGCGTCGCCGACGGCCGGGGCTGGAAGTTACCCAGGGTCACTCCTACGGAGATGTGCTGACCATTTCGGATCACGGATAGCGTGACGCGGTCGCCGACCTTCTTGGTGTCGAGGTATTGGGTGAGCTGATCGACGGTGGCGATCGCATGGCCGTCAATCGCGGTGATGATGTCGTCGCTCGCATCCGCCTGGCCCGTGCCCTGGAGCCCCGCTGCTGCTGCTGGTCCGCCGGGGGCGGCATCGATCACCAGCACGCCGGAGGTCACACCGGTGATGCCGAGCTGGCTCGCGGTCGCTGCGGTCAGCGTTTGTGCCGTGATGCCGAGCGCGGGATGCTGGATCGCGACGCCCTTCTCGAGCGAAGGGAGCAGGGTCTCGGCGCGGTTGATCGGAATCGCGAAGCCGACGCCGACATTGCCTTCGACCGGGCTCTGGATCGAGTCATTGATGCCGACCAGCTGGCCATGAGCGTCAAGCAGCGCACCACCCGAGTTGCCGGGGTTGATCGGCGCATCGGTCTGAATCATTCCCGTCAGCGCACGGCCGGTTGGCGCGGTGCTGGAGCGGTTCAGACCAGAGATGATGCCCGCGGTGAAGCTCCCCGGCAGGCCGAACGGCGATCCGATGGCGAGCGCGGTATCACCTACCTGCAACGCATCGGAGTTGCCGGCAGTCAGCGGATGCAGCTGGTCCGAGGCCGAGACCTGGACCACGGCCAGATCGGCACTCTGGTCGACACCCTTGACCTGGGCCGTCGCGCTATGCCCGTCGCTGAAGGTCACCTGAACCTGCGAGGCGCCGTCCACCACGTGGGCGTTGGTCAGGATGTCGCCTTGCTTGTCGACCACGATGCCGGAACCTTCCGCTTGCGAGAACGAGCGTGCCCCACCGCCAGAGACCGAGGTCGTGATGGTGACGACGCCGTCCTTGGTTTGCTGGTAGATGGCGGCGAATGATCCCGGGGAGGGTGCCGGTGCGGCGACACCCGCCGCGACCGTGGCGTTGCTCGAAGTCGGGCTGGCGGTCGGGTGGCGGCTCGCGATCAGTGCACCGACCGCGCCCCCACCGATGCTGCCGGCGACCAGCCCGGCGGCGAGCATGGCCACTGCCATGCTGCGCGCCGGACGGTGGGGAAAGGGGGGAACGGGCGCAACAGCCGCAACAGGCGCCGCGGGCTCCGGAGCGATCGGCGCATCGATGAAGTCCGGCGTGAACGGATCCCGCATAGTCACGGCTAATGGTGCCGGGGAGCGATGAGCCGCCTATGAAAGCTAGCTAAGACTTCGCTAAGACTTTCGAATCCACCGGAAACTCGACCGTGAAGACGGCGCCGCCCTGGGGGTTGTTCGCCGCGTAGGCGTTCCCACCGTGCTCCCGCGCGATCCAGCGAGCGATCGCGAGCCCGAGTCCCGTCCCCTCGCCCGAGCGGGCCGCGTCTGACTGGTAGAAACGCTCGAAAATTCGCTCGAGGTCGTCGCTAGGGATCCCCGATCCGTCGTCGGCAACGGCCAAACGTACCGCCCGGTTGCCGTTCGCGAGCCGCAGCTCGATGCGGCCGTCCTCCCGGGTATGTTTGAAGGCGTTGTCGACCAGGATCCAGAGCAGCTGCTTGATGGCGTCGCTGTTTCCCTGCATCGGAGCCGGCACGCCATCCAACAGCTCGATGCGCCGCGACGGCTGCAGAATCTGGGCCTGACGCGAGACCTCCTGAACAATCGGCAGCAGATCAATGAGGGTCTTGTCGAGGTGATAGCCGGCATCAGCCCGAGCCAGCGTCAGCAAGTCCTGCACCATCCGGCTCATGCGTTCGCTTTCTCCGGCGATATCGTTGAGCGCGGCGACCCGATCGTCCGCCGCGATGTCATCTCTCTTCAAGAGCAGACCAACATTTCCACGAATGGTGGTGAGAGGCGTTCGAAGCTCGTGCGAGGCATCGGCGACAAATCGTCGCTGGGCCACCAGAGCTGATTGGAGTCGATGGTAGGCGTCCTCGAGTTGGCGCAGCATCTGGTTGAAACTCTTTTGCAGCCGTCCCACCTCATCGTCGGGCGAGCTCTCGGGTAATCGTCGACTGAGGTCCTGGGTACGCCCGATGTCCTCGGCGGTGCTCGCCATCGCATCGAGTGGTCGCAGCGCTCGGCCTGCGACAAACCAGCTCGCTCCTCCCGCGGCGATCAGGCTGAGCAATCCGCCCGCAACCAGAAACAGGCGGAGCCCGCTGAGCTGGCTTTCGATGCCGGACAGCGACTCCCCGACCACGAGGTACCCGGCCGGGCCGTTGGCGGATGCGAGCTGCCGCACGTAGACCCGCGTCACCGGGCCGTTTTCGGCCCGCGCGTTGGTGATCGTCCCGTGATCGAACGGTGCGGACTGCAGCAGGTTGGTCGGCCAGATCGGATCGGCACCTTGGACCTTGCCGCGCGAGTAGACCTGGTCCGGACTGGTAAGAATGATTTCCTCGAAGATCTCCGAGCTCTTGGCGATATCGATCGTCAGCGAAAACGGACTGGGGCGGAACCCGCGCGGCGATTCCAGCTGCCGGAGGATGTCCGTGGCCCGAGCCTGTAAGGCTTGATCTTGCTGAGAAACCAGGCTCCGTTCGACGAGAACGTAAACGAGCGAGCTGAAGATCATCACGGCCAGCGCGACAACCCCGGCCCCGAAGAGCGCGATCCGGCCGCGGATCGGAATCCGCCGGCGGAACGCCATTCGCTCGTCAAACCAGGACGTCATGCGGCCGAGCCAGCGGTGAATCGGGACGAAACGGGCAGTCATCCGTGAGCGAGCGCCGAGGGAGGAGTTCATTCCTCCTTCAAGATGTACCCAACCCCGCGCACGGTTTGCAGCAGGCGCGGTCGCCCGCCTTGCTCGAGCTTCTGGCGGACATAACCCACATATACATCGACGACGTTGCTGCTCGCCCCGAAATCAAAGCCCCAGACGGCATCGAGCAGCTGCTCGCGGCGGAGCACCTGTCCGGGATTGCGCATGAAGTGCTGGAGCAGGTCGAACTCCTTCGCCGTCGTTGGGATCAGCTCGTCGGCGCGGCGGACCTCGCGCGTGGCCAGGTCCATCACGACGTCGGCGTAGCGCAGCGTCCGGCGGGCCCGCGGCGCGCGGCGGCGCAGCAGCGCCCGCACCCGGGCGAGGAGCTCCTCATAGGCGAAGGGCTTGACCAGGTAGTCGTCGGCGCCACTGTCCAGGCCCTTGACGCGGTCGGCGGTACCGTCCTTGGCCGTGAGCAGCAGGATGGGGACGTCGCCCTCGGCGCGGAGACGCCGCGTGACCTCGAGGCCGTCGATGCCCGGCATCATGATGTCGAGGATGGCGAGGTCGGGCATGCGCTCGCGGGCGCGCGTCAGCGCGATCTGACCATCGGGGGCGACCTCGACCTGGTACCCCTCGTAGATCAAGGCGCGACGTAGCGCGGCCGCGATCTTGGCATCGTCATCCACAACGAGGACGTGCGGCTGCTCGGACATGCTCGCCACCATCTAAGCACGCTCCCATGAGAATAATCTAAGAATTGGTTGGAAGGTCGATACGGTCAGCGGCCGGTGAGCAGGATCGCGAACATGGTGATCGCGGCGACCCCCATGAAGCCGGTCGCGATGGCGGTCAACGCCACGCTGACCTTGCCACTCACGTAGCGCTTCATCACGGCGTGGTCCGATCCGAGCAGGAGAATCAGAACGAGCAGGGGCGGCGCCACGACGCCGTTGATGACCGCGGCGATGAAGAGCGCGCGGATCGGATCGAGGTGGGCGAAGTTCATCGCCACGCCCGCCAGCGTGGCCAGCGTCAGGATGAGATAGAAGGTTGGGTGCTGCTGCGGTTTGCTCGCCAGGCTCCCACCGAGCCCGAAGAACTCCTTGACCGCGTAGGCGGCCGAGCCGGTCAGGATTGGAATGGCGAGTAGTCCGGCGCCGATCAGCCCGACCGAGAAGACGATAAAGGCAAACGGTCCGGCCAGGGGGGCCAGCGCGGCGGCGGCCTGGTCTGCGGTCTGGACACTCGTCTGGCCGTGCGTGTGCAGCACGGCGGCGGAGGTGAGGATGATGAAGTACATCACCAGGTTGGAAAAGGCCATGCCGATCACGACATCCGCTCTGGCGGCGCGAAGCTCGGAGAGCCGCAGACCGTGACGCCGGGACTCTGGGTGGGTAGCGCCGGCCGCGGCCAGCTCGTCGACCTCGGAGGATGCCTGCCAGAAGAAAAGGTAGGGGGAAATGGTGGTGCCGAGCACCGCGACCAGTGCCATGACGAAATCCCTGGAGAACTCGATGTGCGGAATGAAGGTCGCCTTCACCACCTCGCGCAGCGCGGGATGCGCGAAGAACGCTGTGATGACGTAGGCGAACAATGCGAGCGTCAACCATTTGAAAATCTTGAAGATCGTGCCGTAGCTGGCGAACACCTGCATGCCGACGATGACCAGCCCGACCGGGACGACCAACCAGAGCGCATGCAGGGCGCCGCGCGAGAGCAGCGACCCGGCCGCCGCCACGGCACCGAGGTCCGCGCCCACATTGAAGGTATTGGCGGCGAACAGCCCGAGGATCGCGATGCCGACCAGCCAACGCGGGAATTTGCGCCGCAGGCTGGCGCCCAGCCCGACCCCGGTTTGCAGGGCGATCCGCGCACACAGCTCCTGGACGGCACTCATCAGCGGGAAGGTAAACAGTGCCAGCCAGAGCAGGCCGTAGCCAAACTGGCTCCCGACCTGGGAATAGGTCCCAATCCCGCTGGGGTCGTCGTCGCTGGCACCGGTGATCAGCCCCGGGCCGAGCCGCTGCAGGAAGCCGATCAAGCCCTTGCCCCTGCCGGTGTCAAGGGTCACACGGCTAGCCATGGAAGGTGATACGACTATTATCACTAAGCACGGGCATAGGTACGCGCCGAGCATACTGGCTTCGGCCATAACCTGGCGGCCGGCGGCGCGTTGTAACAACGAGCTGCAGGGTCTGGTCAGCTGACAACGTCACTGATAGGATGAAACCGAAATGTCACAGGGTGTAATCAAAATTGCGCTGGCGATGGCATTTGCGGCGCTTTTGCCGTCGTGTTTCGGCGCCCAGGTGAATACCGCCCGCCCCGGAGGGGCGGTGGTGCTCGCCTATAACTTCCCCCGGCCGACGCCGACCGGTACCCCTGCGCCGCAGCCGTCGCTGACGGTTGGCCAGGTGGCGGCCAGCCAGGGCGCGGTCGAGGTGCGCGGCTTCCACGAGCCGGGCGATTGGGCTCATCGCAACTACTGCGGTGCCGGCGCGACCCAGGTCCTGCTGTCGGCCTGGATGTCAGATGTTCCAGACATCGAGGCGGTCGCCAGGGCGTCAAACCTGAACCCCAATCGTGGCGAGTTCGGCGCCGACGCGACCAGGGCGATCAACCAGTACCTCAACCCGGTCGTCATGCCTGCGTTCGGGCAACCGCGCTACAAAGCCGAGCACATCACCTCGCTCGATGAGGTCAAGACCCGGATTGCGCAGGACATCGTCGACCAGCAGGCGATCATGACCTTTGGCCACGGCGTGCCGGCGATGGTGCAGACCATGACCAGGACCATGCCGGGCTGGAACCACTGGAACGCGACCCACATGATCACGATCTTTGCCTTCGACTTCAGCCACAACGACCCGGCGCTCGACACCGTCAGCTATGCCGAGACGCCGTCGCCGCTGGCCGGCTACCGCGGTCCCGACTTCCAGACCATCTCGGTGGCGGCGCTGTGGGTCGCGATGCAGGCCTACATCAAAGAGTTTCCGGCCGACCCGATGAACGTCATCAGCTAGGGCGAACCCGGGCGTCCGCATAATGAGGCCATGGCTCAGCTCCACGACATGCGGGAATCCCGCAGCCCTGACAATCCGGCCCTTTCGATGGAGGCGCTGGTCCGCCACCAGCTGATCCTGCTGGGCGAGGACCCCGCCCGCGAGGGGCTCCGCGACACGCCCGAACGCGTCAAGCAGAGCCTCGAGTTCCTGACGCGTGGCTATCGGATGACGGTCGAGGACGTCTTCGGCGATGCCACTTTCGCCGAGGCCTACAAGGACATGGTCGTGGTCAAGGACATCGAGATGTATTCGCTGTGCGAGCATCACCTGCTGCCCTTCTTCGGCCGGGTCCATATCGGCTACATCCCGAACGGCCGGCTGGTCGGACTCAGCAAGCTGCCGCGCCTGGTCGAGCTGTATAGCCGTCGTCTCCAGGTGCAGGAGCGGATGACCCGGCAGATTGCGGAATGCCTGCAGAAATACCTGGAACCGGTCGGGGTCGGCGTCGTCATCGAGGCCGATCACCTCTGCATGAAGATGCGCGGCGTCGAAAAGCAGAACAGCCGCGTCTTCACCAGCTGCGTACTGGGCATCTTCCAAGCCGATCCCAAGACGCGGGCTGAGTTCATGGGCCTGATCAAGGGCGTCCCAAACCCGTAACGGGCAGGCTGGATCCGTGAGCGCCCAGCTCATGGTTGGGACATCAGGGTTCGCCTATTCCTCCTGGCGTGGCAGTTTCTATCCCCGGCGCCTCAAGCCCGCCGAGATGCTGGGCTTTTACGCGCAACGGCTGATCACGGTTGAGGTCAACACAACCTTCTATCGGACGCAGCCGGAGGAGGTCGTCGCCGGATGGGTCCAAGCCGTCCCTGCCGAATTCCGATTCGCGGTCAAGGCCCATCGGCGCATCAGCCACAACCGGCGCATGCCCAATCTCGAGGAAGCGATTCGACTGCTGGCGGCCGAGGCCAACAGCTTCGGCGAGCGCTTGGGTCCCGTCCTCTTCCAGCTCCCTCCAACCGCCCCCTTCGACGAGGGCCGGATCGAGCGGATCACGGCGTTGCTGCCGAGCCACTGGCGGGTCGCCTTCCAGTTCCGCCACCGGTCCTGGCACACGGCTCAGGTCGCCGACTTGCTCGAGCGCATGGGCGCCGCCCTCGTGCACGGCGACGGCGAGGCGGAGCCGGGGCCGTTGGGACGGGGCGCCTTTCTATATTTCCGGCTGCGCCGGGACAGCTACTCGCCGCAACGGCTCACCGCCTGGGCGCGGCGGATTGCTGGCTACCTTGCAGACGGCCGCGACGTCTTCGTTTACTTCAAGCACGAGAAGCTGGGGCCGCTCTACGCGCAACAGCTCGCGCAACGGGTCCGAACATCTTTTCGTCCTCCGGTCCAGGCGGCCGCTATAATCCGTTCAAATGGCCCGGTCTATGTGGCGGGGCGCAATCAGCTTCGGGATGGTGGCGATCCCGGTCCGGATGTACCTCGCCACCGAGGCGCATAGCGCCGTTTCATTCCGCCAGCTCTGCCCCCACTGCCAGCTGCCCATCAAGCAGCAGCGACACTGCCCGACCGACGATCACGTCGTCGCCTTCAACGACGTGCTCAAGGGCTA
>Ga0070699_100000138_pt1 | contig 68369 bp, 65 predicted proteins | sample KBSK1503metaG_FD_65473 | JGI IMG/M metagenome (GOLD analysis project Ga0070699, IMG submission 65473) | Corn, switchgrass and miscanthus rhizosphere microbial communities from Kellogg Biological Station, Michigan, USA - KBS K1-50-3 metaG | ecosystem: Host-associated > Plants > Roots >... | reverse complement strand
GACGACCTGGTGGCGCTCGGCCAGCAGGGGAAGGACCGGCCCGAACATCTCGCCCGACATGAGCCCGCCGTGCAGCAGGATCAGGGGCCGGCCGTCTCCGTGAGTCTCGAAGTAGAGGTTGATTCCGTTCACCTCGGCGTACTGGCCGGCTCCCTTCGTATCGGTGGTCTGATCAGTGGTCATAGTGATGCTCCTTGAGTCCTGGCTGAACTGCCTTGCTGAAAATTGAGACCCCGGCGCTGCCTGAAACTCATCGGCGCCGGCAGACCCCCTCCGTCGGACGGGCCCCGACGGTGGGACCCACTGCAGTAAACCAACTCCCTCTGTCGAGTCGCGCTGAGGCGGCCTTGAGCCGTGCCGGTGCAGCTGTCCGTCCGGTCGCCCTGGTTCGCCCACGGTCGCCACTACCGCTGTCACACCATTGCCAGGTGGGCCTTCACCGCGCGTCGACCGGCTCAGCGTCGGACGCGGTAGCGGATGTGCGTGGCATCCGGCGTGTCGATCACCCGGGGTCCTGGTCGAGGACCTCTCGCAGTCTTCGGGCGAATGCTTCGGGTTGGCCGGGATATCCGAACTCGCCGCCCATGAAGCCGCCGTGATGACTGGGAAACACGGCCGCCCGCTGACCGAGCAATTCGGCGGTGGCCACCGACGTGCGTCCAGTGAAGGTGCCCATGGACTCCTCGCCTACGGCTATCACGATGCGTGTCGGCGCCGTGGTCAGCGCGTCGACGTCGGGGCGATAGCTGCTGACGGCCCAGGACCGGTCGGAGAGCAGCGGGTCGTCCCGGGAGCCGTCATCCTCGCTTGGCATCCCGAACTGAGCGGGATCCGGTGCGGGCTGGGTGAAGTAGTCGTCGGTGAACTCTCCCCGCCACGAGGTCATGGCGATGAAGGCCGCCATGCCGGCACCCCGACCCTTGGCCTCGTACGCGTCCCGAAAGCCGGCCCGGGCGCGCTCGGCAGCCTTCGCGTCCCGAAGTACCGGGATAAGGGGTGGCTCGTGTGCCACCAGGGTGGTCACGTCGTTGGGGTATGCCGCCACGAGAGCGAGCGCGGTCACAGCCCCGCCACTGCTCGCAAACATCTGGACGGGGCCGACGCCGAGAGCCCCGATGAGGGCGTGCACATCGTCCGCCTGGACGGTGGGAGAGTGGTCGGTCCGGCCGTCCTTGCGGCTGCTGCGGCCGAGGCCGCGTGGGTCATAGGTGATCACGGTGCGGTCGGGGAAGTGCGACACCAATGTCTTGAAGCCGCTGGCATCCATTGGCTGGCCGATCATCAATAGCGGTGGGCGTCCGTCGGCCGTCGGCAGCGGGCCGTGGACGTCGTAGACGATGTCGGCCTCGGTCGTTTCAAGCTTGCGGGTGGTCATGGCAATCTGAACCTCTCTCTGGCTGAGAACGAATTGGACTTCCTATGCTGTCGTGCGGTCGCGTCGGGTGGCTGCTGACATTGGCGGCGGCCCAGCCTGTTCGGTCGCTCGGGCTCAGGCCCGGTCGAATCGCCACCTCGTGGCGCCGTACGGCTCGGCCGAGGCGACACCGGTCGCCGCGACGGGGACCACTTCGTGCACGTCCCAGGGCGGTGGTCCGGCGCTGGGTGCGCTGTAGGGAGCGACCAGCGCTCCGTCGCGGACCTCCGCCGGCCAGCCGCCGGCGGCGTACTTCTTGGCGATCCGATCGAGCGTCTTCGGGTCGGTCACCTTCGCAGCCTTTCCCTCCACGACCAGATCGACGTCGGTCAGGGAGACCGAAAGCGCACATTCCGGTTTGGTGGCGAGGTCTCGGCTCTTGCGCGTGCTTGCTCCACTCACGAAGTAGACCTTCCCGTCCAACCAGATGGCGCCGACTCCGGCGAGGTGGGGTCGGCCATCCCGATCGGTCGTGGCCAACCAATACGTCCGATGACTGCCGTCGCTCTCGAGCTGCTCCTCGACCCGGCTCCAGGGAAGCGGCTCGTGCCCGTAGATGTCCAGGTTCTTGGTTTCCATTCCGTGCCCTCCGAGGTACTTTGCTTCCAGGGTGTACCAACCAAGACTGACCAGCCTGCCGGAACTCATCGGGGCCCGGAGCATAATCAGGAGCAGTCTTCGGGGAAGTCGAGCTGCCAGGTCTCGGCTTCACATACTGTTTGAGCTGGCCGAGCCTCACCTAGACGACGTCAAGCTTGACCTCGCGGGTGCCGATGAGTTCTTATGCGCCGAGCAGTCCAAGTCCGTATGACAAGAGTCCTCTGCCACGTCACCATCTCCCTCGACGGCTTCATGGCCGGTCCCGACCAATCCCGGGATAATCCCCTGGGAGTCGGTGGGGAGCGGCTCCACCGCTGGATGTTCCAGGATCCCCTGGATGAAGGCGACCGGCCCGCACGCGCCGACCTGATGAAGGCGCGCGGCGCCTATGTGATGGGCCGAAACATGTTCGGCCCCATCCGCGGCGAGTGGACCGGAGATTGGCGCGGCTGGTGGGGCGAGGAGCCGCCATACCACGCGCCGGTCTTCGTCCTCACGCATCACGCCCGCGATCCGATTGAGATGCAGGGCGGGACTACGTTCCATTTCGTCACCGAGGGCTTCGCAGCCGCGTTCGAGCGGGCGAAAGCCGCCGCGGGCGAGCGAGAGGTGCTGATCGCCGGCGGCGTCTCGACCGTGCGGCAGGCATTCGCCGCCGGGGTGATCGAGGAGATCAGCCTCGATATCGCCCCGATCCTGCTCGGCAACGGCGAGCGCCTCTTCGACCGGGTCACCGATCCCGGGCTCGAGCCAATCGAGGTGACCCAGTCTCCGCTGGCCACCCATGTCCGCTACCGGGTCGGTCGCTGAAAATGGGGATCGTCATGGCGAACACGTCGATCTCGATTGACGGCTTCGTCGCCGGCCCGAACCACGAGATGGACTGGATCTTCGATCACGACTTCCTGCTCAAAGTGCCGATCCAGCGCGGGGCCCTTCGCCCTGGTGGGCGGTCCGGTGCAGCTTCTTCACCATTGCCTTCGCGATCAGGCGAGAGCAGTAAGGCATAGTTGGTTGGCAGGCGTGAAGACCGTCAAACTGCCCGGCGCGCAGTTCAGTACTCCTCGGCCAGCCTTGGAGCCCCAAGACGCGCTCTTTGAGCCGGTGGAAACACCCATCGGGCAGCGGAGTAACGCGAATGGCACATCATCAGGATGAGCTGTCCAAGGCCGAAATCGCAACGACTGACATACTCGTCCACGTATTGAGCAATTCAGATAGTGGTTTTTGTACCGCTTGAATGAGCATACTTTTAGGTTGATCGGTGCCCACGCGACCCTACACCGATGCGTCCCCGCACGTTGGAAATAGGCATCTGTGCTGCCCGTCACTGGAGGGACGATAAACCAGCTCTCCCCGAGCGCCCGTTGATGGCGGTCAACTGCCGAATGAGACGCGGCGATGGGCGGTGACGGGACGGACCTGACGCCAATACCAACGCCGCCGCGGCCTGAGGTCATCGCCAAACCGGCCCTGTCGAAGAATTAAAGCCAGGCGACACCGACTGGGGAGGTGGTCGACAGCACGACCACAGACCGGTACCCAGCTATCGTTAGCCACGAGGAATGGGCCACTTGAGCGGGAGTTCTGCCAAAACTAGGGGCAACTCCGGCAGCCAAAGCTGGGGGTCCACCTGAAGGGTGTGCCGTAAATCCCGGCCGCGTCATGTCGTCAACAGCTTCAAAAGCCGCGGTGATCGCGCCGTCACCTGCGTACACGCTCATTAGAATGCGTCGGGTCGAGCCCGGCTCTAAGGCCTGGCCGACTACCCCACCGACGACGTCAGTTGGCACGTGCGGGGCGCACAGCGAGCGTCGCCAAGGCGCCATCCCTCACGGACATTCATCCGCCCAGGCGTTGACCTGTCATGCGATGTGCTGCGGCGCAGCCGCTTCGATCGGACACGCACCTCTGATGATCCCCGATCAGTGCTTGACCTCACCGCAGGGCGGATCGGTCAATTCGTGCGTTTGCGAGAACCTACCCGCCTGGGGAGAGCCAGTCCTCCTGCCAGATGCTCCACTCACGGCCAGACGTGGTCCATTCGGCGAAGACGGCAAGGCCATAAGGCCGACCGGGCTTCTCACCAAGCTGGTCGATGCCCCGCCGTGCGCCTCGGATCGCAGTTCGTAGATTCTCCCCGGTGAGATGTGGACCTTCCTCGTAACTGGGCACGCCGATAAAGACTGTCGTCTGCTCACCGACGAGGCGCAGAACCTGAGCCGTTTCCCAGGCGTACACCGCGCCGATGAGCGGCGCACCAGGCAAAGGAGTGTCGTACACCATGACCGCCACCTGATCTACACGATTCGCTATCGCCTGGAAGAAGTTGGCGGTCGCGAGAGGAAGGAAGCGGCCTGTGTGTGACAGCATCCCATTTATTGCCTGCGCACCGTTTGGCAGCGGATCGAGCTTCGGGATCGAAACCGAGAGAATCGCATGCTGGGCTTTTGTGAGATCGTGGGTATGCTGCAGCAGTTCGAGGAAATCATTATCACCCGCTGCCACCGGCTCGATGTCGTAATGGATGCCACCGAAGCCGAGACTTAGCAGCGCACGGGCGGTCGCGAGGATGCGGTCGCGAACTGCCGCCGGCTGTAGGTCCAGGGGGCCGCCGGCGCGAGCTAGCATTTGGCCCACATAGGCCTGGATGTGGAGAGCCGGGGCGAAGCGGTGCATCATGGCTAGCAATTCGGGCGCGTGCCGATAGCGGTCCGCCGGAATCCGTCCATCGCCATCGATCGGTCCAGCGTGGAAATACGCGTCTGAGATCTGATTGGCGTGGAGAATTTCGGCAAGCTGGGCGTAGTCAGCCTCCGAGTGCACATCGCCCACCCACGTATGGCCAAGCCAGAGCGCGTTAGCCCCCGAACTTCGCGACTCGACCGAGGGATTGGGGATCCACCAGACCCACGAGACCACGGCTGGCACAAGCGCGATCACAATCACTACGAGCGCGAGGCGCGCTACTGGACGATGTGGGATGGGCCCTGGAAGCGTCAAAGTCCGAAATGCCATCACACACCGATGTAACGTTCGCGATGACGTTGACGATTACGCTCATCAGCTGCACTGCCTTCGCGGCCGCGCCACGGCCAGTCGCGACCTCGAGCTTCTCTTCCTCCGCCAAGAGCTGCGCGTCCTCTGGCGCACCGCTCGCGGCCCGGCCGACCGCCTGATCCTTGGTCAACCAGCTCCTCGATCTTCTCGGCCTAGGTGTCGACCAGCCGCGACCGGCGCGCACGCCGACAGGGATCGTAGCCCGCGTCGCGTCGCTCCACGTAGTGGGCGACCGTCTTGTGGTCGGAACCGGCCAGCTGAGCCGCCGCCCGGTAGCTCCGCGTGAGGTCGAACGCTTCAAGTATCTCCATGATCTCCTGGTGGGTCTTGGCCACGGTTCTCCTCCGACGCATGCAGGACGTTGTTCGCCCAGGCATACGTCCTCGGACGTCGTGACGATGGATAGCGATGGGGAGGTTTGCTGTCCGACTACGGGGAGACGCGGCGACATGAGCGTCACCGAGGTCTGCTTCGCGGTCGGTTGCACCTCACTCGCATCGTTCAGTTCGAGGTTCGCCGAGCTCGTTGGCGAGAGCCCAAGCGCTTACAGGCGCGCAGCCACGACGACAGTGCCGCGATCCCGGCCTGCTTCGCCAAGGCTCTGACGAGACCGGTCAGGAATGAAGAAGCAAAATGCTCAGCCCAGGACCTAACGTGGTCGGCATGCAATTTTCGCCGACCGGCGCTCTCATCTACGGGCACGGCGAGGACGGGGATTACGCGGTAGGGATCCTGGATGCCTTCGAGCGGGTCTTAATCCGGACCGCACCGTCGCAGTCGACGACCGGCGACACCCCCGTCGCCCTCTGGCCCGTCGCACGCCGCAGCCTGCTGGCCCACCTGTACAAGCTGGTCGCCGGCGGCAAGGTCCAGGTCTGCAGGGGCGGCCGCTACCGCCTGAAGACCTGAGCGCGGCGACCTCCATCACCTCCCCCGCACGCTGGCGGGACATCGCCGGCGACGGCAGGCTCCGCCTGACGATAGGGCTGGTGATGCTGGAGTTCATGGCCGGCATCCAGTACCTCGTGGTGACGGCGGTCATGCCCAGGGTGCAGCAGGAGATCGGCGGCATCGCTTTCTACGGCGCGATCTTCGGGGGCTACATGCTCGCCGGCCTCGTCTCCATCCCGCTCTCTGGCCGGCAGGCGGACCGCGATGGACCGGGGCGGCCGTTTCTTCTCCACCTGGGCGTGTTCGCGGTCGGGACGGCGGTCTGCGGGCTCGCCCCGTCGATGCCGCTGCTGGCAGCGGCCCGGCTGGTGCAGGGCTACGGAGGGGGAGCGCTGTACAGCCTGGCCTACGGCATCATCGCGAAGACGTATCCGGCGCCGCTGCGTCCCCGCGTGGTCGCGCTCTTGACTGCCACCTGGGTGGTCTCCGGCATGATCGGCCCCGGGTACGGAACGCTCTTGGCGCAGACCGTGGGCTGGCGGTGGGCGTTCATCTCGGTGATCCCTCTGGCTGGGCTCGTCGGCGGGCTGTTGCTGCCGACACTCAGCCGGATCTCGGGCAGCGGCGATGAGCTCGCCAAGCTGCCGCTGCGCTGGCCCCTGCAGCTGGCCGCGGGCGGCACCATGCTGGTGGCAGGACTGGGATCGCTCGCCTTGCCGGGCTACGTCGTAGCGGCTGCCGGCACCGTGGTCCTGGCACAGTCCCTGAGCTACGTCCTCCCGCCCGGGACGCTGACCGGGCAGCCCGGTCTGCCTGCCGCGGTTGGCGGCGCGTTTCTGCTCAGCCTCGCTTTCTTCACCGCCGACAGCTTTGTTCCCCTAGTCATCACCGGTGTGCGTGGCCGCAGCCTTACGGAGTCCGGCGTCGTCGTCACCCTGGTGTCGATCAGCTGGTCCGTCGCCACGATCTGGCAGTCCCGGGTGGTGGACCGCTTCTCGTATGCCTGGATGGTCCGGGCGGGGTCGTTCATCCTCGGCGGTGGGATCGCAGTGTTCGCGCTGGCTCTGCTCGGCGCGCCGCTCCCGCTCGCCTATGCGGCGTGGACGGTCGCCGGCGCCGGCATGGGCATCGCGTTCCCGACGCTGTTCATCGCGACGATGGATCGCGCCGCCAGCGGCGAGGAGGCAGGCGCCGTGGCGGCGCGGTTCGTGTCCAGCCGGATCGGCATCGTCCTTGGCACCGGGCTGGGGGGAGTCGCGGTCGGCGCGACCCAGGCGGTGCATGCCCCGCTCGCCATCGGACTCGGCGCGACCATGGCTCTCGCGGTCGCGGGCGCGCTACTCGGCGGCGCCCTGGCGCCATTGCTCGACCGCGAGGTCGCGGCCGCGCCTTAGCTGACCGCCTGTGCGGTCAAGAAACGTCTGACGCAGTACCGGCGGGCACGGCGCTACAAGGGGTTTCAACCTGTCAGGATGCCCGACCGTGCTTCTCGCTCTCTTCTATTCGGTCTTCCGTCTGCTCCTTGACGCCCGCATCGATCGCCGACGCTCGGACGCCAGCTTCCGGCTCGAGTTCCTGGTCCTCCGCACCAACCGCATGTAAATGTGCCGGCAGACGCGTGTCCGAGGGTGGCGAGCGCGTCGGCGAGGCGCTCTGCCCCGTCGGCCTCGAGGTCTGCGGTCGTGATGCGGATCCCTGGCGCACTGTGGAATCGGTAGCGCTCGCCTGGACTCACGGCCAACTCAGCGCGTGCGTACGGCTCGACTTTGACAGGAAATCAGGAGCCTCGATCCCGAACAGGCCATCTCGTCTTATGCATGACTCCTCAACGCCCAGGAGGTGCAGGCCGTAGTGGGCGCTGCATGCTCGAGGGCCACGTCGTGGCCGATGAGGACAAACCGCGGAGCCCCAGCAGCTAATCGCTCGCCCGCAAACGCAAGAGCTCGAATCACACACTTTGGAAGTCGCGTCAGCCTGATGTCGGCAGCTACCGTGGAAGATGCGGCCGGGCGTCTGCACGCTGCTCGGTCACCTTTGCTTGATCGGCCGGATCGCTGCTGGACTCAGTCCAGGCGCCGATCGAGCTGGTTTGTCATGTCGAAGAGATCGCGCCGACGATCCGTGAGTTCTTCACCTGGGATAGCGGACCTTGCGGCACTGAGACCGCCACCCTGTCGTAGTCGAACGAGCGGGGTTCCTATAGGTAGGAGAAGACGCGATGCGTGCCATCGTCATCGAGAAATTTGGCGGACCGGAATGCCTCGTCTACAAGGAGCTGCCCGAGCCCATCGCCGGTCAAGTGGTGATCAAAGTCAAGGCGTTTGGGATCAACCACGCCGAAATGCATATGCGTAGAGGTGAGTGGGCCGAGGCTGCGGAGGTGAGTGGCATCGAGTGCGTCGGGCTGGTGAAAGCCGGCCCCGGCGGCGAGTTCCCGGTCGGCGCCAAGGTTGCCGCCCTGATGGGCGGCCTCGGCCGGACCATCAATGGCAGCTACGCCGAATGTACCCGAGCGCCAGCATTAAACGTAGCACTCATCGAGTCCAATCTGCCCTGGGAAGAGCTTGCCGCGATACCGGAAACCTATGCCACTGCCTGGACCTGCCTGTTCCGCAATCTGGAGATCGCTCAGGGGCAGACATTAGTCATCCGGGGCGCAACCTCCTCCTTCGGTCGGGCCGCTATCAACCTTGCCGTCAATGCCGAAGTACGAGTCATCGCCACCACTCGCAACCGCGAGCGCTTTGCCGTGCTAGAGAAACTCGGCGCAGACCGCGTCGAACTGGAGGGCCCGGGCCTTTCCCAGCGGATCGCCGAGGCCAAGCAGATCTTCGAGGAGATACGCGAGGCACATCGCGTGATGGAGGCCAACGAAGCCCACGGCAAGATGGTGGTGGTTGTTGATGCCTGACGCGCCCGGGAGGTGAGGTCGGGCCGTGGGGCGGGGCCGCGCTTCAGGTCTGCTGACGACCAAGCTGCGCCGAGTTCGCCGCGATCACGCATGGCCGTCAGGCCCTGCTTAGCCCGGAGCGGGGTCTGTTACGACCAGTGAAGGCCCGGTTAGTCACCATCCCCGCAAGATCCGTGCATACCCACCAAGGAGCGAGACAATCCAAATGATCGCTGTTCATCACCGGACCGCCACCGTCGGTGGTCACCGGGTCTTCTACCGCGAGGCAGGGCAAAGAGACGCGCCTGTCGTGGTCCTGCTACACGGCTTTCCCACCAGCTCGCGCATGTTCCGCCACCTTATCCCTGCCCTGGCCGACCGATACCACCTCCTGGCTCCCGACCACCTAGGCTTCGGGCACTCCGATGCACCCTCATCCGAGCAGTTCGACTACACCTTCGACGCCCTGGCCGATGTCGCCGAGGACCTGCTCGACCAGCTCGGCGTAAGCCGGTACGCGATGTACGTTCAGGACTATGGCGCCCCGATCGGCTGGCGCCTCGCTCTGCGCCGGCCCCATGTTGTCAAGGCCATCATCACCCAGAGCGGCAATGCCTATGACGAGGGGTTCGTGGCAGAGTTCTGGCGAGCGGTATGGGCGTATGCGGACGGCCCACGCCCCGAGACCGAGGCCGCCGTCCGAGGGGCGTTCGAGCTCGAAGCCATCCGCTGGCAGTACCTCACCGGGGTGTCCCAGCCCGACGTGGTCGATCCCGACACCTGGGTCTTCGACCACGCGCAGCTGCAGCGCGAGGACAACGACCGAGTCCAGCTCGCCCTGTTCCGCGACTACGCCAGTAACCCTCCCCTCTACCCGGCGGTCCACGAGTACTTCCGCACCACTCAGGTACCGCTCCTCGCAATCTGGGGCGCCGGAGACAGGATCTTCGGGCCCGAGGGTGCTCGAGCCTTCGCCAACGACCTCCCTGACGCCGAGATCCACCTGCTCGACGGCGGACACTTCCTGCTCGAGAGCCAGCTCGATACCGCCGTCGGCTACATTCGCGGGTTCCTCGGCCGCACGTTGAGCGCGACAACATCACAGTAGGTGCCCCAAGTTGCCCTTGCAACCGCCGACGACTTTGCTCCCGTGGACGTATCGACCTCGCCCTTTCCGCCACTGCTGACGGCCCCTATCTCATTAAGAAAGTGTTTGTGGATAGCGTACGTTAAGAAAGAGCGCACCGATGCAGTTCCATCCAGAAAGAGATCAGGAGCGACCACCGTCACCAGACGTGGCCAGACGACGGCTTGAAGCGTTCAGCGATGCGGTATTTGCCATCGCGATCACGCTGCTCGCGCTCAATTTGCAGGTGCCAGTGTTGACCACTGTCACCCCGCAAGCATTGGCAGCAACCCTGGCGGCGAAGTGGCCAACGTACCTGAGTTTCTTGCTCAGTTTCGTGACGCTGCTCATCGCCTGGGTCTACCATCACCGTCTGCTCCAGGGGGCGAAACGCGTGGGAACTGGCCTCTTCTTTACGAATTGGATGGTCTTGCTCATCGTTTCTTCGGTTCCGTTCCCTACAGCACTGCTTGGAGCCTATTTGGCGACGGCGGCGGCCTCGGTTGTGTGTGCTATTTACGCGGGCTATATCGGAGCTCTCAATTTCACCTACAACCTGCTCTGGTGGGTGGTGGTGCGGCGGCGCAGAAACCATCTACAGGGTTGGCATCCCCCCACGAGCATGATTCTGTCTTATCTCGGTTTCCCGTGCTATTTGGCCGCGGTGGGAGTCGCCTTCTGGAGTCCCATCGCGACCCTCGTCATCTGTCGCACCTTGTGGGGCGTGTGGACGACCATCATGGCACCTGTGCTCTCAGTAGAGCAGTAGCGGACACTGCGGTCTACCCGTGACGTGCCAGCGGCAGGCAGAATGGCCGGTGTCCTTATTTCATGGCGGCCAGGAGCTCACGGCAGGCCTGCTCGCAGCGCCGGCAGGCCTCGGCGCAGACCCGGCAGTGCTCGTGCATCTGGGCATGCCGCTCGCACTCGTCGCCACAGGACTTACAGGTGGCCACGCAGGCCTCCAGCAGCGGCGTGGTGACGTTTGAGTCGTACTCGACCTGCCGGCTTGTGACGCCGCCGGTGGCGGCACAGACATCGGCGCAGTCCAGGCATAGCTGGATGCACTTGACCAGCTCAGGCACGTTCTGCTCGCCTAAGTCATCGGCCGCGTCCGCCGTGCAGGCTTGGGCACAGTCCTTGAGCGCGTCGATGGTCGCGGCCAGCACGCTCGCATCAACGTTGAAGGTACGTGGGTAGCTGTCCAACATCTGCCTCGCGTAGCTCATCGAACCTCCTTTTAGAGACAATTCGGCATTTGTCTTCGACAGTACGATGCAGAACCGATTCGCCGATACGTAGTTGGGTATAGATCACGATTCGGCATGTCGTAGAGGGGGAGCCTTGAAGAGGGCCTTGAGAGACACCCTTCAGCAGTAGCAGTTCCTGGGCTTGGGCCATCACCTCGGCCTTGAAGAAGCGCGGCAGGGCGCCGAGGGCGCGGGCGACGGTGACGTAGACGCCCGGTCCCGAAGGCGGGGTTGGCGATGTAGATGGCCCGGTGGCGGAGTGTGGGTCCAGCGCGGCTAGGTCGGGGTTATCTTGCTGATGGCATGGAACAGCGCATCAGCCTTGTTACGCTAGGCGTCACCGACCTCGGTCGCGCGCGGTCCTTCTACGAGTCCTTCGGTTGGACCGGCGCTCAGCAGCTGGACGACGAGGTCTGCTTCTTCCAGGCGGGCGCGATGGTCTTTGGCCTCGGGACCGGGCTCGGAGGCAACGGTGCGCCGGGAATCGAGCTAGCTCACAACGTCCGCTCGCCACACGAGGTCGAGGCGGTGCTGGCCGAGGCCGAGCGCGCCGGTGGCACCATCGTTCGGCCGGCGGCGCGGGCGGACTGGGGCGGCTTCACCGGGGCGTTCGCGGATCCGGACGGGTACGTTTGGGAGGTCGCGCACAACCCAAGCTGGACGATCGAATCAGACGGGACGATTCGGATCTAGCGGGACTCCCGTCTTAAGCCCTTCCGATCCCAATCGCCGAGCATCCGGCTCCGGCGTTGCCAAGCGGCCACGTGGCGAAACCGATGTCGAGCTGTGCGCTCCCAGTTAGGATCGCAGGCCCACACTCGTTGCCCGTGATCCAGGTTCCGCGACCGTCGTGGTCACGGTGGTGCGCTATGGCGAGCAACCCCCGGCGATTCTCGCCGAGCTGAAACCTGATCGGCCCGACCTCCCTTCATGCCGACGATGGCGTACCTTTCCCTGGTCCGTGCGACTCGGCTTCAGCATCGATCCACGCCAGGCCCTCTCCGAGGTGGATGAGCTTCACCTGGTGGAGCTGGGAGCTCAGCTTGGCTACCAGGCGGCATGGACTCCCTCCGGTCCAGACGCAGCCGCGTTTGACCGGTGCCTACGCTGGCATACGGCGTCAGGGCTGCCGACCGGCATCTCAGTGGTGCCCGCCTCGGGTCAGCCGCCCACCTTCTACGCCGAACACGCAAGACGGTTGTGGGAAGGGACCGGTGGCGAGTTTGTGCTCGGCGTGGGTAGCGGCCAGATGCCGCATGCGGCCGAGGGAATGCGCCAGTACGTCGCCGAATTGCGCGAGCTGCTTTTCGACGGGCCGCCGATCTACGTGGCGGCGTTGGGGCCACTCATGCTGTCCGTGGCTGGCGAGCTGGCAGACGGCGCGGCCCTCAACTGGTGCTCGCCCGAGGCGGTTGCCTGGTCGCGTAAGCGCGTTGAAAGTGCCGGTCGCGCCGCCGGCCGCTCTACCCCGGTGGTGGCGGGGTACATCCGCACAAGCGTTGACCCGGACCCGAGTGTTGCCCGCCGGACACTGGGCGCGTCGGCGTTGCAGTATGCCTTTGGCGCTGGGGCGTACCGTCGCCACTTCGAGCGTATGGGTTTCAGAGAGGAGCTGCGCCGGCTGGAGAAACAGGGAGGTGAGACCAGCGATGAGTTTCTGGCCGCTTCCGGGGCTGCCGGGGCGCCAGGCCAGGTAAGGCCGAAATTCGAGCGCCTGGCCGGAGATCTCGATGTGGCGATAGTGCGGGTCCTGGTGACTCGGCAGGGCGACGCCGAGTCGGCACGTCTAACCCTCGAGGAGTGCCGGCCGGCCTGATTGGGACCTCAGCCGCTTTGGCAGCCGGCTGACGGACACGCACCCGTCTCAGGTCAACCCCTGTCCCGGTAGCCCTACCTTCGTCAACTCTTTTGACCGGGCGGGCACCGGCCCGCGGATGTCGTCGGGCCTGCCTCTGCGATCCTCCCTGCAGCGGTTCTTGCGCGGCCGGGCGTCTCGCGGCCGCGATCTATCCGCGCGCTTGACCCCAGCCGCTCTCAGTAAGCGATAAGTGCTTTGCGCACACTCAGCTCGCTTCGGCAATCTCCAGCAGCCGCCTGAACTGGTGCTGCGGCAGGGGTCCGCGCTCGCTCCACCGGATTGCTGCCTCCAGGTGCTCGAACTCTGAGAGCCCGACCAGCGCAGTCGAGACCCCAGGTGCTGTGAGAGCGAAGCGCAGACCCAGCTCCAGCACGCTCTGCAGCCCAAGCTCGTACGCCGTGTGTTGCAGGCGCGCCGCCCTCTGGACGTCGGCGTCATAGTCAGATCCCGGAACGAGCGGCCGAGGCGGCAGCCAGGCGAGCCGGTGGCGCTCTGGCCCGGCGCTGAGCGCCCCGGCTGCATAGACGCGGATGGCGATGACTCCAACGCCGTGATCTGCGGCATGAGGTATGAGACCATCGAAGTCCTGCTGTCCGCCGGCCGCGCCTGCACGGATGCCGCTCGGGTCGAGGACATTGAGGTACGCCTGGACCGTCTCGTAGGCCGGGCTGGCGGCGAGGCGCTTCAAGGCCTCGGTGGTGCCCACCGCCGTGAATCCCACATGGCGGGCCAGGCCCTCCTCCACCGCACGCAGCAGACCTTCGGCGACCTCCTCCAGGGCTGCTTCCGTGGCTACGCCTGGATCGGTGGGGCTGAGCGTCTCGACACCGATGGGGTTGTGCAGGTGGACCACGTGTACTTGGTCTAGGCCAAGCCGTCCCAGGCTCGCCACAAGTGAGCGACGGATGGCGGCCCCCGGGCTGCTGAGCTCAGCCGCGCCGAGGCGAACCTTGGTTCCGACCACGACCCGGTCGTGCACCCCCAGCTCGTGGAGTGCGCGACCGAGATTCTCCTCGGAGGTCCCGTCACCGTAGCTTGGCGCGGTGTCGAAGTAGTTGATGCCCGCCTCCAGGGCTCGGGCGATGCTGCGTACTTGTTCCTTGCGGTCGCCGCGCACCATCAGACCGCCGACCGCACCGCAGCCGAAGCCAAGCGCGGAGACCTCGACGCCGGTTCTGCCGAGCGCTCGACGCTCCACTCAGAGAGTGTGTGCGAAACCGGGGTGGGCTTGCATCCATCTGCTCGCAGGCTGCTGGAGAGCCGGCGGACCAGAGCGGCTGTCCATCAGCTCCAGCGATGAGTGGCTGGTAGGTCGTTGATCGGGTGGGCCTTAGATCGTGACGTCCCAGACCTACACTGACGTCGTGCCAGCCGCCAAGCGAGCGGGCGCGGGCAATCTACCCGCCGAGTCCACCACCTTCGTCGGTCGGCGCCGATTGCTGGTCGAAGTGAAGACAGCATTCGAGCGCACCAGGCTGCTCACTTTGGTGGGACCTGGCGGAGTGGGCAAGACCCGACTCGCTTTGCGCGCCGCCGTCGACCTGCGACGGACCATGCGCGACGGCGTCTGGTTCGTCGACCTCGCCGGACTCCAGGATCCCCATCTCGTTGCCAAGGCCGCGATCACGAGCCTCGGCGTGGCTGATCGATCTGGGCTGTGGCCAACTTCACTCCTGGTCACGCACCTCGCAAGTCGCGAGGCGCTTCTGATCCTCGACAACTGTGAGCATCTTTTGGACGCCATCGCTGTCCTTGCGGACGTTCTCTTGAAGGAAGCCGGTGGAGTTCGCATTCTTGCCACCGGCCGCCAGCCGTTGGGTATTTCTGGCGAGCGCGTGCTCCAGGTGGCACCGCTCACGCTGCCTGAGGAGGCGAGCTCCGACCCAAGGCAAGCGTTTGCACCTTCAGAGGCTGTGGCACTTTTCTTGCTGCGAGCCTCGGATGCCGGCATCCAGCTCGAAGACTCCGATGACAGCCGGAGGCTGGTGTTCGACCTCTGCCGCCGCCTCGATGGAATGCCGCTGGCGCTCGAGCTCGCTGCGGTCAGGTTGAGGACGATCGGACTCGATGAACTCCTCAAAAGGTTGAGCGACCGGTTCGCGGTGCTGACTGGCGGCAGCCGTGCGGCGCTGCCAAGGCAGCAGACCCTGATGGCCGCGATCGACTGGAGTCACGATCTGCTGAGCGGTCCGGAAGCAGCCGTTCTGCGCCGCCTTGCCCTGTTCGCATCTGACTTTGGGCTCGATGCTGCTGAAGCGGTAGCCACTGGGACGAGCGTCGAGCCGAATGCTGTTTTCGAGCTCCTGTCCAGCCTGATCGAAAAGTCCTTCATTACCCGGCTAGGTGGGGCCACGAGTGCGCGCTACCGGCTCCACGAGACGATGCGGGAGTACGGGCTACTCAAGCTGCGCGGTGCTGCTGAGGAGGCCTCGGCGATCAAGGCCTTCGTTCGGTTCTACTCCGGCCTGTGCCGGGATGCGGAAGAGGCGGTGCAGTCGGTGCAGCTCGTCGACTGGCTCAGGCGGCTGGACGGAGAGGCCGACAACGTACGCGCTGCTCTCAAGCATTGCCTCAATGGTCCCGACCACGCCGCCGGCACGACTATGGTCGGTTCGTTGCTCTGGTACCGGACGGCGCGCGCGACTAGCGAGGGCGCGTACTGGCTGGACCTGTTTCTTGAACGCCGAGAGGTGGACAACGCCGCGGCCGTGGCGCAGGCACTCTATGCGCGCGGTTACATGGCCATGACGCAAGGCGACGCGGCGGCTCTTCCTGTGCTGACGGAAGCTGAGGCGAAAGCAAGATCGATTCGGGATGTGCCGCTCCAGGTTCGGGTCCTCGCCGCCGCCGCGGGCGTTCACCTGATGAGCGGCGACCCGGAACGCGCGCAGTCCCAGCTTCGCGATGCAAAAACCCTAGCCGGCGGACTCGTCGATCCAGGCCCCGACGCGTTGGTTGCGCTGGCCGAAGGGTTCTTCGCCCTCATGGACAAGGACCCCGAGACAGCGGGCCGCGTCTACTCGGAGTGGGCTCCCCGCCTCCGGGACCGAGGCGACCTTCAAAGCCTGGGTTACCTCCTTTCGTGTTACGGCTTCACGCTTCTCATGGGCCCACTCCCTGAAAAGGCCGGGCCGCTGTTCCAGGAAGCCCTGGGAATCGAGCGCCGCCTCGACAACCGGGACAACATGCTCTACCTGCTGGATGGGCTGGCCTGCCACGCGGCGTTCGTCGGGCAGTTCCGGCGGGCGGCCAGGCTGCTGGGGACTGCAGATGCTCTGCAGGCCGAGACCGGCATCCACCTGATGGGACACATGGAACCGCTGCTGCGGGAGGCACGGGAAACCATCTTCGCGTCGCTGGGAGCCCCAGCGTTGGAGTCTGAAATTCGAACCGGCCGGGGGATGGCGAAGGATGAAGCGATCGCCTACGCGCTCGGAGAGCAAAGAGCCGCCCGGCCCGTCAGTCATCCAGCCAAGTCGGGGGCGATGCGGCTGAGTAAGCGCGAACTCGAGGTCGCTGGGTTCGTCTCGCAGGGCCTCAGCAACAAGCAGATCGCCTCTCGCGCCTTCCTTTCCGAGCGAACCGTCGAGACGCATGTGTCCAACATCCTCAACAAGCTGGGCGTCAATACCCGGGTCGAAATCGCCACCTGGGTGGCGCTGGAGGTGACAACGGGTTAGTCCGGGCTGATCGCGGAAGAATTGGTCCGCACGACGACCGCTTCAAGAATCCGGGCAGAGGGCAGCAGCGCAATCTCGAACAGGCGGAGGACATTCTCCCGGCTGGCCGCCCTGATGAGGCACCAGAGCCGGCCGTTGTCCAGAGTGTGGACGGCGCTTACGATCTCCAAGCTCGGGCTTGTGTCGTCGAGGCGCCGGCACGCTGCATCAAGGCTGTCGCGGATCCACTCAAGATCTCTTCCCGGCAGGACTCTCAGAGTCACCTCGGCCAAATAGCAAGGCGTTGCCACGCCCGGGGGAATGGGATCTGCTCGTCGAGCTGTCATCACGCCAGCGTGAGCGAGGCGCTCTATCGAGTCGTCGGTGAGAGCACGGATTGACCACGTACTACGGCCGCGACTACGTGGTCAGTCAGTGCTGGCCCTGATGCCGGTCACGCAGTCGCTCCCCGAGGATGGTGCGACAGGGCAAGTCGCCTTCCAGACCGCCACATAAGGAGTAGAAACCCATGATCGACACGAAACCGACGACCGAGTCCCACTCAGGTCCGACCCCACAGACATCGGTCTCAACGCTCATGTCTGCGATTGTCCAGGACAGGTACGGCTCCCCCGTCGAGGTCCTGGAGCTCCAGGACCTCGTCAAGCCAGTGGTCAAGGATGGCGAGGTGCTGGTCCGCGTTCATGCCGCTTCCGTTCATGTCGGCGACGTGATCCTCGTCAGAGGCGTGCCGTATATCGCCCGGATGGCGGTCGGGTTGCGCAAGCCGAAGAATCTCGTGCCGGGAACGGACATCGCGGGGACGGTCGAGGCGGTCGGCAAGAAGGTCACGACGCTCACACCAGGCGATGAAGTCTTCGGCTGGTGCGTTGGTGCCTTCGCCGAGTATGCGTGCGCCCCAGAGGGCCAGTTCGTGCCCAAGCCGGCAGGCCTCACCTTCGAGCAGGCCGCGGCGATCGGAGTGTCGGCATCCACCGCCCTCCACCTGCTGCGCGACCAGGCGAAGGTCCAGCCAGGCCAGAAGGTCCTGATCAATGGGGTCGGTCATGTGGCGGAGGGACATGCCCGTGGGACGGTCGTCGTCACTGTCCTCGGATCGGCGGTCGTCACTGGCTGACATCGGGGCCTGGTCAGCGATGTGACCGCAGTGGGGACGCCACGAGCCGGGACCCCCCGCGGGGCGCCGCTGGAGAGGGCCATGAGCGGGGATGGCGGACAAATGGGCACACAAGTCTTCCAACTCTGCCTCGGCTCTGTCCCCGTTGATCCCCGAGGCACGTGGCGCTGTGGCGCGAGCTGTCAAAGTCGCTCGAGCTTGACGGAGAGTTTGGAGGGCCACCAGTTCCAGCGTCCCAATAAGGCCGCAACAGAGGGCACCAGCAGCGTGCGTACGAAGAATGTGTCGACCAGGATCGCAAAGGCGATCGTGAACCCGAGCTGGCGGCTCTGGTCTGAGTTGCCCGCCAACGCTAGAACCGCAAAGGTGCCCGCCAGGATGACGCCCGCCGAGGTAATGGTTCCGCCGGTGTACCCGACGGCCCGGACCAGAGCCTCGTGCACAGGGTGGTCGTGCGCCTCTTCGCGGACTCGCGTCATGAGCAGGATGTTGTAGTCCTCGCCCAGGGCCATCGCGAAGATGAAGAGCAGGATCGGGATGACGAAGTTGAGACCGTCGTCTCCGCCAAGGCGAATGAATACGAAGCTGGCGAATCCGAGGGCCGCAAGGAAGGAGAGGCCCACCGTCACGATCAGGTAGATCGGGGCGACCAGACTCCGGAGGAGGGCTGCGAGCAGTATCGCGATGGCGAGCAGGACCAGAGGCACGATGGCGGCCAGGTCGCTGGTGGACGCATGCTCGATGTCATATGCCGTCGCGTCCAGCCCCACGACGCCACCTGCTGACGCGCCAGACTTGGCGGCTGCCCTGGCGGTCGTCGTCCGCAACGCGGGGATACATTCGATTGCGGCCTGACTGCCAGGCACGCCACCGGCCGGCACCGCGAAGAGCTGCACGGTCCGGCCATCTGCGCTGATCAACTGGGCCGTCGCTTTATACGCTCGATAGAGATCGACGGGGATTGCGCTGCCGGCCTGCGGCGCCTGAGGGAGCGCTTGGGCTGGTCCCAGCTGCGCGTGGAGTGCCGACAGCTGGTTGGGATCGAGGGACGTGCCATTGGGATCGAGGGGCCCGCTCACTGCGCGCAGCGCCGGGTCGGCGCGCGCCTCCTGCTCGGCGAGAAGGACGTCTGCAGGATGCCCCCAGATGGGGGTCGCGAAGCGCAGCACAAGGGTCTCGGAGTTGCTGCCGGCGGCAGGAAAGTGGGCGGCGAGGACGGCCGCCCCGGCGCCTGAATCGGTGCCTGTCGCCGGCGCGGTGGTGAAGCCGCCGGTTCGGAAGGCCGTGAGCCCGACCGCGAGCACCCCGAAGAGAACGAGCCCAACCAAGATGATGGGGATCGGCTGATCGACGGCGCGGGTTGCAACTCGACCCCAGACGCCTGCGCTCGGTTCACCTGGCTTGGGATGGGAGGGCCAGAACAGCGCCCGGCCGAAGATTGCGAGCAGGGCGGGCAGCAGGGTCAGTCCCGCCAGCAGGATGACCGCCACACCCAACGCGAGCGAGGGCCCAAGCTGCCGGTAGAGGCCGAAGGAGGCCAGGAGCATGCAGCAGAGGGCAGCGATCACGGTGAGCGCCGAGAAGCTGATCGACTGTCCGACTCTGCCCATCGCGACCACCAGCGCATCGTTGGGCGAGGCGCCGCGGCGGATCTCCTCCCGCAAGCGGAAGACCAGAAAGAGACCGTAGTCAGCGCCGGCCCCAAGCAGCAGCACCGGCAGCAAGGTCACAGTGGCGGGGGATGGCTGCAGCCCCCATTCGCTCGCCTTCGCGATCAGTGGCTCCGAAAGCAGCAGGGACAGCACAGCTGGAAGCAGGGTCACCAGAGGGGCGAGGACGGACCTGTAGACGATGAACAGCAGCGCTATCACGAAGAGCACCGTGAAGACGCGGATGTTGGTGCCGGTCTGAGCGGCCTTGGCAGCAGCATCAGTCGCCTGAGCGAGCGGCCCGGTGAGGTGGAAGGTCAGGCCCGGCGGCGTGCCGGCCGTGCCGAACGTCTGCCGGATCTTGTCAACCACCGCCGGGTTGCCGGTGTTGGTGAGTCCGTCGCCCGTGGTCACTACCAGCGCCTCACTGGCCCGCCCGTCGGAGGAGGTCCCAAGATCGCGGACCTGTGTGACCCCCGGCACGGCGGCTGCCGCCTGCTCGATCCGAGAAACGGCGCTCTCGTCGGCGGCGGTGAGAGGCTCGCCGGACCGCACCGCAACGACTACGGCGGAGGCGCCGACGTTTGGGTTTTGAAACGGTGTCGCCAGCGCGGCGGCCTGCTGGCTGGGCGCGCTGGCAGGGAGGAAGAGGGCGTTGTTCGACTGGGTGACGGCCCCCAGGCTCGGCAGGAGCCGGGTGGCGGCTATGGCGGCGACAATCCAGAGAGCGACGACGAGCCAGCGGAAGCGGATGTCAAACCGCGCCAGTGACTCGAGCACCTGGCCCCTAACCGCCCTGAGCGGTGAACGGGCTGGGGTGCCGGAGCAGCGCGGCGTTCGCTTCGACGCCGGTGTCGCCCTGGCGGTCTTCACCATCCTTTCTGCGTGGCTGCATAATTGCGCTGATGCAGACTAGCACGGCTGCACGAAGCGGAGCGTCGGCGCCCGAGTCGGGCCTTCGGGAGAGAAAGAAGCAGCGGACCCGTCAGGCCATCATCGAGGCTGCGCTGAGCCTCTATCAGGAGCGCGGTTACGAAGGCGTCACCGTTGCGGAGATAGCCCGCCTGGCGGACATCGCGCCGAGGACCTTCTTCGGCTACTTCGAGAGCAAGGACGACGTCTTCCTCGGACCCGGAGACGACCGTTTGGAACGAGCGATCCGGGCGATCCGCGAGCGTGACCCTCGGCAGCCGATCCTGATCGCGGTGCAGCGCGAGTTGCAGCAAGGGGGCCAGCCCAGGGACGAACTGCACGATGCGGGCAGGCTGCGCCTGGCGGAGCTACTGCGGCATCCGGCCGTAGTGAACCGCCTGCGCGAGCGCTGGAATCGGTGGGAAGACGAGCTGGCCGTGGCCATCGCCGCAGACGTGGGGACAGCTCCAGACGATCCGGAGCCGCGGCTGGTCGCAGCTGTAATAACGGCGGCGATCAGAGTCGCAGCGACAGCGGCCGCCGGGCAGACTGGCAGGCGGCGCGAGGTCGCCGCGCGCGTCTTCGACCTTATTGCGTCAGGCCTGGCGCGATATGGAGCTTCGAGCGCAGGATCCGCACCAGCTCGGCGCCGGTGATACGTGCGGACTTCACCACCCGCGGCAGCTTGTCGTCTACGAGGGCTTGCCAAGCACCTGTGGAGTGCCCTGATTCTCGCGCGCAGCTCGCCTGCGGCCGCGCGGCGGCTGCCTTCCGGCGTCGAGCGCGTCTGAGATCTCGTTCAGGAGCTCGACGGTGAGTCGCTCGCGCTGCGTCGGCCACCCGCCGCGAAGTTCCGCCGTCTGCGCCTCCAGCGCGGAGAGGAAGCGGAGCGCCAGGCGCTCGCCGTCGGGGGTCAGCTCGATGACTGTCACTCGCCCGTCCTGCTCACCGCCGCGGCGCCGCAGGTGGCCGTGTGCCGAAGCGCGGTCGACGAGCCGGCTCACGTTCGAGCGATCGCAACGAAGCACCTCCGCCAGGTGCCCGACCGCTGCCGGACTCATCGCGGCGCAAAGCAACTCCGCTTGCTGCGCTGTCAGGCCCACCTCCCGGCTGGCCCTCAGGTAGGCATCCTCCAGAGCCACCCGCAGGCGGCCCAGAGCCTGAGGGACGCTCTCGCTTCCGGCCGCGCGGCGCAGCTTCATGTGGGCAATCCTACCGAATAGTTGACAAGGTCAAGCATATGCGTGATAGAGTCACGCATATCGGTGATAACGCAAGTCAATATGAGGAGGCATAGCAGCATGACCGAGCTGAGCACGACCCAACGCCACCAGGCGCGCGGCGAGGGGCGGCGCGTGGCCTGGCCGCGCCTGCCCCCGGCGACAGCAGTCGCTGCTCTGATCGCGGTGGTCGGCAACGCGGCCCTATATCTCCTGGCCTCGGCGGCTGGGCTGGTAAACGAGCGCGTCGTCCTCCCCTCATTGATCGGGATGGGTCCCTTGAGCCTGGCCACGGTGGCCCTGACGTCCGCCGTGGCGGTCGTCGGCGCCGGCATCCTCCTTGGCGTGCTGGCTGCGACCACGGGCCGAGCTTTGAAGATGTTTCGTATCGTGGCCAGCGCCCTCGCCCTGTTGTCGCTGTCCACGCCGGCCACGATCCCCGGCCCATCGTCGGCCATGCGCCTGACCATGGCTCTGATGCACGTCCTGGTCTGGGCGGTCAGTGTCGGAGTTCTTCCGACGCTGGCGAGCCGCCGCCCGGAGGTCACGGCATGAGTGCGTTCACCGAGCAGGAGCTGGCTTTCCTAACGGACAGACGCCTGCTGGGCAGGATCGCGACGGTGGGGCGTGACAGCACGCCCCACGTCGTCCCGGTCGGGTGGAGCTACAACCACAACAGCGACACCATCGACGTGAGCGGGAACGACTTCGCCAGTACCAAAAAGTACCGTGATGTCGCCCGAACGCGTCGGGCTGCGATCGTGATCGACGAGGTGCTGCCGCCCTGGAACCCGCGCGGCATCGAGGTGCGCGGCGTCGCCGAGGCCGTCCCTGGACCGCCTGCCATGATCCGCATCCATCCAGACCGTGTGCGTTCCTGGGGCATCCATCCGTAGACCGACAGTGACTTTGCCAACCGCGGGCGCGCCGTACCCTTGCCGCGTGGCAAAGCTCGCGATCATGATCGAAGGCCAGGAAGGCGTCGACTGGCGGCTCTGGAAGCGCCTCGCCGAGACGGTCGAGGGTCTCGGTTTCGACTCCTTCTGGCGCAGCGACCACCTCTACTCGGTGATGGGTAAGTTCGACCGCGCCACCATCGAGTGCTGGGCCTCGCTCGCGCTCATCGCAACCTGGACGAAGCGAATCCCGTTCGGGCCCAACGTCTCGCCGATGACTTTCCGAGAGCCCGGTGTGCTGGCCAAGACCGCCGCTGCGGTGGACGTGCTCAGCGATGGCCGGCTCGTGATGGGCGTGGGCGCCGGCTGGTATGAGGCAGAGCACCGGGACTTCGGCGTCACGTTCCCGCCGCTCAAGGAGCGGATGGACCGGATGGACGCCTCGTTCGACATCATGCGCGGTGTCTGGGCGGCGCGGAACCCACGACCGGTGCGGGGCACGGTCCCCTTCCTCGTCGGGGGCGACGGCGAGCGGCGCACGCTGCGCGCGGTGGCCCGACACGCGGACTGGTGGAGCATCGGCATCCACCGCAAGCCGCACGAGTACCGACACAAAGTTGAGGTGCTGGAGCGCCACTGCCGTGACATTGGCCGGGATCCCGGCGACATCCGGCGCGGCTTCCAAACCATCTTTCTGGTCGGCCGCACGGAGGAGGACCTGCTGCGGCGGGCGGACGGCCTGCGCGCCGTCATTCCGGGCCTCGGAGGCCTCGCGCCCGAGCAGGTGCTGGCTCACGTACGCAAGAACAACTTCGGCGGGACGCCCGCCGAGATCGCGGCCCACATGCGACCGTACATCGACCTGGGCGTGGACGTCTTCTGGATGCAGCACTTCCTGTTCGAGGACGAGGAGGCGCTGAGCCTGCTCATGGACGAGGTGGCGCCGCTGATCGCCTGATGCAGGCTTCCCGGGAGACTCGCGGCGTTCTCGGCGGATACCTGTCGCAGCGCTGTGATGACGCGCTGCATGTGGCCCGGACGGGGTGCCGGTTGCGCATCCGGGCAGAGTCGCTGAGGCTCGCGTACTCGGGGTTCTACGACAGGCTGCGGGTCTCCCCGGAAGAACCAGGAGTGGGCCAGTTCGACCTCTTGGTGCGATCGATCGGTCTGATGGCGCTGGCCGAATGGCGGCGGTTGCATTAGCCGTCTTCATCGTCCTACTTGGAGCCGCGCTGCCGGCAGCCACCGGAGCGGCGCAGTCGTCGTGGGTGCTCTTTCCGTAGCCGTCATGTGGACACTGTCTGATGTACCTGGGGCAGGCCAATGGGATAGACGTGCTGTACGACGTCGACGCTCATCGGAGCGTACGGATAGCCTCCGCAAGCGTCGTCCTCCTCATCGACAGTTCCGGCAATCAATGCCAGCGCACCTGATTTGGCGGGCTGCACGCACTCCCTGTCGCGTCAGGCCGTCAGACGGCCGAGCTCCCGCTGGACCACCGCCGCCGGGAGCGGCATGAAGATTCCATCGTCGGCCACTGCCTGCTGGCCCTCCCGGCTCAGCGCGTAGCGCACGAACTCGCGCAGTGCGGCGGGCAGCGGCTGGCCCGGCGGCCTGTTGGCCAAGATGAAGATCTGCCGGCTCAGCGGATAGGTCTGTGCGGCAACGGTCTCGTGCGTCGCTTCCACAGGCACGCTGCCCGGGTGCGCAGCTACGGCGAGTGGCCGCACGCCTTCGCTCAGGAAGGCCAGGCCGGCATAGCCGATCGCGTAAGGATCGGGCGCAACGGCGCCGGCGATGGGGAATACAGTGTCGCTGAGCTCGATGCCGTCGCGGAAGTCGCCGCCTTCGAGGACGTGCTCACGGACAAAGAGCTCGAAGCCGTTCTCGGGGCGGACGCCGTAGAGCTTGATCGGGCGCCCCGCCCACTCGCGCGCCAGGCCGAGCTGGTCCCACGTCGCGATCTGCGTCAGCCCGCGCCGCCGGCTCCGGCCGTAGATCGCGTCGAGCTGGGCCAGGCTCAGGCTCGTGATCGGGTTGTGCCGGCTCACGAAGAAGGCGATCGCGTCGGTGAATGCCAGGACGTCGTAGCTCCCGCCCGCCACGGCTACGCGGAAGGGTTCGTAGCCGTGGCGCTCCCGGAAGGGCCTCTCCTCCTTTGGCAGCAGTTCACGGGCGTTGAACGCGAGGTCGGCCCAACCCTCGGTCAGCGCCGGCCCTGCGGCCCCGGAGCCACCGATGAGGGTGTCTATCCGGACCAGGGGATGATGGCGCCGGAAGCCTTCGATCCACCTCTCCAGCAGCTCGACCGTGGTGTCCGATTGCACACACCGCAGCCAGCCGCGCACCTGCCCGCCGGCCTGGTACGCCACCAGAGCCGCGTCCACGGGCGCCGACGGTCCATTGATCTCCGGCCGCGAGTGCGGCGGCTTCTCTGCGATCATCCGGGCGGTCCTGATTCGAGGCCGACCTGCGCGGCCGCCGGGACCGGCTCCGGCGCCTGTGCTGGAGCTCGGACAATCGCCGCTCGGCTACGAAAGGACCCGGCCAGCCCCACGATCACGGCCAGGATCACACCGGCCACAAGGGAGACGCCGGCGGCCGTGGACTGACCTCCGCGGGCGGCGAAGAGCCCGACTCCAAGCACGATTGCAATGGCGACGGTGGCCAGGGCGCCGTCGTCCACGAAGAGGCCCCAGACTTCGGCCACCACCGCGCGTGCTGCCCGCAAGATCGCGACCTCGCCCAGGTCGGCGGTGGGCGGGTTCTTCAGCAGCTGTACGAGCAGGACCGAGGCGGCCGCGTAGATCACGATCAGGGCCAGGATCACAACGTCGCTGGCCGGCCAGGTGACGCCGAGCCCCTCGCCGGTGAAGAAGGTCCCGAAGGAGGTGAGCATTATCCCGACGACGTACTTCATCGCGTTCTCGGGCACCCGGGTCAGGGGGTGCCGCAGCGCAAGCCCCGCCACTACGACCAGGAGCAGCGAGGCGATCGCGCCGGTCGACGCCGCCGCCACGCTGTTGAGACCGCCGAGCGCGATCACGATGAAGACGACTTCCAGGCCCTCCAGGAAGACCCCGTTGAAGGAGGTGCTGAATCCAATCCAGTGGTCGCGGCTGGTGAGCAGCGCCTTCTCGGTCTCCTTGAAGGCCTCCGCCTCATCGTGCAGCGCCTTGATGCCCGCGGAGCGAAGGATGGCCTTGTGCAGCCACTTGAGCCCGAAGAGGAGGAGGAAGACGCCGACCAGCGTTCTGGCCAGCGTGATCGACACGTGGCTCGTCACGGCGACGCCGAAGATGGCGACCAGCGCCACGAGCGCGAGCATGGCCGCCCCGGTGCCCAGCAAAGCGGTTCGCCAGCTCTTGAACATGCCGACGGCGAGGACGATGGTGAGTGCCTCCACCCACTCCACGCCGGCGGCGAGGAAGCTGGAGACCAGTACGAGCACGTTCATTCGGGACTACCTCCTGGCTGCGCCGCACGCAACGGCGGCTTACTTGAACACGGCCATTGTAACAGCTGATTCAATGGACTGTCGTTACCATTCAACGTAATTTGCCCGGTACCCGGCGACTCGATATCGGGCCCCTATCATTGTGTCGGTGGCGACCGAGGTGAAGATGCCGCGCTCCTGGCTGCTGCTCGTCTACCGCGTGCCGTCCGAGCCCTCTCGGCACCGGGTGGCGGTCTGGCGGGAGATGAAGCGCATGGGCGGCCTCTACCTGCAGAACTGCGTCTGTCTTTTCCCCGCTTTCAAGGGCATCCGGACCCGACTGAAGGACGTAGCGGAGCGCATCGCGGGGATGGATGGCACCAGCCTGACCTTCGAGGTCAACCGGATCCCGGAGCCGGAGCTCTCGGAGATCGTGGCGGCGTTCCGCGACCAGAGCCGGCGCGAGTACGACGAGATCATCGAGGAGTGCACGACCAAGTTCCACAAGGAGATCGAGTTCGAACGCTTCCGGAAGAACTTCACTTACGAGGAGGCCGAGGAGATCTACTCGGACCTCGAGAAGATCCGGAACTGGCTCGGGCTGGTGATCGAGCGCGACTGGTTCGGGTCCAGCAGCCGGGACGAGGCCGAGCGGCAGCTGGCGCTGAGCGTGGATGCCTACGAGCAGTTCGAGCGTGAGTGCTACGCGGCCAGCGAGGGCGAGCCAGAAGCCGGCCTGCTGGTCACCGCGCAGGCGCCAGAACGCGCTCTGTCGCGCCCGATCAGGCCGGCGCGGAAGCGGAGTGCTAGGCGAACCAGGGTCAGCCGCAGCGCCCTCCCCCGGCCTTCGGGCGGCTACTCCCCCGGCGAGCGGGGGAGAGACGCATCGGCGCACTCATAGCTTCGCCCGCTCCGCCTCGACGATCCTCGCCACCAGCGGCAGGTAGCCGCCTTCCGCCGCCACCACCTGCTGGCCCTCGCGGCTGAGGACGAAGCTCATGAACTCGCGGATCTTCGGGTCCCACGCCGTGTCGGGCGCTTGGTTGACGACCGCGTAGACGGAGCGGCTGAGTGGGTACTCGCGGCTTGCCACGGACTCCCGGGTCCCCTCGACGTGTTGCCCGCCGTCGTCCGCCACCGCCAGCGCCTTCAGGCCCGGCGCCAGGTTCCGGAAGCCGCCGAAGCCGATGGCGTAGGGGTCTGCCAGCAGCGCCTGCACCAGCGCGTCGGCGGCGTGGCCGCCCGAGCCGGCGTACATCTCCGCCGGCGCCCCGGGCGGCAGCTCGACGTCCACCGCCCAGCGGCCGTCCAGCAGGAGTCGCGACTGGAGGTGGTTGGCGGTCCCCGTGTCCTCGTCGAGTCCGAAGATCGTGATCGGCCTGTCCGCCCACTCGCCAGTCAGCCCCAGCTGGCCCCAGCGCCGGATGGCCTCCGGCGCGCCCCGCTTGCGGTCGCGCGAGTACACGGCATCCAGCTGCTGCAGTGTGATGCCGGTCAGCGGGTTGCCGGCGTTGACGAGCACGGCCACCGCCACCGTTTTCGCGAACTCGTTGTAGCTCCCCGTGGCGACCGTGAACTCGGTGGGCTGATACGGGAACATGCGCTTCCAGGAAGTGCGCTCCAGGCGCCGGATCTCCCGCCCGAAGAGTCCGAGCTGGGCGATGCCGGTGTAGAGGGCGCCGACCGCGGTCGAGGTCCCGCGCAGAAAGGTCTCGAAGCTCACGGCCGGCTGGAAGGAGCGGAAGCCGGCCGCCCACCCCTCCATCATCTTGCCGAAGGCCGGGTCGCCCCAGGTCACGATGGTGCCGGTCGCCGTGGCCGCGGGCGTATACACAGGGACATCTGTCAGGACACTGGTGTGCGCGGTGATACTCATAGGCTCCTCCCAGCCGGTGGCTTGTAGCTGACATTCAAGTGCGGCGTCTCCACGCGAGCTGCGCGCTCGCGGGACGTGAAGGCGGCGTCCACGACGCCGCTGGTGAGCAGGGTCCGCTCGACCGGGAACGGCGGACGCCGGTCCTGCATGAAGCGGTCCACGAAGAAGGCGAGGTGGTCGAAATTCCAGGTCGGCGGCTTCGGCTGACCAGGCTCGGGCACCATGGACCCGACCATCGGCTCGCCCGGCAGCTTGCTGCCCGTCGGCGTACTGGTCACGAGCGGAGCCCGCGAGCCCGCCACTTTGACGGCGACCGCCCGCCGCAGCATGTAGCCGCTCAAAAGAAGGATCGCCAGCCGGAGGCCGTCGTTGTATTCGACCAGGACCGCCTCCTCCCGCCCCGCCAGCGGCTGCAGGCCCGGAACGGCCGGCTCCGGCGCGGGGTGCCGCCGGTAGTAGTCGGGCGGCCATCCGGCGACGTGGGGTACAGCCGCGAGCGCGGCCTCCTCCAGGTCGTGCGACCACCCCGAACCCGATTCCCAGGCGGCCCAGAAGTCGTCGCCCGCCAGGTAATGGACGGCTGCCACGCCACTCTCCCAGCCCCGCCGCCGCTCGACCATCGACTGGGCGAGCTCGAGCGGATGGAAGACCGCCGCCTCGCCGACCCCGGTGGAGACGACGACCACCTCTTCGACGGCCGCGCCGAGCGGCACCTGTGCCGGCGGAAAGCGGACCGTGACCGGGATCGAGGAACCCGCCATGAGCGGCATGCCCAGCTCCCGGGCCGTCTCGTACACGTGGCTGGCCTGCTCCCACGTCGCGCCCAGGTGCTTGTCGATGAACACCGCGAGGGGCCGGCCCGTCTCACGGCAGGCCGCCGCGACGCCGTCGAAGAACTGCACGCGGCAGTCCTGCGCCTGGCCGCGGTGGTCCAGTGTCAACTCGCGCCCGCCCTTGATATTCCGCTCGGGCACGATCACGGCGCCCTCTACCGAGAGGCGGTCACCTCCGGCGTACAGCGCCTCGCGGACCGACGGGTAGACCGCAGCGCCCGCCTGGGCGGCCCGGCTCCGGCCTACGTCGAGGTCTCCGGCGCGGTCGATGTAGAGCGAAGTGACCTCTACTCCCGGCTCCAGCGGCACCCAGAGCAGCTCGTAGCCCCGCATCAGCCTGGTGACGATGAGGTCGCTGTGAGACCGCTCCCAGTATTCGTCGACGATGGCCGCGACCCGCGGCCGGCTCACGCCCCGTTCTCGGCGAAGACGCTGACGGTCTCGTCGTCGTTGAGCACGAAGAGCAGGTGGGCCTGCGTGTAGACCAGCCCGCTGATCGGGCCAGGCTCGGGATCGCGGCTCAGGTGCGCGCCACCCTTCACCGCTCCCTCGCGGACGTCGATCACGCACATCTCGCGCGCCCGGCTCGCCACCACGAACAGTATCCCGGCCGGGTTCACGACCCAGTTGGCCGGCTGGTCCACGACCTCGATCTGGCCGCTCGCCTGGTGCTGCGTGCCGCTGACCATGGTGACCCGTCCGTCCGGCTCCGCGGCGGAGCCCGCGTTCAAGACCCAGAGCTCGTCGCGGCCGTTTATCGCCTCGACCGGAAGCATCCGGAACGGTCTCACTCCCACCGGCACAGTCGCCACGACCTGGTCGTCGGCGACCCGGATCGCCATCACGGTGCCGTCCAGCTCGTTGGCGACGTAGATCAGGCCCTTCTCGCGGAAGATCGCGTTGCGCACAGGCCGGCGGCCGACCTCGATCTTGCCCAGCACGGTGTCGGTGGCGTCGTCGAACACGGTGACGTCGTCCGAGCCGGCGTTCACGACGTGCGACTTGCCGACCGGCCGCGTGATCGGCTTGTAGCTGCTGCCCCAGGGCTGGCCCCACGTCGGGTCCTTGCCGACCGGGATGGTGGCCGCCACCGTATCGGTCCTGGTGTCGATCGCGGTCACTGTCATGTTGCCCTGGTTCAGCGTGTAGACGCGGCTGCGCTCGAAGGCCGGCATGATCGCGGTGGGCGCGCTGCCGTCGGGCAGCTTGATCTTGCGCCGCAGGCTCGGCGCCCGCGGGTCGACCACCGCGACCGCATGTTCGGTGCGAAGCGCGACGTAGCCGTTCTCGCAGCCGGCGTCGAAGGCGAAGTGGGCTGGTCCGTCTCCGACCTCCATGGCGCCCGCCGGCTCCCCGGTGGCGGCGTCGAGAAGCGTGATCTCGCACCCGCCGGTGTTCGACACCCAGACCCGGCTCGCCTCCTTCACGTAGCCGATGTGGAGGTGGGGGCCGGCGCCGACCGGCACCGAGCGCGTCTCGACGAGCGTGCGATCTCGTCTCCTGGTCTCGGCCAACTGCCTCAAGACTCCGGGACGAAGACGGAGACGCTGTCGCCGGCGTTGGCGATGAAGAGGTTGCCCGACGCGCCGAAGACCATGTTGCTGAAGGAGTCGTAATCGGGATCCTCGCTGAGCTCGGCCGATCCGATCACGCTCGAGCTGCGGCTGTCGACGATCAGCATGTCGCGCGTCCGGCCGCCGACGACGTGCGCGAGCGGGCCCTCGTAGAGCCAGTTGCTGGGCCAGTCCATGACCTCGATCCGGTTGATCACCGCTTGCTCGGTGCCGCTGACGACTGTGATCTCGCCTGCGGGACGCTCGGCCGAGCCGCGATTCAGGACCCAGAGCTCCGGCCGCCCGCTCTTCTTCTCTACGCCGATCAGCCGGAAGGGGCGTGTCGCGACGGGGACGGTCGCCACCGCCTCGTCAGTCTCGATGGAGATGGCCGTGACGCTGTCGTCATCCAGGTTGGCCGTGTACATCAGACCCCGCTCGCGGAAGATGGCGTTGCGGTGCGGGCGCCGGCCCACGCCGACGCTGGCGATGACGGTCTCGCTGACGTCGTCGATGACGGTGACGTCGTCCGACTCGGCGTTGGTGATGTGGATCTTGCCGCACGGGTTCTCGTGCGGCTGGCCCCAGGCTGAGCCCAGCCCGGTCGGAAGCGTCTTTGCCACCTGCTGGCGCTCGGTGTCGACGGCCGTGAGCTCGCGGGCCTCATGGCTCAGGACGTACATGCGCGATCGGGTGAGCATGGGCTGGAGGCAGGTCGCCGCCCTGCCGCTGGGGAGCGGGATCCGCTTCACCGCACGGCCGCCGGCCATCTCCACGATCGCGAGCGAGTCGTCGACCGCGACGTAGCCGAGCCCGGCGGCGTCGTCCAGGATCACGTGGCGGGGCGTCCCCCCGATCTCGATCGTGCGCTGCGGCTGCCCGGTGGTACCGCTAAGGACCGAGATGCTGGCGGCTGCTCCATTCAGCACCCAGACCTGGTCGGCGGCCTTGCTGTAGGCGATGTGCCCGTGGGGCCCAGCTCCGACCCTGGATTTGTTCCGTTCCACCAATCGCCGCAGTGCTACTGACATGTTCCTGCTCCTCAGAGTGACTTTTCGCCAGTGTAGCAAATGCGACAAGAGATAGAGCAGCAGAGATTTTCACTACATGAATGGGGCGCTGTCTCTCAGCTCGTCCTCCTCGTGGGGCTCGCCCGCGGCCTGCGTTTCAACCACCTCGCGCCTCAGCTCCTGGAGCGTGCCCAGGCTGGACATCGCCCGGCGCCGGTCGCGCAGGGCGAGCCCGGCAAGTAGCGCGTCGATCAGGACGAGGGTGGTGGCCGGACTTCTGAGCAAGCCCGCCGAGCTGCGCCGGTGGGCGAGGGCGACGGTGGCGCGGCTCTCGAGCAGGGCGCTGAACAGGTCGGAGAGAAGGACCACCGGCACCTTCAGCCGCGCCGCGTGCTCCATCGCGGCCTCGACCTCGCCCGAGCGCCGGCTGTGCGACAGCACGACCAGCGCGTCGCCGCTGCGGACTGCGATAAGCGACTCCGCCAGCAGGAACCCGGACTGGGTGGCGGCAAGCGCGTCCCGCCCCAGCCGGACCAGGCGCATCCGCATGTAGTCGGCCACGGTCCCCACCGGCCCGAAGCCGAGCACGTGGACCCTGCGGGCGCCGGCCAGTATGTCCAGCGCGCGCACGAATGCGTCGCGTGAGAGCAGCCCGCGCGTCTCCTCGAGCGCGGCGATCTGGAGGTCGAGCACCTCGTCCACCACGCCGGCGCCGTCCGCGCCCATCGCGTCCAGCGAGCGCTCAGCCTGCCGCGCCGGGCTCATCCGGGTCCGCACCAGCTCCATCAGCTCCCGCTTCAGCTCGGCCAGGCCCGTGTAGCCGAGCGATTGCGCGGTCCTGATCACTGTCGCGTCGCTCAAGCCCAGACGGCGGGCCAGCTCAGCCGCAGGCAGGAACGCGACCTCCTCGGGCGCCTCCACGAAGTAGCTCGCCGCTCTCAGCTCGGCCGGGCTCAGGTTGTCCCGGTTGGCCGCCAGCCGCTGCTCCATAGTGTCCGCATTGTCCGCCATGCCCGCATCGTAACGGATGACGAACTACACACTTGACGCTTCAGGTAGCAGTTGCTACAGTGAAACGACTTTGTGCTGCCAACACCAGTGGCAGGAACACCTGGACGGATGGAGGCGACGAGAGCGCCGCGGCGCCCGCCGGCGCTATAGAGACGGGAGCAGCGATGGCTAGACACATCATGCGTCGGACGTTCGGGACGGTCCTGGCCGCCGCTTCACTGCTGATCACCGCCTGCGGGGCCGGTACCAGCGGCCAGAGCGTACACGGCGGCTCCGCCACGCTCCGGGTGGCGGCTGCCGCGTCAGGCCCGTTCACGCAGACCTTCAACCCGCTGCTCTCCAGCTCGAGCAACACTGTCGGGTTTGCCAACTTTGCGCTCTACGAACCACTGCTGGAAGACGACTTCGCGCACGACACAAACCGGCCCTGGCTGGCCACCTCCTTCAATTGGGAGGACGGCGGGAAGACATTGCACCTGCAGGTCCGCAAGGGTGTTACATGGCACGACGGCCAGGCCATGACCGCGGATGACGTCGCCTTCACCTTCGAGCTGGTCAGGAAGAACGCCACCTTCAACACCTACGGTCTGCCGCTGGCGGGCGCCACCGCGCCGGCGCCGGACCAGGTCCTGGTCACCTTCACGCAGCCGTCGTACCAGGTCATGTGGTGGCGGACCCCCGTCGTGCCCAAGCACGTCTGGGCGAGCGTCGCCGACCCGGTGAAGTACGTCGATACCAACGCGATCGGCACCGGGCCCTACATGCTGAAGACCTTCACACCGCAGGTCATCACCATGGTCAAGAACCCCCATTACTGGCAGCCCGGTGAGCCCAACGTGGGCACCGTGCAGTACCTCTCGTTCGAGTCAGTGGAGAGCATGCTGACGTCATTCGAGGCCGGTCAGGTCGACTGGATCGGGGTCTCTGCAATCGATCCGCAGCCGATCGCGAACCACGATCGCGCCCACATCGCCTACTGGGAGACCAAGCCCACCAACGCGGTCGTCGAGCTCCTGCCGAACTACACCGTCTATCCCCTCAACCAGACGCCGGTGCGGCGCGCCATCAGCCTGGCCCTCGACCGCGGCGCGATCTCGAAGACGGGGACTGGAGGCCAGAACCTTCCCCTGCAGTCGCCGACCGGGCTGGACGTCGCCGCCCGGGCCGACCTCATCGATCCCGGCTACAAGAACATGCGCTACGGCGCCGCCGACCCCATCGGCGCCAAGAAGGAGCTGACCGCGGCCGGGTTCAAGCTCGGTTCGGACGGAGTCTTCCTGACGCCGGATGGCAGGCGCCTCGAGCTCCAGCTGATGCTCCCGACCAGCAATCCCTACGGCGACTTCGTGCGCGCGTCGCAAGTCATCGTGCGTGAGCTCAAGGACGCCGGGATCAGCATCACAGTCAAGACCCAGTCCCAGGTGGCCTGGCGCGACGACACCGACCTGGGCAACTACCAGCTCACGCTACGGCCGCTGGGCGGCACTCTCAGCACCTACGACTACTTCGACCGCATCTTCAGCCAGGACCAGCTGGTGGCGCCTGGCAAGAAGGCGCTCCGAAACTGGTCCCGGTACACGAGCGCGGAGGCGCCGCCGCTCCTCAAGCAATACGCGGTGAGCGCGCCGGGGAGTGCTGCCGAGAAGCAATCTCTAGCGGGTTTGGAGAAGCTGATGGTGGAGGAGGTGCCGGTGATCCCGCTCTTCTTCACCTCCGGGACCGGGTTCTTCCGCACCAACGCTGTGAGCGGCTTTCCATCCCAGAACGACCCCTACGCCGTGCCCGTACCGGACAGCGTCAACGCGGCCATCGTGCTCGGCCGCGTCAGGGCCGGCGGAAAGTGACAATCCAGGATGGCGGGACTCCGTGAGATTCTGGGCCCGGCGCCTGAGCTTCTACGCCATCGCGGCCTGGGCCGCCATCACCGCCAACTTCGCGCTTCCGCGCCTGATGCCGGGCGGACCGCTGAACGCCGTCCTGAACCGCTTCGAGGGTCAGCTCTCACCTGAGGCCCTGGACGCGCTGAGCGCCGAATTCGGGATCTCGCCGCACCAGAGCCTGTGGGAGCAGTACGTCACCTATCTGGGCAACCTGGTCCACGGCAACCTCGGCACCTCCTTCACCTACTTCCCGACGCCGGTCTCGACCGTCATGGGTCAGAGCCTGCCCTGGACCGTGTGCCTTCTGAGCGTGGCGACGCTGCTCGCCTGGCTCGTCGGAACCGCCCTCGGCGTGACGGCTGGCTGGCGGCGGGGAACGAAGTTCGACGTGATCCTGCCCGCCGGCGCCTTCCTGCGCGCCATCCCTCACTTCTGGGTCGGCCTCTTGCTGGTGACCGTCTTCGCCGTGACCCTGGGCTGGCTGCCCGCCAGCGGCGGCTACTCGCCGGACCTGACGCCAGGCCTCGACCCCGCCTTCTTGAGCAGCGCCATCAGCCATGCGATCCTGCCCGCGGCCGCGATCGTGATCGGCTCGCTGGCCGCGCACATGCTCAACATGCGCAACCTGATGGTCACCACGCTGGCCGAGGACTACGTGGTCGTCGCCGAGGCCAAGGGTCTGCGGCCGCGGCGGGTCATGTACAACTACGCCGCCCGCAACGCGATGCTGCCCGCGATCGCGAGCTTCGCCCTCGAGCTGGGGCTGGTGGTGAGCGGCTCACTGCTGGTCGAGAAGGTCTTCTCGTTCCCGGGGATCGGCTTCGTTCTCTTCCAGGCCATCCACAACCAGGACTACCCGCTTCTGCAGGGCATCCTGCTGGTCACCACCTTCGCGGTGCTGGTCGCCAACCTGGGGGCCGACCTGGCCTTCTTCGTCCTGGACCCGAGGACGCGCGAGGCATGAGGCAGCTCAGAGGCGCCGTCGCCGGTACGCGTCCTGACATGCCCCGCAGCACCGGCCGCAGCCGGCTTCCGCAGGCATGGCTTACGGCGCCGAAGGTCGGCGCGGGTATCGGTCTGCTGGGCATCTTCGTGCTGCTCGCCCTTCTGGGACCCGTGATCGCGCCGTACGATCCCTCCGCGACGGGCGGAGAAGCCCTGGCGCCGCCCTCGCTCCTGCACCTCTTCGGCACGACGGCCACCGGTGAGGACGTCTTCTCGCAGGTCCTTACCGGAGCCCGGCTCAGCCTCGAGGTGGGCCTCGTGGCCGCCCTCTTCGGTGAGCTGCTGGCCGTGATCGTCGGGGTCACGTCCGGCTACCTGGGCGGGCTTGCCGACGAGGGCCTCTCCGCAGTCAACAACGTCTTCCTGGTCATCCCGGTACTGCCGCTCCAGATCGTCCTGGTCGAATACCTGGGAGCTCAGAGCTGGGTCGTGCTGGCGCTGGTCATCGCCGCCACAGCCTGGCCGCATGGAGCGCGGCGCCTCCGGGCGCAGACGCTCTCGATCCGGCGACGGGACTACATCCAGGCGGCCAGGGCGATGGGGGAGCCGAACTGGCGGATCATCGGATTCGAGATCGTTCCCAACCTGCTGGCAATCGTCGCGACGGGGTTCCTCTTCCAGGTCACCTTCGCGATCGTGGTCCAGGCCAGCCTCGCCTTTCTCGGCCTGGGCGACCCTCGGCAGTGGAGCTGGGGCACGATCCTCTACTGGGCCGGCAACAACAACGCCTTCCTGCTCGGCGCCTGGTGGTGGTACGTGCCGCCCGGCCTCTGCCTGGCCTTCCTGGGCATGGGCCTGGCCCTCGTCAACCTGGGCATCGACGAGGTGATCAACCCGCGGCTGCGGGGCGCCGGCCAAGTGAAGGACCGGCTGCCGGCGCCGGCGACGGGGCCGTCAGCGGGGCCTGAGCCGGACAAGGATGCTGTACTCGCGATCCGCGGTCTCCGCGTCGAGTACGCCACCCCGCACGGCTCCCTCCAGGCCGTTCGTGGCGTCGACCTCACCCTCCGTCGCGGCCAGGTCCTGGGCATCGCCGGCGAATCCGGGTCGGGCAAGTCGACTCTGGCTTACGCCGTCACTCGCCTGCTGAAGGCGCCGGGCCGTGTCGTCGAGGGCCAGGTCCTGTACCGGCCGCGCGATGAGGGGTCGCAGTGGGTCGACCTGCTGAAGCTGCCGCCCGAAGAGCTGCGCCGGTTCCGCTGGGAGCGGCTCTCCATGGTCTTCCAGGCCGCGATGAACTCGCTAAACCCGGTGCTCACCGTCAGCGCGCAGCTTATCGACACCCTGGCCACCCACCGGCCGGGGATGACGCCCGCCGCCCGAGTGGAACGTGCGGGCGAGCTGCTGGACCTGGTGGGAATCGACCGTTCGCGGCTCTCCGCGTACCCCCATCAGCTCTCGGGCGGGCAGCGGCAGCGCGTCATGATCGCGATGGCGCTGGCGCTGGACCCCGAGGTCATGATCATGGACGAGCCGACCACCGCCCTGGACGTGGTCGTGCAGCGGGAGATCCTGTCCCGCCTGGTCAGACTTCGCCAGCAGCTCGGGATCACGATGGTCTTCATCACCCATGACCTCTCTCTGCTGGCCGAGATCGCCGACACCATCGCAGTCATGTACGCGGGCAAGGTGGTCGAGTACGGACCCGCGCGGTCGGTGACACGCTCGCCCTCGCATCCATACACTGCCGCTCTGCTGGCGTCATTCCCGTCTCTCCATGGGCGAAGGCGCGACCTGCAGGGCATTCGCGGAGTGCCGCCCGACCTCCGGGCGCTGCCCGGCGGCTGCGCCTTTCATCCGCGCTGCCCGGAGGCGGTGGCCGCGTGCGCCGAGCGCATACCCCTGCTGACGGCGTTGGGCGCGTCGCGGCAGGTGGCCTGTCTGATGCGCGAGCCTTCGGCGGTCGCGAAGCTCAGCAGCCAGCAGCGGGCGCCGCTGCATGCCGCCTCTGCCGGTGGAGCCGAGGCCTGACATGGCCGTGACAACGACGTTCCCGGAGGTGCTGGAGGCCCGGCACCTGACCAAGCACTTCGGCGGCCCGAGCCTGCAGGGCCGCAGGCCGCTGCCGGCCGTCGACGACGTAAGCCTGACCCTTCGCGCCGGCTACGCCGTCGCGCTGGTCGGCGAGAGCGGATCGGGCAAGTCGACAGTGGCCCGCCTGATCGCGCAGCTATACCCCGTCACTGAGGGCGAGGTGCGGCTGCACGGCAAGCGTGTCGGCGTCGGCGGATGGAGCGGGAGGCGCCGCTACGCCGAGAAGGTGCAGATCGTGTTCCAGGACCCCTTCGCGTCGCTGAACCCGCTTCACACCATCCGGTATTCGTTGACGCGCGCGCTGAAGCTGCACGGCGGGGTGCACGGCCCTGTCGACGCCGCCGCGCTCGAGGACCTGCTGGCGCGGGTCCATCTGGGGCCGGCGGAGCACTTCCTGGAACGCTTCCCACACCAGCTGTCCGGCGGGCAGCTGCAAAGGGTGTCGATCGCCCGGGCTCTGGCCGCGCGCCCCGAGGTCCTGATCGCGGACGAGCCGGTCTCGATGCTCGACGTGTCCATCCGGCTCGGGATCCTGAAGCTGCTGGCCAGGCTCAAGCGTGAAGAGAACCTTGCACTTTACATAACGCACGACATTGCGTCGGCCCGCTACTTCGCCGACGAGATCCTCGTCATGTACCGGGGAGAGCTGGTAGAGGGCGGCACCGCCGAGGAGGTGACGCAGCGGCCGGCGCACCCGTACACGCGGCTGTTGATCGCGTCCGCGCCGGACCTGGCACGCCGCGCTCGTGGGATGGAGAGTCTGCCCACCGTGTGGGACACCGGAGGGCTACGCTCGCGCGAAGGTTGCCGATTCGCGGTGCGCTGCCCGCACGCAATGCCGGTGTGCACAGACCGTTCGCCGGAGCGGATCGAGCTCGGCGGGGGCCACTGGGCCCGCTGCTTCCTGCACGCACCGGCGCCGGCATAAGCAACCGCCCTCCCCGCGGCTCCCTCCCCCGGCCCTTGGCCGGGTACTCCCCCGGCAAGCGCGGGAGAGTCCTGGCCGCCACGACCTTTGGCTCCCTCCGCGTCCGGAATTACCGGATCTTCATGTCGGTCCAGCTGGTCTCGGTGACGGGGAACTGGATGCAGTCGGTCGCCCAGCTCTGGCTGGTGTTGCACCTCACCGGCAGCGCCCTGGCGCTCGGCTTCGTAACGGCCTTCCGGTTCGCGCCCATTCTCCTTTTCACCAGCTTCGGAGGCCTGGTCGTGGACCGCGTGGACAAGCGCCGGATGCTGGTGGTGACGCAGGCCATGGCCGGTCTTCTCGCCGTCGCCCTGGCCGCGCTGACGCTGTCAGGCGAGGTCCGGATCTGGATGGTCTACCTGATCGCTTTCGGCCTCGGCTGCGTCAACATCTTCGACGGCCCTGGAAGGCAGAGCTTTCTGTACGAGGTCGTGGGGCCGCGGCGGATCGCCAATGCGGTCGCGCTCAACAGCGCCACAATCACGGTCGCGCGCGTGATCGGACCGGCCCTGGCCGGCCTGGCGATTTCCTGGGTCGGGACGGGATGGTGCTTTCTCTTCAATGGCCTCTCCTACCTACCGGTCGTCCTCGGCCTGCTCTTGATGCAGGTGGCCGAGCTTCATCGAAGCCCGCCGGTGAGCCGGGCCCGCGGCCAGGTCAGAGAGGGCCTGCGCTACGCATGGGAACGCCCGCAGCTCAGGGCCCCGCTGCTGGTGGCGCTGGCCGTCGGCCTGCTCGCGCTGAACTTCCAGGTGCTGCTGCCCCTCTTTGCCACGCGCGTCTTTCACGGCGGCCCGGGCACCTTCGGCTCGCTCTGGTCGCTGATGGCTTGCGGTTCGCTGTCCGGCGCCCTGCTGGTCGCGGCCCTGTCGCGCCCATCGCAGCGCCTGCTGGGTGCGGCCGCCGTCCTCTTGGGCGCGCTGATGTGCCTGGCGGCCCTGATGCCGGTGCTGCCCCTGGAGCTGGTTGCGCTGGTCCCACTGGGAGCGGCGATGATCGTCTTCCAGGCGACGACTCAGTCGCTGCTCCAGCTGAACTCGAAGGCGGCTTATCGGGGCCGGGTTATGGCGCTCTACGCCACGGTGTCCGCGGGCAGCACGCCCATCGGTGGCCCGCTGGTGGGCTGGATCGCCGAGCATTTCGGTGCTCGGGCGGCAATGGTCCAAGGCGGGGTTGCGAGCGTCCTTGCCGGCCTGGTGGTGCTGGTGCTTGTAGCCCGCCGCCAACGTCTCCGGGCTGACTGGTAGCGGCCGCTCTACTTCCCGGTTGGCGTCAGTCGAGCCAGGACCAGTTCGGCCCCCTGGTCCTGGGCGGTCGAGACGGCGTATGGATCGCTCTGGCTGGGCCAGCCACCGAACCGATCGATACGCCAGATGCCGACGGCCGTGGGCAGATACAGCGGTATCAGTGGAACCTGCTCGACCATCAGCTGCTCGAGCCCAGCCAGAGCTGCGGTCTCGCCGGGGCTGCCCGGCGTGGACGCTGCGTACTGCGTCAGCAATGTAGCGGCCTGTGGGTTCTTGTATCGCTCCCAGTTGGTCGCGGCCTGCTTGCCGGCGGCCAGCGGTGGCTGGGCGAAGATCCTTGAGTAGAGGTCGTAGACCGATGTGGTACCGCCGACCGACCGCATCGTCAGCTGGAAGTTGCCCAGGTTCGTGTCATCCCTCCAGGCCGTCGGCGACTCCGTCTTGAAGGTCAGATCGATCCCAGCGGCGTGAAGCTGGGAGGTCATCAGCTGCGATATGCGCACCCAGTCTCCGGTCTGGTTGGAGGTCGGAAGGGTCACGGTGAGGCGCAGCGCGGCGCCCGCTGGTGAGGAAAAGACGCCGTCCTTGCCAAGCGAGTACCCGGCAGCGGTGAGCGTGCGCCTGGCAGCCGCCGGGTCCGCACGGCTATACCGCAGGCTGCGGTAGGCGGGCGCTACGTTGTCGGCCCGGGCCCGCACGTCCAGGCCGGTCGGCGACTCCACGGGGTCCCCGCGGCCGCCCAGCGCGACTCTGGTGACGGCCGCACGGTCGAGGGCCTGGCTGATCGCCACACGAACGGGCGTCAGGCTGGTGGGCTCGGCGGCGTCGTTGGGTACGACGAAGACCACCGCCGGGCTCGGTTTTGTGACCCAGTAGCCGATCGAGGAGGGTGCACGACGGGCGATTGCCGCCGGGTCCGTGGCCGGCGACAGCGAGATCCAGTCGACCTCACCTGCCTCCAGCGCCGTGATCATGCTGTTCTCGGAGTCGTAGGCGAGGAACTGGAGCGTCCTGGTCTTGGGTTCGCCCGGCTGCCAGTAGTTCGGGTTCTTCTCGAGCGTTATGACCTGGGGCGAGAAGCTCTTCATCACATATGGGCCGGTGCCGACGGGCTGGCTGTTGGTGTGCTTGACAGGGTCGGGCACGCCGGACCAGACGTGCTTCGGCACCGGCGTCACGCGCCCCCAGACGAGCTGGTACGAGGGAGCGGTGAAATTGATCACCGCCTTGTCGGGCGCCGGCGCGGTCGCGTCTGCCACCTGCAGCCCATAGAGGTTCAGGGCTGGGTACGACCTGATGAGGCTGAACGTGAATGCAATGTCATCGGCGGTCATCGGCTGACCGTCTGACCACTTCACGTCGCTGCGGAGGTTCAGAGTGAGCGACTTGCCTCCATCGGCCCACATGAAGGACGTCACCAGCCAGGGGCGGCTGGTGCCGTGCGCGATGTCGTCCAGCATGAGCGGTTCGTAGATGAGCCGGTCCGCGTACCCGCTGGTGGAAATCGCGTTTGCCAGCAGCGGGTTGAAGTTCTCGGTAAAGGGTCCAGCCGCGATGGCAGCGACCCTTATGAGGCCGCTCGGTCCGGACCGGAGGCCACCTCCGCTTGAGCTGCACGCTGCTGCGAGCAGCAACAGGCATACAGTCACGACACATGCGCTTCTTCTTTCCCTCAACATCGCTCCAGGCGGCGTGCCCTCCATCCAAGGTTCGGACAGGCTCACTCCAGTGTAGCAACTGCTACTAGTAACGTCAAATCTGTAGTTACGACTGCTCACACCAGCTGCCTCGACGCTTTGCGGCCACTGACCGGACTCCATGTTCGGGAAGGCGCAGACTAAGTGCGATGCGAATCCGGCCTGTCTCCCCCGACGCGGCAAGTCCCGACGTCAAGCGCATCTTCGACGCAATGGCGGCCAGCGGGGCGATAGTGTCGCCGTTCATCGCGATGCTGGCTCACAAGCCGGCCGTCCTGCGCGCGTACAACCAGCTCAGCGGCGCGCTCTGGGCGGCCGACTCGAAGCTGCCAGAAAAGCTCAAGGACCTGGCATACCTCCGCGCGTCGATCCTCAACGGCTGCGAGTATTGAACTCGCTCGCACACCGCCTCGGCGAGGCGGCGAGGGTACAGCGACGACCAGATCACCGCTCTCCGTGAGCCCGGCGGCAGGCGGAACACCGGACTCTTCGACCCGGTCGAGCGCGCTGTCCTGCGCTTCACCGACCTGCTGACCAGCTACCCGGGCAGCATCGATGACGTCGACCTCGACGCACTCGGTGAGCACCTCGACGAGGAACAGGTCGTGGAACTGGTTGTGGCCATTGCAACGGCCAACTGGACCAACCGGGTCAATGACGGGCTCCGAAGCCCACTACCTGACTAATCCTGGGTTTCAAGGGCTGACCTGCTCGGCGTCGCCATCGACTCGGCGTGAAGCGTGGATTACCGATGAGTCCGGCTCAGGTTGCTCGTCCAAGTGGTCATGAAACACTCACGCTGGCTGCCGCTGCTCGTGCTCTGCACCGGGTTCCTCCTCATCGTGGTGGACATGACCATCGTCAACGTCGCCCTGCCGTCGATCGGTCGTGACCTCCGGTTCACAGCGGGCGGCCTTGCCTGGGTCATCAACGCGTACCTGGTTGCTTTTGGCGGCCTTCTCCTGCTATTCGGCCGGCTCGCAGACCTGGTCGGCAGCAAGCGTGTCTTCATGGCTGGCCTGGCGATCTTCACGGCGGCGTCGCTCGCCTGCGGCCTCTCGCCCAATCAATCGATCCTGATCGCGGCCCGCTTCGTTCAGGGGGTCGGTGGCGCCGCGAGCTCGGCGGTGATCCTGGCGATGATCGTGTCGATGTTCCCGGAGCAGGAGGAGCAGGCCAAGGCCTTTGGGGTCTTCAGCTTCGTCGCCTCTGCCGGCGCAGCCGTCGGGTTGGTGGCCGGTGGCGTGATCACCCAGGTCGCCAGCTGGCACTGGATCTTCTTCGTCAATGTCCCGCTGGGAGTAGCCACGGCGGTCCTTGCCCAGCGCATGCTGCCCTCTAGCCGCGGCCTCGGCCTCAGGCACGGTGCCGACGTCCTCGGCGCGATCCTGGTCACGGCGGCGCTCATGCTCGGCGTCTACGCGATCGTCGCCCCTTCGGTTCCGATGGGCGTTCTTGCAGTGGCTCTCCTGGGCGGATTCGTGGTTCGCCAAGCGCGTGCCACCAGGCCCATCCTTCCGCTCCGGCTCTTCCGTTCGGCGACGCTCTCCGGAGCCAATTCCGTCCAGGCCCTGATGTCCGCCTCGTTCCTGAGCTTCTTCTTCTTGGCCTCGCTCGACCTCGAGCGGGTGCTCGCGTACACACCGCTTGCGCTTGGGCTCGGATTCCTGCCGGTTGCCCTGGTGATGGGCAGCTTCTCGATCCGGTTCACCGCTCCCCTGGTCATGCGATTCGGCGCCTTCCGCATGGCGGTGGCGGGACAGCTGGTGATCGTGCTTGCGCTCCTCCTCCTTGCCTTCGGCCCCGAGCGCGCCGACTACGCCCGGAACCTGCTGCTTCCCATGATTCTGCTCGGCCTCGGCGGCGGGCTGTGCTTCCCGGCAGTGACGATGATCGGCATGTCCGAGGCACGCCCAGAGGACTCAGGGCTTGCGTCCGGCCTCATAAACACCTCCGGACAGGTCGGAGGCGCACTGGGGTTAGCGGTACTGGCAGTGGTCGCCGCCACCCAAACTTCCGCCCTCGCCCACAGTGGAGCGGGAGCCCTGGCCGCGCTGTCCGGCGGCTTCCACATGGCCTGGCTGGTGGCGGCAGCCTTCGTGGTGTTGACGGTCGGTATCACGGTCGCGACGCTTCGGCCGCGCAGGCCGGCTATGGAGGCATTCGCGGAGACCGACGTCGAGGACGCGGCTTAGCCCGAATTCACCGATCCTGGCTTAGGGGTCTCCTTCTGGCGGCTGCTCGCCCACGAGCGTGGAGGCATACGGGACGGCCTCCAGGCGATCGATCGGGATCGGCTTCCCGGACACCTCGCTGACCCCGTACGTTCCCGCTTCGATGCGCTGGAGCGCCCTATCGATCTGCTCGAGGGTGTCGCGATCGAGGTCGGCATCGTCGATCGCTTGTTCACGGTCGTAGATCAGGCTGGCCTCGTCTGCCTGATCGCCGACTCCTTCCTCGTCGCGCACAGTCGCCTGGACGTCTTGACTGTGCGCCTCGATGCGGGACTCAACGGCGGCTCGCTCGGTCTCCAGTCGTCGCCGAAAGCGCTCGAGGTCTTCGTGCCCCAACACCTTAACGATGCTACGCCGACGCGACGGCTCCCCGGGCATGCTGGCGTGCTGCTTTTGCAAATTCAACCGGCGATCGTCACAGCCGCGCGGGAGCCGGATCGACGGCCTCCGGACCGCTGCCCAGCTTCTCAATCAGCGGAGTGGTCAGAGCTCTGGGTGCATATGGGCGCCCGACCTGGGGCAGAGTGAAGGGTGGCAGCACCCGCTCGCTCATCGCGGACCTTCACTGCATCCAGTGCCCCTGCCTCCACGATCCGCTGTTTCCAGGCGGGGTCGATGCCCATCTCCCTTGTCGCCAGAAACCGGGTGCCAAGGCTGGCGCCCTGCGCTCCTAGCGTCAGCGCCGCCGCGATGCCCCGGCGCAGCCACCGGATGCCCCGATCGTGAGCTCGAGCGATGAGGTCCGCGGGATCCCAATATGGAACGAGATGGCAGCGGGTCGCTCCTCCAGCGAGGCGGCGAAGGCATCCTCATTGAATGGGCGGCCTGTGTGGTTGATCACAAATGGGCGGTCCGTCAACGAGCGCAGCCGTGCCCTCTGCTCTCGAAGCTCGTCGCTGGAACGGACCGCCGTGCCAAGGCTGCCCAGAGCGCCAGCGTTCGAGACCGCCGCCGCCAGGTCGACCTGATCCCAGGGACCAAATGGAGAGTGCGCGGCCCGCGCGCGATCAGGAACCCGCGGCGCCCAGAACCAGGCGGGTGCCTACACAGTTGGGGACGAACGACTCGCCGAAGACCCGCCCCATCGCGTGCTGCGCACGCCAGCCGGTGCAGTGGCCCGGGACGATCCAGCTCGGGCTCATCTCCAACAGGTCGGCACAGACCCGGTCGATCAGAGGCTCGAAGACGGGACCGTTCAGGTGGAAGCCGCCGATGATCGCGCAGACCCTGTCCTGCCCGGTCAGAACCCGCGCATAGCGGGTGATGTTGACTACGCCCGCATGGCCGCAGCCGGTAATCACCACCAGACCCTGGTCGCTCACGTTCAGGACGATCGCTTGATCGTCCAGGACCAGCGGATCGGGCTCCCAGTGATCGCTGCGCCAGGCTTCCTGGAACGGGAATCCTGGTTCGTAACCGGTGACTCTTGGCACCTCGCCCGAGACAAGAACCGAACCGTCGAGCAGGAAACTCGGCTGCCTTTCCTCGATGACGGTGAAGCCCACTCCCTCCAGGGCTGATCGGCTCGGCGTCGGCAGCTCCAGGGGGTCTCGGCCAGGGAACAGCGCACGCCGGCGGTTCCAGAAGTCCGGGTGGATGATCACCGGCAAGTTCGCGCGACCGAGGTACCGGGCGAGGCCGTCCAGGCCCGCCGTGTGGTCGAAGTGACCGTGACTGCATACGATGGCCTCGACGTCCTTTGGATCGAGGTCGAGGCGGCGCATGTTCTCCACCATCCCGTCTGGGCTGGCCCCGAGGTCGAAGACAAGCCGGCGCGTGCGGCCCTGCCGCTGCACCTCGAGAAGCACCGAGAAACCGTGCTCGGCCACCAGCTGGTCGGGGACAAAGCCGTTGAGCATCGTCGCCGTGCCCAGGCGCCCCTTGGTCGAGCCTGGGCCCGAACGGTACGCCGGGCGTTGGTCGGGCATGAAGATGTCGTAGACGTTCTCGACCAGGGTCGTCACAGTCACGGCATCGACCGGTTCGAGCGGAATCTTCGTCATTTCATTGCTCAGCGGCGACGAGTGTCGCATGACTCGGTGGTCAAGGCGGCGCCGGCGCCGCTGTGCCGGAGCCGGCCTCAGACGTCGGCGGCGTCCCTCCCCTCCAGGGCCATTCCATCGATGCCCCAGGCGACGATCCGGCGCGGGCGGATGCGGAACATGTCCTCGTCGAAGGCGGGCAGATCTCCTTGCCGCCGGTCGTGCGGATCTCCGCCTCTCCCCGGATCTCGATGCCCCGCGGCGACCAGGGGTCGACCGAGGCGACGTCATCCACGACGAAGGCCACCCGCGGATTGTGGCCCACATCCCGGAACTTCTTGCGTCCCGCGAAGCCGTGGCCGCCTACATCGATGGTGTCGTGGTCGGGGTGTAAACACGCTCATAAAGAGCATCATGGGCGGTCCGCACAGAGCAGCGCCGGAGCCATTTCGCACTCCGCTCACCCAAACGGATGAGTGAAGATCGCACATTTGGACGTGGTGCCAGTCTGATACCGGCAACTACCGTGGTAGATCGTATGCAGGGCCAGCGGGCCATACGGCATACCTCCGAGCAAACAGATTAGGCAGGCTGATGCGGAAGCGGAAATTCACAGGCCGCGGCAACAGGGCCACGAGCCGCGTCCCGGATACCCCGAGGCCTACAAAAGACCCGGAGGGCCCCGGGCTCGATGTTCTCGCCGCCTTGATCGACGCCTCGGCAGATGGGGTCATCGTCCTGAACAGCGATCATCGGGTCGTTTACGTCAACCTGGCCTTCGGCGAGCTGTTCGGCTACGGCCGCGACCACTTGCTGGGTCAGGACCTTCTCCCGCTCATCCCTGAACGGGAGCGACAAACCATCCAGACTCACTGGGCGGACGTTCGGGCTGGCAGGGCCGACCCGCTGCTGGGGGTCATCTACCGGGCTGACGGTTCGGAGGCGGAGGCCGAGGTCAGGGGCACCGTGCTGGACCTCCAGGGCAGGCAGTTCTTCGTGTACGCCGTCCGAGACGCGACGGAGCAGCAGCGGCCGGCCAGGCAGGCTGCGGCGCTGGCCCAGGCAGCCGCCGGCGTCGCTGCGAGCGACTCGATCGACGCAGTCCTCGAGGCCATCAGCGAGTGCGCTCTCACCGGCACACGCGCGCTCGCCGCGTGGGTCAAGCTCGATGACGAAGACCACATGGCCCCGCGGATCGGCGCCGCCGGTGTGCCAGACGCGTTCCGAGAGTACCTGCGGTCAGCAGCCTCGGCCGCCGCGTGCCCCGTCTACCAGGAGGCCCTGTCGGCGCGGCGAGTCGTCGTCTACGCGGATTGGCGGCAGCAGCTGGAGCGAGCGCTCGGGAGGGCATGCCCGCTGAACCTCCCGTGGCAGCCGGCCGCCATGGCACGTCTCCTCCACCGGGGCGCGGCCGTTGGCCTGCTCACCGCCATCTACCGGGAGGGCGAGATGCCATACGCAGCCGAGACGAGCTTCCTGGCGGCGCTGGCGGACCAGGCGGCGACGGCCGCCGCAAACGCCCGGCTGCTCGTGGCCGCCCGCGAGAAGGTCACGCAGGCAGAGCGGCACCGGCTGGCGAGGGAGCTGCACGACTCGGTCTCCCAGTCGCTCTACGCGATCCAGCTCGGCGCGAGGATGGCGCGCGATCGGCTCGACCAGGATCCGACCGCGGCCGGCCAGCCGATGGACTACGTCATGCGCCTCGCCGAGGCGAGCCAAGCCGAGATGAGGGCGCTCATCTTCGAGCTGCGGCCCGAATCGCTCGAGACGGAGGGCCTGGTGGCAGCTCTCAACAGGCAGATCGAGACGGTCCGGGCCAGGCACGGCATCGCCGCCCAGCTCACCGCCAGCGCCGAGCCGGAGCTGCCCATCGAAGTCAAGCATGCGCTTCACGGGATCGCCCGGGAGGCCCTCTGGAACACGGTCAAGCACGCGCGTGCCAGGCGCCTCGAGGTCCGCCTCGAGGCGCACGAGGATTCGGTCGTGCTGGAGATCGCGGACGATGGCGTCGGGTTCGACGCCGGCGGGAGCTTCCCCGGGCACATGGGCCTGCGCTCGATGCACGAGCGCGCGACCGGGGTCGGTGGCTCGCTGGAGCTCGGGAGCGTCCGGGGCGGCGGTACTCGAGTCGTGGTCAGGGTCCCGGCGCCGCAGAGCCCTCCCCGCAGAGAGCGCACGTCGCGCGATCCTGCACGCCGAACGGGCTGGGCCGCGTAGGGCAACCCGGATTCCTGCGCTGACCTGACCGCCTGAACGACCGAGACATGGGGGCCCTCGTCATGTCTCTATTGTGGTCTCCTTGCATCTACAATAGGCATGTGAGTGTAACCACAAACCCGCCACGTCAGGTGGGCGTCCGGGAGCTGAAGACAAATCTCAGCAGGTACGTGGCCGAGGTGCGCGAGGGGGCCGAGGTGGTGGTGACCGACCACGGCCATCCGGTGGCGCGCTTGGTCCCGATCCAGGGCCAGACGGGGATGGAGCGGCTCGCCGAGCTGATCTCGCGCGGAGAAGTGACACGGCGGCAGACCCGCGGCCCTCGCACAGTGCCCAGGCCGGTCAGACTGCCCGGAGGCGCCACGGTGAGCGATCTGGTCCCGGACCAGAGGCGGTGATCGTCTATTTCGACACATCGGCCTTCCTGAAGCTGGTCATCGCGGAGCCCGGCTCTGCCACCGCGATTCGGGCCTGGGCGGATGCTGACAACGTGGCCGCGTGCCGGCTGCTGTACCCGGAGGCGCGGGCGGGGCTGGCCCAGGCACGCCGCCTGGGCCGGCTCCCAGCTCGGTCCGCGAGCGCTAGCCGGCGGGCGCTGGAGGCGCTCTGGGTTGATGTTGAGGTGGTCGAGATCACGCCGGAGGTGGCCCAGGCGGCTGGGTATGCAGCCGAGCGGCACGCACTGCGTGGCTACGATGCCGTCCACCTGGTCTGTGCTCTGCACACGAGCGCGGACGTGCTGGTCTGTGCTGACACGGACCTGCTTCGGGCCGCTCACGATTGCAACGTTGCGATCATCGATGCGAGGGACTGAGCTTGAACTCGATCAGCTGAATGGTGGGGGCGATCGCCGCACTCAGCTCCGCCGATCAATCCAGACGATCCCGGCGCACTGCAACGCGTTGGCGCGGCAGCGATCTATGCTCGTCCTTGACGCCAATAAGCCATGAAGTTCAGTGACCTGGCAGCCTACCTGGATCCGTTGGAGGCGACGAGCAGCCGCAACGAGCTGGTTCGCATTCTGTCCGAGCTGTACCGGGCCTGCTCAGTGGATGAAATCGAGCCGATCACTTACCTGATCCAGGGCCGGCTCGCACCGTTCTTCGCGCCGGTCGAGATCGGCCTCGGCGAGAGGCTGCTCGTCTCGGCGATTGCGATGGCCTATGGCACGCCGAAGGACGAGGTCAGCAGGCTCTACCGGCAGGTCGGCGATCTCGGTGTCACGGCGCAGAGACTGGCACCGAGCACCGAGCGCCAGCCGCCCTCTGTCACCGATGTCCACCGACGGCTGTCCGAGATCGCCGGCACGAGCGGCACCGGGAGCCTGCAGAAGAAGCTCGATCTGTTCGCCGGGCTCCTCAGTGACCTGGACGCCACGTCCGCCAAGCATCTGGTGCGGATCACCGTCGGCAAGATGCGGTTGGGGATCGGCGACCCGACAGTCCTGGACGCACTGTCGTTCGCAAAGCGAGGCGATCGGTCGCTGCGACCGGTACTTGAAGCTGCCTACAACCGCACCTCTGACCTCGGCCTCATCGCCCGAACGCTCTGGGCCGAAGATGAGCGCGGGCTTCAGGCCCTCAAGGTCACCGTAGGCAAGCCGCTTCGCTCCCAGCTCGCAGAGCGCCTTCCTGACCCCGAGTCGGTGATCAGGAAGCTGGGAGTCGTGGGCGTCCAGCCGAAATACGACGGCTTCAGAGTCCAGATACACAAGGACGTGGAGCAGGTGAGCATCTTCTCGAGGAACCTCGAAACGATGACCTCAATGTTCCCTGAGCTCGTGGCCGCGGCCAGCCGTTTGAAGGTCGAGACCATCATTCTGGACGGCGAGGCGATCGCCTACAACCCTGAGTCCGAGGAGTACGTCCCCTTCCAGGAGACCACCTCACGACGCCGCAAGGAGGGGATCGCGGATTTTGCACTCAGGGTGCCCCTCCGGGCGTTCGTATTCGATGCGATGTATCGCGACGGCGCCGACCTGACGCCGCTGCCCTATGAGAACCGTTTTGAGATCGTAAGTGAGGTGCTCAGGGAATCCGATACCCTTCTCGTGGCACCCCTCATCAAGACGGACTCCGTGGAGGTCCTGACCAGGGAGCTGCTCGACAACATCAGCCGTGGCCTGGAGGGGGTCGTGGCCAAACGCCTCGACTCTCCCTACCAGGCCGGCGCGCGGAACTTCAACTGGGTGAAGCTGAAGCGGAACGCGAGCGGTGAGCTGACCGACACCATCGACGTTGTCCTGCTCGGGTACTACGGGGGCAAGGGCAAGCGGGCAGAGTTTGGCGCGGGAGCCCTTCTCGCCGGCGTGTACGACAGCGATCGAGATGAGTTCGTGACCATCAGCAAGCTGGGCACCGGCCTTTCCGACGAGGGATGGCGAGAGATTCACAAGCGGGTGAACAGGCTGGAGGTCAGCGACAAGCCTGCTAGGGTGAATTCGATTCTCATCCCTGACGTATGGCTCCAACCGGAGGTCGTGGTGGAGGTCCTGGCTGACGAGATCACGCCCAGCCCGAGGCACACAGCCGGCAAGGACGGCGACAAGACCGGATTCGCCCTGCGATTCCCCCGGATCGTCGCCTTTCGGTCCGAGGACAAGAAGCCCGAGGACGCTACCAGCGTTCGTGAAATTCGGGAAATGTTCGATCAACAGCGGCAGCGCCAGCCCCGGTAGTAAGACGAGCCAGCTGCCTGAACCGCCCCACAGCGCTCAGGCCACCATTCCGGCCAACACATGCCCGACCCGGTTCTCGGTGAGCGGATGTGCGCCTTCCTCGTCCCCGCGAGGGCCGAACCATCACCCTGGAACAACTGGTGGCCGGAATGGTGGGAACGCGGGCGACGTTCAGCCCTGCCGGATGAGAGAGGATGAGGTTCTCAACCTCCTCCGCGCTGATCTTTTCCCCGCCGCGGTTGATCAGGCCCTTCTTGCGACCCTCGACGATGTAGTTTCCGAACGGATGCCGGCGCATCAGGTCGCCGGATCGGTAAAAGCCGTCCGGCGACAAGGTTCGGGCGTTGTATTTGGGGACGCCAAAATACCCTCGAAGCGTGTAGGGACGGCGCACCAACAGCTCCCCGATCTCACCGCTGGAACCAGGTTAGGATCGCCCCGACCCGCTCCAGGGCAAAGTACAGGTCGAGTGACTGACGGTCTGCTCTCCATGGGCGATGGCTGTCCGCTCACAATGGCTCGCGAACACCTCGTCGTAGAGGGTGCCCAGCGGCCGATCCTCCCATTAGCCGGCCGCGCGAGAGCGCGACACGCCAGGCAGCACGCTCACATATGCTCCCGGCCAGATTGGTTCATTCGTTAATCACGTCCTCAGCGTCGAGAGACTGCGCCAGGAGGTGGGCCTGCAGCCTGCCAAGGAGTCCGATCATGCGCGACGCTCTGAGGACGCGGATCCATTCGGTGGTAGTACCAGAGTTCGGCGGCATCGATCCCCCCTCCGACATCGCTGAATTAGTCGTGTGATTCACATTGCTCAACTCGCGGCTACACAGGGTTTGTCTTCCTCAAGACTGGCTTGCACCGACTCCTCCTCGCGCACTCCCGGCCAATACAAGAAACCGGTATCAAAACCGGTACCGACCTCCGTACTTCTGGGGATGCGAATCGCCCGAGCCCTCGCTAACCTGCGCTCAAAACCCGGCCGCATGCTCTCTGGGAAGTGGAGACAGGGGGACTCGGACATGACCCTCAAAGTACGGATGATCGCGCTGGCTGCAGCGATCCTGCCACTGGCGTGCGGGGCGATGAGCAGCCCACCTGTCACAAATGCCGAGGCGCTCAGGCATGGCGCTGCGGTCAAGAGACTCGATGGCGGGAAACTGGAGTCGCTTCCGACTGGCTCCCTGTACTTTCGTGTGATTCACTTTGTTCAACCCGTCAGCTACATGATCGACTCGACGCAGCATGTCCCGGGGTTCGTCTTCGTCGAGAGTGGTTTGCACCGGCTCCTTCTCAAGGGCCAGCAGCCTATCGAGTTGGCCTCAGGCGAAGCCAAGTTCATTCAGAGCGTGACACACTCCCACCTCAACCCCGGAACTGGGCCGTGCAGCTGGTATTTCATCGCACTGTGGCAAAGCCACGCCCGCAGGCAGCCGCTCGTGGATCCTATAGCGAACATAGTCTTCGAGAGCGCAGACCTGGTGCCAGGGCTGCGCCAAGGAGCTTACTCGCAGGTCCTTCGCCAGATCACATTGCAGCGCTATGGGCACTCCGAGGCACACGAATTCGGCGGGATGGCTGTCTTGTTCGTGCTGCAAGGGTCACTTACGGTGCGAACCATGCAAGGAGGTGCTGTTGACATTGTCGCCGGCCATGGCGCCGCCTTTCCCCCAAACGTGGCGATTCAGGAGGTCAACGCCGCGCCTGGCGAGACCGCTTACCTCGAGTTGCTGACAACCGCCGCCGGGAAAGAGTTCGAGATTCCACTTCACCAGCCGCCAGGCGGCTGAGATCAGCCAACTCGGCGCACACGATTGTCGTCGGCGTCGGCGATATATACCGCACCTTGCGTGTCGACGGCGAGACCAAGTGGCATGGTCAGCCGCGCGCCCGTGGCAGGACCCCCGTCGCCCGGTCCGGCCACAGCCGGACCGCCGGCGATCGTACTGATCGTCCCGGTGCTCCCGACACCCCTGATCCTGTGATTCTTGGCATCCGCGATGAACACAGTCCCGCGGGAGTCGACGGCCAGACCCTGGCCGATGCCCTCGAAGGGGTTGGACGCAAGGTTGATGGCGGCATTTGTGGCGAGAGATCCATCGCCGGCGAAGCCGGCGACCCCCGTGCCCGCCACGGTTTCGATCAGACCGTTGACGTCTATGCGTCGCACCCGTTCGTTGAGCGTGTCGGCGATGTACAGGTTGCCTTCATCGTCGAACGCGATGCCGCCCGGGCCATCCAATACCGCGTAAGGTGCCGGTCCGGAATCTCCTCTATAGCCGGCCTCGCCTGTCCCGGCTACGGTCCTGATCACCCCATCGGAGCCGACCTGACGGACCACGTTGTTGCCCATGTCGGCGATAAACAAGCTGTCGCCGAACCCGACTGCGAGGCCGATCGGCAGATGCAGCCGTGCCCGGGAGGCCGGTCCGCCGTCGCCCGAGTAGCCCGCCTCGCCCACACCGGCCAGTGTTGTGATGGTCCCGTCGCCGGCAACACGTCTGACGCGATGGTTGAGAGTGTCCGCGATGTAGATGTTGCCGGCGCTGTCCGCAGCCAGCCCTTGGGGCATGTCGAGCTCGGCCAGCGTGGCAGGGCCGCCGTCGCCACCGAAGCCAGCCGCGCCGGTGCCCGCAAAGGTGGCAATCCGCCCGTCCTGACGAACCTGCCGTACGCGGTTGCCCTCAGCTATATAGATCTCACCGCGTGGCCCGATGGCGAGCGCGAGTGGACGGACAAGGGAGGTATCGACGGCGCGACCCCCGTCGGGGGAGAAGGCTGGCAGGCCCGTGCCTGCCACTGTGCTGATATGAGGCTGGCCCCCAGTCGCCATCGCCGACAGCCAGCTCAAGACAAGCGTCGCCCCGAGTAAGACGGCCACCACGGCCGCAGCAATGCCCGCACCGATTGCAAGCGGACGCGAGACGCGTGGACCCACCTGGCCGCGCGGCGGGGTCGCGGTGGGAGCGGCCTGAGCTGCAGCCGGCCCAGCATCCCCGGCAGCGCTGTTCGCAACCACCCAGGCTGCGATCTGCGCCCGGGAGCGAAAGCCGAGCTTGCCGCGGATCTGCTCCACGTGGCTCTCCGCTGTGCGCTCGGAGATGAAAAGCCGGCCCGCGATCTCGCGGTTGGTCAGGCCCTGTGCGACGAGGTCTGCGACTTCGCGCTCGCGACGTGTGAGATTCGGCGCAGCCAGATGTTTCACCCCGCTCCAGGCGGCAGCGTAGCGCTTCCCGGACGCGGCGGGCAAATAGAAAAAAACCGGTATCAAAACCGGTACCGACCTCCGTACTTCTGGGGATGCGAGGCGCCCGAGCCCTCTCTAGCCTTCGCTCGAAACCCAGCCGCGTGCTCGTTAGAAAAAGGAGACAGGAGGACTCGGATATGACCCTGAAACTACGGATGATCGCACTGGCTGCGGCGATCCTGCCACTGGCGTGCGGGGTGGGGACAGATGTACTGGGCTCGGCGGCGGGGACGGCCGCCTCTGAGAATCATGAGATCTGGGTAACCCTGCAAGCCAGCGACCGAATCGCCATCCTGCATGGGCCTGAGGCACGTGGAGCCCGGAGAATGATCGACTTGCCCGCAGGCACTGGCCCTCATCTCACAACGTTCTCGCCGGACGGGAAGTACGCATATGTCTCAGGCATGGGAAACGGGGATCTTGACGTGATCCAGACTGGGTCTCGTCGCGTGGTGAACACTCTGCACCTGGCGCCGACCGCTACCCACCAGGCCAAGTCTTCCCCAGATGGGTCCGTGCTGCTCGTAGCGCAAGTGGCACTCAAGAGCCTTATCAAGGTCAGTGTCGATGAAGCTGCGCAGACGTGGCAGCCAGGGGCGGCGGCACTCTCGTTCGCAGCCATGGGCAAGGCGCCGATTTGCACGATCTTCGCTGACAACGGCGAGCGCGCCTTTGTCTCCCTCAATCCAGACGGGCTTGCGATTGTCGACGTAGAAACCATGAGGCTGCGGAGCGTCCTCGCCACTGACGGTTTCGTCGCCTGTGGAATGGTGAAATCCACAGACGGGCGGACCATCACTCTGGCGGCAGGGGGTAGTGGGGGTCATCTGTATCGTCTCGACACCGCAACTGAGCAGCTATCGGACCTGGGCGTGCTGGGGGCGGTGGACTGGCACAGCTTCAACATGGTCCCTGGCCGCACGGTCGGTTTCGGTACCGTGCCTCGGGGCGACGAGCTGCGAATCATCGACCTGCGTGGCGACCATGCCTCTACCCTGGCCGCCCTGGCGCTCAACCCGACTCCCGGCACGGCCAACGACCAGCCGGACAATATGGGCGTAACAGGCGACTTCGTATACGTATCACTCAGAATGTCGGGCAAGATCGCGGTCGTAAATGTCCCTAAGCGGACTGTCCGCTACGTTCAGGTGGCACCCGCCGCTCCGGCGATCAACCCAGCTAACTGCGCTGGGTGTGCGGTGCACGGTGTAGCCATTCGGGGCTAGCGATGGTAGGGGAGCCGCCGGGCTCCCCTCGAACCCCCTCGGTGTCCTCTCTCCCCCGCGCAGTCGGGCGGCTCGATGACTGTGGTCGCAGGTCTGAGTCCGCCATGACGAAGCAGAGCTCCGCCGCGGCAGCCAAGGTAGTCGCCAAGCTACCGAGATGGTCGAGCGGGGGATGTCCCAGAAGTCGTGGAATTCGGGGCGGTCCAGCCGTCTGAAGTGTAGTCAAGGCGAGGGCCAGGGTTCAGGGGGCGTCCGTCGGGAGAACGTGCACCCATTACGCGCGCGTGGAGCGAAACGCTTTCACTTTGGTAGTGCGGGGATCCTTCATTAGCCGCTTGTAGTCGCGCGATTCAACAGCGACCAGCGCGACCTTGCCTTCGGCGTTGTTATGAATGCCCCACCCGTAGCGCTTCGCCAATGCCGACACGCGAAGGTGCGGGTGGCCCTTGGTCAAGAACTTCCCGCGTTCTTTCGGCCAGCTGGCTTTCGGGATGTCATGGAGGACGGCGTACACCTCGAAGGCAATGTCTTCTTCGGTGTACGTGTACGGATGCTTGACGAGCAGCTCGTACTCGACCACTGCCTTCGTCTTCTTGCCACCTCTTGCTTGCGGTACTTGACCTTTGATAGCGGGACAGTCATCGGCGATCTCGATCAGGGTGTCGTAGTAGTTCATGCGGCCTCTCGGACGACCTCGTAGATGAGGTACGCGAGGTCGTCGACGGTCCGGGCCTCGACGAGGCGCACCGGCCTTTGATCTCTGGTCTCGCCGAAGAGGCGCTCGCCGGCCCCGAGCACGACCGGGTAGATCATCAGCCGCAGCTGGTCGACCAGGTCGTTCTCTATCAGCGTCCGCACGAGCCGGATGCTGCCGGCGACGACGATCTCCCCGTCTAGCTCCTCCTTCAGCTTCGAGACCTCCTGAACGACGTCGCCTGCAAGCACCGTCGAGTTGTTCCAGTCGGGATCTTCCAGAGTCGAGGACACCACGTACTTGGGCATCTCGTTCAACCTGTCCGCCAATTCGCCACTCCGGGATGGCCACCGCGCGGCGAGGAACTCGTAGGTTCGCCGACCGAACAGCTGAGCTTCGGCGCTTAGTGCCTCGTCGAGCAGGACCTTGGCCGCCTCTTCGCGACCCCGCTCACCGACACGACCGACCCAACCGCCGCGTCCGAAGCCCTCCGCACCGGCCGGGTCCTGGACGACTCCGTCGAGCGTGACGTTCTCGCTGACGACGATCTTTCCCATTCAGGTCCTCCTTTCGCCGGCGTTGTCCGCGACCACCGTGGGCCCGCGAAGTCTCACCTGCCGGCTCGGTCCTTGAAGAGCTGGCCCCGGTACCCGACGTGGCTGGGTCTTCCGTCCAGGGCATCGTGCCTCCCAGGTTGGCGGCAATCAGCCCTCGGTCCGCCGAGTCCCAGACGAGAACCGTGTCGGCCTGGGCAAGTGCGACGAGCGCGGTCATCGCCGCCGGGCTGGGTGCAACGACGTGTTGGCGGTCGTCGCTTGTTACCTCGAAATCGCCGTCGTCGCCATCGGCGCCTGACAGTTCGCGTTCATGGTCTTGACGCGACGCGCTTCCTCGCTCGCTCCAGGCACGTTCCCGGACTAAAGACTTCGGCCTGTCGCCAAGTTTGACAACGGGAGATGGAGCCTTGAAGGCCAGGGCGCCAGTGGAGATCTTGGAGCCAGCTGGTGGGAGGTCTCGGCCGCAGTGGGCACAGACCGGGTTTCGTAACGCACTGCAATCGATTCTGAGCCGCTAGGACAGGTCGCCGAGACCTGTAGGACTCAGCTCCTTCTCGGCGCGCTCGGAATCGGTCTCGCGCCAAGCCTGGTTGAGCTTGCGCCCGATGAATGTGCGCTGGGCCTCAGGCAGGTGATCGAGCACGTTGCGCGCTTGTGCTCACGGCAACGCGCGATCAGGACCCGGTCCTGGAAGGTGGCTTTCCGCGCGGCGCGAATGGCCTTGCCGCCGTCGATCACGGCCAGGATCGGCCGCTCAGGATCCAAGCCGCGGTCTACCAGGTTATTGAGCGGGGCCTGGCAGACAGAATGTGATGGGATTCGCCTTTCCGACAGGGGAGCGCGCCCGGCTCATTCGGGTGGGGCGTAACGGCGCGTAGGCGTCGTCCCAGTCTTTCAAAGGCTCGTCGGGCGGTGGGAAGGTCAGTCCTCGCGTGCGTGTGGGAAGCTGATCGCGCCCTTCGGGCACATGAACGTGACAACCTCGGCGGAATCCAGTCCCGCCTTCACTGAGGGGTCAGCCTCGGCGAGTTGCAGGGCCACCTCGCGCGAGGTGCCGAAGAACCCGAGGCCGGTTACAGTCTGCTCCGCGAATCCCTCAGCGGTCGCGCCAGCGGCTAGCAGCTGGCCCGCGGATTGCAGACCGAAGAGGTATTGGAGATGCTCCGCCTGGAGCCGATTGACCGTCCGCTCGTCGAGCTCCGCAGCTCGGTTGCCAGGGCGGAGCAGGAGCAGCGCGAAGGTGTCCAGCTCGAACTGGACGGACGGGGGTCCTGGATGGGTTGACGCCGCGGGTGCCGTCGGCCCGGGATCAATCTTCGGCTCCCTGCGCTCGTACGACTGGAGCTGCTTGGCGTGGCCGGGAAGGTGCACCACGGCCGGCGCCATCACGAGCCGCTCCAACGGCAGCGGACCGTCCACGGCGATGCTGTCGCCGTCCATGATGAAGGCCGGTATCTCGGTCCGGGCGTTGTCGGGCCCGATCTGCTCGACCGTCGCTGCCAGCTCCTCGCCACCGCGGCGCACGCCCTCCACCAGGCCATCCCAGCTTCCGGCGACGCTCACGATGGCCTCGAGGTAGGGCACCGACTGGCTGGCGCGGTTGTCGAACCGGGGCTGGCCGTCGGCGAGCACCCGGGCCGCCGCCTCGGCGATGAGCCTGTCGCCGACGATCACGTGCGCCAGCACCAGCTCGGGTCTCCACTCGCCCTCCGGGGCGACGCTGCCCCGCCGGTCTAGTGCGATATCGACGAACTGTGCGTGGGCGGCCCTCAGCGCGGACGCGTCCATCGCCTAGGCACCCCTGACCGCGCCTCGCGACAGCCCGACCATGTGTCCGTCGGGATCCGCGAAGAACGCGATCGTGAGGTCCTGGCCCGGGACCGCCATCGGAGGCGACACCACTCGGCCGCCCAGTTCCTCGGCCCTGGCAAGCGACGATGCCACATCGTCGACCTCGACATAGAACGTAAGCGTCCCATTACCGCCGTCCTGACTCTGGCCGACGCCCCCGCCAATCCCCTGCTCGGCCGGTGCGACCACCCCATAGTTGTCCATGACCTCGTACGACCATCCGAACAGCGAGCCGTAGTACTCGCGCAGTCGTGCTCCATCTGACCCCGTGATCTCGAACCACGCCACCGGACTGCTCATCGTCGCTCCTCCTCGATGTGTGAGTGGCCGCCTCACCAGGTCGGCCCGTGGTCATCAAGGTAGGGGTGGCCGACCGCTGCTCGCATCGGGGTGGCACCCTCACATTTCCGCCGGCGCACCCTCATCTTGGCGCGGGAGCAGCGCGCCCACCCGCCTCGCGACCTCGACCGCGTCCAGGCGGCGGTCGACGTCGAGCTTGCGCAGGATCGCCGAAACGTGCCGCTCCACCGTCTTGGGCGAGAGGAACAGGCGACTCGCTATCGCATCGTTGCCGAGGCGCTCGGCGATCAGCGAGAGGACTTCGTGCTCGCGCCTGGTGAGATGGGCGGGGTTGGAGCGGGCGAACGCACGCGGGCCACGGGGGATGGACGCCATCCCGAGGGCGCGCAAGCGCCGGCGGACGAGCGCGGCCGCCGCCCGCGCGTCCAGCATGTCGAGCCCGCCCGCCGCCTCCAACAGCGCCGTCACGTCATCCGAGAGCGCACGGCTCATGGCCGCCTCGTAGGGGCAGCCGCGTTCCTCCCACCACGCCACCGCGCCTCGCCAATCACCCGCGCTGAGCAACGAGTAGGGCTTCGGGAGCGGCCGCGGCACATTCAGCGCGGCGCCGACCTGGCGGGCCCAGAACCACAGTGCACCCAGCTCCCAAACGCCTCGGTCCGCATGCAGGCTGCGGCGGGCGATCTCCAACGCCCGCGCGGTTTCCCCGCTCAGGACCGCCCGTTCCACCAGCGCCGGCGCTACCGGGGAGACAGCGTCGACCTCCGGGTGCGCCCCGGCCAGTGTCTCGGCTCGTTCGAGGCAGCGGTCTTCGTCTGCGCGCCCTTGCCGAGCGCGCACGATCCCGATCGCGATCAGGACCTGCGAGATCGCCACCATAACCGGCCGGTCGGCGCGGAGCAGAGCCACAGCGTCTTCCTCGGCCTCGCGCCAGCGGCCCAAGTCTGTGCGCTGACGGACACGTGCAGCGACGAGCAGGTCGCGCCAGTAGGAGAGTTCGTTCTCCTCCGCATACCGCAGCCCCTCGTCGAGGTGCCGGTCGACCCCCTCGTAGCGCCTCTCCAGCACTGGCAGCCAGGCGAGGTAGAGGATTGCGCGAGCGGCGGTGTCCTCCAGGCGCCGGCCACGGGCGTCACCGAGTGCGTGGTGCAGCATTGCTTCTCCCTCGGCATCGCCGCCCAGCAGCCGGGCCGCCCCCAGCGTCACCGCCGTCTCGATCGTGAAGTCGCCCTGACCGAGCCTGCGGGCCAGCAAGTGGGCACGCTCACCCCAACGCTGCGCGCCGGCGGGATCGGAGGCCATGAAGCGGAGCCGGCTCCGCGTCTCGTAGACCATGGCAAGCTCTTTTCCTGGCGGCAACGCCGCCAGGCAGGCCACGGCGGCGTCGGCGGCGGGCTCTACGCCCTCATACTCGCCGACCAGGAAGCTCAGCGCCGCGACGCGGCTCAGGTTCCGCGCCTCGGCTCGCGCGTCCCCCTCCCGCTCGCAGAGCTGGGCCGCTTGCCGATGACGGGCGAGCGCCTCTTGAAGGCGTCCGGCAAGGTAGAGCTGGTGGGCTCCGTCCTCGGCCAGCCGGGCGCGCTCCGCCCGCTCGGTGGAGACGGAAAGCGCCTTGCCGTACAGCGCTGCCGCTTCACGATGCGCGCTGAGCGCGGCGGCACGGGCGGCTGCGGCCGGCGCCATCTCGCGCAGCGCGGCAACGTCGCCGGCGGCTTCCGCGTGAGCCACAAGGGCAGCACCGTCGTTAGGGCCGGGCACCTCCTCCCGGAGCAAGTCCAGGAGCGTCGCGTGCAGGGCCTGGTGCGAGGACGGCGCGATGGCATCCTCGACGGCCGAGCGGACCAGATCGTGCCGGAAGCGAACGGTCTCGTCCTGGACGACCAGGAGTCCCGCCCGAACGGCCTCATCCAGGGCCCAGCGTGGGGTGCCGGTGCGATCGAGGACCGCCAGGAGACGGGCCCTAGGGATGCGCGTCCCGGCCGCGGCGGCCGCCTCGAGCGCGGATCGGGCTGCGTTCGAGAGCCGGAGCACTCGCGCCAGCACAGCATCACGCACGGTGGCCGGGACTGCGTCGCGTCCGGCTGCCAGCACCTGCGTGATGAAGAAGGGGTTGCCGCCGGTGCGCTCGTGGAGGAGTGCGGCATCGGCGCCATCGCCAGCCAGCGTGCGCGTCGCTGCTGGGCTCAGAGGTTCCAGCTGCATCCGGCTCACACCGGGAAGGCCGGCCACATCGCCCAGCAGCCCCCGGCCCGAGAGCGATGTCATCTCTTCGGTCCGGAACGTCACCAGCAGCAGAACACGCAGCTGCGTGACGCGGCGCCCCAGGTAGCGGAGGGCGTCGAGCGTGGCCTGGTCGGCCCAGTGGACGTCCTCGACGACCACGAGCCGCGTTGACCGGCGCAGCTCGTCCGCGAGCGCCACGAGCAGCCGCCCGCCCGGCGCCGGCGCCGCGAGCAGCTCCCCGACCTCAGGCCCCAGCCCGCCGGCCATCTCCAGCAGCGGTCCCAGGGGAGCCGGAATCTCCAGGGGATCGCACGCACCGAACAGCACCCGTTCCGGGGGCCCGGCAGAGGCGAAGTGCCGCACCAGAGAGGACTTGCCAACCCCCGCCTCGCCGCCGATCAGCAGCAGCCGCCCTTCCCCTGATTCGACGCTCCCCCACGCCGCCGCCAGCTCAGCCAGCTGGCTCCCACGCTCGAGTAAGACAGCCGGAGACATCTGTTCAGCGAAAGCGGATCAGGGCGAAGGGTGACGGCCACGCGTTGTCCGATGACACGCGTTGATCGTATGCGCGGCCGGCACTTAGGCGGCGACAGGCACGCGGTCAACCCAGGAAGGCCTTGCACCGGTTCGGCGCTGGGCAGCGGGCCGCGCAGGCCAAGGCCCTGGCCTGGTACGACAACAAATGGGGCCACTGGTGCCGGCTCCCGGACGTGGCCGGGTCCGCCGGCTGGCGGCTCTAACGCCGATGGAGGAAGACATGACCATAGCGAGCGACATCAGGCTGCAGAGGGTTTACGGGGACTCCGCCCCAAGCAAAGGGAAGCGTGTACTCGTGGACAGGGTCTGGCCGCGCGGGCGGAAGAAGGAGTCGCTGGCGCTCGACCTCTGGCTCCGGGACATCGGTCCCTCGGACGAGCTGCGCAGCTGGTTCGGCCACCGGCCGGAGCGCTGGGAGGAGTTCGAGCGCCGCTACCGCGCAGAGCTGGAGCAGCCGCCACAGCAGCAGCTGCTGGACCAGCTGTCCGCGCTTGCCCGCGAGGGCCCGGTCACCCTGCTCTACGGCGCCAAGGACGAGGAGCGGAACCAGGCGGTGGTGCTGCGGTCGGTGGTCGAGGAACGCCTGGCCGCCGAGTCATGACGAAGCCTCGACCGGAGCGAAGGGATCCCGGTGCTCGCGGCGGACGACAGCCCCCGTTCAAATGGCTGTGGGGTCTTGCTTGCTCCCCGCGTACGTGGCTGGAGCTGCCCACGCCGCCTGGGTGAAGTGGGACGGATACCTACTCTAGAGCGAGCGCTTTCCGAGGGCGGTACCTTGCCGAAGGCAGACTCGCTTGACCCGGTGGGCCCAGCTTCAGGCACTCGAAATCTTGTTGCCCTGGCCGTCCAGGACGTACCAGCCGCCCCCGAACTCGACCACGGCCTGGCAGTTGACCTGGCCGGGACCGGCGTCGCCGATGTAGTAGTAGAGCGGGTGACCGTTATACGTCACCTGCTTCGACCCGTCGTTTCGGGTTGTCGTCGACGTCAGCGCCTGGGCCAGATCCGGCCCGGCGGTCGGCGGCTGCGTCATGACGAATGGTGGCCACGCCGTGGCGCACGCGGTGTAGCAGGTGGACACCGGGCTCCGGTCGGCGTCGAACAGGTACAGTGCGCGCCCCGGCCCGTCCACGATGATCTTTCCGTACCGCGAGCCCGCAAGTCTGAGCGCGACCACCGTCGGTGGGGTCGCCTCGGCGGGAGGGCTCGCAGCGGCTGCGGGTGACGGTCCGGATGACGTGGCTTCGGAGGGCGGGAGAGCGGCGGGAGTCACCTGGCCGCCGCAGGCGCTGAGCAGCAACAGCATGACGGTGTACTTGGTCAATGGCGAGAGCATGGGTCCGCTCGCCCATGATCGGTTCTGGGGGTTACTCGATGGTTACAGACGATTCAGGCAGTTCCCTGGGCTGAGGGCCACCACGTTGATCGGCGTCTTTCGTTTCCTCCCGAACGGGCAGGACGGAGGCGGACGTTCCACCTCCATCCCGCCTGCGCTCGTCCGCGAGCGAGCTCACTCGTAGCGCAGGGTCTCAGCGATCCTGACACGCGATGCCGACCACACCGGCCCGATCGTGGCCAGTGAGGCCACGGCGACGATGAATACCAGCATCGCCAGCACGCTGAGCGGGTTGAACACAAACGGAGATTTGAGGAGCACGGCTCCCAGCACCTGGACGAAGCCATAAGCCGCCGGGATGCCGATGACTACGCCGATCACCCAGGACACGATCCCCAGGCCGACACCCTCCGTCCAGAACACCTGCCCGACCTTACGCCCGGTGGCGCCCATCGAGCGGAGGATGCCGATTTCCCGGCGCCGCTCCAGGACGCCCATCGCCAGCGAGTTGAGGAGCCCGATCCCTCCGACCAGGGCGATGATCGCGACAACGCTGTAGAAGAGGGCGTAGAGGATCAGGAATACGCCCTGGTTTCGCTGTATCTGTTGGTTGGCCGTCTGCACGTTCGCCTGTGCGGCAGTACCACCCAGGGTGTCGTCGACTCGCTTGGCCAGCGCGTCGATGTCCGCCGGCTTGCTGCTCGTGGAGCTGATCATCACGCTCTGCGCATAGTCGGCAGGCAGGTGGTAGAACGCGTTCGCCTGTGCCTGGGTCGTGAGGAGGACGCCCACGCCAGTGGGGTTGTCCAGGTCCTTGGCTATACCAACGATCTGCCAATGTGCGCTGTACAGGTCGGTATGGAAATCGATGGTGTCACCGACCTTGAGGCCAGAACGGTGCGCCGCGTCCTGGCTGATCAGCGCAGTGTCCCGATCGCTGCCTGTGAGCCAGCGCCCGGCAACGACGTTCTTGTGGTACAGAACCGGATCGGGGACGACCCCAGTCAGAACGGCAGTGCCCCACCGTGTGGTCACCGGCGTCTGCGACAGCGGTTCGGTGTGCGCAACGCCGGGCACGTTGGCGAGCAGTGGCCGCACCGAGCTGTACGGCTGCGGGTTGTTCATCGCTGCGAACACGTCGGCGCGGTAGCTGGCGAACACATCGCTCAGCACTGCGTTCCAGGAGCTGGTCGTCGTCTGAACCGCCAGGAATGCCGCCCCTGAGATGGCCAGGGCAGACACCGTCAGAGGCGCACGAGCTCGCCGGCGGAAGAGGCTGCGCAAGCCCAGCTGGGCAGCCTGCGGCAGGAATCCGAACCCGGTACGAATGAGGCTGCTCCAACCGCGTCCGCAGGCTGCGCAAGCCCAGCTGGGCAGCCTGCGGCAGGAATCCGAACCCGGTACGAATGAGGCTGCTCCAACCGCGTCCGCGCCGTTGATCCCCGGTCGACAGGCCGTAGCCGGCAAGAGCCTGTCTGACGGTGATGCGGGTGCCGAGGAAGACCGGCCCGTTGCCGCCACAAGCGGAACTCCGACGCCGACCAGGACCGCCGTGATGACCAGCGACGGGCCGACCTGCAGCACGGAGGTATCCATGCCTAGGTTCACAGCGAAGTAGCGGTAGAGCAGGTCGCCGAGCCCGATACCGAGTACGAACCCGATCAGGGTCCCAACCACCCCGTAGAGAGCGACCCCGGTCAGGTAGTTGCGCAGCACATGGCCCCCGCGCGCCCCGATCGCCTTCATCGTGCCGATCACCGGCACCTGCTCTGTGACCAAGGTTGTGACCGTGCTGAGCAGCAAGAAGACGATGAGCAGGAGCGCCACCACGGAAAGGAGCTGCATGATCGTGAAGATGGCGGTCACGGTCGAGCTGGACCCGCCGGACACGTCGCGGCCAACGACGGTCTGAAGCACGACGACGTTCTGGTCTCCGAGAACCTGAGCCAGCTGCTTGGCGGTTGCGGTCCGCATTCCGTAGTCGTCCAGCCGCACCAGGACGACGTTCGACCCGTCGATGTCGAAGAGTGACTGCAGGTCGGACTCCCGCATGTAACCGGACGCGCGGCCGGTGAAAGTCGCCGAGGCAGAGCCTGGCGTGTGCGCTAGGCCGGATACCTTCAGGCCACGGTTGCTGGCGCCGGCCTGAAGGTTGATGGTGTCACCGACCTTGAAGGGTGTCACCGACTGGGCGGACGACTCCATCAGGATCTCGTCGGGCCCCGGGAAAGCACCGGTTGTGAGCGAGAACTGCTGAAACGGAAGATTTCGGCAGTCGCTCAAGCCGACGACGTTCAGAGGTTCGTGGCCGGACGGAATGGCCCAGCGGGCCGAGGCGAGGGTCTCGGCCTTTGCCGTCTTGACATTGGGCTGCCGGCTGATCGTGTCCGCAACCGACGCCGTGGTCGGCGCGGTGAAGAACTGGATGTCCGGCTGGCCGGTAGTGTCGTTGACCGCGTTGAGACCGCTGGTAAACTGGCCCGAGGCGAGCGAGATCGCCGTGAGCCCCATGACGCCGACTGCAATCCCAAGCACGGTGAGCGTCGTACGGAGCTTGCGCCGGGTGACATCGCGGACGGCCTTCTTGGTCAGGGCGTTCATGACCGAACCCCCATCGCCGCGATGCCTGCGGTCTGGCCGACCACCCGGCCGTCGAGGAGGTCGACCTTGCTCGTCGCGTGGGCAGCGAGCTCGCGATCGTGGGTCACGTAGAGCACCGACTTGCCCTGCTCTGTGAGCTGCTGGAGCAGGTCGAAGATCTGGTGCGCCGTCTTCGAGTCCAGATTCCTGTGGGCTCGTCCGCGACCAGCACTGGCGGGTCGTTGGCGAGGGCCCGCGCAATTGCCACCCGCTGCTGCTGCCCCCCCGACAGCTGGCTGGGCAGCCGGTCCGCGTAGTCGGCCATGCCAACTTCAGCCAGGCAGGCCAGGCTCCGCTCGTGGCGCTGCCTCCGCGGTATGCTGCCGCCTAGCTCGAGCGCCAGCTCGACGTTCTCGCGCGCGGTCAGGGTCGGCAGGAGCTGGAAGAACTGGAAGACGATGCCCACGTTGTGCCCGCGCCATCTGGCCAGTTGGTTCTCGCTCATCTGGCGGATCTCCTGGCCGGCAAAAACGACCCGGCCCGAGGTGGGCCGGTCGATCCCGGTCAGGATGTTCAGCAGCGTGGACTTGCCGCTCCCTGAGGGCCCGTTGATTGCGAAGAGACTGCGGTAAGGAACCGTGAAGGAAACCCCTTCGAGGATTGTGGTGCTGGTCCCGTCACTGCCGATGACCTTCGTGATCGCTTCGGCATCGACCAGGGTGTCAATCTGACGTGCCACTGCTGGCGCTTCCATGACTTGCATGGCGTTTACCTCCTTTTTCGAACATTCGGCGACGAGATGAACGTAGTCGCGACGGCGCGCAAATTCGAGGGTGGGAGCAGGCGGAATCAGTGACGCGTCAGCACCCGCGTCAAAGAGGCGTTGGCGCGCGTCCCCGAGGGGTGCTAGCACCCCCTTCTGGAAGCCTTAGCGGGCGGCGGGCAGGAACCTCGCCGGCACGTTGGCGAACGGACCGCGGCGCGGCTGTGTCTTGGTGAGGTCGGCAAAGATGGATAAGCATCGAGCCAGACGCGGACGTTTCTCGTCCAACTGGTTGGAGGCGTTGTCGGGACGAGGTGGAGAGAGGAACTCCTGGTGTCGGTACCGAGCAGTGCACTGACCAATGACAGTGCCGTTGAGGATGTTGAGCGCGGTATAGAGGTTGGTGGCGCAGTTTCACTCCCGGAAGGCCGGTCCTTGCAGACCTTGAAAGTGCGCATTTTGTGCGAGTAGGTGCGGAGGAGTCCTCGATGGAACGACGCCAATTTCTGCAACAGGCCGGCCTCGGCGCAGCCACTGTGACCACCAGGTCGGCCTGATGACCGGCGTGCGCGACTATTCGACGGGCGAACCGAAGCACAACGTCGTGGCGCTCGCCAAGGCCGCCAGGATGCTGAAGGTACCGACGATCGTCACCACCACCGCCCGCGACAGCATGTGGGGGCCAACCTTCCCCGAATTGGTCGAAGCTCTGGCGGGTGTCAACATCATCGACCGCGCTTCGGTCAATCTCTGGGACGATCCCCGGGTCGCAGCCGCCATCGAGGCGACAGGCCGCAAGAAGCTGATCTTCGCCGGCATTTCGCTGGAGGTCTGCACGGCCTTCCCGGCGATTACCTCGATCAGCAAGGGCTATCACGCCTATGTCGCCGTCGACGCCTCCGGCACCTTCAGCGAGACGAAGCGCGAGGTGGGCCTACTGCGTATGCAACAGGCGGGCGTCATCCTCTCCGACTACGCCACGCTGATGATCGAGATCCTGAAGGACAATTCCCGTCCGGAGGCCGGCGCCGTCTACGCCGCTCTCGATATGCCTTGGGCCACGCTCGTCGGCCAGGTCGCGCACGCATGAGGCGAGTAAGGCGTGAAAGTTCCGGAATGTCTAGGGGTGCGGTTGAGAGAGATAGACCAGCGCTGCCTTCACGCGCCGGTGGACGTCTCGCTCCTCGGACAGCTCCAGCTTGGAGAAGATCGAGTTGATGTGCTTCTCGACGGCCCGCTCCGTCAGGGACAGCACCGCTGCGATGCCCGCGTTGTTCTTGCCCTCTGCGACCCGCGCCAGCACTTCTCGCTCCCGTGCCGTGAGGCTGTCAAAGGTCGAACGGGGCCGGCGGGAGCGTGCCTCGACCAGGGTCTCGACGACCTTTGGGTCGATCACCGAGCCCCCGGCGGCGACTTCCCGGATCGCGTTGGCGAGCTGGTCCATGTCGGCAACCCGCTCCTTCAGGAGGTAGGCGCGGCCGGCGGCGCCTTCTCGAGCAGCGCGAGCGCGTACTCCGGCTCGACGTACTGGCTGAGTACCACGACTCCTGTCTCGGGGCTACTGGTCCGCAACCCGGCGGCAGCCCGAATACCCTCGTCGGTCCCGCTGGGCGGCATCCGGATATCGGTAACGACCACTTCGGGCGCCAGGCGACCGACTGCGGCTTCCAGAGAGCCCAGGTCCTCGGAGACGCCGACCAGCTCAAGGTCCGGTGTCGCTTCGACCACCTGCCGGATGCCTTCGCGCACGAGGTAGTTGTCTTCCGCGATCACCACACGGATCGGCACGCCTGAAGGATAGGAGCGGTGACATCCACAGCCAATGGGGTGCTGGCACCATTGCGCCCCACACCGGGCGGCTTCATCCTCGGCGGTATGACGGTTCGAGTCCTGATCGTCGACGACCAGGAGCCTTTCAGAGAGGTTGCCAGGGTCGTAACGGAGGCGAGCGATGGCTTCGAGGTCGTAGGCGAGGCCGAAACCGGCGCTGCGGCCGTTAGGCTGGCCAGAGGGCTCAACCCTGACCTCGTCCTCATGGACGTGAACCTGCCGGACATGAGTGGGACTGTTGCCACCGACCAGATCCTCACCCACGACAGCGCGATCGTGGTGCTGCTGGTCTCAACGTACGAGGAGGCCGACTACGCCCCGCAGGCGGCCGAATGCATATCGAAGTCCGTATTCAGCCCCCAGCGCCTCGCCGACGCCTGGGCCTCGGCCACCGGGCACGCTTAGCCAGGATTCATCGCTGGTGGCAGACCGGGCCTGAGAGACCGCGAACGGGCGCCTCTTGGACTGCGCTTGTGGCAGACGCGAATGCGCACGCATGACCGCATGCTCAATCGGTGGTCGCGACCACTCTTTCAGCACCTGTGGCGCCTCGCTGACGCTCACCAGGCCGATATCGACATTCCCGCGACGCCTATCGATCACATTCCCGGATCAACGAGGCAGGTTCGACGGTCCGCGTCAGGCTCTTGGCTGGCGACCGAACAGTGGTTCCCGGCTAGCTCAGCCTCAGGGTGCGCTGCGCTGGATGCCGGCGCCAGCTCGATAGCGGGCGTTCTCCGGATGAAGCAGGGTGTGGTGGTAGGTACAGTGGAGCTTGAGGTTGCTCAGTTCGGTCGGGCCGCCGTCCGCCCAGTGCCGTATGTGGTGCGCTTCGCAGCGCTCCGGCGGCATCGAGCAGCCTGGCGTCTGGCAGTGGCGATCACGCAGCTTCAAGGCCTTGTGCATGCGCGGGGGCAGCGACCGTGAGCTGTTGCCCACGTACAGGACTTCCCCGTTGGTGTCCACGATCACCGGGGTGATGGCCGCGTCACAGGCGATGCGG
>Ga0070699_100000137_pt1 | contig 68489 bp, 63 predicted proteins | sample KBSK1503metaG_FD_65473 | JGI IMG/M metagenome (GOLD analysis project Ga0070699, IMG submission 65473) | Corn, switchgrass and miscanthus rhizosphere microbial communities from Kellogg Biological Station, Michigan, USA - KBS K1-50-3 metaG | ecosystem: Host-associated > Plants > Roots >... | reverse complement strand
GGTTTGCCGCTGGACCACGCGGTGAACAGCAACGTCCATACCGAGCTGCCCAACAGCTGGTGGCTGCACCTGGGCGGGACGCTGGGCGGGCTCGGGACCGTCTACTGCGATCGCTGCGCCCGGGGGGGTCCGGCGCTCCGCACGTCGACCTACTTCGCCCCGTGGGGCGGCATCCAGGGCGACAGCCGGTGGCCGCTCATTCCCGGACTCTGGTTCAACTACAGCTCCAAGGACGAAGGCCGGTCCAAGTTCTTCAACGTCAGCCCGTCCCTCGATTTTCGCGTCGGGTCGGGATGGACCGGAAGCGTGGGCGCCAGCTACTCCTGGAACCGGGACGACCGGCAGTGGTACGGAAACTTCACCGACGCCGGCTCGGTCACGCACTATACCTTTGCCCACCTCCTGCAGCGCACCTACAGTCTGCAGGCACGGGTCAACTTCACCGCCTCACCGAACCTCACCGTTCAGGCCTACGCCGAGCCGTTCATCAGCAACGGGAAGTACAGCAATGTGCGGGAGCTGGCCGATGCGCGCGCCGCGCGCTACGACGATCGCTTCACGCCGTACAACGATGCGGCCGTGATCGCGGATCCGGGCGCATTCAACTTCAAGTCGTTCAATTCGAATGTCGTGCTTCGGTGGGAGTATCGTCCCGGCTCGGCGCTCTTCCTGGTGTGGCAGCAGGGACGGTCGGATAGCGAGGTGTACAGCGATCGCAGCTTCGGGCGCGATCTCGACCGGCTTTTCAGCGCGCACCCGGACAACACCTTCCTGGTGAAGCTGAGCTACTGGTTCGATCGCTGACGCTGAGTACGGTGGAATGCCGGCCGATCGGCCGGCGCCAGCGCGGCCATCCAGCTCGGATTCCTCGCGAGCACGTCGTCGGCCCAGCGCCGCTCCTTGGATGCGAGGTCGTCCAGCCCCGCGACGATCTCCCGGAAACGCGCCGCATCGCTTCGGCTCAGGAATACCGGCTGTCCATCGCGCACGACGAAGGACTGCTGTCGCTCCAGGGTGAACTCGGCCAGCGAGTCGAGCGTCGCCGCCGTGCCGCGCTGCATGTCCGCCCAGGCCGCGAGATCCCGCTCCCAATCCCGCAGGGCATCGCCCGCCGCGGCGAAGAGGCCGTGGCGGACACCGTCGGTGCCTTCCATTGAATCCGCCCGCAGCACTAGTCGCGACGCCAGCACCGACGCACCCGAAACGAGTGCCTCTACCCGGGCCACATAGCCGGCCACCGCCGTCCGTATCGCACGGAGCGACGCCGGGGCCTGCAGGGCACGCCCATGGACCCGCTGCTCCAGTCCCTGCTCGGCGAGCCACTCCTCGAGCCCGTGCTGCCGGAGCGCGATCGAATCCCCGAATTCCGTGACCAGGCCGCGGAGCGCGGTCTGCATCTCGGGACTCGGCGTCGACGTGGCAGACACCGCGCTGGGCGTGGCGTCGGGTGCGCGCGTGAGGAAGAAGACCAGCGCCAGCATCGCCGCGCCGAGGAGGACGAACACCCCGATGCGAGCCTTTGTCGATGGCCTCGTCGCCGCTCGGGAACCTCCGCTCACCACGGGCACCGTCGTCCCCAGGCGGTTCCGCTCGAGTGCAACGACGACCTGCTGGTAAGCAACGATCAAGGCGGCGCTCCGAAACTCCTCCTCGTCACCGACGGAGAGCGGGGTGTCGGGCGTGATGACGCCGTTCTTGACGGCCTGGGCGAGCCAGGTGACGTCCTGCAAGACGACGATCTTGCCGCGCTGGTCTTTGTACCGGAAACGCATGCGCAGACAAAGCGCAAAGGACATACCCACCGACGAGGTCCAGGTCCACGCCCGCAACTCATGGTGACTCAATGAGTTGACAGTGGCGCAGGGCCCTTCACAGCGCACTTGCCGGACCCGGCTTGGCGCAACTTGCGACAGTAGCCGAAAAGAAGCCTGCCGGTGTGCGTGCCGATCGGTCAGGGGTCGTCATTTCTCCAGTTGCCCCATGAGCGGAGTGTATCATGCCAAAACTGGTCGGCAGAAAACGTTTGATGGTCGCTGGGCTCTCGATCGCCGCGGTAGGCATCCTGGCCGCGACCGTGGTGAGTCGTGGTGAAGGCGGATTGTTCGGATCCCGGCGCGTGCGCGCCACGCTTCCCACCGGGACGACGCTGGTGGCAGCGCTTTCGAATCGCCTGTCGACCGAAGGTCTCAAGGCGGGCCACGACGTCACACTCATCTCCCGTGACCCGCTCCAGCTCGCCGACAATCGTGTGCTGCCGGCCGGCGTCGTCGTCCGGGGAGAAGTCACCCATGCCCAGGGCGGCGGACGGATTGCGGGCGCGCCCGAGCTGACCATCCGCTTCCGTGAGATTACCGTCGACGGGTCGAGTTACCCCATCAGCGCGGAGCCGTTCCGGGTCCGCGGCAAGGATGACCTGGTGGAGAGCGTGGCGGAGATCGGCGGCGGCACGGTGGTGGGCGGCATCGTCGGCGCCGTCGCAGGCAGTACCGTCAAGGGCGCGGTCATCGGCGGGGTGCTCGGCACCGGCGTCGCCGTGGCGACCAAGGGAAATCAGATCGTCCTGCCGGCGGGACAGCGGCTGCGGGTACGTCTCACGGCGCCGGTCACCGTCACCTATGCAGCCGTAGCCCAGAAGACGGACCAATAATTCGGAGGCATCGATGAAACGACGGACGTGGCTCGTGGCCGCGGCGCTGGTGGTCGCCGCGGGTTCCCCGGCGACCGCCCAGGGCACATTCGGAATCAAGGGTGGCCTGTCGTTCGGCAACATCTCGAACAAAGGCGTGCTGCCGGGCAGTCTCAAGACCCGCACCGGCATCGCAGGCGGTGTCTACTTCGGCGCCGGCGCGTCGATCATCGGTTTCGGACTGGAAGGGCTCTACGCCCAGAGGGGATTGAACTCCGACGAGAGCATCTCGGTCGCCGAAACGCGTCTCGATTACATCGACATCCCGGCCTATCTCAAGGTCAACATCCCGACGTCCGGCGTGCGGCCGTTCGCGTATGCCGGCCCGCAGATTTCTTTCGAGGTGCGCTGCAAGACGGCCAGCGGGGCGGAATGTGCGGATGCCTCCACCCGGAAGAGCACGGACTATGCGGGAGTGATTGGAGCGGGGCTGCGGCTCGGCCAGTCGACCGCGGTGACCATCGAAGGGCGCTACGTCTACGGGCTCCAGGATCTCAAGCTCTCCACCGTCACCACGAGCGAGAGTTACAAGAACCGCACCTTCATGATCCTGGTGGGAATCGGCAGGTAACGGGCGCGAAGGCGCGAGGCGGCCCAGCTTCGCGCCTCCGCGTTTCCGCGTCTATCTTTGCAGCTCCCGCCGCGCCAGGAGTCCCAACCGATGAAGCCCTTCGTCACCGCCGCGCTCCTGCTCGCCGCTTCGTCCCTCGCCGCGCAACGGCCGGCCGCGCGGGCTCCCGGGTTTACCATCACGCAGATCAAGAGCCTTCCCTTCCCCAATGAGCTCACCGCCGCCACCACCGGACAGCGACTCGCCTGGGCGCTCAACGAAGGCGGGTTGCGGAATATCTGGGTCGCCGAAGGCCCGGCCTTCGCGGCAAGGCGGCTGACCGCCTATGGATCGGACGACGGACAGGAGCTCACCTCGGTCCAGCTCAGCAGCGACGGCAAGTGGGTCGTGTACGTGAGGGGTGGGGAGCACAGCGCCAACTGGAGTGAGGCGCCGCCCAATCCCGCCTCGATGCCCGTGCCGTTCAAGGTGCAGATCTGGGCGGTTCCAGTCGCGGGAGGCGCGCCGCGGTTGCTCGCCGACGGGGACGAGCCGCTGATCTCGCCCCGGAACGACGTGGTGGCGTATCTGAGCGGCGGCCAGGTGATGACGGTCCCGATCGATGGATCCGCAGCGGGCAGGCGTCTCTTCTTCGCGCGCGGCGCGGGCGATCTGGAGTGGTCGCCCGACGGCTCGCGCATGGCCTTCACCTCGAATCGCGGCGATCACTCGTTCGTCGGCGTGTTTGCCAACGATTCGACCCCCATCCGCTGGCTGGCCCCATCGACCTCGCGCGACAACTCTCCGCGGTGGAGCCCGGACGGAACCCGCCTCGCGTTCATCCGCCGGCCCGGTGCCGGAGGTCCCATCGCGCCGATCCTGGAGCCGCGGCACCAGCCCTGGTCGATCTGGACGGCGGACGTCGCGACCGGCGCCGGTCGTTCGATGTGGAAGGCGCCCGAAACGCTGCGCGGCTCTCCTCCGGCCACCCATGGCGGGACCAATCTCGGGTGGGGTGCGGGGCGAATCGTGTTTCTCTCGTACATGGACGGGTGGCCCCACCTCTATTCGATCCCGGAATCCGGCGGCGCGCCGCTGCTGCTCACACCAGGTGCGTACATGGCGGAGTACATCCGGCTGTCCCCCGACGGAAGGTTCCTGGTCTTCGCGGGGAATGCAGGCTCCGACTCCAACGACGTCGATCGGCGACATGTCGTGCGAGTGCCCGTCGACCGGGCCACCCCCGAGGTGCTGACCCCGGGAACGGGACTCGAATGGACTCCGGTGGTGATGGGGAACGGCGATGTGGCCTATATCGGCGCCACGGCGCAGCGTCCGCCGCTTCCGATGGTCCATCGGGCCCGGGGCCAGCCGGTCACGATCGGGGCGGACCGGGTCCCGGCGGATTTCCCCTCGGCACAACTGGTGACCCCGCGGAAAGTGGTCTACAGGGCGAGCGACGGGGTGACCGTGCATGCGCAGCTCTTCGAAAAGGCGGGAGGACCTCCGAAGAAGGCGGCGGTGATCTTCGTCCATGGCGGTCCGCCCCGCCAGATGCTGCTCGGCTGGCACTACTCCGATTACTACTCCAACGCCTACGCGATGAATCAGTACCTCGCCAGCCGCGGATTCGTGGTGCTGTCGGTGAACTACCGCCTTGGAATCGGGTACGGCTATGAGTTCCACCGCCCAGCCGCGGGCGGCGCGCAGGGCGCTTCGGAGTATCTCGATGTGAAGGCGGCGGCCGAGTGGCTCCGCTCACAGCCGCAGGTCGATCCGGCGCGAGTCGGGATTTACGGGGGCTCGTACGGAGGGTTTCTCGTTGCCCTGGGGCTGGCGCGAAACTCCGATCTGTTTGCCGCCGGAGTGGACATTCATGGAGTGCACGACTGGCTGGGTGACGGCGGGCGCGGATTCTTCACCCGGGACCGCTACGAGGAAGCGCCCGATCGAGCGAAGGCGCTGGAGCTGGCCTGGCAGTCCTCCCCGGTCGCGTCGATCAGCACGTGGAAATCACCGGTCCTGCTGATCCACGGCGACGACGATCGCAATGTGCGGTTCGGCCAGACGGTGGACCTGGTCCGGCGCCTGGCTGCGAAGGGCATCGAGTTCGAGGAGCTGGTGATCCCCGATGATACCCACCATTGGATGCGGCATGCCAACGCGGTGACAATCGACAGTGCGACCGCGGCGTACTTCGAAAAGAAGCTGTCGCCCGACAAGCCCTGACCGGAGCACTCTCATGGGGAAATTGATGAAGACCCTGGCCGGCAAGAGCCGGGACGCGGCGCGGAAAGCGTACCAGAAGGCGGAAACGAAAATCCTGGTGGCCGAAGGACGCAAGTCGGTTCGCGGGAAAGTCCGCACCGTCAAGAAGGTCACCCGGAAGGCGATCAAGACCGGTCTCATTACCGGGGCCCTCGCCGCCGCGAGTGTGGTGGCGAGGGAGATTCGGAAGCGGCGGGCGAAAGACTAAAGACTGAAGAGGCTGTGCCTCTCCTTACCAGGGGCGCTTGCGCCTCGCCTTTTTGGCTTTGCCCGCGGCATAACCCGCCGCCATCACCACGCTCGCGGCCAGTGCACCGGCAGCGATCTGGGCGGCGCGGGTTCCCTTGACCCGGGCCACCGCCGCCCGGAGCGCCTTTGCCGCGGCGGCCGCACGTTTCCGCAGAGTCGGTTCGATCTTGTTCGCCGCCGCCTTGCCCGCCGACGCCGCGCGTTTTTGCACTTTCTTGACCGTCTTCCGCGCTGTGGTTGCCATGCCTCGCTCCAGGTTGCTCGGACGCCGGGATCGTATCGCCGGCCCGCATGATTTGCAAACGGTTCCTTGAGATCGACGCTTCCGGTCCTGTCTCCGCACACATGAGCCGCACGGGCCCGTCGCTTGCCCCAACCGCCATAGCAGTTAGCGGTTCCACGGGGGTAGATTCTTCCCCCCATGCTCATCCTCGCCGCCTTGTCCTTGGCACTCGCCCAGGACACCACTCCCGGCTTCAGCGGCCGGGAGAAACGCATTCGAGTCCAGGTCCCCCGCATTGACGCTGCACAGGCCCGGATGCCGGCCGTCGCGATCGATGGCAGGCTCGACGAGCCCGTGTGGTCGCGGGCCGCCCGTCTCACCGGGTTTTCCCAGTATCAGCCGGTGGACGGGCGGCCGTCGGAGGAGCCGACCGAGGCCCTCGTCTGGTACGGGCCGGACGCGATCTATTTCGGGATTCGTGCCGGCGAGCTGCATGGCGACGTGGTGCGCGCCACCCGGGCCAATCGCGATAACATCACCAGCGAAGACAACGTTCAGATCCTCCTCGACACCTACAATGATCGGCGGCTGGCCTTCCTCTTCGGCGTGAACCCGCTCGGCGTCCAGCAGGACGGCACCCGCAGCGACCAGTTCGGCGGCGGGGCCGGCGGCCGTTCCGCGACCGGGGGCGGGAACCAGAACATCAATCCGCTCGAGGGCAACGTCGATCTCAACCCCGACTACGTCTTCGAGTCACGGGGCCGGCTGGTGGAGGGCGGATACGAGGTCGAGATCAGGATCCCGTTCAAGAGCCTTCACTATCAGGACCGCGCCGAGCAGGTGTGGGGCATCAATATCCTGCGCCGGGTACAACACACCGGCTTTCAGGACTCCTGGACGCCCGCGGTCCGCGCGAGTGCAAGCTTCCTTGGCCAATCCGGAACACTGGAGGGATTGCACGACCTGAAACGGGGACTGGTTCTTGAGGTGACACCGACAGCGACCGCCCGGCTCGACGGCTCCAGAGTGCCTCCGGACCGATGGAGCTATGAGGAAGGCGGGGAGCTCGGCGCCGACGTCCGCTGGGGCATCCGCCAGAATCTCACGATGAGCGGCACCTGGAATCCGGACTTCAGCCAGGTCGAAGCGGATGTCGGCCAGGTCGTCCTCAATGAGCGTTTTGCGCTCTTCTACCCCGAGAAGCGGCCGTTCTTCCTCGACGGGCTCGAGCTCTTCGATACACCGAATCAGCTCATCTATACCCGGAGCATCGTCGCGCCGCGCGGGGGAGCCAAACTCGCGGGCAAGCTGGGGCACACCAACCTCGCGACCATGCTCGTCGCCGACGATTCACTCTACTCCTGGAGCGGAGGGCACACGCCCGTGTTCGGCATTCTCCGGGCGCGCAACGACCTTCCCGGAGGCGGGAATGCCGGAGCGATCTTCACCACGCGCGAGGATGGCCCGGATCATTCGCGCCTGGGAGGGGCGGACCTCCGCCTCTACCACTCGAAGCTCTACTACGTGGAACTCCAGGCTGTGCAGTCGTGGACCAGCCGGGACGGCGACGGCCGGAAAGGCCCGCTCCTCCAGGCCGTGTGGGATCGAACCGGACGAGGGTGGGGTTTCCACTACAGCCTCCAGGCAATCAGTCCCGATTTCGACGCGGCGGCGGGGTTCGTCAATCGCACCGGCATCGTCAACGCCTCGATCTTCAACCGGCTCAGTTTCTATGGACAGCCGGGAGCCCTCGTTCAGACCTGGGGGGGATTCATCGGTTTCACCCGGATCTGGGAATACTCCGACACAGGTGCGGGGCCGATGGAGGGAGGTGAGTTCGTCAGCCCGAGTGCGACCATTCGGGGCGGATGGCAGATCGGCGGTTCGCTGGGGAGGAACTTCTTCAGCTACGACCCGTCGCCCTATGCCGGGCTCACCGTGGAGCGCGGAATCGGAGGCGCCATCGATACACTGCCCTTCGAGGTTCCCGGCCGTGAGGATGATCAATGGAACGGGTCGCTCCGGGTGACCACCCCCACGTACCGGCAATTCACCGCCACCGCCAGCATCAGCGTCGGACGGGTCCCGATCTTCCGGGAGGCCGCACCCGGAACGAGCGTCCGGGTGGACGGCTCGGTGGATCTCAGGCCGACCTCGGCACTTCGTGCGACGCTTCAGTTCAGCCGCCTCGCTCTGAACCGACGGCGCGACGGGTCGCGCTTCTCGACCGAGACGATTCCGCGCATCAAGCTGGAGTATCAGGTCAGTCGCGCCCTCTTCCTCAGGATGGTTGGTCAATACGACGCCCTGGCCACCGCCCCGCTGGTGGACCGGCAGGGCCGGGCGATTCTGATCGGCGGAGAGAAGGATCAGGGCACCCGCTCGAATGAGTTCCGGATGGACTGGCTCTTCAGCCTTCGTCCCGGGCCGGGGACCCTCCTGTACCTCGGCTACGGCACGACCATGCACGAGCCGAGGCAATTCCGGTTTGGCGATCTGAGCCGGACCTCCGATGGGTTTTTCGGCAAGGTGAGCTACGTCTTCCGGATGTAGCTGGGGGCCAGCGAACCGGAAAACAACCGCCCCTTGACCGACAATCGGCCTCTTCCCACACTTAGGGGTCGGATTCTGTTCCCCATCCCTGCCCTGGAGGCTCCATGAGACGGTTCGCGGTTCCGTTGGTTCTCGGCGCGCTCGCGATGACGGCGGTCTCCTCGCGGGCCGAGGCGCAGTACGTCTTTTTCGGAGGAGGGCCCTCCTTCCCCATCGGAGATTTCAAGTCCAATGCGGATTTCTCCGCCAAGACCGGGTGGTTGCTCCAAGGCGGCATCGGTGTCGACATAGGATCCCGCGGCCTTTTCGTCGAGGCGGAAGGATTCTTCGGGAGCAATTCCCACAAGGATACCGGGAACTTCAAGGAAAAGACGAACATCATCACCTTCATGGGAGCACTCGGGTACAGCTTCGGCGCGGACGACGCCAAAGTGAGTCCCTACATCCTGGCAGGCGCCGGTATCGTCGGACATCAGTTCCGCTCGGACAACGATGCCGCCGTCGAAGAGACCGACAACAAGTTTGGGGGCACCGGAGCCGCCGGACTCTCCTTCCGCCTCAATGAGAAGGCCAAATTCTGGCTCGAGGGCCGGATCATCACCTCAAAAGGCACGTCGGTGATTCCCTTCATGGCGGGAATTACGATCGACCTGGGCAAGGGCGGGAGCTGACTCGAAGCGACCTCGTAACCTGAGACACCGAGGGCCGGCAATTGCCGGCCCTCGGTCGTTCCGGTGCCACGCGGTGCAGCTGGGACTGCCCTGGGCGTCGCGTACGAAATTGAAGTCATACTCCAGCTTGATGTCGTCCACCACGCTGAGCACCACTGCGACTCTCGGCTGCACCATCCCGAAGTCGCCGAATTGAATGCGTGTCGACGCCTTGCCGGTAATCGTGGCGCCGTCGGCCTGGGCCGTCACGTTCCAGGTACTCGGCCTGGTGACCCCGTGGATGGTGAGGTGACCGGTGAGGATCAGCGTCATCGCACCGGACGTCGGAAGGGTCGCCGGGAGACCCGTGATGCCGGTAACCACCAGCACCGCCGTGGGGAAGGAATCGGTCACGATAGTCCGGCGCTTGATAAACCGGTCCCGCATGTCACGATCGCTCTTGAGCGAGGTCAGATCCACGACGATCCGGGACGTCGTGGAATCCACCCCGCCCCGGCGATCGAGCGTGATGCCACCGGTGATGGCCGTCGTCGCGCCGACCGCATCATTGGGCAGTTCGGCACGGACCAGCTGCTCCCGCACCACGAACCGCGCCTCGTTCCCCCGAGGCGCGACGGAGAGCCGGATCTGACCAGCGAGTGCGGCCGGAACGAGCTGCACGCACACGGCGAGGAATGCCCACTTCTTCATTCGGATGTCTTTCGTCGCAATAGGTGGAGCCAGCACCGGAGCCTCGTCCCGGCCCTGATCCTACGCGGCGTGCTGCCGTGGTGTTGACTGGTCGGCGTCTGGACGTCAACAAAAGAGCCATCAGCTATCAGCCATCAGCAAAAGGCCGAGGGCTGAAGGCTGAACGCTCAAAGCCAATCAACCCTGGAGCTCCAATGGGCAAACTCATAACCAAACTCAAATCCGCCGCTGCCAAGCGGAAGCGCCGCAGGCAGGCCGGCACCGCGGCGGAAATCAGCAAGAAGGCCCTGAAGGCGGGACTGGTGGCTGGAAGTGTCGTGGCGGCCCAGGTCGCGATCCGTGAAGTCGCCGTCCGGCGCGGGCTCGTCAAAAGGAAGAAGGTGTGAAGCTTCCTCGGCTCCTGATCGTCCCACATTGGACAGGGACGGCCATCGAGGCCCCATCACGAGGAGACACCATGACGCTAACGCGCAAAGAAGTCGAGGCGGGGATCAAGCGGGCAGCGGCGGCGATGACGGTCGCGGGAAAGAAGGCCGCCCGCAAGCTGGCGCTCCTCGGGGACGATACGCTCGTCAAGGCGGGTGAGGCCGCACGGCGCCGGAAACGGGCCCGCACCGGCAGGGCGGTGCTCAAGAATGTGGGGAAGGTCGCGCTGGTCACGGGGGCTGTGGTCGCGGGGAGGGCGCTGGTCAAGCGGCGCAAGAAGTAGGCAGTCGCTAAGGCGCGAGGGCGCGAAGGCGCGCCGGGACACCTCGCCTCCCCGCGCCTCCGCGCCCTCGCGTCTACCCCGCCACTCGCATCTCCAGCTCCCGCACGAAATCCAGCTCATCCTCGTTCACCTGGTGCCCCATGCCGGGATAAATCCGCTTCGTAACGGTCGCGCCCATCCGTCGGAACATCGCGGCGCTCTCGTCCACCCGCGCTTTGGGAACGTGGGAGTCGACGTCGCTGCACCCGAGGAATACCGGCGTCCCTTCGAAGCTCCCCGGATTCTCCCACACGGTGCCGGGCGGACCGATCAGTCCGCCCGACAGCGCGACCACTCCGCCGAACCGACCGGCGTGACGTGCGGCGTATTCACTGCTCAGGCAGGCACCCTGCGAAAACCCCAGGAGTACGATCCGGCTCTTTGGAATCCCCTTCCCTTCGATCGTGTGGATCAGCGCATCGATCACCGAAAGCCCCGACGACAATCCCGGCTCGTTGCGCTCGATCTCGGCAAGAAAACTGACGGGGTACCAGGTTCCTCCCGCGGCGGCGGGAGCGAGATAGGTGAACCGCGGGTGGCGGAAATGCCCGGCGAGATCGAGGATGTTCTCCGGCCCGGCGTTCCGGCCGTGGATCATGATCATCGCCGCTGCGCTCGATTCGAGCTCGGGCCCTGTGCGGAGGACCGGCTGCCCCTCGTGCGGCTCCATTGGTGAACCTCAGCGATGGGAAACCGGCGGAAGGCCGGCTTCGATCAGTGCCCGGTTCGGCTCCTCCCAGGGGGGCAGTTTGAGGTCGAGGCCGAGGTGATCCAGCTCCTCGTCGATCAGAAACCCGGGAGGGACCGTGGCGATCTCGAACAGAACGCCACCGGGTTCGTGAAAATAGATCGACTGGAAATACTGGCGATCGAGCACTTCGGTCACGGGAATCCCGAGTTCCACCAGTTCCCCCCGATAGGCGAGCTGCTCGTCCGCGGTCGCTACAGCCAGGGCGAGGTGATGGACCGTGCCGAGTCCGTTCTGGGCCGGCCGGGCGCCGGGGGAGGCCAGGAGATCGAGTGAATGTCCCGGGCCTCCTCCGTTCACACCGAGGCGGATCCGATCCCCTTCCTCATTCAGGGGCGAAAAGCCGAGCACCCCGCTCAGGAAGTCGACGGTCCGTGCGGCCGCGGCGATGGTCAGCCCGAGCGAATGAATTCCGCGAATAGCGAGTCCGGCATCTACTTCGGGCGTCACCCACGGCTCGCGCCGGTCGTGCGCGGTGCCGATGAGCTCAATCCGGAGTCCCGACGGGTCATCGAAGCCCAGAACCTCTTCCCCGAACCGGGGACTTCCGGCCTGCACCTCGATCTGGTGCGAGGCCAACCGGCGCCGCCACGCCTCGAGCGACCCGGCAGGCACCGAAAACGCCGTCGTGGTGATCTGCCCGGTCCCTTTCCGTCCCTGGGGTACCCCCAGGCCCGCATAGGGAAAGGTCGTCATGATCGTGCCGGGAGTTCCCCGCCCATCCCCGTAGTAGAAATGGTAGACCCGGCGGTTGTCGAAGTTCACCGTCTTCTTGACCAGGCGAAGACCGAGGAGGCCGGAGTAGAAATCGAGGTCCTCCTGGGCCTGGTTGACGGTCGCGGTGACGTGATGGAGGCTCCGGATTCTCGGCGGCATGCCGGAGTCTAGCCCCATCGCCGCTGCCCCTCAATTCCCGGCGCCCGGTGCCGATACATCGCCCCACACCTCCCCGCACGCAGGAGGGAGCAAACGGCCCCGGGTATTGGACGGATCATGAAGCGCTGGCCAATCATTCCCTTCTTCGGCCTGGGTGCCACGGTCTGCGCGCCCCGCCCGATCCCGAAATCCGCATCGGGGTGCTCTCCTACATCACCGGTGAGCGCCGGGAAACCTCGGGAGCGGGAACCGGGGAGGCCGCGCTGCTTGCCGAGCGGCTGCTCGAGGAAGCCGGTGGGCGCGGACTCGGCCTCGCCGCGGTCCAGGGAATCGTGCACGGCCACCGGGGTCGACACGGTCAAGGAAGCGATGATGCGTCCGGCCCCCGCCAGATAGCGGCGCGAACGTCCCGTTTTTCGGGCGCTGGTGCGGTTCAAAGAGGACGAAATCGCTCCAACCAGCCTGCCGCAGAATGCTCCCGCCACACCCTCCCATGGCACAACGGATGCGTTATCCGATTCGTGATGCGGTGTCTCCGAGTGGAGCGTGTTATGACCCGCGGTCGTGTGTGTCTCGTGTGCGCCTTTCGCCTCGCCATTTATGGTGCCGCGATGTATGCCGTGGGACACGTCGCAGGGCCTCCCACCGTCGCCCGACTTGCCGTTTCCATTAAGACATCGGCCTACGACTTGACCGAGCCCCTGGTCGCGGTTCTCGCACTCGGCGTGCTCCTGGAAGTACTGACCGGAGCGGTCAGATGGCGGTGACCAAGGCCACACCCAAGCCCGCCGTTTCCAAGCGGATCTTTACTCTCGCGCTCGCCGAGCGGCTCAAGAGCATTCCCTTTGGCGGCGCCCTCGGAGTCGTCACCGCGGGTGGTGCGCTCTGGCTCGAGCCGGAGATCCTGCCCGAAGGATGGAGCCCCCAATCGTTTCTCGCGTTCGGCATGGGTGCCGGGATCGTGGTGGACCGGCTCGTGTCTGCGACGATCGGCTGGATCGTGAGTCCGGTCCTTCGCCATCTCTCGTCACGGTGGGAAGCGACGCTGCAGCTCGGCAAGCTCGAGCGCTACCAGCGGCGCGGCGTCCTCGGAGGAGCCGACGGCAAGCGCATCGCCACCCGCATCGCGAAATCCGATGTCGCGGGAGACCGGCCACCCCGCGCCTGAACGCCGGCGCGGTGTCCTCCCGCCACCCGCAGTCGTCGTCACCTTCGAATCAGAGGGAGAGCCCGCCATGACAGTTTTCCGGTCCAGCCCGCGCAATGGGAGTGGGTGCACTCCGCCCGTGACGCGCGCCTCCACCGCGAGTCGAGGAGAATTCTGTGGCCCTCCCGATCTCCCCGTTTGCCCCGGTCGACAAACAGGCCGTGATGGGCCGCCTCGAGGCCACCGGATCCCATGATCCCGACGTGCTGGAGCGGGAACGGGAGCGAATGCTTGCAGCCGCCCGCCCCGGCTGGATCGCCGGCGTCGTGCTCATTTCGATCGGGATTGCGTTATGGATAGCCGGCGCGGGAATGCTCGCCGGCCTCCTGGTCCTGGCCCTGGCGGTCTGGCTGATCTACCGGGGCAAGCGGAACGCCGACGCGATCGAGTCGGGCTTCGCGGAGTTCGTCAAACCGCCCGGACTCTGATTGCGGAAGTGGCCGCCATGGCCATGATCGCCGGAGCCGGAGCGGCACCGGCCCAGACCACGAATCCGTGCGCCGGCCACTCCGCCTGCACCGAAGTGTCTACGTTCGTGGCGCTGGTCACCGATTTCCGGCCGGGAGCGGCGGGCACGGCGTCGGTGGTCTCCGCCACCATCCGGTTCACCAACAAGACGCCGCGCGAGCTGGTGGTCGGATACGTTGACGGCTCGGCGGTGGCGACCGATGACCGTGGCAACCGCTATGCGGTGCGCCGGGGGTCGATCGGGGGGATCGGCACCATCAGCAGCAGCAGTTTCGATCCGAAGTTCACCCTCCAGCCCGGGACGAGCAACGACAGCCGGTTCGAATTCGAATGGCTGCCGGGCTCCCCGACTGATCGCGCCGGGACCACCTGGGATATCGAGTTCGCGGTGCGCGAGATCGATCTCGTGGGGACCAAGCAGTACAAGCTCGGCAAGCAGCATGTGCTGCAGTTCCGGGGATTCCGCCAGGGGTGGACCGGAAGGTGATAGAACACCGACACCTCTGTGTCTCTTTCCAAATTTCATCCGTCCGATTCTCTGGGACCGGAAGCGGTCATCCACACCACTTGCACGAAAGCAGGACACCGTCATGAGACGAACTCATTTCGCACCGGCTGCCTTGCTCGCGAGTCTCGCCATTCTGGGACCGCTGAGCTCGCCCGGCGTTGCCCAGACGATTCGGCAGCCTCAGCCCGGCTTCAATCTTTTCTCGGTGCAGCAGGACGTCGAGATCGGACGCCAATCAGCGATCGAAGCCGAGCGGCAGCTCAAGCTCCTGAACGACCGGGTCACCAACAACTACCTCACCCGGATCGTGACCCGCCTCGCCGCAGAGACCCCGGGAGCGAAGTATCCCTACACGGTCAAAGCGGTCAATGCCGAAGAGATCAATGCCTTTGCGCTGCCTGGCGGGCCGATGTACGTCAATCGCGGACTCATCGAGGCGGCCCGAACCGAGGCCGAGCTGGCCGGCGTGCTGGCCCACGAGATGTCTCACGTCGCGCTGCGCCACGGGACCCATCAGGCGTCGAAGGCCTACCTGGCCCAGGGAGGGCTCGGGCTGCTGGGCGGGATCTTCGGAAAGCCGGGCGGAACGTCCGGACAGGTGCTCAACGCCATCGGAGGCGTCGGTCTCAACGCGGTCTTCCTCAAATTCAGCCGGGACGATGAATACCAGGCGGACCTGGTAGGGGCGCAGACGATGTTTCGCGCCGGATACGACCCCCGGGCCATGGCCACGCTCTTCGAGCTGCTGCAGGCCAAGCAGGGGAGCGAGCCGGGAAAACTGGCGCAGTTCTTCAGCAGCCATCCCCCGGCCGCGGACCGCGGACAGCGCATCCGGAATCTGGCGGCCTCGCTTGGCACCGGATCGACTCAGCTGGTCGGGAATTTCGACAACGTGAAGCTCCGCCTCCAGCGGCTGGGCAGCGCCCCGGCCCAGGTCATCACCCAATCGAGCGGAGCCGTCGTGAATGACGCGACGACACAACCAGTGACGATCACGGTGGCGCCACCTTCGGCGCGCTATGCGCGGTACTCCCACCCGACCGGTTTCTTCACTATCGATTTTCCCAACAACTGGCGGGCGTATTCCTCGGGCACCGCAGTGACGATCGCCCCCGACGGGGGGATGGTGGTAGCCCCCAGCGGCAGACAGACACTCCATTACGGAGTGATCCTCAACCACTATGCGCCGTTCGAAGGGGACAACGACCGATGGGCGGCGAGTCTGCAGCGCAACTACGCGCCGTTCGAAAACCGCACCAACCCTCCGCGGGCCTATCTGGAGGACGCGACCGATGACCTGGTACGGACCATTCTCAGCTCGAACGCCCATTTGCGGGCCGAGGTCGGTTCGGCACGGGCGGAGACGATCGACGGGGAGGCCGCCTTCTCCGTAATGCTCACGGGCCGGTCGCCGGAGACGGGCGAAGATGAGTCCGTCACGGTGTTCACCCGGGGGCTCACCGACGGCCATGTGATCTATGCCGTCGCCGTCGTCCCGACCAGGGATGCCGCTGCCCTCGCGCCCACTTTCGCCCGCATGATGCAGACCCTCCGGGTAAACGACGAAGCGGCGCATCGCGCCAGCCCCACATCGAACAGCGTAAGGGTGATCCCGTAACGGGAGCCCTTAGCCGGCAGCTTTCAGCCGTCAGCCATCAGCCATCAGTCGCTGAGGGCTGACGGCTGAGGGCTGCTGGCTCTTTTAAAGAAACTCATCCAGGCGTTGCATCGTACGTTGTCCCACTATGCAACCCTTCCTGCTCGCGCTGGCGTTGTTTCAATCCCCTGAAACGCCCGCGCGAGGCATCCCGACAGACAGCTACGCCAATCCGGCCACCGCCGACCTGGTGCAACGCACCCGGGCAGCACGGGAGCGGAACGAGCGCCTGGTCACCTCGTACACCGCGAGCGTCACCCAGCGGATGGGTGCCGGAATCCGGGCGCTGTCCCGCGACCGGATGCTCTACCACCAGGAGCTCGCCGCCAACATTTCGTGGAAGCGCGACGGCAAGAGCACGATCGAGGTGACCGGTGCCCGGCAGGCTCTTCCCGCGGTCCTTCGCGGCGAAAAGGTGCCGGACGGCCTGGACGCCCAGGTGAGCTGGCTCGTCATCAACCCCGCCGAGGACTATCTCGGCATGCTGGGTTCGGATGCCGACGGCTTCGTCTACCCGCTCCGCGAGGGGGGCGAGCAGGACTACCGCTATGCGATAGGCGACACCACGGTCATCACGCTGGCCAGTGGCAAGCGTATCCGGCTCCTCCAGCTCGAGATCACGCCGCGCCGCGCGGAGTGGAAGCTCATGTCGGGCGCGCTCTGGTTCGATGCCGATACCTACGGCCTGGTCCGAGCGGTGTTCCGTCCCGCCCGCGCCTACGACATGCGCCGGGACGGAGACCCGGATGACCTCGAGGATGTGCCTTCCTGGGTCAACGCGCAGGGAGAAATCAAGTTCATCACCATGGAGTACGGTCTCTATGAGGACCGCTGGTGGATGCTGCGATACGCCGCCCTCGATGCCATCGGGAATATGGGCTCCTGGCTGGGCGTCCCCGTCAAATTCGAGCGGGTCTATTCCGATTACCAGGTCGAAGGCGGCACCCCTCCGCCCGAGGGAACCACCTTCCGCCCGGCGGGAACAGTCCGGCCGGAGCACGAGGAGGACCGGGACCCGGAAAGCCGGCGCGCTCTTCGCGACAGTCTGCGCACGATTCGCCGGGAGTGCCGCGACACCCTTTCTGACCGGAAGAAGATCGAAGGCTGCATGAACCTGGGCCGGCAGCGCGATTCCACCCTCGAGGTGATCGTGCCGCTCGATACCCTGTCGCTCCTCACCAGCCCGGCCCTGGGTGAGGCGATTCTGCAAATGGGCGACCTGATTACCGAGTCCGAGCTTCGCGGACTGTCCGATGCGATCAAGCAGCTTCCGGGAGTTCCGGGGACGCCGACCGTGCAGGTCCCAGGGAGTCTCCGCGCGGTCTTGCGCAACGCACGGTTCAACCGGGTCGAAGGGCTCTCGCTCGGGATCAACGGGGGACTGCAGTCCGGCAGGTTCACGTTGGACGCCCTGTGTCGCATCGGGTTCGCCGATCTGGTGCCAAACGCCGAGCTGGGTGCTTCCATCAATGGCGAGCGCTCCCGCTTTCGGCTCGGAGCATATCGGCGACTCGCCACAGTGAACCCGGATACCCGCCCATTCGGCATCGTGAACAGCGTCTGGGGGGTGCTCGGGCAACGCGACGACGGCGATTACTTCCGCACACTGGGTGTCGAGCTCACCGGCCAGAATACCGAGACCTCGTGGTGGAGCTGGCGGCTGTTCGCCGAGCGGCAGAGACCGGCATACGTCGAAACGGATTTCAGCCTGCCATCCCTGTTCAGCGAAGGGCGGCATTTCCGGCCGAACCTGGTCGCCGACAGCGCCGACCAGGTCGGGGCCGTCCTGACACTCCATGGAAACAAGCCGCTCTCCCGCACGTTCCAGATGGGGGGCGAGGTGTCGCTCGAGACGTCAGCGGGAGATTTCGAATTCGGGCGGGGGAGCGCGACGGTCCGTGCGATCGTGACACCCCGCGCGATGCTCGCGATGGCGATCGAAGCGTCCGCCGGAGTCACGACGGGATCCGTGCCGCTGCAGAGCCGGTACTATCTGGGCGGGCCCGCGACCCTTCGGGGCTACGATGGTGCGGTGATCGCCGGTGCCTCGTATTGGAGAGGGCGCCTCGAAGTGGGAAACACATTTCCCGCTGCCCGTCTCACGGCGTTCAGCGACATCGGGTGGGCCGGCCCGCGCGCCGACTTCACTCGAGGAAAGCCGCTGATCGGCGCCGGGGTGGGAGCCAGCCTCCTCGATGGACTGGTGCGAATGGATCTCGCGCGCGCGCTGCGATCCCCCACCGGGTGGCGGTTCGACCTCTACTTCGACGGGAGGCTCTAGCGCTAAAGACCCCCGTGCAGGACCCTGCCGAACCTCCTCGCGTGTCTCAGTTTGTGTCTGATTCGTCGACTATTGAGCGGCGTTGCTGCAAGCCGAAGAATCTCCTATGTTTTGAGAGCCCGTCGCCTGTGGGCGCAGGAGCGGCATACTGATGAAAACTCTGATTCCCGTGGTCACTCCCACCGTGCTCATGGTGGACGACAACGTGGATTTCCTCGAGAGCACCGTCCGGGTGCTCCGGGCCTCCGGTGTTTCCCACCCCGTCGTTACCGCGACCAACGCGCTCGAGACCATCAACTCGATCCATACCCTGGAGGGCCCGGCGATCCTGTTCGTCGACCTGAACCTCCGGGGTCGGCTGAGCGGACCGGCCCTCCTCCGGTATGCCCGGAGCATCGCCCGCTACCCGGTGGTCGCGTTCTACCTCTCGGCGGACGAGCGGGAGGACGTGCAAGCCGCGGCACTCAAGGCGGGGGGCGCATCGGGATATCTGGTCAAACCGGTGCATCCCGACCGGCTGATCGCCCACATCTCGATCGCCACGGAGCAGATCGAGAACATCATGGGCGCCAATCATGACGTGCTGACCGGGAGCCTTCTCTCCCGCAAGGAATTCGACATGCGGGCCGAGGTGGAGCTGGAAAAGGCGGCCCGAATGGTGGGTCAGACCGCGGGAATCTTCGCGGATATCGATGATTTCAAGGCGTTCAACACGAAGTACGGTCACCTGGTCGGGGATCGCGTCATCCGCGGCGTCGCGGCGTGCTTTCAGAAGCACCTCCGCCATTCCGACGTCGTGTGCCGCTACGGCGGAGACGAGATCTTCATGCTCCTCCCCGATACGACGACCGAGGCCGCGCACCAGGTTGCCGAGCGCATCGATCGGGCAGTACGGCGACTCCGCATCGATGATGACAAGGGCGGAACCGTCAGTGTGACGGTCTCGCTCGGCGTGGCCTTCCTCCAGGGCGACGAGATCGGCGATGACCCGGCCGAAGGGCTGCTCGAGCTGGAGCGCCGCTGTGACCGGGTGATGTATCAGCGAAAGGCCAAGTCGAAGGCGGGATAACGGCGCTACGGCGGAAAGGCGCAAGGGCGCAACGAGACTGATTCTCTCGCTTTGCGCCTTTGCGCCTTTGCGTCGTATCCTTATCCCATGACCACCCTCCAGGACCGCCTCCGGACTTCCGTGGCGGACCGTTACGAAATCGAGCGCGAGATCGGCCGGGGCGGGATGGCGACCGTCTTCCTCGCCCAGGATACCCGGCATAACCGCCCCGTCGCGCTGAAGGTGCTCCACCCCGAGCTCTCCCTGAGCCTCGGATCGGACCGGTTCCTCCGTGAGATTCAGATAGCCGCCCGGCTCCAGCATCCGCATATCGTCCCGCTCTACGATTCGGGCCGGGCGGGCGATCTGCTCTATTACGTCATGCCGTTCATCGACGGCGAATCGCTGCGCCAGCGGCTGGAGCGCGAGCCACAGATGCCGCTCGAGGACGCGGTGCGGATTGCCCGCGCCGTCGCAGCGGCGCTCGACTACGCCCACCGCAGCCAGATCGTCCACCGGGACATCAAGCCAGAGAATGTCATGCTCCTCGAAGGCGAGCCGATGGTCACCGACTTCGGCATTGCCAAGGCGGTCACGGCGGCGGTGGACCAGAGCCTGACACAAACCGGAACCGCCGTCGGGACTCCCTCGTACATGAGCCCGGAGCAGGCCGGCGGCGAGGCGGACCTCGATAGCCGGAGCGATATCTACTCGCTCGGTTCCGTGCTTTATGAGATGATCACCGGCGTGGCCCCGTTCACCGGACCGACCACCCAGGCCATACTCACCAAGCTGTTCATCGAGAGCATCGCGCCGCTCCGGGAGCACCGGGAGGGCGTTCCCGATTTCCTGGAGCAGGCCGTGATGAAGTCGCTTGCCAAGGCACCCGCGGGACGTTTTGCCACGGCGGCACAGTTCTCCCAGGCGCTGACCTGGCCGAGCGGCACGGGAACGCCGCCCGGCATGCCGGCCGGCTCCGGGGCCGCCGCCCTTCCCAAGTCCATCGCGGTGCTGCCGTTCGTCAACATGAGCAACGATCCGGAGAACGAGTATTTCAGCGACGGGATCGCGGAAGAGATCATCAACGCGCTCACCAAGATCCAGGCGCTCCGGGTCGCTTCGCGGACTTCGGCCTTCGCATTCAAGGGCAAGCAGGAAGACATCGGCGACATCGGCCGGAAGCTCAAGGTGGCGACGGTCCTGGAGGGGAGCGTGCGCAAGGCCGGCAACCGGCTCCGGGTGACCGCGCAACTGGTGAGCGTGGCCGACGGGAACAACCTCTGGTCTGAGCGCTTCGACCGGCAGCTCGAGGACGTGTTTGCGATTCAGGACGAAATTGCGGGAAGCATCGTCACCGCGCTTCGGGTCGTCCTGACCGAAGGTGAGAAGCAGGCGATCGAGAAGCCCGCGACGGAAAATGTGGAGGCCTACGATTTTTACCTTCGCGGGCGGAAGTTCTTTCACCAATTCCGCCGGACCGGTATCCAGTTCGCTCGCCGTATGTTCGAGCGGGCAATCGATATCGACCCGAAGTACGCACTGGCCTATGCCGGCATCGCCGATTCCTGCGCGTTCCTCTACATGTACTGGGATGGCAGCAAGGCCAATCTCGAGGCTGCTGATTCGGCCAGCCGGAAAGCGCTCGAGCTGGACCCCGAGCTGGCCGAGTCCCATGCATCACGAGGCTTTGCGCTGTCGCTCCGCCGGGAGTACACCGACGCCCGGCGTGAGTTCGAGACTGCCATCCGGCTCAATCCGAAACTGTACGAGGCGCACTACCTCTACGCGCGTGCGTGCATGCAGGAAGGCGCGCTCGCCGAAGCGGTCGAGCACTACACCAACGCGGCCAAGGTCCGCCCCGAGGACTACCAGGCGGTGCTGCTGATGAATGGTCCCCTGATCGGGCTCGGGCGGCAGAAGGAAGCGGACGCAGCGCTCGTCCGTGGGCTTGCGATCGCCGAGAAGCACCTCGAGCTCAACCCGGACGATGCGCGGGCGCTCGTCCTGGGCGCCATCTCGATGGTGCAGGTGGGACAGCGGGAGCGTGGCCTCGAATGGGCCAAGCGCGCGCAGGCGATCGACCCCGAGGATTCAGGGATCCTGTACAACGTGGCATGCGTGTATGCCCAGGCGGGCCGGAAAGAGGAGGCCTTCGAGACCCTCGAGAAGGCGGTGCAAAACGGCTTCGGCCACCGGGAATGGCTGGAGAACGATTCCGACTTCGATTCCCTCCGGCCGGATCCGAGATTCCAGGCGCTATTAAGGAGGCTCTGAGCCGTCAGCCGTCAGCGATCGCGAAGGACCTTTCCCCCCTTCATGACGAATGCCACCCGGCGTACCGCTTCGATCTCCTGAAGCGGGTTTCCGTCCAGCGCAATCAGGTCGGCTTCGAATCCGGGAAGGATGGACCCGATGCGATTGCCAAGCCCGATGGCGGCGGCGTTACGCGAGGTGGCGGTGACGATCACCTCCATTGCCGACTGCCCTGCCTCCCGCACCCGGCAGACCAGGTCCTCGGCGTTCTTGCCGTGGGCGCCCGCAACCGCATCGGTGCCGTAAACAAGCTTGAGCCCCGGGATTCCTGAGGCGGTTCGGATCAGCTTCGGAAACGTGGGAAGCGCCCGCTCCATGAACCCGAAGCCTTCCGCATTGAAGTTTCCCACGCCGTCAAACCACGGCCGGTGATCCAGATAATTCCTGAGCACCAGGGCGCATTGGGGGTCGAAGTAGACCCCGCGCTCCGCCAGGAGCCGCAGCACCTCTTCGGTCGCGAACGCTCCGTGCTCGACCCAGTCGCACCCCGCCAGGACCGCGGCGCGCATGCTCTCGGCCGAGTGGGCATGGACCACCGTCCGCAGCCCCAGCGTGCGGGCCTCGCCGCATAGCGCCCCAAGCTGCGCATCGGAGAGAGTCTGTGCGCCGCCTTCCCTGATGCTCTTCGAGGCGAAAATCTTCACGAAATCGGCGCCGGAGGATTTCAGCGTTCCCACCAGCTGGCGAAGCCGGTCCGGTTCCAGCGCCGCGTTTCCAATCGGATTGAGGGAGGTCAGGATACGGGGTCCTGGAATCGTCCCGGCGGCGATGGCATCCCGGAGCGGCTTGTCCGCTGCCGCACCCATGCTCTGCACCGTCGTGAAGCCGGCGTCGAGCATCGCCCTGGCGTTGGCCTGGGCGGCGCTGTCCGCTTGCGCCGGCGTGTCCCCGTCGGCATCGGTGTGCATCCGGCCACGGCTGTTGATGTACCCGGTCAGGTGGACGTGGGCATCGATCAGTCCCGGCAGCACGGTGTACCGCGAGAGATCATAGGTGGGACGATCGCCCTGGTACGGGCCGACAGACTGGATCTTCCCCTCGGCGACGATAATGAATGCGTTCCGGATCTCCCCGCCCCGCCCATCGAGGAGGACACCTGCGCGGATCGTAACCGGCGATGGCTGCGCGGAGAGGGCGATCGGAAACGCGAGGAACAGGGCGTGGCGCAGCATCTCGGAAACTCCAGGTAGAGGGGTTTGGAAGCTGGGAGATGGGGGTTGGGGCAGTTCCCCAATCCCCACCCCCCAACTCCCAACCCCGGTTTTTCCCAGGCACAGTCCCTGCAACAATACCATCTTGCTGGCCGTATTTCCCGGAAAGTTTTCCAGATCGCAGGGGTCCCGATGGGCAGTATCTACTCGGCATTCACACGCAGCGTCCGCAGATTGCATTCGCCCCTTTTCATTTTCGGGACGAGCTTCGCGATCCTCATCGGGGCCGTCGCCTTTGCCCTAACCCGCCCTCGTCCGACGGCGCCGCTCTCGATGTCCTATGGCGCACTGGTCGGAACGATTCAAGCCGGCGGGCTGGACTCGATTCAAATCAGCACGGGAAAAGAAGTTCGCGGCTGGCTGAAAGCCCGCGACGGAATCGTCCGGGAGGCACGGATCGTCTATCCCGCAACCGATGTCACTCCGCTCGTCACCGCCGCAACCTCCGCCGGTGTAGGCGTGACGTTCCTTCCCAAGCCCGTCGATGCTGGACTGATTATCGGCCTCGTGGCCATGGTCGGGGTCATTCTGATCATGGGCATCGCACTCCGCCGCCAGATTGGTGGCGGCAAGGTCGACACCGAAGCGGGCTCGATGGCCGGAACCACGGTCACTTTTGCCGATGTTGCAGGAAACACAGCGGCTCTCGCAGATCTCCAGGAGATCGTCACTTTTCTCCGGGAGCCGAAGAAGTTCGCGTCGATGGGAGCCCGGATTCCGAAGGGGCTCCTGCTGGAGGGCCCTCCCGGCACCGGCAAGACGCTGATGGCGCGTGCCCTGGCCGGAGAGGCCGGAGTACCCTGTTACGTCGCCAGCGGGAGCGACTTCACCGGAACGTACGTCGGCCAGGGGGTGCAGCGGATCAAGGGGCTCTTCCGGAAAGCTCGGAAGGCCGGCGGCGCCGTGATTTTCATCGACGAAATCGAGACCCTGGGCGGACGCCGGGGCCGGGAGCAGGGTCATAACGAGGACGACCGGACGCTGAATCAGTTCCTGGTCGAGCTCGACGGGTTCGATCCCAGCGTCGGCGTGGTGGTGGTGGGCGCGTCCAATCGCGCGCAGGATCTCGACCCCGCGCTGCTCCGGAAAGGCCGGTTCGACCGCAGCGTCACGGTGAACCTTCCGACGGTGTCGGAGCGGGAGGAGATCCTCGTCCTGCACGCGCGCGATCGTGGAGTTCCCCTCGCACCCGATGTGGACCTCACCCGCCTCGCCCGGCTCATGACCGGGTCGAGCGGCGCCGAGCTGGCCGGACTGCTGAACGAGGCCGCCATCCTCGCGGTCAAGACGGGGTGCGCCTCGGTGACCTGGAGTCACATCGAGGAGGCACGCGACCGGGTGCTCCTCGGCCGAGCCCGGGATGGTTTTGCCGTGTCGGACACCGAGCGAAGACTGGTGGCGCTGCACGAGGCGGGACACGCGCTCGCGGGGGTGCTGTATTCCCCCACCGATCCGCTCCACAAGGTCACGATCCAGCCTCGCGGCGCCGCGATGGGTGTCGCCTTTTTCCAGCCGGACCACGAGAGCCACCTCTCCTCGCGCGAGTACCTCGAGGGGCAAATCCGGAAGGGCCTGGGCGGGCGGGCCGCGGAAGAGGTGGTGTACGGCAGCGGAAAAATCACCAGCGGAGCCTCGAGCGATCTCCAGCATACCACACGCATCGCCAAGCAGATGGTCTACCGTCTTGGCATGGGGTCGACGACAGGGCTGATCGTCTTCGACCCTGAATCAGGACCGGTGAGCAGCGACACGCATGTGCGCATGGACCAGGACGTGCGCGAGATTCTCGAGTCGTCCTACGCCACGGTGCTCGACTGCATGCGCGTCAACCGTCCCGCGCTGGAAGCGCTGGGGGAGGCACTGCTGGAGCGGGAGACCGTGAGCGGCTCGGAGGCAATCGCGATCATGCGCGCCGCCGGGTTGGAGACGCAGCAGCGGGCGGCGTAGAGACTCTGCTGCGTCATTGCGAAGCGGCGCAGCCGCTGAAGCAATCTCGTCCCCTCCTGCTCGCATGTGCGGGCCATCCGGGCTTTACCGTCCTACCTTCGATGCGCCGACTCTGCGGAATTCTCGTTCCGGTTTTCGTCCTTGCTCTGCTCGTGGCCACCTCGGCCCGGGCCCAGGGGCCCATGAGCACGAGCCCGCTGGAGTCGGGGGTCGTTCCCGCGGGGATTTCCGCCGAACTGTGGAGCCACGCCCTCGCGGCGCACAAGGAAGCCGTGACGTCGGGTAAGACCACCAGTCTCACCATGACCGTGATCGATTACAGCCGGCCGGCCACCGAAAAGCGGCTCTGGGTGGTCGATGTCGTGTCGCGCGCGGTGCTGCAGACCGAATACGTCGCGCATGGTGAGGGGTCGGGCGACGTCTATCCGACGCAGTTCTCCAACAAGAACGGATCCCACGCGTCCAGTCTCGGGACCTTCATCACCGGAAACACCTTCACCGGCGTACGAGGGTATTCACTCCGGCTGTACGGGCTCGAGCCCGGCATCAACGACAACGCCTACTTCCGGGGCCTGGTGATTCATGGCACGCCGGGGGTGAGCGAGTCGAAGGCGTTGAAGGGGACGATGGGCCGCACCGAAGGCTGTCCCGCGGTGTCGAGTGAAGCCGCCAGGCGGCTGATCCCGCTCATCGCGAACGGCACCGTGGTCTTTGCGTGGTACCCCGACCGGGGGTTCCTCGAGCACTCCGGTTATCTCGACCCCGGTGCGGTCGCCGCCAGGTTAAGCTCCTGGGAATAGGTACGACCTCACGCCGTCAGCGCCGGCCTTCCCCGCAACGCGAACGTCAGCAGGAACCCCGCTACGAATCCACCCACGTGCGCCATGTAGGCAACGCCGCCCTCCTGGCCGGGGCCGGCCACCGAGCCGATGCCGCTGAAAAGCTGCAGCGCAAACCAGAGCCCGATCACCACCAGCGCCGGTGCGGGCACCACACCCCTCCCCATCATCACCCGGACCTGCCCGCGCGGATACAGCAGCAGGTAGGCGCCCAGCACCCCGGCCACCGCGCCGGACGCGCCCAGGTTCGGAACCGCTGAGTCGGCGCTGAACGCGAGTTGGGAAAAGGTGGCCGCGATGCCGCACACCAGGTAGAACACCAGAAACTTCACGTGCCCGAAACGGTCTTCGACATTATCGCCGAAGATCCAGAGGTACAGCATGTTGCCGATCAGGTGAACCCATCCGGCGTGCATGAACATGGCGGTGAAGATGGTGAGGAAGTCTCCCGCAGGATCGGCGAGGAAGCGGCGGGGCACGAAAGCCCAGCGCTGAATGAACGCCTCACCGCCGTTCGCTTCCACCAGGAAGAAGAGGACGTTGAGCGCGATCAGGGCATACGTGACCAGCGGAGTGATGCGGCGGGATGAGTTGTCGTCACCGATCGGGAGCATGGAGATGGGCCTCGATGCGAAGGTTCGGACTCCGAGTCTGCCGGCGTCGGGCAGATTCGACAATCTACGACTTCCGAACTCGATGAGTAGCGAAGCGCGAAGAGCGAAGCGGCCGTACTATTTGATCATGGCTACCCGACCGCTTCTCAAAGCCCGAATCCTCTGGAGCCTGGCAGCGCTGCTCCTGTCGGCTGCCTGTCCGGCGACCACTGAATCGGCAGGTCTCGTTGGGGCCTGGCGCTCGCGGCTCCAGTTCAGCAGCGGAGCATTCGCGTCGATCAAGGACCTGGAGTTCATGTATGTCTTCAATGCCGGCGGCACGCTGACCGAGTCGTCCAACTACGATGCGGCGCCACCGGTTCCCCCCGCGTATGGAGTGTGGCGGAAGGTGGGGCCGCAGCAGTTCGAGGCACGGTACCTCTTCTACATCACCAGGCCCCCCGCCCGCTTCGAGGAGATCACCAGTGGAGGGGGATGGTTGCCCGCCGGCCATGGCGTCTTCACCGAGAGGATCCACCTGGCCGATGACGGAAAGTCCTTCGAATCGACCATTACGTACGAGGTGTTCGACCAATCGGGCCAGCCGTCGGCAGGTGGAGGTACGGCAACCAGTCGCGGCGCCCGAATCGACTTCTGAATTACCAGGCCTGAGTGGGAACCGCTTTGGGGACCGGCAGCGATTGCAGGTAGGTCACCAGCTTCCAGATGATTTCGGGTGAGAGGAGCTGGCCGAAGGCGGGCATTCCCTTTGGCCGGCCCCGGGAGATCGACTCGAAGATTCTTCCGTCGCTCCCTCCGTAGCGCCACCGCCTGTCGCTCAGGCTGGGCCCCACGAATCCAACCGCACCTCCGCCGTGGCAACCGTCACAGTTCATCGAGCCGAACAGTTTCCCGCCCTCGGTGGCGGACTTCTGATCGCCCGCGTAGGGGTTGCGAAGACTGTCTCCCGGCGGAGCAAGGACCGCGGCGGCCACCACGACGCTGTCCCTTCCTGCGGCCGGTTCACCGGCCTCGCAGGCAACCAGCGCCAGCACCGCAAGCGCAGCGCACACGGCGGGCGTGCTCATAGCGCGAAGATCCAGACCATCCCGCCCTGAGTCGTGTAGCGGGCAAGATCCTTGATGAAATCGGCGGGGTCACGCACGTCGGCCGGATCATCGGCGTTCAGATCCCCGGAGATCAGGCTCCAGTCGCCCCCGATACCGGCGTACACCGCCACGTACTGCCGGCCGTCGGGACCGCGATAGGTGATCGGCGCGCCGACAACACCCGAGCCCACTTTGAATTTCCAGAGCGGCTGGCCGGTCCGGGCATTCACCGCCTTGAGCCAGCCGTCCAGCGTCCCGTAGAACGCCACGTCGCCGGCGGTGACCACCACGCCGCTCCAGACCGGATACCGCTCCTTGATTTCCCAGACCTTCTGTCCCTTCGCGGCATCCCAGGCGATGAATGCGCCCATGTGCCCGCCCGGGCCGGCGACGTAGGGTGTGTTCGCGCCGATGAACGGCGTCCCGCGAATCCGCGCCTTCACCTCCGCCTGATAGTCCATGCAGAGGTTGACGGTCGACACATAGAAGAGGCTGGTGCGGGGCGAAAACGCCGCCGCGGAAACCGGGCTCTTGCCGCCCTCGAGGCTGGGACAGATGTATTTGACGTTGCCCCGGGAGGCGCCGGTGAATTTGCTGGAATCGAGCACCGGCCGGCCGGTCGAGAGATCGATCCGCCTGGCCCAGTTGAGGCTCACGAAGGGCTCCGCTACCAGGACCTCGCCGGTAGCGCGGTCGATGGTATAGCCAAAGCCATTCTTGTCGAAATGCACCAGGACCTTGCGCGGCCTTCCCTTGACCGTGAGGTCGGCGAGGATCATCTCCGCGTTGGAGTCGTAGTCCCAGTTGTCATGCGGGGTGAACTGATAGGCCCACACCAGGGCGCCGTCGCCCGGGCGGCGGGCCAGCACGCTGTTGCTCCACTTGTTGTCGCCCGCGCGTTGCTCGGGATTCCATGGCCCCGGATTGCCGACGCCGTAGTACACCAGGTCGAGCTCGGCGTCGTACGACAGCCACCCCCATACCGGCGCACCGGCGGTTTTCCAGGTGTCCTTTTCCCAGGTCGAGAGCCCCATGTTGGCGCGAGTCTCGTAAGGCGGCTTGAAGACTCCGGCCTTGACGAGCATGGCGCTGTCGGGACCGGCGTTGCGCGCGGTCCAGACCAGCCGGCCGGTCGCGAGGTCGAGCCCCTTGGCCCAGCCGTAAATGCCGAACTCTCCCCCGGAGGGACCGACAATGACACGGTCGCGCACCACGAGCGGCGCCATCGGGGTGGTTTCGCCGTCGGAGAGATCGGCGATCCTGACGTTCCAGATTTCCCGGCCGCTCGCCGCATCGATCGCGACGGTGTGCCCGTCGAGCAGGTTGTAAATGATTTTGCCGTCGGCGAAGAAGGCGCCGCGATTGATCGCATCACAGCAGGCGATGCCGAGCGCCGCAGGGTCGACGTTGGGGCGGTACTTCCATTTCAGCGGATAGTCGGGCTGGGTCAGGTCGAAGGCATAGAGGACGTTCGGGTAGGGGGTGACCACATACATCGTGTTGTTCACCACCAGCGGCTGTCCCTCGTGCCCGCGGAGCACCCCGGTGGAGAAATTCCAGACCGGCTTGAGCCGCTGCACGTTGGCGGGGGTGAGCTGGTCGAGGCCGCTGTAGCGGGTGGATGCGTAGTTCTTGCCGGGCATCGTCCAGCGCCCGTCGTCCTGCGAGGGCTGGGCGGACGCTGGAGTGACGCCACCGCCCGGGAGCAGGACGAGGAGGGTCAGGAGAGCTGGAATAGGCCTCATGGCGAGCAAACGTACCTTCCCTCGTTCCAGATGTCATCAAACTCCCCCCACGAACGTCACCCCAATAGGCCCAAAAGCAGCCAGTCCGAGTGCGGGGGCCGCTAATGAAACAACGGCCGAATACGGCCGAGCGACCATATCGGGGAAGGAAGGCACTATGCACCGCACTGGGAGGATTCTGCTCGCCCTCACGGGCATGCTCGCCGCCGCGCCGCTCGCGGCTCAGTCGGGGGGTACAGTCGAGCTGGGCGCGTTCGGGCGGTATTCCAAATTCGGCAAGACACTCGCTACCGACATCGTCAATAATCTCCCCGCCGACAATGGATTCGGTGGGGGACTCCGGTTCGGAGTCTTCTTCATGAAGAACTTCGAAATCGAGGCCGACGCCAGCTACACCAAGGTCGATGCCGCCGTCCTCGGCACCAAGGTGAGACTCATCCCGATTCATGCCGGGCTGACCTACAACATTCCCCTTGGCGGAAAAGCCGCGTTCCTCCTTGGCGCCCGATACGTGCGCAACATGTATGGTGAGGACGCCGATTTCGACGACAACGGTTTCGGCGGAGTGGCAGGCTTCCGGCTCGGGCCGCTCCGGGTCGAAGGCACCATCGACAAGATGACGGACGATGACCCGAACCACGGGACCTACCACAACTGGGGCATCAACGCGGGATTGAGTCTCCTGCTTGGCGGCTGCAACAAGTCCGCGGACGGAGTCACGATAAGCCCGACCAGCGTGACGCTCGATCGTGGCGAGCGGACGACTTTCACCGCCACGGCGACCCGGTGCGGCAAGTCGACCCCTGTGGTCTGGACCGCGACCGGCGGTACCATCACCGAATTGGGAGAGTACACCGCGGGATCGACGCCGGGCTCCTACCAGGTCACGGCGACCGAGCCCAAGAGTGAAACGAGCAGCTCCGCGGTGGTGGTCATCAAGGAGCCGCCGCCACCACCGCCGCCACCCCCGCCGCCGGTGACCCTCTCGCGCATCGAGCTCATTCCGGAGCGCGCCAGCGTGAAGATCGGCGAGTCGGTGACCTTCCGGGTGAATGGCGTCAACAGCGACGGTACCAACCGGGCGCTGAGCACCTGCACCTACACCGCGACGGGTAACCCGACACAGTCGGGGAGCACGTTCAGCTGGGCGCAGCCGGGCAATTACACGGTGAACGTGCAGTGCGAGGGGATGACCGACTCGTCCGCTGTGGAAGTGCGGCTGGAGATCGTCATTTTCGGGGCGAATTTCAGGTTCAACCGCGCCGACTTGACTCCCGCGGGGCTCGATTCGGTCCGCGTCGCGGCGGATTCGCTCAAGAAGTATCCAACGGTCAAGCTTCGGTTGGGTGGTCACGCCGATTTCGTCGGCAGCGACGCCTACAACTGCAATCTCTCCTGGAGGCGGGTCAAGACGGTGCAGGCCGCGCTCCGGCGGTTCGGCATCGGCGACGACCGGATCACCCTGGTGGAGGCGTTCGGTGAGGCGTATCCGATTCCGGACGACCAGGTGTCGGAAGAATGGAAGCGGATCAACCGGGAGACGAAGGACAAGGGCAAGTGGTGGGACCGCCGGGTGGACATCACCTCGGGTGAGAAGCCTGCGGGGATGACGGCGTGCATGCCGGCTCCGTAGGTCATTGCGAGTCAGCGAAGCTGCCGAAGCAATCTCAACAAAGCGCGGTACCGGATTCCCGGTGCCGCGCTTTGCGTCTCAGCCGCCCATTTCCGTCACCCTCAGAACCTCGTCGATCGTCTCTTGACAGATCCATCAAGCGGCGACAATATGTACGAAAGGTTTCGTACCAACAACAGTCCGAGCAAAATAATGCCAACTCCCCTGCCGACCGAAAGCGAGCTCGCCATCCTCCAGGTGCTCTGGGATGGTGGCCCCCGGTCCGTGCGCGAGGTCCAGCAGGCGCTCGACTCCTCCGTTGGCTACACCGGAGTCCTGAAGCTCCTCCAGCTCATGGCCGCAAAGCGCCTCGTCCGGCGCGACGAGTCAGCGCGGGCACACATATATGAGGCCGCCGAGCCGCGCGGGAAGACGGAGGCCCGCCTGGTCAAGCGGCTCGCCGACCAGGCGTTCGGGGGCTCCATGGCCAGCTTGGCGCTGCGCGCCCTCTCCGAGAAGCGCGCCTCCCCCGAGGAGCTGCGGCGCATTCGCGAGCTGCTGGACCGCGCCGACGGTGCGGCGCGATGACGGAGTCCCTGACCGGGCTCACTTCCGTCATGGTGCACCTGACCTGGCAGGGTGCACTTGTCGGGTTGGCCGCCCTGCTCGCGCTCCGCCTCGTGGGCCCTCGCGCCAGCGTGGCCCGCTATCGCGTCGCGATGGGCGCATTGGCGCTGCTGGCGGTCGCCCCTGCGGGGACGCTGGCGCGCCGCGACGGCTGGCTGGCTGATGCGTCCCCGGGATGGGTCGCGGCGGTGCCCGAATGGATTCGGCGCGACGCCACCACGGATGCCTACCCTGCCCTGATCCATCCGTCGCCAGCGGGTCGCAGGATCGAGGCCGAGGCCAACCCCGCCGGCACCGGGGACCGGATCGGGCGGATCTGGCGCGCGGCGATACCGTGGCTGCTTGTCGCATGGCTGATGGGGACCGTGCTGTGCCTGGCCAGACTCGCCGGCAGTATCACCCGGCTGCACGCACTGCGCCGGCGCTCGACGATCGCGCCGCCGCGGATCACCCGCGAGGTCGAGCTGCTGGCTCGCCGACTGGGTATCACTCGTCCGGCCGAAGTTCGCCTCTCCTGTGACGCGGACATGCCGCTCACCTTCGGCGCGCTTCGGCCGCTGGTGCTCCTGCCCAGCCGGTTCGCCGAGGACTTGCGGCCCGACCAGATGCGGCTGGTGCTGGCGCACGAGCTGGCTCACGTCGCGCGACGCGACTACCTCGTGAATCTTTCGCAGTGCGTCGTGGAGGCGCTGATCTTCTTCCATCCGGTGGCGCACTGGCTCTCCCGAGCCGCACGCGAGGAGCGCGAGCATTGCTGCGACGAGCTGGCGGCGTCGGTCGCGGGCAACCGGCGCGAGGTCGCGCGAGCGCTGGTCGCGCTCGAAGAGCTGGTCGGGACGCGCAGCGCGTGCAGCCTCGCGCCGGCGGCGACCGGTGGCACCCTCCTCCGGCGGATCGAGCGGCTGCTCGCCACCGCCGCGCCTGCCGGGCGGTTCCACACCATGCTCTCGCTCGGCGTGCTGGCGATCGCCGTGGCGCTCGGCGTCCTCGCGACGCCGGCGTCCGCGCGCATCGTTGCGGCGGCGCCGGCCCCGGCCGGCACGGATGGCTTCGCGGTCGTGTGGGACGGTGCCGTCGCTCCCGGCGAGCGGCTCCAGGTACAGAACCTGGTTGGTTCCGTTCGCGTGGTTCCCGCGGCGGGAAGCCGGGCCACGATTGGCGCCCGGGTCTCCGGCGGCGTGTTACCCGATCTCGTCTTCGAGCCCACCAGGAACGCCGAGGGAGTAACGATCTGCGCGCTCCGCCGTGCGCACGGGCGCTGCGACTCGGAAGGGTCTACCTGGTTCGGCACCCGGGAGGAGATGCATCGCGCGGTCATCGACCTGGTGGTGGAGCTGCCGGCCGGCGCGACCATCGCCGCCGCCAGCTTCGACGGCGATCTGGTGCTCGACGGCGTGAGCGGCGACGCGGAGGCGCGCACCGGGCGCGGCGCCATCACCGCGCGGGTTACACCCGCGCGCAACGATCGCACCCTGGAGCTCCACACCGGGGCGGGAGACGTACGGGTGTCGCTGCCGTCCGGCTTCGGCGGCAACCTCCAGGCCCGGCTGTCCAACGGCACCGTCCGGCATGAAATGCCGCTGACTCCAATCGGCCCGTCCTCGCCGCAGCGGATGCGCGCTTCGTTCGGCCCCGGCGGCAATCGCCTCCACGCCAGCTCAGGGAACGGGTCGCTGCTGCTCACTCGAAGTCCCTAGCACCAAGACCAACAGGAGTTGGACCATGATCCGTGTCTCGATTTCTCGAACGCAAGCCCTGCGTCTGTCCGTGGCAGGCACGCTCGCCTGGACCGCGACCACTGCGAGCCCAGCGTACGCACAACAAACCACGAAATGGACCCCGTTCCTCGGCGAATGGAGCGGCGTGGCCGCGCGCCGTCCCGACGCCGGCCTCCCGGTCGGCGTGCGCCTCTCGGTGCGGCCCGCCGGCGACTCGGTGCGGGTGTCGATCGGCTTGCCGGAATCGCGGCAGGTGGACCTCGCGGTGCCGAGCCCGTACAGCGACAGCGCCAACATGTCGCTTACGGGCGGCGTGCTGCGGGCCGAGCTGACCCCCGACATCGGCTATGCCTTCATCGGAAACCTCGGCGTGCCACGGGCCGACGAGCGCATCACGCTCGCGGTGCGGCGGCAAGGCGACGTCCTCACCGGTGAGGTGCGCATCACGACATACCGGTCACCGGTGACTCTGGCGCGTGCGATACCGCCGCCGCGCGAGCCGTCAATCGTCTTCCACAGCTCGGGCGACAGCCTCTTGCTCGGAGGCATGCTGGTGCTGCCCGAGGGTCGCGGTCCCTTCCCGGCGATGGTGTGGGTGACCGGCTCCGACGCGGACACTCGGCTGGCGTGGTCTTACGAGGCGCGCGCGCTCGCGGCGAAGGGCGTCGCGTCGTTGCTCTACGACAAACGGGGTGTGGGTGAATCTTCAGGCGCGAGCCACGACCTGGCCTCGTGGGACGATCTCGCCGGAGACGTAGAGGGCGCGCTCGCGTACCTTCGGTCCCGGCCCGACCTCATCGACCCCATGCGCCTCGGGCTGGCGGGCCAGAGCCAGGGCACCTGGATCATCGCCAAGGTGGCGGCGCGGGATCCCGGGGTGCGCTTCCTGGTGAGCATCGCGGGGAGCGGGATCGGCGCCGCCGAGCAGGAGACCTATCGCACCGGGGCTCTCATGCGCCGCGCGGGGTTCCCCGAGGCGGAGATCACGCGGGCCCAGGAGTTCCAGCGGCGGAAGTTCGCCGTGGCGCGCACCGGACTGGGCTGGCCGGCCCTGGATTCCACGATGCAGCGCCTGCGGGCCGATTCGGTCGCATGGTTTCCGGGGTACGGAACCGGTGCCGGCGCGCGAACGCTCGCGTCGCTCCGGATGTATGGGGTCCTGCAGTTCAACTACGAGCCGACCCGCGACCTGGCGCGGATCAAGGCGCCGGTGCTCGTCCTGATGGGCGAGCGCGACGTGGTCTTTCCTCCCGCCATCGTGGTGGAGCGGATGCGTGCGGCCATGGCGCGCGCCGGCAACCGGGACGTGACGGCCCGGATCATCCCCGGCGCCAGTCACGGCCTGATGGCGCGGCAGTCGGCGGATGGGCGCCTCTTCCGGGGCGCCATCAGCGAAGAGTTCCTCGCGACGATGACCGAGTGGATTGTGGACCGGGTGAAGGCGCGTCCTTGAGAATCATTGGCGCGGCAAGCCGCGCGACTTTTGCCTCTTGCGTAACTTCACTTTGTATTGTAAAGTTCTCTGCACAACTCTTCCAGGGACTCCATGGGTCACCCACCTTCTGACCCGGCGACCGCAGCGGCATCGAAGGTCCCCATCGCCGAGCCAGCCGAGCTCCAGTCCGGCATGCGGTCCCCGCGCGCCCTCGTCGCACGACGTGCGCTGCTGGGTGCCGTCCTGCTCGGCATCCTCGCCGACCCGCTGCTCCGCAATGAACCGTGGGGGCTGGGACTCCTGGTCTGGATGGTTGTGTTTGCCGCGATCGTCAGCGCAATCGTGCGGCAGAACGCGCGCCCATTCTCAGCGGAGAGCAGCATCTGGCTCGCCGTCGCGATACTATTTGCCGCCGGCTTGTCGTGGCACGACGCCGACGTGCTCCAGTTCTTCGACGTGCTGGCCATGCTCGCGGCACTGGTGCTGCTCGCCATGAGCCTCGATGCCATCCCCGTGCCCGGGCTCACCCTCGCACGCGTCCGCGATCTGATTCGAGCGACTTTCGGAACCGGCCTCGATGTCGCGTTTGGCGCCGTCCCGTTACTGCTGCGCGACGCGGAGCTCGACGCCGCACTCCGGCCGTCCCATGACGGGAGCGTCCGCCGGATCGGCAGGGCGCTGCTGATCACGGCACCCATCCTCCTCGTCTTCACCTTTCTGCTCGCCCAGGCGGATCCGGTATTCGGCTCGTTCTTCACCTTCCTGAACGTGGACCTCGAGGTCGTACTCTCGCACGTCGTCGTCGCCGGCTTCTTCGCATGGGTGGTCGCCGGCTGGCTGCGGCGTTCACTCCTGGCGCACCCCCGCGCCGCCGGCACTCCAGGTACCCCGCTCCCATTCACACTCACACTCGGCACCACGGACGTGACGCTCGCGCTCGGCGCTCTGAACGTGCTGTTCGCGGCATTTGTCATCGTGCAGATCGGCTGGTTGTTCGGGGGTGAGGCGCTCGTGCTCAGGACGACCGGCTTGAGCTACGCCGAGTACGCGAGGCGCGGCTTCTTCGAGTTGATGGGCGTGGCGGGCCTGCTGCTCCCGCTGCTCCTCGGCGCGCAGGCACTCATTCCGGCTTCGGATTCCCGCACGCTGCGTTTCTACCGGCGGCTCGCGTTGCCGCTGCTGGTGCTGCTCGGCGCCATCATGTGCTCGGCCGGCGCACGCATGCGGTTGTATATCCAGTACTACGGCATCTCCACGGACAGACTGTACGCCACGGCGTTCATGATCTGGTTGGCGATCGTGTTCGTCTGGCTCGCATTGACCGTGCTGCGTTCCCGTCCGCGTACCTTCGCAACCGGACTGGTGGTCAGCGGGTTTGCCGTCCTCTTCACGCTCAACGTGCTCAACCCCGATGCCCTGGTGGCTCGAGCCAACCTGGCGCGTGGTGACGCGGGGCGGACCGGGGCGGCGGGGGCGGATCTGCGGTACGTCGCATCGTTGGGCGGAGACGCGGTCCCGGTGCTGGCATCCGCATTGACAGCACCGAACATCGCCGCCGACTCGGCCGCCTCAGGCGACCGTTGTGCCGCCGCGGCCATCCTCCTCGATCGATGGACGGGCGAGAAACGTGCGCGGATGGCCGCTAGCTGGACCGAGTGGAACAGCGCACGGAGCCGAGCGATGGGAGCGGTTCGTGCCCATGAGGCTGAGTTGCAGCAGCTCGCCTGCCCCAAACCCAAATGAGGCTCACATCCAGGGCTCGACGCCGCAGCTCGGCCGGCGAGATCGCCTCGGCCCTTCGGGCCTCGCGATGACAAAGAAGGGCCGGCTTCCGCCGGCCCTTCTGATTGCCCCTCCTGGGCTCGAACCAGGACTCTCCTGATCCAGAGTCAGGCGTGTTGCCAGTTACACCAAGGGGCAGCGATCTGGATCCCTTCAATTGTCATGGAGCGGAGGGGGATCGAACCCCTGACCTCTGCATTGCGAACGCAGCGCTCTCCCAGCTGAGCTACCGCCCCCAATGGGCACACGTCGCCGATCCCATGCGGGCGCGGTAAACTAATCTGAGGTGGGGGGTGGGGCCAGACCGGAAGGGAGACTCCTGAAACGCATCGAGCGATGATCAGCTGACCGGGCGGGGGTCGTAGACCTATACCTCGCCCAACTCAACTGTCACCGCTCTGCAACTGCAACAATGTACACCGCATATTTCATTCCCGCAAGCCCCCAAGTCTGCCAATACTTCAGCAAGCCCGGGGAATCGATCGGCTTCACAGGTGTAAGCTTTTTTATAACAAGCTGTTACACCACTACGACCAGTTCATCATGGTATCCGCGGCAGGTCGATCGCCGGGTTCCGAGCGAAGAATCCCACCGGCCGGAGCTCGAAGCTATGCCATGCCACCGGCATAATCGGCCAGTCCTCCGGCCTGGGCACATGGTGGAACCCGAGCGTCAGCCACGCCACCACGTCGGTGTTGGCGATCGCGCGATTGGCCGATGTCCACCTGGGTAGACCATCCCCCGCCGTGCTGACCGTGGGGTAGTCGCCGGCGGCAAAGAGCTCGTCGCCGTTGTACGGCGTCACCTAGAGGGTGTGGTTGGTGAAGCCCGCCCGGCGCTGCATGTAGTCGTCTTCGGTGAGCAGGGTCAGCGCGCCATGCCCGTCGATCTGATATCCCACCGGGCTTCCGTACGCCCCCATCACGCCGGGGTTGACCACCCGCCAGATCTCCGGTGCGTCCATCGTCGAATGCCGCATCGCCCCCGATTCCCGCTCCGCCGCGCCGGTCTCTACCTTCCACAAACTGCGCCGTGGATTGGAAGGCGGCAGCCGCTCGGTCTTCAACTGATCCACCAGCAGTGAATTCGCGGTGCCGTCGACGTCGAGGTCGAGACGGAACGAGAAGAAGTGCGAGTGGTTGATGCCGACGAGGTTTTTGGCGATGAGGCGGCCGTACTGCTCGTCCCCACCCTTCCCGCTGATCCCCTTGGTCTGATCCATGCCGGTCGCGCCGACGTCCACCTTGAGCGTGCCGTCCTGCTGGAAGACCCAGTCGAAGAGGTAGTCGTAGTTTCCCGCGGTCATGAACATCCGGAGCACCAGATCGCGCTTGGCGCGCGCTTCGACGACGGCGCCCCCTTCCCGTCCATGCCTCCAGGCCACGTCACCCGCATAGCGCTCGAAGAGGCACGCGGCGCGGGCGCGCTCCCGGGGCCGGCCCTTGTCGCTCACCACGATCGAGTTGAAATAGGTTCCCGTGGCGGGACATTCCACCCCCGGCTCGAGGGTGCTCGCGACTCCTCCGAACGACGACGGATAGGTCCCCAGGTCGTAGTACCCCTGATAATTCCACGGATCGCTCGGGTCCATGTACGGCACGAACAACTCGGAGAGCGAGCCCTGATACATGACCGAGCGGTCCCTGCCACCGTCGGTATAGCGCACCAGCGAGAGCACGATGCCGCGCCGGGGATCGACGCGGAAGTGGAACTTCCAGTTCTGCCAGCTCACCTCCTGCCCGTCCACCACGAATGACGGCCCGAGCGGCTGCAGCATCGAAACCGGATTCCGGGTCTCCCGTGTCGGTCCAACCGACTCGGCGTCATGATCCCCGTACGGACCGGTGTTCGGCTGCACTCCCGTGTCGATCACCCGGAGGATCCTGTTCTCGGTCAGGTCCGCCACGATCACCAGCCCTTCGAAGCCCTCGCCGTATCCGGATACCCGCCCATGATCGTCGCCGCAGGTGACGTGCACCACCCGGCGATTCCGTTCCTCGGGCAGATCGAAGTAGCCGTGATTGGCCGGGCCGCACCCGACGTGGGTGTAATCGGTGACACCGCGACGCGCGAGCGCCGCGCGCACCCGGGGGTCCTTGAGCGCCAGCGACTCCGCCGCCTCCTGCTCACTCCGGCTGGTCATGTACTGCCGCCCGGGGACCTCCTTCCACGACAGCAGTTTTTTGCCGGTCACGTCCACCACCGCCTCGTACCCCATGCGGTTCTGCACCAGGTGCACCAGCGCTTCCCGGCGGAAGGGCTGCCCGTGCGTCCACCCCCGCACCTCGGACTTGGGCGGCTCGTGCAGAGCCACATAGAGGTACCGGGTGGTCGAGTCTGTCTTTCCCGACGCGATCAGCGCGTCGTAAATGACCCAGTGCTCCCGCGCGCTCAGCCCGTCGAGTGGATGACGGGGCGCCTGAGCAGAGAGATCGGCAAAGGCGAGCGCGAGAAGCGCCGCTGTGCGCGGCAGTCGTGGGATCCGCATCGATTTTCCAGGGTGAGGGAAATGGCATACGTGGCGGGCGCGGTGACGGTCAGGGTGAAGTTGACTGTGGCCGTCGTGACTCCGGAACCGCTGCCGCTCACCACCAGCGGGTAGACGCCAGCAGCGACGGTTGCTGCGACGCTCACGGTGATGGTGGCCGTCGTGACGACGCCGTTCGTGATCTCGTTCGACACCGCGCCGGTCACCCCGGTGGGGTTGCCGGTGACTCCGAACTGCACCGCTCCGTCGAAGCCCCCCGAGCGGGTCAGGGTCGCGATAACGACCGTACTTCCGCCCTGGGCAACCGAGGCACTGGTTGGATTGAGCGCGACGACGATTGTCCCGGTCTCGGCGGCGGTGCCGTCGGACTTGCAGGCCATCCCGGCCGCTGCCGCAAGCGCGGCCAAGACCAAGCGGCTCATCGGTTTAGAATGGGGGAACATATATCCTCGATACGGGACGGTTCGCGGTCAGCGGAACGGCACCTCTACTACCAGTCCATCCCGCGCGATGATCGTCGAGGGGAAAACTTCCTGCGCTTCGGCCAGGAGCTCCGGCGCTTCCCGGCTGTATCGCGCGCTCACATGGGTGAGCACGAGCCGGCCGACCCCCGCATCACGGGCTACGATCGCCGCCTCCCGGGCGGTCGAGTGCCCGGTCTCCAGCGCGCGCCCTTTTTCATCGTCGCCAAAGGTCGCTTCGTGGACCAGCACATCGGCTCCCTTCGCGGCGGAGAGAACCGCGGGGTGCGGGCGGGTGTCTCCCGAAAGCACTACCGTCCGTCCCGGACGCGGCGGACCGACCAGGTCGGCGGGGCTCACGCTGCGTCCGTCCGGAAGGGTCACCGCTTTGCCCTTGTGGATCTGCCCCCAGAGCGGTCCTTCCGGGACACCGAGCTCGCGGGCCCGGTCGGGATCGAATCGCCCCAGCCGGTCGTGCTCGACCAGCGCATACCCCACCGTGTCGGCGCGGTGCTCGGTCTCGAACACCGCGAGCTCGTACTCTCCCCGGCCCAGCCGGTCGCCCGGCTTCACTTCGATGATCTCGACCGGAAACTTGTTGCGCTCGATGCCGATCGCGAGTGCCGCCGATAGGATCCGCTGCGCACCCTTCGGCCCATAGAGCGTCACTCCCTCCTTCCGGTCCATGAGCCCCATCGTGCGAAAGAGTCCGATGACGCCGAGGAAGTGATCCGCGTGATAGTGGGTGAAGAACAGATCCTTGAACGAGAAGCCGACGCCATAGCGCATCATCTGCCGCTGGGTCCCCTCGCCGCAATCGAACAGCAGCATCTCTCCCTCACGGTGCACCGCGAGCGAGGAGACATTGCGATCCACCGTGGGACAGGCGGCCCCGGTGCCAAGGAAGGTGAGCGAGAGCATGGGCCCTAAGGTAAGCAGTAAGCGGTGAGAGGTAAGCAGGAACGGCCCGTCCCGCTAACCGCTCACCGCCCACTGCTCACCTTCCGGATTATGATTCCCCCGTGCATCACATCGTCGAGGACACCGAGGCTGTGGCGGCGTGGGCGGCGGAGTGGATCGCCGAAGCCGTCCACGGAGCCGTCCGGCACAAGGGATCGTGCTCGCTCGCGCTCTCCGGCGGCGCGTCACCGGGGAAGACCTATCGGAAGCTCGCCGCGCTCTGGGCGGTACCCTGGCCCCAGGTCGAGGTCTTTTTCAGCGACGAGCGGGCCGTTCCCCCGGATTCGGGCGAGAGCAACTACCGGATGGCCCGGGAGGCGTTACTGAGCCAGGTGCCGATTCCCTTGGCCCGGATTCACCGGATGGAAGCGGAGCGCAGCGACCTCAATGCCGTCGCCCGCGAGTACGAGGCGCTGCTTCCGGCGTCGCTGGACGTCCTGCTGCTCGGTATCGGCGCCGATGGACACACGGCGTCGCTCTTTCCGCATGCCCCGGCGCTCGCGGAGTCGCAACGGCTCGTCCTTGCCGTGGTAGGCGGCGATCCGCTGGTCCAGCGGCTCACGATCACCCCGCCGGTCATTGCGCGAGCCTCACGCCTCCTGGTCATCGCGACGGGAGCGAACAAGGCGGCGGCCGTCGCCCGCGCCCTCGAGGGACCCGACGATGTCGCCGGGCTTCCCGCTCAGCTCGCGCGGCACGGGAGCTGGATTCTCGACCAACCGGCCGCCGCGTCATTGCGAGGGGCCGGAGGCCACGAAGCAATCTCACCGGCCGACGCGCCCTCTTGATCGTTCTCGCCGCGGACATCGGCGGCACCGCCTCCCGGCTCGCACTCCTCGAGCTCGACGCCGGCCTGCCCCGCATCATCGCCCGTCTCTCTGCTCCCAGCCGGCGGGTCTCCTCGCTCGGAGCGCTGGCGCGGGAATTCCTCGCGGGGAAGCACCCGGCGGCGCGAGCCTGCCTGGCCGTCGCGGGCCCAGTGGCCGGCGGAAGAGTGAAGACCACGAATCTCCCCTGGATCGTCGACGCGCGGGTGCTCGCGACCGAGATCGGGGTCCCCGAGACGATCCTCATCAACGACTTCGCCGCAATCGGCGAGTCGCTGCCCTTCCTGACCTCGGATGATCTGGTGGTCTTGCAGGCCGGCGTTCGGGACCCGACGGGGCCCATTGCTCTGATCGGCGCCGGTACCGGACTCGGCCAGGGTTTCCTCTTTCACGACGGAGTCCGCTACCGGGTGCGCGACAGCGAGGGGGGTCACGCGACCTTCGCCTCGAGGACCGAGCGCGAACGGCGCCTGTATGTGTTCCTCGAGAGTCGGGTCGGTCCGGTCTCATGGGAACGGATCCTGTCGGGATCGGGTCTCGTCGCTGTGTACGAACACCTCTCCGGAACGTCATCGGCCGAGGAGCCCGCGGCCATTTCGGCGCGAGGGCTCGCCGGAACCGATCCGGTCGCGGTGGAAGCGCTCGACCTCTTCGCCGCGGTGTATGGCGCGCAGGCGGGAAACCTGGCCCTCACCGTGCTCGCGACCGGAGGGGTCTACCTCGCGGGCGGAATCGCCCCGAAGCTGATTGCGAAACTCCGGGACGGTACGTTCATGGAGGCGTTTCGGAGCAAGGGCGAGCTCGAGCCGTTTCTGGCCCGGGTGCCGGTGCACGTGATCGTGAACCCGGATGCCGCGCTGTTCGGCGCAGCCGCCGTGGCCGTGCGGGAATGACGTCAGCGAACGGAGAGGGACGATGCAGCTCGCAATGATCGGACTCGGCCGCATGGGCGGCAACATGACCGAGCGGCTGCTGCGGGGCGGCCACCAGATCGTGGTGTACGACCGGAGCGCCGACGCGATCTCCGCCTCGGCCAAGCTCGGCGCAACCCCGTCCACCGGTCTCGAAGACCTGGTGGCCAAGCTGGCCGCGCCCCGCGTCGTCTGGATCATGGTCCCCGCCGGGCAGCCGGTGGACGATACGATCGCCGCCCTGCAACCGCTGCTGTCGCGCGGCGACGTCATCATCGATGGCGGCAACTCGAACTACCACGACACGGTGCGCCGGGGCAGATCGCTCGACGCGCACGACATCGCCCTGGTGGATTCCGGCACCAGCGGCGGCATCTGGGGTCTCGAGAACGGCTATTGTCTCATGGTCGGCGGCCCGGCAGCGGCGGTCGCAATGTGCGAGCCGGTGTTCCGGACGCTGGCGCCGCCCGACGGATACGCGCACGTCGGGCCCACCGGCGCCGGCCACTATGTGAAGATGATCCACAACGGGATCGAATACGGCATGCTGCAGGCGTACGCCGAGGGATACGAGCTGCTCCACGCGTCCAAGGCTTTTTCCCTGGACCTGCATCAGATCGCCGCGGTGTGGAACCGGGGCAGCGTAGTGCGGTCGTGGATGAACGAGCTCGCCGAACGGGCGTTCGCGGGCGATCCGTCGCTCGAGGATCTCAAGGGCTACGTCGAGGACTCCGGTGAGGGCCGCTGGACCGTGCAGGAGGGGATCGACCTCGCGGTGCCCACACCAGTCATCGCGCTCTCGCTCATGACCCGCTTCCGGTCCCGCCAGGAGGAATCCTTCGGCGCCAAGGTGATCGCGGCGCTGCGCCGCGAGTTCGGCGGGCACAAGGTGAAATCGGCGTGACCGTTCCGGTGGCGCACGTCCGCGCCGGCGAAATGCCGGCCGTCCCCGGCTCACGCCCGGCGGGCCCCTGCACCGTGGTCATCCTCGGCGCCGGCGGAGACCTCACCCGGCGCAAGCTGCTCCCCTCCCTGCTGCATCTGCTGGGCGACGGACTCCTCCACGAGGCCACCCGGATCATCGGAGTGGGGCGGACGCCGATGAGCGATGAGGCGTTCCGGGAGGCCACGCGCGAGGCATTGTCTCCCGATGCCGCCCTCTGGGCGCGATTCGCCCCGCGATTGTCATGGATCGCTGGCGACCTGGCGATGCCCAGCACGTATCAGGCGATCGAGGAACAGCTCGAGATCCTCGAAACCAGCGAAGCCGGAGACCGGGGGCGGCTGTTCTACCTCGCCGTGCCGCCAAGCCTGTACGAGACCGCCATCGAAGGACTCTCGACGAGCGGAGCCGCGCCGTGGCAGGACGATTCCAGGAGTCCTCGCTGGGTGCGGGTGATCGTCGAGAAGCCCTTCGGGAGGAGTTACGACACGGCGCGCGCGCTCAACCACGCCATCGGCGAAGTCCTCGCCGAGCATCAGGTCTACCGGATCGACCATTACCTGGGCAAGGAGACGGTGCAGAACCTGATGGTGTTCCGGTTTGCCAATTCGATCTTCGAGCCGGTCTGGAATCGCCATCACATCCATCACGTCCAGATCACCGCCGCGGAGACGATCGGCGTGGAGCATCGCGCCGGGTACTACGAGGAGGCGGGCGTCGTCCGCGACATGTTCCAGAACCACCTGCTGCAGCTCCTCACGCTGACCGCGATGGAGCCGCCGGTGACTTCGAGGGCGGATGCCGTTCGTGATGAGAAGGTCAAGGTACTGCGGGCGATCCGGCCGGTTCCTCGCGAGACGATCGGGAGCTACGCGGTGCGGGGGCAGTATGGCGCCGGCAGGATCGCGAACGAGCAGGTTCCCGCCTATTGCGCGGAAGCGGGCGTGGCACCGGAATCACGAACGCCGACCTACGCCGCGGTGCGGCTCATGATCGACAACTGGCGCTGGGAGGGGGTGCCGTTCTTCCTGCGCTCCGGCAAGCGCCTGGCGCGGCGGGACACCGAAATCGCCATTCAGTTCCGCGCGCCGCCGCACCTGATGTTTCCGGCGGGCGGCCGGCCCATCGAGCCGAATGTCCTCACCATTCAGGTGCAGCCCGACGAAGGGCTTTCGCTCGGGTTCCAGCTCAAGGTTCCGGGCGCGGGCATGCGGATGACCGAAGTGCGGATGGACTTCAGCTACGCCGAAGCGTTCGGACCCACCGACCATGACGCCTACGAAACCCTGCTGCTCGACTGCATGGCGGGAGATCCGACGCTGTTCATCCGGGCCGACGCCACCGAGGCGGCGTGGAAGGTGGTCGATCCGATCATCGAGGCGTGGGACGAAGACCAAAGCCCGGTGCCGGTGTATCCGGCGGGGAGCTGGGGTCCTCCGGAGGCCGATGCGCTGATTGCGTCGTGCGGGGCAGGGTGGAGACAGTAGGCAACAGGCAACAGGCAACAGGCAGTAGGTTAGGCAGTAGGCAACAGGCAACAGGCAACAGGCAACAGGCAACAGGCAGCTGTGAGCGGAGCGAGCGGGTCAAACGGGGGTCATTGCGAGGCGGCGAAGTCGCCGAAGCAATCTCGACGTCATGGCTCGGGGCGATTCGTACCGTTCCTGCACAATCCGGGTTTTCGCTTGTCGAGGCGTCCCGCGAGTCTGGGGGATGCGCCAATTCTACGTCTATCTACTGACAAACAAGCGGCACATCGTGCTGTATACCGGAGTGACCAACGATCTGGTTCGCCGAACAGCTCAGCATCGCATGGGATTGGGCGGTCGATTCAGCAAACGCTACCAGCTCCACAAGGTGGTGTATTTCGAAGTGTTCGGCGAGATTGCTTCGGGACCTTTGGTCCCTCGCAATGACCGGCGAGCGCTTCGGTCCCTCGCAATGACCGGCGCGGGCTTCAGCCTCTTTGCCGGACCTTATGGAATCCGGACCGTGATGCCGAGCTTCCCCGGATTTTTCTTGAGATCATCCACGAATTCCTGAAGCGATTTCACCAGCCGCTGGGTGTTCTGATAGAGCACCGTGTCCCCCGCGAACTTGCCCAGGCTTCCCTCGCCGCGGTTCACCTTGGCAAGGACCGAATCGAGCTGACTCGCCGTCGATTGCGCCGATGCGGAGAGTCGGGTGAGGTTCGCCATGAGCGAGTCCGCGGTGCGTGCGGTCCGGTCGAGCTGCACCGCCAGGAGCACTGAATCGATCCGCGCGCTCACCGCCCGCAATCCCTGCATGGTCGTGGTCAGCTGGGAAACCGGCCCGGTCGTCGTATTGCTGTAGACCCCGGCCAGCCGCTCGAAGGCCTGGAGCGAGCGTCGCAAATCCTCCGAAACCTCCTTGAACTTGATCGCCTCGACGCCGGACAGCACGCCCTTGGCCTGATCGCCGAGCGCGGTGCCGATGTCCATGAAGCCGCGCTGCACGGTCCCGATGATGACGGCATCGGCGGGCAGCGGCTCGGGCGACGACCCCGGATTGAAGTTGATGATCGCGTCCGCCACCAATCCGACGGTGGCGAGCTCGGCCGACGCATCACGCTTCGGCTGGACCTCCTCCTCCAGATGCAGACGCACGATCACCTTGCCATAGCCATGATACTCGATGTCGTTCACCATCCCGAGCTGCACGCCGGAGATCTTGACCGGCGAGCCGCGCTTGAGGGTCCCGGCATCGGTGAACTGCACGGCGATCGTGGGGCGGGTCGAGAACCGCTTTCCCCCAAGCCACATCAATCCACTGATGAAGAGGGCGGCGCCCACCAGCACCAGCGCGCCGACCGTGACTTCCTGTTTGTAATGAAGATCCATGGGTTCGGCTCAGGCCGCGTAGGAGGAAGTCTCGAAATCGCGCTCGAGGAACGCCTTCACCTTCGGATTCTCCGACTGCCGGAACTCCTCGGGGGTTCCCTGGAGCACGATTCTGCCGTCCGAGAGCAGCGCGATCCGGTCGGCGACGTTGAAGGCGCCACGGACGTCATGGGTCACCATCACGCTGGTGACCCCGAGCTCCTCATCGAGCCGGGTCACCAGCCCGTCGATGATGTCGGCGTTCACCGGATCGAGTCCCGACGTCGGCTCGTCGTAGAGCAGGTACTTGGGCGCGCCGGCGATGGCCCGGGCGATCCCCACCCGCTTCCGCATGCCCCCGGAGAGCTGGGCCGGGAACTTGTCCATCGTTTCGGAGGCCAGGTTCACCAGCTTGAGGCATTCCGCGACCCGGGTCCTGGCGTACTCGAGATCATTGAACTTGGTCTCATCCGACAGCCCGAGCCGCACATTCTCGAAGACGTTCATGGAGTCGAAGAGGGCGCCGTTCTGGAACACATACCCGATGTGGGTGCGGAGCTCGGACAGCTCCTTGCGGTGCAGGGTGGCCACCTCGAGCCCGTCGACCAGCACCTTGCCCGCGTCGGGACGGATGAGACCATTGATGTGCTTGAGCAGCACGCTCTTGCCGGTGCCGGAGGGCCCGAGGAGCGCGAGGGTTTCTCCTTCCCGCACTTCGAAGTCCACGCCGTCGAGGACCACCTGCTCCCCGAAACGCTTCCGGACGCCGCGCAGCTCGATCATCGGTTGAGCAGGAGCTTGGCGAGCAGCACGTTGAGCAGCAGGATCACCACCGAGCTGGCGACGATCGCCGCGGTGGTGGACTTCCCGACTCCTTCCGCCCCCTGCTTGGTGTTGAACCCCATGTAACAGGAAATCAATCCGATGGCGAACCCGAAGCTGGTGGCTTTGATCAGCCCGTAGTAGGCGTCGAACGGCCGCCAGAAGTATTTGGCGCCGTAGGCGAAATCCGCATCGGTGACCGGAAGCACCTGTTTGACGCTGATCCATCCGGCGCCCACCGCCACCACGTCGGCGATGATCACGAGGACCGGCAGCATCAGCGTCGAGGCCAGCACCCGGGGGATGATCAGATGGGAGGCCGGAGAGCGGCCCAGCGATTCGAGCGCGTCGATCTGCTCGGTCACCCGCATGGTGCCGAGCTCGGCGGCGTAGCGAGCACCGATGCGGCCCGCGAGGACGAGGCCGATGAGCACCGGACCCAGCTCCAGGACGATGGTTTCGACGATCAGCGTCCCCAGCACGTAGACCGGAAGATTGGTCTGCCACTGGTATCCGGCCTGAAAGGCGGTGACCGCGCCGGCGAAGGCGGCGATCACGAACACGATCGGCAGCGAACCGAGACCGACCGTCGCCGCTTCGGTAAACGTCCGCGGCACCCAGATCCGCACCTCGGCCAGGCCCCGCACCAGCTCCACGACGAGGAGACTGATCCGGCCAAATTGCGCCAGGAAGCCGAGAATCAGCCGACCGGTGAATCGGGGGAGCCGCAGGATGGTCGAGGTCATAAGGGCTCCTTATCTTGGGCTCTCATGCCCTTGAAGTCCACCCCGATCGCACGCGCCTCGAGCTTTCGGCGGAAGCTCCTCGCGTGGTTCCGCCGCCATGGGCGGGACCTCCCGTGGCGGCGCACGCGCGACCCGTATCGAGTCCTGGTCTCCGAGGTCATGCTGCAGCAGACCCAGGTGGCACGAGTCGAGTCCTACTACGGGCGTTTCCTGGGAACGTTTCCGACGGTCGAGGCGCTGGCCCGGGCACGGCCGGCGCGGGTGCGGGAGGCGTGGGATGGGTTGGGGTATTACCGCCGGGCCGCGAATCTTCACCGACTCGCGCGGGATGTGGTGCGTGAGCACGGCGGCCAGATTCCGGACGATGTGGAGACGCTTCGTCTCCTGCCCGGTATCGGCCGTTACACCGCGGGCGCGGTCGCGAGCTTTGCGTTCGAGCGGGCCGTTCCCGCTGTCGATACCAACGTCGCGCGCGTCCTCCGGCGGGCATTCCACCCGCGGGCGCCGAAGAATGCCGCGGGAGACCGGAGAATCTGGGAGACCGCCGCGCGGCTCCATTCCACGCCCGGCCCCAGGGCATGGTCGATCAATCAGGCGATCATGGAGCTGGGGGCGATGGTGTGTACGGCCCGAGTAGCGAAGTGCGGGGAGTGTCCCGTAGCGCCGGCGTGCATCACGGGCAGGAAACGTGAGAGGTGAGATGTGAGATGTAGGGGGACAACATTCCCTTTTACATCTCACGTCTCACGTCTCACTTTTTACCGAAGCAGCACCCCCGACACGAGCGCCACAACCGCCAGCGCCCCCGTCACCAAGCCCATGATCTTCATCCGGCGATGGAGGGCGTCGAAGAGCGGCGCGTGCGCGCCCACCGGATCGAGCCGGCCGAGGCGAGTCGCGGTCGGCACCGAGACCACGAGGGTGAGTCCCGCGGCAAGAAGGCCGGCGCCCTGCATGACCATGAGCGCGGGCGGGAAGCCATTCACGCTGGTCGCCGAGCCATAGAGCCGGAGCGTCAGGATGAGTCCGGAAATCACCACGAGAATCACCCCGGGCAGGATCATGCCGCGCAGGAGGCGGCCCTGGACCAGGATCGCGATGCCGAGCTGGGTGCGGGGCAATTGCCGCATGAGCATGCCGGTGCTCATCGCGGCAAAGCCACCGCCCATCCACAACACATATCCGAACACGTGGAGGTAGAGGAGCAGGTGCCTCACGACAGCGTGGTCGTGAGGAAGGTGGAGTCCACCGGCTGACGGCCGGCGTAGCCCGACTCCACGTCATGCCAATGCGTGATGTGGTCCTCGTCGACGCGCCAGCAGAGAAAGACGAGGCGGTCTTCGCGCAGGGTGTAGAAATCCACCAGTCCCGCGTCGAAGCCCTTGAAGAGGCAGCCGATCGCGGCGATCTCGTCGAGAAACCCGCTGATCCGGTCGGCCGACTCGGTCATGGCGCGGCGCGCCGCCAGGAGCTCCTCGGTTTCTCCCCGGTCCGCGCGGGCGCCGGCGGCGAGCAGCTCGTACTCCGCGCCGGCGTCCTGCCAAATGCGGTATTCGGCGCGAAGATCGGTCAGAATCCGCCGCAGAAGCGGGAGCGTGCGCTCCGCTTCTTCGAGGGTGAAGATGCGCGCTTCTTCCACGTCATCCTCCGCCATCGTTGTGAGGGTGTATACCTAACATTCGACGGGGAGGCCGGAAGGTCAAGACTTGCGCATCGCGAGGGCGGAGGTTGCGGCGCGTTCACCTTCCGCCAGGTACCACTTGAGCTGGTCGAGCGCGAACGTTTCACCCAGGCGCACGCGTGGACGAATCCAGAGCAGCGGCGGCCGCGCCGGCGTGTGGTCCCACAGGCTGCGGGCCAGCGCGGTGTTGCTCGCCATCAGAACGCGCTGCGCGTCTCCCGAGAGCCGGATCAGCGCCGGCGGCTCGGGGCCGGTGCGCTCCGGCGGCAGCATGTCGAAGCCCGAGCCGACGTCGATGGCCACGACGAGATCGGCGGGAATGGCGGCGGCGACCGCGAGCGGGACGACGGCGCGGAGACCTCCGTCCGCGCAGCGCCGCCCGTTGATCACGAATGGGGGAAAGAAGAGCGGCAGCGCGCAGCTCGCACAGAGCGCGTCGAGCAGCGGCACGTCCTCTCCTCCCGCGCCGAAGACCAGCTGGTCCCCGCTGTCGAGATCGGTCGCGGTCACGGACAGCGGAACAGCCAGCTGGTCGAATCGGGCGACGGGCAGCAGCGCTTCCAGGGTCTTGCGGAACGGCTCGGGGCGAAGCAGGGCACGGGACCATAACCCGCGAAGCAGCGCCGTGCGGTCGACGGCGAAGATATCACGCTGCCGGACCGCGAGCAGCCGCTCCGCTCCCTGATCGGGGGTCAGCCCCGCCGCGAGGCCGCTCGCGATGACGGCCCCCATCGAGGTCCCGACGTAGTGCGTCGGCACGATGCCGGCCGCCAGCAGTGCCCGCATCGCGCCGAGGTGCGCCGCGGCTTTGGCCCCGCCCCCCGAGAGAACGGCGACGACTCGCTGACTCACCCGCGCTTCCGCGCCTCGTGCCGTATCCGGGCGTACTCGTAGCGGACTCGCTCTTCTTCGGTCTCGGGAACCAGCCGCGGCACCCGTTTCGGCTTGCGGGTCAGGTCGATCGCCACGAAGACCACGTGCGCGGTGTGCGTGTGCTGGCGGGCACCGGTGCTCACCTGCTCGGAGTAGACATTGACGGTGATGTCCATCGAGCTGTTGCCGACGTAGTCGACGGTGGAGTAACAGGTGACCAGGGCGCCCACCGGAATCGGCTGATGAAAATCGAGGCGGTCGATCGACTTGGTGACCGCCGGTCCGCCCGCGTGACGAATGGCCGCCACCGCGGCCGCCTGATCGACCAGCGCCATGAGATGACCGCCGAACAGATCGCCCAGCACGTTCTGCATGTGGGGCATGACGAACGTGGTGATTTCTCCGCGTGAGAATGACATCGCACGAAATTCTGGCACCACTCGATGAGCTCCTTCTGGTGAGCGGTGAGCGGTGAGCGGTAAGCGGTGAGCGGTGAGGTCCCGCTCACCGCTCACTGCTCACGGCTCACCGTCAGTAGTCCACTGGCCGCAGATAATACTCCCCAATCGCCGTCTGGCTCACCATCGCCACCGTCGGCAGCTTCCGCTTCCAGTGAGTCGAGTCGAGCCGGCGGCGCACCAGCTCGACCTCCTCGGCGGTGTACCCTGCCGCGGCGATGGCGTCGGCGGGATACCCCGAGAGCAACCAGTGCAGGATCGCGTCGGCCTTCGCGTAACTGATGCCCAGATCGCTCTCGTCGGTCTGGCCCTCGACCAGATCGGCGGTCGGCGCCTTGTGCACGATTGCCTCCGGCACACCGAGGTGGCGGGCCAGCGCCCAGACCTGGGTCTTGAACATGTCGCCGATCGGGTTGACCGGGGGGGTGTCGTCGGCATGCCAGGTGAAATATCCAAACAGGCGCTCGGTCTTGTTGCCGGTGCCGAGCGGGAGAGCGCACAGCGCGGCCGAGCGATCGAACAGGGTCGTCATCCGGAGCCGCGCGCAAATGTTGCCGAGCCGTACTGGATCGGGGCGATCGCCGAGGCCGGCGGCGAGTCCGTCCACGGCGGGAGAGATATCGATGGATTCGGCGCCGAGCCCGAGCGCGTCGATCACGAGGCCGGCGTGCGCCAGCGATTGTGGACTCGAGGCGCGATACGGCATCCGGAGCGCTGTCACGTTAGCCGCTCCGAGCGCCTCCGCCGCGAGGTAGGCGACGACGGCGCTGTCGACGCCACCGGAGAGTCCGACGACGGCGCGCGTGAACCCACGCCGGCGCCCCACCTCATCCTTCAGAAACTCGACCAGCCAGCGCCGGGTAAGCTCCGGATCGATGGCGAGCGGATCATTGCGCGATCCAAGCCGGGAGGGCTGGGGGGGGCGGGCGGAAGGGCGGAAGGGCGGAAGGGCGGAAGGGCGACTCCGAGCTCCATTTTCCGGTGCATTGTCTTCTCGCGGCTTTCCAGCCAGCTCATCCAGCAGGTGAGGCAGCCGCATCTCGAGATCCGAGAGCAGCGGCAGGTCGGCGCGCACCCTGGAGATCTCGTCGAGCTCCACCGTCACCCTGAGCACATCCTCTGCGAAGACCTTGGCCCGCGTCAGCACATCGCCGCGGGGGCCAACCACCAGGGATCCGCCGGGAAACGCTTTCCCTCCCTCGAATCCGACCAGCTGCGCGAGCGCGACGTAGATGCCGTGCTCGCCGGCGATCGCCTGAATCGTTCGCTCCCAGCGGAGCAGGCTCGCCGGCCGCTCCTCTCCGCCTTCGTCGGGGGCGAGTCCGCGCGCGGGACTCGCGCTGACGATCATCAGCAGCTGCGCCCCATCGAGTGCGGCGATGGTGGGCACCAGCGAGTGCCAGGCGTCCTCGCACACGATCACCGCCGTCCGCCCCCAGCGGGTGTCGAAGGCGCGAACCGACCGGCCCGGCTCCACGAATCGCTCTTCGTCGAAGACACCGTAGGTCGGAAGAAAGACCTTGCGGTGCACGTGGCGAATGCCGGCATCGGGGCCGCCCAGCGAAGCGACCAGCGCGGAGTTGTGCAGCCGGGTGCGCCAGATCTCGTAGAAGCCGACCACGATGTCCAGCGGCGGCGCTCCCGACGTCTGATGCAGCCGGGCGAGATCCGCGTAGAGGTCCTCGGCGCTTCGTGCCAGCTCCCGCACCGCGCCTTCGACGAAGTACCCGGTGAGCGCCGTCTCCGGAAGGATCAACAGGTCGGGAGGCTCGGGATCTCCGGCAAAGGTGCCGAGCAGCTCACCCAGGCGGGCCAGGTTGCGCGCATAGGCCCCTTTGAGGGGCTTGAGCTGGGCGATGGCGATCCGGAGCATGGTAGAAGATAGCTATCAGCCGCCCGGCCCCGTTGACCGTTGACCGTTGACCTTTGACCTTTGTCGCATGCCTACGCTCCTCGACGCCCTCGCTGGCGTCCCCAACGCCTCCCTTCCGCTTCCCGGTCTCGCCACCGCGGGCCAGCCGAGTGCCGCGGCATTCGAAGCGTTCAAGGCCGCGGGCGGTCAGGTCGTCCTCGATATCCGTGACCCGATGGAGCCTCGGCCGTTCGACGAAGCCGAGCTGGTGCGCGGGCTCGGGATGGAATACGTGAACGTGAGCGTGCGGCAGGGCTCACTCGACGATGGAATGATGGATCGGGTGCTGGAAACGGTGCGACGGAGCATCGACGCGGGCCACCCCTTGCTGGTGCACTGCGCGAGCGCAAATCGAGTGGCCGGAGCGCTCATCCCCTACTTCATAGTCGACAAAGGCATGGAAGAGGACGAAGCCGTGGAGACCGCGATGCGGATCGGATTGCGAGGGGCGGATCTGATGGAGTGGGGGCTCGATTACGCCAGGCGCAGAGCGGGGAGCTGAAGATCGATGCTGGATGCTGGATGCTGGTTTGGTCCAACCCAGCATCCAGCATCCAGGAACCAGCACCCAGTTACGGCCTTCTCGATCTCCCGCCCCCACCGCCCCCGCCCTGATTGCCACCCCTCGATGCCTGCGGCGGGGCTTGCCTCGATCCGTGATCCCGCTGGGGCGGCGGGGCGCTGGCACGATCCGGCTCGCGCCGGGCCGGCTGGGAGCGTTCGCGGGGCGCTTCCCGGGAGGGTTCGGAGCGTGCCCTGGGTGCGTCGCGACCCTCGGGCCGGGCCCGGGGTGCTTCACGCGAAGACGGATCGACGCGCTCCGGCCGGCCGTTACCACGGTACGGCTCCGATCGATCGGGACCCCGGGCGGGCGGCGCGTTGTAGCTATCCGAGCCCCGGGAACGCCGGGCCGGAGGCGACGACGCCTCGGGCCCTCTCGAGAAATTGTCGGGCCCACGCCCATCCACTGTGCGCGCAGGACGCGCAGGTCCCCGGGCGCGCCCGCCGTCCTCGGGCACCGACACCCGGCTCGGTCCCCTCGCGGGACCGGTAACCGCACCGCCTAACACGCCCGACCCGAACGATCCCCGGCTGCCCGCGCCCAGGCTTCCCCGCGGCACGACGGTGTAGCTCCGCGGCCGCCCGGCCAGCACCGGCGCCCTGCCCGAGGGGTAGGATGGCCGATACGGATAGTACGGATAGCTGTACCCATATCCGTACCGGTACCGGTACGGGTAATAGCCGTAGCCGTAGTAGTAGGGATTGTAGAAGCCGAGTCCGAACGACCAGCCGCCATCATAGGGCCAGCGACGGCAACCGTCGTAGCGCCAGCTCCAGTTGTTGCAATAGAGGTAATCGTCGTAGACATAGGCCGGGCCGCGGGGATACACGTAGGTGTTGTAGCTGGTGTAGGAGCTCTCCCCGTACACGCGGTAGCCCATGACGTCATAGTCGAAGCCGCGAGGGCCGGCCAGCCGCTGCACCAGCGCGGTGATCTCGGGCTCCGGATCGGCGACACGACTGTCGATCTCGAGCCTCGTGTAGTCCCACCGGTCGGCGAGGACGATGTCGTCGAGGCGCCAAGGCTCCTCCGACACTGCGGTATAGATGAGACCGGTGCCGTCTCCCGAAGCCCGGAAGGCCCCATCGAAGGACTCGCTCCGCACCTCATAACGCCGCCCCGCCTGAACCCGGCTGTCGTCTCGGGGGTCGAGGGGGAAGAGAATGCGAAGTCTTCCGTTCGGATCGAAGTGGAGCACCAGCAGAAATCCGTCGACGTCGGCATCCACCTGGAGGCGTACTCGATCGCCCTCGCGGTAGCGGCGATCGCTGTTCATCCAGAGGTGCACCGGAGGCCGTTCACCTTCGGGGCGTGGTGCCACTTCGGCCACCTCGCTCGGCGAGGTGCTCAGTGCGGAGAGGGCTGCGAGGAGAATCATCATACGGGCCTCCGGGACTGCGGCCGATCCAAATGCTCTTTGAAATGGACACCGGGCGAACTACCTGCGCAATATCCAGTTTTGTGCCACCTTCGCGCTTTGTCCAAGCTATTATTGCACAATGATTTACATCGGATCGCTCCGGGTGCTTAGTGTCCAGGTCCAGGGACAGTTTCGGTGCCCAGGTTCCGGTTCCGTGGACTATGGCCGGCGGTGCCAGTACATCCGCATCTCCGCAATCCGCCCGTCGCTCGTCTCACAGAAGATGGCACCTTTCGCCTCGACCCAATCGCCGGTGCGGCGGCGCCGGAAGACCGCCTTGAACTCGGTCGCGAACCAGGGGCCCGCGACATAAATCTCGCCCGTGGTGACAGTGATTTCCGACTGGTGATAGGGGACGTCACTCCAGTATCGCCGGATTGCCTCCGTTCCCTCGAGCCGGTCGGCAAAGGGAGTCTCCTGAAACATCGCGTCCGTGGTGAAGACGGAGATGATCCGGTCGAGCTGTCCCTTGGACCAACCGGCCGCAAACGTGTCCATAAGTTCGCGGGCAAGCGTCTTCATCATGGCCGGCTCAGTTGAGGAGGTTGTGTATGATTTCCGTCCATCGGTGACCTCATCGTTCCCGTCGGCCTGCTGGTGCTTTTAGGTTAAAGACCGCCGAGGATCGGGTTCAGACTCCCACTCAGGAGAGCGTTATGAAACGTACCATCGCGGGCTTCGTGGCAGCGGGATTACTGACGGTGGCGCTGGCGGCTCCAGCATCGGCCCAGGCGCGGGGTTACGTCGGGTTCGGTGGCGGGGTGTCGATCCCTACGGGCAATTTCGGGGACGCCTACAAGACCGGCTGGCTGGGCCAGGTCATCGCAGGAATCACCGGCCCGAGCGGCATGCTGGGCGGCCGAATCGATGGCATGTATGTGCGGCACTCGGTGGATGGTGTGGCCGACGCATCAACGCAATTGCTCGGTGCCAATGCCGACCTGGTCGTGTCTCCAGGAAGCGCTGCGGCGAAGGTCCGGCCCTACCTCCTGGGTGGCGTCGGCTTCTTCAACTCGAAGAGCGAAGTCGGCGATGTGGAAGGCGAAGGCGTCACCGATTTCTCGTTCAACCTGGGCGGCGGCCTCTCGCTGAAAGCGGGAAACAAGATGTCGGTGTTCCTTGAAGCCCGGTATATCAGCGTGCAGAGTGACCCCTCATCGACCGGGTTCATTCCGATCTCGATCGGACTGCGCTTCGGGGGGAACTAGACTGCCGGTAAGCAGTGAGCGGTGAGCAGTGAGCGGGGCGTGCCTTTCCCGCTTACTTCTCACCGCTTACCGCTCACCCCCCCGCACATACGTCTCAAAAAACCCTCTCCCCGAATCCTTCACTCGCACTCCACCCGCGGTTCCTTCGACCGCGAATTCCCCCCTCAGTTGAAGGAACCAGCGTCCGAAGCCGCCCGCCGCGGAGCTGCTCCCCTGGGCATCGAGCACCCTGATGCTGAGTCGCAGCGTGTCGCGATCGCGGTGAGCGACCAGGTCGAGCGCGGTGGGTGACAGCACCCCCGGCGCGCCCCGTGCCGGTCGTGCACCGGTCCGGTGCACCTGGTCGAATCGATAGACCTGGAGGGCGCCCAGCGAATCGAACAGCGCCAGGAAATACGGCGACGACCCCGATGCCGTGTCGCGTCCCTCGCGCAGGACTCCTCCGTAGAGCAGGGTCAACCGCTCCCCGCGCCCCATGCCCCATTCCCAGGTCGTGCCGCGCCACACCCCCCAGTTGTGATCGTGATACGCGGCGGCGTTCCGCACCGGCCGGCAGTTCGCGTCCACGCAAAATGTCCCGGCCGCCGAGGCGCGGAGCATGGGCACGACATAGCCGGATCGCTGTGTCTCCTCCAGCTCGACCGCGGGGAAAAACTGGTGTGCCGCCGGCGTAATTTCGAGATCGAACGTCAGTCCGGGCGCCGTCCCGCGTATCCGGTAGACGCCTTCGTGCTGCCGTACGCTGCTCTCTCCGAGCATCAGGTCCGCGCTCGCGGTGTCGAGCTGCACCTCGTCCTGCGGAATCGCTCTCACATACCTGCGAAGGGAACCGTCGGCGCGATGATGGGCGACCAGCAGCTGCCCTCCCCACTCTCCATGTCCCACCCTCCCACCCACGATGTAGGAGAGGTACCACCATTCCTCGGGGCCGGTCACCACGTTGAAGTAGTGCCATTCCCCCCACGTCGAATCGTTGCCCTCGGGGAGGTGAAAGCGATCCAGCTCGTCATAGAGCTCCTCCGGGGACGGGTCGATGTAGGCGATATCTCCCCGGGTGTCCTCCCAATGGCCTTCGATCAGCCGGATGCTCGTGCCCACCGCGGCCGCGCGGCTCGGGATTTCGCCGCCGGCACGCACGGTGAGGGTCCGTCCCGCGTGCGTGAGGTAGACCAGCTTCTGCTCGATCACCGGGGACACGGCGGCAACCACTCCGCGGTGCCGCGGACCACCCAGCAGCTGCCGGGTGACGAAGCGTGCCCGGTCGATTCCGTAGAAGAGTCCGCTCAGCGATCCGGTCCGGAGCGCTTCGAGATCGATCCCCTCCGGAAGCGCGGTGACTTCTCCGCCCCCCACGAGGGCGACATCACGGGACTGGATCAGCATCGCCTCTCCAACCGAAAGCAGCACGAGCATCACCCCGGCGCCGATCGCATAGCCGAACAGGAGCAGCAGCGCCCGGGCTTTGCGGACGAAGAGATGCCGGAGAGCGAGTATCAGGAGCATGGCGGCTAGCGGGCAGGGACTGGGGACTGGGCATTGGGGACTGGGTCGATCCGGCCATCGAGAAGATGGATCGATCGTCCCGCTTCCCTCGCCAGGTGCTCGTCGTGCGTCACCACGACGAGTGTCATCCCGTCGTCGTTCATCCTGCGGAAGAGCTCCAGGATCTGGCGGCCGGTCGAGAGATCCAGCTCTCCGGTCGGCTCGTCGGCCAGGAGCAGTGCGGGGCGATTGGCCAGGGCCCGGGCGATCGCGACGCGCTGCATCTCGCCGCCGGAGAGCTGCGTCGCCCGGTGATCGGCGCGCTCCGAGAGTCCGACGTATCGCAGCAGCTCGCGGGCGCGCTCCTGTCGCTCCGCCCGTCCGACACCCGCTTCGGCCATCGGCAGCTCGACGTTTTCGAGGGAGGTGAGCACCGGGAGCAGGTGAAAGCGCTGGAAGATGAATCCCATTCTGAGGAGCCGGAGGCGGGTGAGCGCCGAGTCGGTGAGCCGGTCGAGCGCCACCCCTTCGAGCGACACCGTGCCCGAATCCTGCGCGTCGAGTCCGCCGAGGATATGGAGCAGCGTGGACTTGCCGCTTCCCGACGGTCCCGAGATGCCCACGTACTCCCCCTGCCGCACCGCGACGGAGACTCCTCCGAGTGCACGCACCGAGCGGGTGCCCAGCCGGAATGCCTTGACCAGATCGTGGGCTTCGAGGAGCACCGGCGCGGCGTTCATGTCGCCTCTTCCCGCAGGGTCGCGGCGATCGGCGCTCGCGCCGCGCGCCAGGCCGGCCACGCCCCCGCGATCGAACCGGCGACGAGGAGCGCTGCCGCCGCCCGGAGGACGGCGCCCCGCTCGGGAACGAAGAAGGAGATCGCCGCGGGAAGTCCGGGAAACGAGGTGAGGATTCCGTCGAGATAACGCGCCGTGGCGAGCCCGAGCAGGAGCCCGATGACATTCCCGGCGAGAGTGAGGAGGGCTCCCTCCAGCAGCACCCGGCGCACGATTCCTCCCCGGCTCACCCCGATGGCCCGAAGCGTCGCGATCTCGCCCCGCCGTTCGTTGACCGTGATGGTGAGCAGCGTGGTCACCAGGAGAATCCCCACGAACAGGCTGATGGTGCCGAGGATGAGGGAGAGCTGCCGAAAGTAGGTGAGCCGGGTGCGGAACCGGGCCACCAGGGTCGTCACGCTGTTGACCTCGACCGCCGGCGCCAGTCGACGGATGTCCGAGGCGACCGGTTCGACATCCTGGTCGCGCGTGACCTTGACCATGATCATCGAGGCCCGGTCACCCGCGGCGCGATTGAGCCTGCGCATCAGGGGGAGCGCGATTCCCACGGTGCGCTGGCCGCGGGCCGCGTAGAGCCAATGCACGACCCCGCGGACGACCAGCCGGCGTTCACTCGAGGCGCGGGCAATCTGCGGATCGGTCCCCGAGATGATGCGTACCGTGTCACCGGATCGCCATCCCGTGGCGGCAGCCACCGTCGCGCTGATCACGATGCCGGTCGTGTCGCCGGGGACGAGATCGGCCCCGCGATCGAGCTCGTAGAGTCCCTGCCCTTCCGGCTCGACACCCAGACCGGCGAGCGGCAGAAGCGAATCGCCGCTCACGGTAAACAGGGCGCCGCCCAGCACCGCCCCGGCGGCGCGGACTCTCGGATCCGCGCGAAGGCGCGCGGAAAGCGCCGCCGCCCCGGGCAGCGTCGCCTCGGTGTCGAACGGCAGCGTGCCCTTGGGCGCGAGGCGGATCTGATAGCCCCGCGAGAGCAGCATGCGCTCGAACGACCGCTCCATGCCGCCGGCCAGCATCACCATATCGAGCAGGAGGGCCGCCGCGACGGCGATCCCAAGGATGGCGAGTGCGTTCCGCACCCGGTGACGGGCCAGATTCTTCGCCGCGACCAGGATCATCCTCGGCGCCAGAGCACGAGCGGGCGGGTCCGGACCAGTCGCGCCGCGGCGATTCCCCCGGCCAGCAAGCCAAGCAGGAGGGAGAGAACCGCGCCGAACAGGGTGATGCCGGGTGTCAGGAGCGCGAACCGCAAATCGGTCTCGAAGCGGTGGCCGTAGTAGGCGTTGACGACGACGCTCGACAGCGACGCCAGTCCGATTCCAAGGGCCGCACCGAGCAACGCCACGAGGCTGGCTTCGAGCAGGAGTGCCGTGAAGACGGTCCGCCTGCGGACCCCGATCATTCGCATGACCGCCGCGTCGAGACGGCGCTCTTCCACTTTGAGCAGCATGATACAGAGGAGAAAGATCGCGCTCGCGACGATGGAAATGACGCCGATGGCGCGATGAAAGCGGCTCACCACGAGGAAGGTGCGCGACGATTCGGAGGCGATCTCCGCCGATGGCCGCACCCGAAACCCCACCGCGAGCCGGTCGAGTCTTCGCGCGGCGGAATCCGGTTCCACGCCGGGCACGAGGCTCACGCCGACGCGGTCGATCCGATCGCGGGCGCCCAGCAACCCGGCCAGGTCGGGCAGATGGAAACGCACGTGAAATTCGTTGCGGAGCACGGTGGCCGGATCGGCGCGCGGCGCATAGATCGCTCCGACCACCATCAGCTGGCCCGGCGCATCGGGTTCCTGCCGCACCCGTACGGTGTCTCCCACCGAGAGGGCGAGGGCTCTGGCCAGCCGATGCTCGATCGCGAGCGGAGGAGGAGGGGTCTGCAACAGGAGGGCGGCGAGGATTCCGAGCATACCCCGCGAATGTAGCGGAACCGCGCTTGCCAAGCGCGGGATGCCCCGATAGACTGTGCACCACAACTGATTCACGGCAAACGAGGCCACCCGGAAGTCCGGTGCAACACCGGCGCGGCCCCGCCACTGTAAGAGGCATGCTGCCGTCGCTCACCCTGCCACTGGGAGAGGATCCCGGGAAGGCCGGCGACGGCGCCTCGAGCCAGGAGACCGGCCTCGTTTGCTCCCGCACGATTCCCTCGAGGGGGGGGAGCGGGGCCCGAGGTGTCCGCACCGACGTCCCCGACAGACAATGGATGGGTAGCTCTGGATGCTGGATGCTGGATACTGGTAACCACCAGCCACCAGCATCCAGTCACCAGCATCCGCTATCGTGCCGGGACACCACGCCGGTCCCCGGAGGTTTCCATGCACGTCATTGCGAGGGCGCGGAGCGCCCGAAGCAATCTCGCTGGCCTGCTCGTCACGCTCGTCCTCGCCGCACCGCTCGCCGCGCAGACCCGCGATTCCACCCGCCTCGCGGAGCTCGTAGTCACGGCGACGCGCTCGCCGACGCCGCTCCCTGCCGTAGGGAGCAGCACCGACGTCTTTCGACCGGGCGAGCTCGGGCGGCGCCAGCTCTTTTCGCTGCGGGAGGCGCTGCAGCTCGCACCGGGCGGGGTGGTGCTCGGCACCGGCGCCCCGGGTGCGGTGGCGTCCCTCTTTCTCCGCGGAGTCTCCTCCTCCCAGACCCTCTTCCTGGTCGATGGCATCCGGGTGAACGACGCCAACACCAGCGCGGGCAGTTTCCTCGGCGGCGCGGATCTCTCCGGGCTCGGGCGGCTGGAGATCGTGCGCGGGCCGCAGAGCACCCTCTACGGCGGAGCGGCCATCGGCGGCGTGGTGTCACTCGATGCCGCGCGCGGCGAAGGGCACGTCCGGGGGGAGGCTGAAGTCGAAGGGGGATCGTTCGAGAGCTGGCGTGGCCGCCTCTCGGCGCGCGGACAGTCGGGGAAGCTCGGCGTCGCCGCTTCGTTTACCGTGAACGGCACCGAGAACCAGCGTCGCCCCAACGACTGGGATCAGCGCACCCAGCTGGTCCGCGCCGATTACCGGATGGGGCGCCGTCTCGAGGCGGGCGCCACGTTCCGCGGACTGCAGCAGACCTATACCAGTCCGGGGGATCTGCGCACCAGCAACACGACGCCCGAAGGCACGACCACATTCGACAACCAGCTCGCCACCGTGTGGATCGAGGCGACGCCAGGCGAGCGGTGGTGGAGCCGGCTGACCGTGGGCGGTCAGGAGCAGTACACCAGAGGAACCGGCCGCTTCAACGGCGGCGACGAGTTCAGCTTTGCGCTCGACAATTCGCGCAGGATCCTCGATTGGCAGAACACCGTGCGGATGACTTCGCGGGCGACGCTGATCGCCGGAATCAACCGCGAGTGGAGCACCGCGACGAGTGACGGCGAGTCACTGGACGAGCGGCTGTTCGGCGTCTACGGCGAGGCGGCTCTGGCCCCGCTCCCGCAACTGTCACTCACCGCCGGCGTGCGCAGCGACAACTACAACACCTTCGACGACGCGGTGACCTGGCGGGCTACCGGTGCGTGGCGCATCGAATCCTCCGGGACCAAGCTTCGGGCCTCGTATGGAACCGGGTTCATGCCGCCCAGCCTCGCCGCGCGATTCGGCAGCGTATTCCAGGAGCCCAACCCGGAAATCCGCCCGGAGCGCTCGCGGGGATGGGATGCCGGCATCGATCAGGAGCTCGCCGGAGGAAAAGTGGCGCTCGGCGTGACGTGGTTCCACAACTCCCTGAAGGATCTGATCGGCTTCGAGGGAGCGGACTTTCCCGAGAGGGGACGCAACATCAACATCGATCGGGCCCGCACCCGGGGACTCGAGGCAAGCGCGCGGCTCGACGCCGGACCGATCGATGCGCGCGTCGCGTGGACGATCCTGAGCGCCGTGAGTCTCTCGGAGCCCGATCCGGCGCTCCAACGACTCATCCGGCGGCCACGGCACACATTGAGCGGAGATGCCGGCGTCGACCTCGGGTCGCGGGCGGTTGCTGGATTCGGAATTCTGGTGGTCGCGGGACGGGAGGATACCGACTTCAACAGCTTCCCCTCGCTTCGCGTCGACCCGGGGGACTATGCCGTCGCCCGGCTCTACGGGTCGCTGGATGCGGGCCGGGGAGTCAGCGTGCGGGGCCGAGTGGAGAATTTGTTCGATTCCCGCTACGAAGCGGTATACGGGTTTCCCGGCCTGGGGAGGAGCGTAGTGGTTTCCGCGGGCATCGCCTTCTAATTAACGGTCAACGGTCAACGGGACATGCCGTGAGGGGGCATGTCCCGACCGATGGCCCGACCTACAGCTGATAGCGGTTAGCCGGTAGCAGCTGCTACAACATTTCCCCCACCCCGAGCGTTAACACATTGGTCCGGCGGGTGTCCAACCAATGATCGGTCAACCCAGAGGAACGGTTTCAATGCACGTTCGTCAGCTCCCGCTTCTGCTCGCGACGCTCTCGCTCGGTCTCGGGCTTCCCGGGGAATCCTTCGCCCAGAAGGCCAAGCCGGATTTGTCCGGGCTCTGGCGTCTGAATCCGGACAAGAGTCAGGAAATGGGTGAGGGCCGCGCTGGAAATGAGGGATACGAAGGCCAGCGGGGCATGCCGCCACTGGGAGCCGGTCGGACTCGCGGCATCCCGAGCGGGGGGCGGCCGGATCCAGCCCCCGATCCAACGATTCTGCTGGGGTTTCTGCGACCGGTGCTCCAGGTGCTGATCCGGCAGACCGATTCCACCATCGCCATCAGCGACGCCAGTGGCGAGCTGGCAACCTACCACACCGATGGCCGGAAGATCCGCGAACCGCAATTGATCGGCGAAGACGCCGAGATCTCGGCGAAATGGAAGGATGGCAGCCTCGGCATCGAGCGGAAGCTGCCGTCGCTCGGCAGCGTCAAGGAAACGTATTGGCTGGACCCGGCCACCCGGGAGCTGGTGCTCCTGGTGAAGGTATCCGGATCGCGGCTTCCGAGAGGCATCGAAATGCGCCGGGTGTACGAGCCGGTCAGCGAGGGGAGATAAGGATGCGGAAAGTCGTTGCGAGGGCGCTCGGCTTCCGAAGCAATCTTCTCGTCCTGCTCCTGCTCCTGTCAGCTCTGCTCCCGGCGCAGTTGCTCCGCGCCCAGGTCGGCACCACCACGGACGTGCTCACCGGCATCGTGCGCGACAGCGCGGGGCAGCCGGTGCCCGATGCGGTCGTCGAGGTGACATCGATCGAAACCCAGATCACACGGACGACCAAGACCGACCCGCGGGGCCGCTACACCCTGCTCTTCCCCGATGGTGGCGGACAATACCGGCTGATCGTCCGCGCCATCGGAAAGACACCGGTGATGCGCACCGTCGCCCGACAGGCCGACGAAGACCGCCTCATCACCAACATCACCCTCGGCACGCCGGCGACCCGGCTCGCGGAGATCGTGGTGCGGGGCCGTCAGGGACCGCCGCTTGGCGGCGACGGGGGACCGCCGACGCCGGGAACGATCGAGCGGGCGATCCCCGCCGAACGTGCTGCGCGGCTCCCGATCGACGCCAGCGATCTCACCATCCTCGCGACCCTCGCTCCCGGCGTCGTTGCGGTCACCGGCTCGGACAGCACCGCGGCGGGCTTTTCCGTCGCGGGACAGCGCCCGACCAGCAACAGCACCACGCTCGATGGGCTGACGTTCGGCGGTGCCGGCGTCCCGCAGGACGCCGTGCGCAACACCCGCGTCATCACCAACAGCTACGACGTGGCGCGGGGACAGTTCAGCGGCGGCCAGGTCGCCACCACGACGATGAGCGGCACCAACTCGGTGCGCGGCACCGGCAACTATGGCCTGCGCGACCGTGATCTCTCGGTGAGCACCGGCGACAGCACCGCCTTTGCCCAGGGATTCACTCAGCACCAGCTCTCGGCGGGGATCGGCGGCCCCCTGGCCCGGAACAAGGTGTTCTATTTCCTCTCCGGTCAGGGGCGTTTCCGCGACGATGGCCTGCAGTCGCTGCTCTCGGCATCGCCCTCGTCGCTCAACCGCCTCGGCCTGGCACCCGACTCTGCGAGCCGTTTCCTCGGCTTCCTGGCCGACCGCGGGTTACCCCTCTATACCGACGACAGTCTTTCCAGCCGCTCGACCAACGATCTCTCCACCATCGCGCGGCTCGACTTCCTGGTCAGCAGCAACCAGACACTCACCGTGCGCGGCGACTGGCGGCAAAACCGAAGTGAACCGACTGGTGTCGGCCAGCTCTCGGTCCCATCCAGCGGCGGCTCGACCCGGTCGACCGGCGGCGGCGGGATGGCGACGCTGAGCTCCCGGTTCGGCACCAAGGTGATCAACGAGTTCCGCGCCTATTTCTCGGGGAGCTCCCAGCGTGGTGAGGCGTTCGAGGATCTTCCCCAGGGACGCGTGCAGGTCATTTCGGCACTCGACGACGGCACTCAGACGGTATCGAATCTGAGCTTCGGGGGTAACTCCGGGCTCTCGCAGCGACGGTCGAGCCGAGGCGTCGAGATCAGCGAGGAGCTTTCGCTGATTCCCGGCAATGGCGCGCACCGCATCAAGGCGGGAATGCTGTTCAACCGGACCTCGTCGAGCCAGGTGGTGGCCTCGAACCTGACCGGCACCTTCTCGTTCAACTCGCTCGCGGATCTCTACAGCGGCACTCCGGCGAGCTTCACGCGGATCCTCCAGCCTTCCGATCGCAAGAGCACGGCGATCAACTCCGCGCTCTATGTCGGGGATACCTGGCGCCCGACCCAGGCGCTCCAGCTCACCCTCGGTACCCGGCTCGAGCGCTCCCAGTTCGGCAATGCGCCGGCCTACAATCCGGTAGTCGACCAGGTGTTCGGGTTCAGGACCGACCGGTTGCCCAGGGAGACCCACTTCAGTCCGCGCGCCGGCTTCACGCTCACGATCGGGACCTCCGAGCAGGGACCGCCGACGCTCACATTGCGGGGCGGGCTCGGCGAGTTCCGGAGTCCGATCCCATCGAGCCTGGCCGCCGCCGCGCAGTCGGCAACCGGGCTTGCCACGGCCGAAACGCAGCTCTTCTGTGTCGGGTCGGCGGCGCCCACGCCGGACTGGGATGCATACCTGGCGGATCCTTCGACGATTCCGGCCAGCTGCATCGGGAGCGGAAGCTCGCCGCTTCCGACGCAGAGCCCGCAGGTCACCGTCTTCGACCCCGGCTTCGGGGCCCCACGCGCCTGGCGCGGATCGTTCGGCATGCAGCGGCGGACGGGAACATGGACGCTGGGTGCCGACCTGAGCCTCGCGCGAGGCGTGAGTCAATCCGGCTATACCGATCGGAATCTGGGGCCCGCGAAGTTTCAGCTGGCATCGGAGGGTGGCCGTCCGGTGTTCGCCCCGGCTTCCGTCATCAACCCTGCGTCCGGCGTGGTGCCGCTGGCGGGATCGCGCATCGACACCCGGTTCGGCCAGGTGCTGCTGCTCGATTCCCGGCTCGGTTCGAAATCCGCCGGCGTGACGCTCTCCGCCAACGGGATCACCCGAGGCGGGATGTCGGTGCAGGGTTCGTACACCTGGTCGCGCTCGCGGGATCAGTCCTCGTCGTCGGAGGGCGGCGGGCAGCGGGGCTTTGCCGGCCAGACAGCGGGCTTCGATCCTAACGCGCGTGAGTGGGCCACCAGCGATTTCGAGCGGCGGCATTCGTTTCTTGCCGTCATGACCTGGCCCGCCACCGCTGCGCTCGAGGTCACCGGCATCGGGAGGGTGACCTCGGGCACGCCCTACACTCCCCTCGTCGGAGGCGACATCAACGGCGACGGATCGCGCAACGATCGAGCGTTCATCTTCGATCCCTCGAACGCGCCCGACACCGCGATCGGCAACGGCATGCAGCGCCTGCTCGACGGCGCTTCGTCGGGAGCGCGCGCCTGCCTCACACGCCAGATGGGCGGCATCGCGGCGAGGAACAGCTGCCGGGGACCGTGGCAGCCCTCATTGGATCTCCAGCTCAACTACCGCCCCGCCTGGGGCGGCCTGAATCGCCGGCTCGCCATTTCCCTGGTGACGTCGAACCTGCTCGGCGGCGTGGACCAGCTCCTCCATGGAAGCGACAACCTGCACGGCTGGGGTCAGACGGTGCGACCGTCCACGACGTTGCTCTCGGTGCGCGGATTCGACGCCGCGAGCAGCCGCTATGTCTACACGGTGAATGAGCGGTTCGGCGCCACCTCGGCAGGCAGCAACGCCATCCGGGCACCATTTCAGATCGGGATCCAGCTCCGCTACACTCTTGGCCAGAGTGGCCTCGCCGGGGCGTTCGGCTTCGGCGGAGGACGCGGACCGGGCGGCGGAGATGGCGGTGGAATCCGCGGTGCGGCACGAGGTGCCGCGGAAGGTGGCGACTTTACGAACCGGTTCGGCAGCCTGATTCCAAACCCGATCAAGGAGATTCTGGACCTCAGGATCGGCCTCAAGCTCACCGAAGAACAAGAGAAGAAGTTGACCGCGGTCTCCGACAGTGTGGCCGCACAGAATGCGGCCCTGGCGAAAGTACTGCAGGCCGAGATGGCCAAGATGGGCGCCAATGTGGACGGAGCGCGCATGATGGCGGTCATCCGCCCGCGGATGGAGGAAGCCCAGAAACACACCCAGGCCGCGCTCGACGCGGCCAGGGCGATTCTTACCGAGGAGCAGTGGAACTACCTGCCCGACCGGCTGAAGAATCGGCGCACGCCGGGCGCCGGCGGAGGCCAGCGGCGCGTTCCGCCGGCTACTGAGTAGAGATGAGCTACTACCAACACACTGGAGCAACCAACATGCGCAGCACTCTGGCGGGCCTTGGTCTTTTGATAGTCGCAGCAGGTGCCGCGACTCCGGCAGCCGGACAGACCGTCTCCCTGGCCGGAACCTGGAAACTGAATGCCAAGGAGAGTGACAACGCGAACTTGAAGCTCCAGGAACTGATCGAAAAGGGTCCGACGGTCGTGAGCGGGATGAGGAGCGGCGGGGGACGGCCAAGAGCCGGTGCCGGTGGGCTCGACCGACCGGAGAGCGGCAGCTCGGGCGCCGCGGCCCCATCCGCCAGCGGCGCCGCGGCCTTGCGAAGCGGGCCATTCGGCAGGGTGATGCGCCCTTCCCCACAGATCATCGTGGTGCAGACCGACAGCTCGATCGTCATCAGCGACGACACCGGCCTCCCGCTGGTCCTGTATCTCGACGGGCGCAAAGTGCAGGAGCCGATGCCGGGTGCTGAATCGATGGTGACGACCGCCAAGTGGAAGGATGGGAAGTTGACGGTCGAGCGGAAGATGGGCTCGACGGGATCAATCCGGGAAATCTTCATCATGGATCCCGCCAAGCACCGACTCACCGTCGATGCCAAGCTCACCAGCGCGCAGCTGCAGGGAAGCCTGGAGATCCGCCGGGTGTACGACGCGGTGAACTAACAACCGCCCCGGACCGACGTCCTCAGCATATACCTTATGCTGCGCGAGACGAGCACCCTCACCTGCCCCAATTGCCGCGCCGCGACGGTCGAGACAATGCCATCCAACGCATGCGTCCACTTCTGGCTCTGTCCGGTGTGCGGAGTGATGCTCACGCCAAAGCCGGGGGATTGCTGCGTGTTCTGTTCGTTCGGATCGGAACCCTGCCCGTCAAAACAGGTCTGACGGTTGTATCCACCATTCAAAGGGGAGTATAATTATCGGGATAGATAATTATATGAGAACGTTTCTCAACTACCAATCACTGGATACGAATGCGCTTCCGATCTGTTTCCTCCCTCAAAGCATCGATCGCGGCTTCCTTTTTTCTTTCGGCGCTCACCGCCCCGCTCATCGCCCAGCCGCATACGACTCTGGGCGGCTACGGTGAAGTCCACTACGTCAATTCGAATCGACCGGGCGTAGGGAGCGTCGGAACCGTCAAACGGTTCGTGCTGTACTTCGCGCATTCGTTCGATAATCGAATCACCTTCCGGTCAGAGCTCGAGGTCGAGGACGCCAAGGTGGAAGGGGGAGACGAAGGCGGTGAGGTGGCGCTCGAACAAGCCTACCTCGATTTCCGGCTTGGCGATCATGCCACCGTCCGCGCGGGGCTGGTGCTGATTCCCCTCGGTATCCTGAACGAGACCCATGAGCCGCCCACCTTCAACGGCGTCGCGCGCGCCGACTATCACTCGGTCGTGATCCCTACGACCTGGCGTGAGCTCGGAGTCGGTGTCGTGGGGGCGATTCCCGGCGCCGAGGGGCTGGCATACCGTTTCTACCTGGTGAACGGCCTCCTCGCCGAGGGGTTCTCCGCGGAAAGAGGCATTCGCGGAGGGCGCCAGGAAGGCAAGGAGGCGAGCTTTGCGAATCCGTCGCTGACGGGTCGATTGGAGTATGCCCGTCCGGGACTCAAGATCGGAGGCGCGTTCTATCACGGCGGAACCGGCAATGGCGATCCTCGTTTCGGTGACGGAATCTTCGCTGCCCCGGTGACGATGGTGGCCGCGGACGCACGCTTCGAGCGCGGTCCCTGGAGTCTCCGCGGCGAAGCTGCGTTCACCCACGTCGCAAAAGCGGAAGAGATCTCCGCGGCCTTCGGTGAGAATGTGGCGAGCCGGATCGGTGGCTGGTACGGAGAAGGAGCCTACGACCTGCTTCACCTCGTCAGTCCCGCCACGACTGCCCGGCTCGATGCGTTCGTCCGGTACGAGCGACTGAACACCCAGTCTGGCGTTCCCGACGGCATGATCGCCAACGACGCCTTTGCCCGCCGGATCACGACTCTCGGACTCACCTGGAAGCCCATCTCCAACGTC
>Ga0070699_100000136_pt1 | contig 68628 bp, 82 predicted proteins | sample KBSK1503metaG_FD_65473 | JGI IMG/M metagenome (GOLD analysis project Ga0070699, IMG submission 65473) | Corn, switchgrass and miscanthus rhizosphere microbial communities from Kellogg Biological Station, Michigan, USA - KBS K1-50-3 metaG | ecosystem: Host-associated > Plants > Roots >... | reverse complement strand
CGCCAGAACAGATCGAAGAATACCGCGCGTATGTCGCCCTTTTTAAGGCGGTGGGAAAGTGAAAACTAAACAGACTGGAACACGCGAAGCTTGGCTTCTGGCCGCAATTGAACTGATGCGCCCGCTTTTCGAGAGCGCCGGTTACAAGATACCTTCAATTCGGGTTGCCTGCGGCTGGCCTTCAAGAGGCGGACTTGGCACCGCGAGCCGGGTGATCGGGCAAGCTTGGTCTCCCGATGCCGCATCTGATAAAATCGGTCAGATTTTTATTTCTCCATATCTCAACGGGGATGTAAAAGAAATCTGCGGAGTGCTGCCCACCTTAGTCCACGAAGTCGCGCACGAAGTCGTTGGAGTGCAAAACAAACACAACAAGATTTTCGGTAAATGCGCGAGAGCGGTTGGGCTTGAGGGCAAACTGACGCACACCGTTGCGGGCGAAAAGCTATTGGCCGCGTGCAAGCAGTGGGCTGAAAAACTCGGTGAATATCCGCACGGACAACTTGACCAAACCAAAGGTCCGTCCAAAAAACAATCAACCCGGTTGATCAAATGCGAATGCCCAGATTGTGGTTATGTTTGCCGGACTACTCGTAAATGGATCGACGACGCCGGAGCACCGATATGTCCGCAACATCGCACAGCGGCGATGCGATACGAAATCCCGGACGATCTGGATCACGATGAGGAAGGAGACGAATAATATGACTGAGGAACAATTACCGTGGCCTAGTTCAAGGAATTCGACATCTCTTCGTATCGTCAACGAAAAGGCGATCCGCGAGCACGCCCTTGCCTGCTCTGCAAAGTTCCGCAACGGAAAGTTTACTCGCGTTGGTCAGGATTTTGTGGATGAAGTTTTGGCGGATGTTGAAGCTATCGTCCGAAAGTTGAATAGCGACTACCCGACATTGCACACTCCGTTGCCGCTGAATAACGCCGCATCGTTAGTCACTCGTAACCTGTTGGACAAAATCGCGGACGCGCTAAATGAGTCTTTGGCGCGGCTTATTCAAAATAAGGTTCAAAAGCAACCCTCTTGCGGGGTCACACTGAGCCGGACTCGATAATTTTTGCGCACGCGAGGGTCCAAGCGATACGAACCCCGTCGGGCTGGAGACGATAAAGACCAGCACAATTTGTGGTCACAAAACCGACGCGCTGGCGACGGTAAAACAGCCCTCGCACTAGGGAGACAAGTGCAAAGTCGTGGTCCCGGACTTATACGGGACGCCTTTTGAAAACAATTGCAATTGACTTCGAGACCTTCTACAGCCGGAAGCTTAAGTATACCCTGACTACTAGTATCGCAGAGACCTATTGTCAATCGCCGCATTTTGACGCTTACATGGTTGCTGCCAGTGATGGAGTCAATACGTGGGTTGGGCACCCGCGAGACTTTAACTGGACCACACTCGCGGGCAATCGCGTAATCGCGCATAATTGCTACTTCGAGAAGACGGTTGTGAAAGAACTTGAGCGGAGAAAACTAATTCCCGAAGGCACCTTCGCCAGTGTCGCCGAATGGCATTGCACCGCGAACCTAACTTCATATTTGGCCAATCTGAGAAAACTGGACCGGGCCTGCGAACGCCTGCTCGGCGTAAAGGTCAGCAAGGATGCGCGCGGCAATGCAAACGGGAAACATTGGCCACAAGACTTTTCGGCAGAGGAACAAAAAGTCATGCTGGAATACGCGCGCAAAGACGCGCATCTCTGCTGGACACTTTGGGATAAATTTTCGTCACAGTGGCCGGATGATGAAAAAAAACTCTCTCAGCTTTCCATCGAAGCTGGAATGCGCGGGGTCCAACTCGACACGAAACTGCTGGACACCTATATCATCCAGTCGCACGAGATGAAGCTGAACACTGAAAAAGTGTTGCCATGGCTTCAGGACGCAGAAGATAACGACGAAGAAATCGAGTCGTGGGAAGGCATCCCCAAGAAACCTACTTCCACAAAGGCTATCGCAGAAGCCTGCCGACGCAGTGGCATTCCTGCCCCACCAGTAAAAGCCGATGACCAAGAAGGGTATGATGACTGGAATGAACTATACAGTCCAAAACATTCTTGGATTCAGGCGCTCGGCTCGTGGCGGTCGATCAACCGGCTTTACAAGATTTTCATGTTGCTCAAAACGCGGTTGCGCCCTGACGGCACCCTTCCGTTTGAACTCAAATATTTTGCGGCGCACACCGGGCGCTGGGGCGGCGGCTCTAGGTTTAATATGCAGAACATGCCCAAGCGGCCTTTGCTTTGCAACGAGCAAGGATTGCTGGAGACCAACGAGGATCGGATACAACTTGCGTTTAAACAGAAGGCAAAGGAGGGCCGTTTTCCTGAATGGGTCACCGCCGTAATTGATTTACGGAATCTATTCATTCCTCGCCCCGGAATGAAAATGATCTCTTCGGATTTGAGCCAGATTGAACCCCGCGTTCTTGCTTGGCTGGCCGGGGATAAAATAATGCTTGATCGCATGGCCGCAGGAGACTCGCCTTACGTCGCGCACGCCAGAAGCACAATGAATTTTACTGGCGCGGATTTGAAAACTGAACACCCGGAACAGTATGCGCTTGCCAAAGCTCGCGTGTTGGCATTGGGTTATCAAGCTGGATGGGCTAAATTCGTGACCATGGCGAAACTGCTGGCGGGGTTGGATGTGACTAAGGACGATCCTGAATTCGTAGATGAAATAAATCCAAGAACCGGGGAAGTCAAACAAGTATCTGGATATGGGTTTACCGCGAAAAAAATCGTTAAGGAATACCGCGAGCAAAATCCCAAGATTGTTAATCTGTGGACTCGGCTCGATGGTGCTTTCAAGCTGTCCATCGGGCAGGATTTTCTTATGGGTCTTCCGTCTGGGCGAAAACTTCGTTACGAGAAGGTCCGGTGTGAAACCCGATTTGAAATTGACCCAGACACCAAAAAACCTAAACGCAAAACAGTTTTCACGACGCAGATCGGTGAAAAGAGAACCATCACCTATGGCGGCAAGCTGACTGAGAACATTACACAGGCAACCGCGCGCGATGTCTTCGCCCATTTTTTGTTAGCCCTTGAGCGGGCAGGACACTTTGTTCTCTTTCATGCTCACGACGAAGCCGTATGTGAAGTGCCAAAAGAAGTTGGCTCTGAACAGATACAAGATATAATGAGCCAGTCAATCTCGTGGTTGCCGGGGTGCGCGTTGGCCGCTGAAGCTAAGGAAATGAAATGCTATCAAAAGTAATTCCGCTAACAAGAGGTCAATTCGCTATTGTTGATGCTGATGTGTTCTTATGGGCATCATTGATTTCTTGGCACGCAGAAAAGCGCAAGCATACCTTTTACGCCGCACGAAAAATAGCCGGGCGAACGAGCTACATGCACCGGGAAATTTGTTTTAGCGAAGCAGAAGTGCATCACAAAGACGGCAACGGTTTAAACAACATCCGGCGTAATCTGCGGCCCGCGACGCGGGCGCAAAATATGCACGGGTTCTTGCGAACTTTTGGAAGTTCTACTTTCCGAGGCGTTTCGTGGAGTCGAGAGAAAAAAAAGTGGCTTGCTAAGATAACTGTAAACTATCGGCAGATTTTTCTTGGACGTTTTTCGAGTGAAAAAGAAGCGGCCCGCGCCTACGACGCCGCAGCCAAAAAATATTTTGGGGAATTTGCATCGCCCAACTTCTAATGTTTTACGCGGCCCAAAATGTAACTCAGCAGACCGTTGCTCCTTCGGAGCCGTGGCTATTCAAAATCGAGCACGAGCCGGGACTTCAAATTCGGCACGACAAACAATCCCGACAAGAGTGGTATCGGTCCATCAGCACGCGCCACAACTTCTATACTGCGATTGAAGCGGCCAACCGGAATCAACGCGCGAGTAAAGACAATCCGCCGAAATGGCTTTACGGCCTAGTGGCGGATTTCGATTCTCCGTGCTCCGAGGAGCGGGTTGCCGAATCGATGGCTAAGATGCCGGTAAAACCGGCTTGGGTGGAACGAAGTCTTGGCGGAAACTTTAGATTGGTATGGACATTTGCGCGCCCGCTGGCGATAGACGAATACGATTTTTGTGTCTATCTGCTGGAAAAATCTTGCGAATGGTTGCAATTAGGCGTTTTCCCCGGACTCGATCAGCCCGCGCTCAGCGATCCGACCCGGCTTTACTGTAACGGCGGAGAATGGAAAGCCACTGGACATGGAGCTATTCCCGAAGCGAAACTCCAAGCGTTTTTCGTCAGGTGTGGGAAAGATTTTCGTTTTAAAGTCAACGACATTGAGATTCCTTTATCCGCCGTAGAACTGGCGCTGAAGGAAAAATACAAAGAGAAATTCCAATGGCCCGGCCCGTTCGATGAAGGGACCCAAGGGCCTTCGTTCTGGGTTGAAGGAAGCGAATCTCCGCTGTCGGCAATTGTAAAGAAAGAGGGTATGTTCACTTTTTCCGCGCACGCCGGGAAACCCTTCTTTTCGTGGTCTGACATGCTCGGAAAAGAATTCATAAAAGAATATTCAGACAATGCTATTGCCAAAGCAACTGCTGACATCCACTTTGACGGACATCATTTCTGGAGAAAAATCGGGGGCCATTACACTGCTTGCGAACAGGGAGAAATGACCAATTTTTTCAAAGTGGAATGTGGATTGACCGCCAAACCCGGAAACGCGGGAATATCAATGATCGACATGGCTTTGAATCATATCTATAATAACGGACGGATAGACGGCGCGGCCCCATTTATCTTTCGCCCTTCGGGATTGATTGATTTCATGGGGCGGCGAAAACTGAATACCTATATGGGAAAGCCGGTGCAAGCCGCGATTGAGTGGACCCCGTGGGGAGAAAAGGGCAGATTTCCTTTTCTCTCAAAGCTTCTGGATACTCTCTTTGAACCGGCGCACCAAAAGGAATTCTTCTTGGCGTGGTGGAAGTATTACTACACCGCTGCGGTGAACCAAACCCCGGTGCCCGGCCAGAATATTTTTCTGATGGGCGAGGCAGGCACCGGTAAAACACTCACTAGTCGGCATCTAGTCGGAAAATCTGTAGGCGGGTTCGCGGATGCTTCTTCCTTTCTTATCGGGGGTTCAAATTTCAATTCTCACTTGATCGAGTATCCGCTTTGGTGTGTGGATGACGAGACTATGGGGGAGTCCCAAGCGGCGTATAATAATTTTCAAGCAATGTGGAAAAAAACCGCTGCCAATCAAGAAATTTCTCATAACAAAAAATTTGAAGTGTCTACCATGACTGAATGGATGGGCCGTATCATTTGCACTACTAACACGGATTACATCTCAAGCAAGGTCCTCGGCCCGATGGATAATTCGAGCGCGGATAAAACTTGTATTTTTCGATGTGGAGCGGGCACCCGCAGTCTATTCACTACGCGCGCGGAAATCGCAGGCACGATTGAGCAGGAATTGCCTTATTTCCTGCGCTGGCTGCTGGCTTGGGAACCCCCGGAGCACGTTACGCGGGATTCTCGATACGGCTACGCGGCGTATCACGAAAAAACTTTGCTTGATCAGGCGCATCAGGGGAGTAAATCAACTCCATTCAAAGAATTATTGTTGGAAGCCCTCGATCAATGGTTTATAGTAAACCCGAATGAACGGGAATTTCGAGGGACTGTCACTCAGATTACGCGACTGCTCATGTGGAATCCCACCAACGAACACATGATCCGGGCTATCCGAATGGAACAATCGGCCCGGTATCTTGAGATGATCCAGCGAGAGAATTTGTTGAAATGCTCCGTAGAAACCTGCGGGGAAGAAAAAACTCGAACGTGGATTTTTTATAGGCGCGGCGCTTCTGCCAATTCGACACTGCCGCCAACGCCGCCCCAAATCGAAAAACTATGAACATCTTATCTGGGTTGCCAGAAACTCCGCTGACGTTGAAACAAGAATCCGCTGCCGTCAAGACCGCTGCGGGCCGAACTAAACTGGTTCTCGCCAACATGCGCGAGGCGTTTTCTTACTCCAAGAATACCTCTCACGGACAATTGCCCGATGGAGATTTGTTTTCTCTCTGCTACACCGCTTTGACAAACGCCGCCAAGAACTACAAGCCCAATCTCAACCGGCGGTTTGCTGAGTCCCGGTTTTTCGGTTACGCAAAACCTTATATCCGGGGGGAAATTCGACGAACATGGAGCCGATTGAAAATCGTTGCAAACGGGGAATGCGTCGAGTATATCGATGAAATTCAAACGGACGAAGATTCCGAAGATAAGAAGTGCTCATATATCAAATTGTTAAATCCCCCGAATTTAGTGGAGCCGGAATTTGACAAAATTCACATTAAGGAACGCTGGGCACGGGTCGCCCCGATATTGGCGTGGGAGTTGAATGACCAAGAACGTATGATTGTCGATTTACATTACCGGGGCGGTTTTAATTTCAAAGAGATTGGGCGGATGCTGGAAATCACTCGTTCCGCAGTGCAAGGCACACACTCTCACGCGCTGCGGAAGGTGAGAAACCGCTTGTGGGATATTAAAGAATTCTACACTAATTGATGTATGGACATACTCGCACTCGACCTTGGGAGCAAAACGGGCTATGCCTACAATGTTGGAAGCAATTTTTCATGCGGCACATGGACGTTGGCAACAGATAAAGAACTTGCGATAGCGAGAACGAAGCGGCTAGACCGACGCTGCGACCCGCGCGTTTTAGCCCTGTATAAAAAACTCAACGTTGCGCATCCTTTCGATGCGGTAGTTTTTGAGGACGTTCAATTTTCTAGCTACACTCTCCAAGTTCAACTTTGGAGCAGTCTTCGGGCCGCAGTTTGGCTGGCTTACGGCGGTTGTGGAATACTGTTGGAATGCGTGCCTGTTGGAACGTTGAAAAAATTCGCTACCGGAAGCGGGGCCGCTAAAAAAAATCACATGGCGCTCGCCTTAGCCAATTTAGATTCTCGATTTTCTATTGGAGCAGACCCCAGCAAAATATATTATACACACGTCCAATCGGGATTTACGACTACGGTGCATCAAATCGATGACAATACCGTTGATGCAGTGTGGTTGCATCGGTGGGGGCTTAAAAATCTTTCGCGCGCGATTGTATGAAACAACAAGTAGTCCATCGAGACGCCGTGACCCATACTCAACTTTCTTCGCTTTTGGGCGCGGCGGCGACGATGCACGGCATGTTTGTTTCCATGACATACACAGACGGCAGCGGAATCACGGACGGCGGCGCGCGCATGGCAATCGAAACGACTCTCGTAGAAATCTGTAATCGAATTGGAGATATAATCGGGGACAAGCAACGGTGGTCATTGGATTCTCAGAATTCCTTGGAGGCGTCACTTATTGAAGCCCATGTGGCGATTCGCCGGGCGAATGAAATGGCTGCGGCCCCGCACATGCGATTTAAACCCAAGCTGGCGCAATTGAGCGACGGAATGTGGATCGCTTTCTTGGGTGATATCAACGATCTTGGGAATGCGATCTTAGGACTGGGCGAAAATCCGGCGGCGGCGGTTAAAGCTTTCGACATGGTTTTCGAGGGGCAAGTCCCGGAGCACTTAATGAAATGGATTCAAGAAAAACAAAACAACGAATCACAACAAAATGAGAAAAACTTGGACACCGGCGGAATTGACTCAACTACAAACACTAAAATCGACGGGAGCCTCGGCGAGAGAAATGGCCGAGATTCTGGGGAGGACGATCAAGGCGGTCCAAGTCCAACTGGAACGGATACCGGTTGTTGAACAAACTCCGCAGGAGCGCGCTGGGATCGAATATTGGAAAGACAAAGCCACCCAGCTACAGCGGCGAATCGACGATTCGACAAAGCAAGAAACGGCTACCGGAATCCTCGTCGAACAGGTGCGGGAACTCGCACCCGTGGCCTACGCTCCAGCACCCTTCATCGAAATTCAGCACAAGCGGGGCGAGAGCAGTCCGCAAACGGCGATGCTCATGCTCTCCGACACTCACGTCGGCGCGCTAGTGCGCCCGGAACAAACTCTGGACTTTGGCGGGTATAACTTCGATATTTTTCGGCGTCGGCTGAAGCGATTGGAAAACTCAGTGGCTTCGATCCTCACTGATCATACCTCGACGGCGGTGGAAGAATTAGTCGTTCCGTTACTAGGAGATTGTATTGACGGGGCGTTGCAACACTCGGCTGAATGTGGGCAGGTCAATCCGCTATTTAATCAATTCTACGGGGCCGGGCACGCTATTGCGCAGTTTCTTCGTAATCTGTCAACGATGGTCCCTTCAATAAGAGTTCATACCTGTGTGGGTAATCATCCACGCTGGGGAACTCAAAAAAAGATGCCGACCAAGAATAGATTTTCCAACCTTGATTTTTTCTTATACGCCTATATCGAAGCTCTGCTCGTAGAACAACCCCGGATTAAGTTTCATCTAAACCAGCAACCGTTCGCGGAATTCGGCGTATACAACTGGCGATTTCTCGCCGCGCATGGCGATCATTTGCGGGGTGGAGACAAAGCACTTGGCATTCCGGCGCACGCCATAGGCCGGAATATTAGTGCGGCAGCACAGCTTCGGCTTAAAGCGCAAAAACCGGGGATCAATTACTATCTATTGGGACATCTGCACCGTCCAATGGAGCTTCCGCACGCGGGAGGCGAAATCCTAGTCAATGGGGGTTTTATCGGAGTAGATGAATATGGCACGATGGAAAATTTCACCGCCTGCGATCCAATGCAAAAGTTTTTCTTCGTCCACCCCAAACACGGACGAGCCGCGTGTTATTCTCTCAATCTCAAATTCGCGGATGCAATGGGACCGGCCCCGTATTCCATTCCGGGGAATTTTTCGTTGCAGTGAAGACAATTACGTTAACTCAAGGGCAATTCGCAATTGTGGATGACGCGGATTTTGAGCGGGTGTCTCAATTCAAATGGTATGCCGGACGCTATCCGAAAACATCAAAGATTATTTTCGCAAATACCGGCAGTGGCCGAAGAAGGAAATCGAATGCTGCGCGGGATGCGGGGGCGAATGGCCCTGCAAGTCAGACGGTCCAACCGGCACCTACAAAACTTTGATCTGAGAATAGCACCGTGCGGGGATGCTAGCCTCACTGAACGATCCGCACAATCAGTCTTCGGGAGAAGGATACCGTAAAGCTAGCTATCCGGGGTAGGACACCCGGAATTCTCAGGTCAAACCACTGGCTTCAGGATGGAGCGCAGAAGCGCCCCAGCGCCAGCCCTAGAGCCAGCCGTAGGCTTATCCGTAGTCAAAGCTTTGATCTTCGCTGATTCTGCCAGTCTTTGCGCGCCAGAGGCAGCAGGGGCCACGGAAGTCGATGGGGGAGCCACCATACCAGAGGTTGCCTGCGGCGGACTCGCCAGCGGGGCAGCGGCGGGGCCATTTGGCACCCCCTGAGCCTTGAGCACAGGATGATCAGCCCCCGAAGACGCCACTTGGGCATTTACATCGTCAAATGAGGGGGCTACCTGAAGCAACTGCCCGGCTTTATCGGCAGCTTTTAGCTGCTCCGGGTGAATGTGCAGTAGATTGAAGATCACGCCTAGATCGCCGTTCAGCGAGCGATACAGCCCCATTCCGGCTTTCATTAGTTCGTCCTTGTGCTCAGCAATGAGTTTTCCTTCGGGCCGCGCCTGAAAGTCCTTCAATGAAGCCGACACGGCGGCGGGCTGACCGGCAAAAACTGCCTGAAGCGCGGGGATTTGTAAAAGTTCATCGGAGAGCGCCGGTGCAGTTGTTCCTTTTGCTTGCGGGGCGGTGGGGGTTACCTCAGCAACGGCGTCGGCGGTAGGTGAAGGTTCAACAATAGCTTGGTCCATAGTTCTTTAGTGCTGTTTTCCGGGCCGGGGCGCAACTTCCGGGACGTATTTATCGAGCCGGGTTTCGACTTCCCGCCAGAATTGTTGTTCGCCGGGTATAGCTTCCGCGATGCGCGCGCCCGCAACGAATTGTTCTTTTTCTTTTTTTGTCAGTTCAATTTTGGTGTTCATTTTACTTTTTCTTTCTTGCCGTGATTAAATCGGGTGTGATTGCGGGCGGCGTCTCGTCAGTTTGAGACTGCATAGCCTTGCGCAAGGCTGGGATTTTTTCCATCTCTTTACGGAAATCGCCGTAGTCTAACGCGCTCCAACCCTTTTCAGCCCACAGAGATTTTTCGGCGAACCACAGCGCGCCCTGAAGTGCATCCGGCTTGACACCATACTTCTCAGCGGCAGCACGAAAAGCCTTCTGAGAAAAAGCAAAATCTTTGTCGCTGACCGGATGTAAATTTTTTGGTAGAATACGCCAACGCTCTTGAAAATCAGAATATCCAATTCGGCGCATTGTCCGGTCTGCCCACAAGTCGATAGTCGCTTCGTGGCTATCACCCAACAGATTCGCCACAAAGTTCTTCGTCTTGGGTCCGACACTCATATCCAGCCATCGGCGAGCGAAGACGCGAAGCACATTGGTTGAATGAAGTCCAAAAAGTTTACCGTTGGGCCGGATTGGCTTGAGATTATGCGTCATCACCCAATGCGCCATGAAGGTAGCCGGAGTCAATTTGGCGGGTGGATCGGGAACCCGCCCGGCTTTGATTTCTTTGTTTATCCATTTCTCCCACGAGCCGTCTTCCATCATCCCCAGACCTTCATTGAATTTAGAAATGATTTTGTCGAACCGCCCGGCTTTCATGGATTCGACTGCCTCGAATGCGTAGCGAAAATTCATTGACACGTCGGTCTGCGGGCTGGTTGCGGCTAACATCTCAGCCATCAATTGAGAATCTTTTCCGAATTCTTTTTTGAATTTGGTGGTGAAGTCGGAATACCACTCCATCCCGTCTTTGAAAGCGGGATCGTTTTCTCGCGAGTGAGCGAATTCTACCAGCTTATCAGCGAACGCATTGACTGCGGCGTCCTCATCGCCCGCTTTTTTATAGAGCGGGGACTCAGTAATTTTGGACTGAATTCGATCCTCTCGTGATTTTGGTATTACCGATTCCGGGTAATATTCTTTGATTTGTTGATTAGTCATGCCCCCCAGTTCCGAAGAAGACAAGGGGCGTTTGTGTTGCTCACCCTCGGTGCCGAATAAATCTTCCTGCGCTTTAGGCTGCGCCTGACTTTTTATAGCAGTCTCGATATCTACCGGCTCGCCCGCTAGCAGTGGCTTCAAAATTTTGTTGATTTGCTCCGGCGTCTTGAGCGTCGTTTCGCCGGTGCCGCCGGTTTTGACTTCCTCCGCTGCCGAGGCGTCCCAGATGGAAATTTGATTGTTGGCTTTGGCAAAATTTACAGAATTTTCACGGTGCTCCTGCGGCACGGCGGCGTTCAGATCGATAGAAACCATTGGCTTTCCGTCTTTCTCGAACGAAAAAACGCCAGCAACAACGCCGGGAGTTTTCAACAGTTCTGAATAGGGGGCCAATTCCGTCCGAACTCGGTCTGCGGTTAATTCTTTCTTTGGGACATTGACACTCGCGAGCGTCACGATATCATAATCTTTTCCGCCCGTGCGCCAACTATTACCGCCCGGAGTGAAAGTTTCTCCCGCGCGCGAACCATTACGAACTTCGTCTAACCGGGATTCAAATTCGGGGTCAGAAAACAATTCAGGTTGCGCTTGATTTTTGAGCGTTTCTTCGATAGATTTGGCCTTGCCTTTCACGGCGCTCGGCTCTTCGACCGGCGGAGGGCGAAGGGCTTCTGGTTCCACAGCGGGTCCCAGTTCTTTTCGCGGCGTAATTTCGGCATTTTCCATTAAAGGAATACGGCTCATTTTATCCGCGTCGTCAAGTTCAAAAAGCTTAGCACTTTCGGACCTAATTACTTTATCACCAGCTTCATTGGTTAGAGAAATGTGGATATTGTCAAGGTCCGGCGCATTGGCTTCTACCATGCTGCGAATCGCCTCTTTCTGATTCGGCCAATCGGCGGCGCGCGCTTCAACATTCATAGAACCGCTGCGGACTGTATAATTGACTCGCACGAATCCTTTTTGCAAAGCTTTTTCTCGCACCCCCGCAGTATCAGTTCCCTCGAACGGCGGAACGTCTAATCCGATTACGTCTTTATTTTCTGCGAGCCACTGGTGATGCCACTTACCGCCAAGCTGCACAGGCGTTCCGTCCGGTAAAATCCATGCTTTTTTAAAGCCGGAAGCTGACCTTTCGGGAAATTTGAAATCTTCTTTCGCCGGTTGCGCTTGTGATTTGGCTCGCAGAGTGCGCATCATTTCGCCGCCCGAACCCAGTCCGGTTGCCGCTTCCCAAGCTTCACGAAAAAGTTGGGCCTTGAACGAAGTAGTCATTGCGGTTTGAACATCGGTCTGTAATAGTTTCGCGGCTTGATCTTGAAGCGCAGAATAACTATCGCGCAGCTTGGCGACTTCCTCCGGCCCCTTATCAGCCGCACCTTGCCCTAAATCGTAGGCGAATTTCGTAAATCCGCCGGGGAGAGTTTGCGTCCATTTTTGAAAATCTTCCGAAGACATCTGCTCAATTTCTTGAGCGGTCTTTGGTTGAAATTGAGATTCCATTCTGATAGCGGGACCGGCTTTTGCGCCCTCAAACATTACAGACTCTAGTTCTCCGGGCCGGGGGGTGTATTCTTCGCCGGTGATTTGTCCGAATTCTTTTGCCCGCTTAAAAGCAGCTTTTCGGCTTAAAAATTCACCCGCATTAGTGGTGAATCCAACATCATATCCTTCAGTGCGAGGTTCTCCAGCATTGAAAGCTTTTCGGAGCGCCCCGCCATGCGTTAGGCTTTCATCGGCGGTATAAATTTTTCCGTTCGGAAACCGAACTGCGGCTATCTTGATTGCTTCTGGTTCTTTAGACAATTTTGGGGGTTGAAACATACCAGACGCCAGCGCCGCGTTCTCTCCTGCCGCTGATACTGAAGTTGGCCGCAATCCGTTTGCCAAAGCCATTTGTCGCGCTTCGTTTTCGGTATCTGCTTTAAAGGTCTGCTCGTCCTTAGTCCCGTTACGCACGCCTTGCACTCGCCATTCTCGCGGTTGAAAACCGGCGGCAAGGGTCAAAGTATTCGCCCGTATTGGTTGAACTTCGGGAGCGACCGACGCATCCGCAATTCGGTTGAGATTCAGTCTTTGGCTTACTTCAATCAATTCTGGAACCGGAACGCCGGTTTGCTTCGCCGTGTTTTCTATTTGCTGGCGAAAAGGATTTACCTCGCGCACACCTTTCGGCTCTACAATACCGGCTTTAAGCAGTTGCGCCTCGGTATATTCGCCCCGTGGACGAACCGGTATTTCGACTCGGCCCGGAGCCGTTGCCGCCGAAATTTCCTGACCCGCGATGTGCAGGGGGGCGACCCGGCTAGTGGTCTCAGGAATCTTGGTCCCGAAAAGATAATTGATTATGTCCGCGCGGGCTTGATCTAACGCCTGCGGCGTTCCTTCCGCTTTAGGCTGAGTAAATCCGCGCGCGAGGGTTTCTTTAGGGACTACCAACGCTTCCCCTGAGCCTGTAGCTCCGGCGCGCTGATTCTGCATGAAAGTTTTCAGATCAGCTTGCAGAGAGTTCCATCCAGCATCAGTAAATTTTCCGTCTGCGATTTCATACGGTAACGCGACTCCGGTTTTAGAAGCCCATTCCGCCAATTTGTTTGCGTTAGCGAAAAAGTTGTCAGGACTCCAACCGATTATCTGAGGACCCTTACCGGTGATCTCTACTCGCTCCGGGGTGAAAGTTTTTCTCACTAGCGGGCGGTCTTTGTTCTCAGCTTCCCGTTGAGATTCTATCTCGGCTCGGCGTTCTGGTCTTTCGGATTCTATTGACCCTCCCGGCTCTCCCTTCGCGCCGTAATAGATAACTTGAACCGCCTTGCCTTGTTCAGCAGCGTCGGCGATAGCCGAAGCCGCGCGCGCACGATCCGGGACGGTGATTGGATTCTTAGCGATCCAATTGCGCAGTATTTCGCCTTCCGGTGAAAGGGGGGCCGTAGGTGGGGTTGGTGTCGAAGATGTTTTGGGAACAATCGTCTCACCCGGCGTTACCTTGCCGATCTGTTGAACGGATTCTGCAACCCTAAACTTTGGCTCGATCTGACCAATTTCCGTCTTGCGACCGGCTAAGGGTTCGATACCAAGTCCCACCATTATTTTTGCGGCCAGCCGGGCTAATTGTCCGGGAAGAGTTTGATTCTCCAATCTTGGCCCTCCGTGCTTGAAAACGGCATCGAAGTTTTCGGCGGCAAGTTCGCGCGCGATGTATCGGTCTGCTTCTGCTTTGGCTTCCTCCGGCGTTAAAATATCCCGCCAAATTTGTTGCTCGCTCGCTTGCGGATTACGCTCCTTTGCCCCCTCGACGGCCATTTGCAAAACATCAGCCGCCGCTTTAGGGGTCCCATAGGTCTGGATAAGTTTTTCTTTGGCCGCGTCGATTCCCCAGCCGGACTTATCGAGGATTCCCTCTTCCCATGTGTTGGTTTTTAAATCAATTCCGAGTCGATGTGCATATCTATTACCTTCGGTGTCCCACTGGTCAGCGTATTCTTTTTTGACCAGATCGTCAATCTGTCTATTTCCCTCTTCGCCAATTACGTCTTGAATCGCGTGAAAAGATTCGTGAGGCGCGGAATCAACATTTTTGGCGATGATTACTCGGCGGGTTGCTCCATCCTTGGATGGTAAATCGCGCGTGAAAATTCCTTCTTGCTGGGACCATTGCTTGGCTTGTTCTGGCGAAACGCCGGATTGCACAAGCGCCGATTCCAATGAAGGCGCATCTTTAGCTAAAAAAACGTCGGTCCCCGGCGCAGCGCCTTTGACAAATTCTCTAATCGCGTTTAAACGCAACTTAACTCCCGGCTCAGCACCGGCGAAAGCTGATTGGTGCATCGCGTCCAAGGTAGGAAATTGTCCCGAAGAAGGAATAGCGGCAGTCGCGCCGAATTCACGAGGTGCAATAATCTGGCCGCTTATTACTCGCTTTCCGATTCGCCCTGCGCCGCCGAGCGCGCCGAGTGCGGTTCCTAATCCCACTCCGCCGGTTTCTTGCGGAGTTTCGCTAGTTGCCGCAGCAAGCCCGATATCCAAAGCCGCGCCCTTCGCGGTAGAAGCTACAGCGCCGGGCGTCGCCTCTAAAATATCTTTTCCAATTTGCGCGTAGGCCGATTTCATCGGCGCGCTCCCGGCGATTTGTTTTCCGAGAGATTCTAAACTCGAACCTAATTTTTTAGCTCCCGCCGCAATTGGTGCCGCGACTTTACCAACACCCCCCGCTGCTTGTTTTCCGGCGGCGAGACCACCAAGTATTCCAGCCGGTCCAAATTTGGCCCCACCGATAACAGCACCGGCGACAGGCAATACAGGAGTCGCGACTTTAGGAACCACTTCCGCCGCGCGGCCAGATTGTTGAATCGCTTTCCCGGTCTGTTCCAGACTCTCACCTACCGCGCCGGTCAATCCCTTAGCGCCTTTGATCGTCGGTAGCGCGCCAGCGACCGCTTTACCAGCGGCTTCTACTGGTTGCAATGCCTTACCGAAGAGATACCACGAAAAAGGATCGCCAGCCGCTAAGGCTTGCGTTTCTTCGGGACGAACCGGCATTCCCTTCTGCTCAAGTTCTTTGATCACTTCTCCACCTACGGGTTGCATGAATCCGCCGTGGCCTTTTAAAATTTCTTCTTGCGTCTCGCCCGCTCCGACAGCATCGAAAAGGTCTTTAACTTTTTCTTCCGGCGTGAATTGCGTAAGCGGCTTAGAAATTCCTAACCCGCGCCCGGCTTTTTCTATCCCGCGTTTTCCCATTTCTGCGAGTCCAGTGACCGCAGATTCCGTTCCAGAAAAACTTTCAGCGACGCGCCGCTGTGCTTCGCGATTCATTTCTTCTTCAGAACCGGGAACTAACTGACCTGCGACCGCCGCGCCCGCCGCATTGGCGTAATTCCAAATCTGTTTTCCAAATCCCTTGACTACATCGAATCCAGACTTTAGAAGTTTTTTAGGACCGGGCAGATCGGAGAATTGAAAACCGCGCTGTTTTACCAGATTGTGCGCGTCTGCAACTTTTTGGACGAGGTTAGAATCGGCCCACAAGTCCTTATTCCGCTGAAATTCTGATACCAGATCGAAATTGTCCGGGTCTTTGGTAGTGAGGTCAACCAATTCCTGAGCCGACAAATCCTTGATGGGATTTAACGGTTTGGGTTGCGCAGCGGATTCTAGCGAATTCGCTTCAGCGATTTCTTCGGGCGTCAAGGGCATAAACTGGCTTTTCGTGCCGCTTGATATGCTCTAAGTTTAGCCTTCGTTTTTTCTGATGTTGGTTTTCCCAATCGCGCGAAACGTATATTGGCGCGATGAGAATCTGAAAATTTCATACCCCTTCGATTTACGCTCATTTTTAATCGTGTCTCTGGAGATTTTGGAATACCTTTTGTCGCGCGGCTTAATTTATCTTTATGCTCTTGTGAGAGATGCTTACCAAACATCGGATTCTTAGGTCCCGTTAAACAGACCCCATCCCCGCCATCGGTTCCGTTTACTAAATCGTATCCTGCATTTCGAAAAATTTCAATATATCCCCGCTCCCACATCTGCCATCTATCTTCGGATACCTCAGCAAGAATTTGAAGCCGGGGTTTGAGATCGCGGGCAAGAAGGGATTGAATCCAATGACATTTATGTGTATGCTTCTTGTCTTTTAAATGCATACGAATGCGTTCTTTTAAATTGTTGGATTTACCTATATATCGGATTCTACCGGTTTCAGGATCGTTCAAAGCGTAGATAAAAACTGTTTTCATGGCACTTGATAAAATTGTCCATCTGCACCCCGCTGCACCTTCTTACCAGAGGATAGAGTATATACCGGGCTTTGACCGCCAGAATTTATCGTTGGAGTCGTAGATTTTCCTTTGGCAAAAGCGTCTGCTTGCGCATATATTCGCCGAGTCTGCTCTACGCTTTGCGGCGAGAGAACGGACCCAGCTTGCGCTATTTCAGCCGTCATCTTTTCGACATCATGCCGAAGTGCGGCTTTGGATTCCACTACAGAGGGCGGGTCTCCAACTTGTGGGAAAAAAGATTTTTCATACCACGATTTTTCCTGTCTAGAGATAGCGGCCCCACTCTCCAACCTAAGAGTTCCTTGGGACCAAGCATCAACGGCGGCGTCATATGTTTTACGATTACCGCTTTTTAAAATTTCTGGTAACATGCCGTCTATCCAACTAGTGGTTGTAGTAGGATCATATCCAGCATCTGCTAGAGACTTAAGCATATCGCCACTTTGAGAAAATCTTGCAAGGGCCAATTGTGCCCGCTGTTGCGCCTCGGTAGGAGGTTTATCTTGCATGTCTCTTGCCTTCGGGGAACCCAACGAAAAACCAGTATCACCAAGTTGTGTTCCCACGGGTGCTATTTCAGGTTTGGATGACATTGGCGCAGCGGTTTTAGTAGTCACCACGGGCGCAGCACTCACCGATTGATTTTCCGCAAAATCTGCTGCCCGCTGGGCGTCGGCACCGAAAAGGGTTTGGGTTGGGCGGTTGGGGGCGACGGCTGAAACCGGTGCAACCGGTGTTTTAGCTGCGATGACAGCGCCGGGTTCCATGAACTGGAAGGGCCGTTTCAACTTGTCTTGGAGTTCTTTGACGTGCGATACCGGCACGGGGGTTCCCTGCTTCGTTATTGGAATCAATTGAGTCCCATCCGCTGAAACGTGAGTATCGATATTTTTTAATTCTTCCTCTGCGCGAGATTTGTCGGTAACCCACGTCGCGAGTTGCGCGCCAACTTGCGCCATCTTTGCGTAGTCTGGTTTGCCGTCGCCTGTCATCGGAGTTTCAAGCCCCATCGCGGGGGCATACTTAGTGAAAAATTCTGCCGCAGGATATTTTTGAATTGCTAGCTGATAGTCAAGCTGCCCTTGCGCCAATTCGGCGGTCTGTGGAACCATTGGTTGCGCGGCTTGTGATTGCGCGATACCGAGACGATTCTTTTCGACTGCGGCTTGCTGTGCGAGAGCGCGGGCCTCGGCAGCTTGCGGCCCCCCGGCCTCATCGAGCAATTGAAGCTCTGCCTTTTTTCTTTTCTGGGCAAGTTCGCCCGCTCGGTCGATAACGTCATTCGCATTCAATTGCCCGCCACGAAAAGCCTCGGCCAATGCCGCTACCGCGCGTGGCTCAACGATTGGCGCGGCAGGAGTAACAAGATTGCTTGTCGCCAAAAGGCCGGGAGAAACTCTATTTTCTTGATCTGCCATAATTTTTTTTTTTTTACCACATATTGGCTATCGTGCCCCACTGACTCTTCGGAGTAGTGGTAGTCGGCCCAATCAATTGAGAAGTTGGTGACTGCTCGAATTGAGCATCAAATAATTTTTGATCTAACCTTTGCTGAGGAGAATTTTGATATGCCCCGAATCTGGCGGGACCAAGCGCAGCTTTTTGCTGCTGAATCCCGGCTACCTTTTTCTGAAAAGCATCGGCGGGATTCATTGAAGCCGTAGTATTGCCCATAGCGGGACCAGCGGGAGGCATACCAGCAAGCATTTCAGCCCGCGCGCCGGGAGAATTAACGCGTGAATAGGCATCGGCACCAGACGGTTGACCAGTCAACGCACCGAAAATAGCTTGAAGCCACGCGGCTTGCGGATTTGATGCTCCCGAAAATCCTTGACCGGCGTTAAGCCCGGAAATCATTGGCTGTAAAAATGCTGGCATCGCCCCGGAAACATTCGCGGTGGGATTTCCCACCGGCTGTGCCGTTGCCGGGATGGCTGAAGCGGGTCTCGGAGTAGTGGCCCAAGTTGATTTGGGCGAAAGTGTGGTTGCGGTCCAAGCCATATTTTTTTAACCCAGTAATGACATGCCGGTGCTAGTCATATTATTTGAAAAACCCGAACCGCCATATCCGCCGCCCCCGCTGTTACTTCCGCCCCAGAGAGAGGCAGTGCTAGGGAGCATAGAAGCCCCGAATTGGGTCGCTGCACCGAGCGCAGGTTGCCACGCTTGGGCCGCTGCAATTCCACCTCGGCCTGCGGCATCCGCTGCGGATTGGGCGAGTTGATTCGTCGCGCCCACCCGCGAGAGCCAAATGTTAGCAATATCTCCCCCGCTCAGCCCGGCTGCGGGTTTCAAAGCCTCGGCTTGAGTCAGCGCCGATTGCGCCGCTTGCTGCCGGTTAAGTTGAGTTGACGCCAAATTCGGAAAAAGAGTCTGAAGGATTTGCTGGCGGCTCGAATCTAAATCCTGCGCTGATTTGGTCAACGCCGCCGCGCGCTGCTGTCGATCTGCTTGGAGTTGAATTCCGGCGGTGCCAAGAATCTGACGAAGCAGGTGCCCCCCAAATCCTTTCGCACTCGCCGAGCCGGTAACCATTCCGGTTTTCTCAAGCCCAGTTTGAACAAGCTGGTTCTGGACATCGGGAGGAAGAGTAGCCCCAAGCGACAATTCATGGAGCGCGGCATCGATCAATTTGTTTTTTGCCTCGGTCATTCCGGGGCTGCTAGCTAAAGCCTCTTTAGTCGCCGCAGCGGCAACCTCGGTATCCGGCCCGGTGCCGAGCGTGTTTACATCTTGAAGAATTTTTTGCTGTGCGGCGTAGCGCGCCGCGAGCAACGCGGGATCAGTGCTTCCTTGTAGCGCGAGCCGCTGTTGGGCGTTCTGAACATCTGCGGAAGAAGCGGCAGCGTTTAATTTCGACGGTTCCAACTCGTTATAGACGAAACTTCGTTGCCGGTCCAAAGCGTCCAATTGTGCATTCGTGGCGTCACGCATTGCGGAAGCAGTGATCGCCGCCGAAGCAATATTACCCGCCGCAGAAAAAATCTCAGAGATATCCCACCTTCGCCTTTCTTTCTTGTGATAAAATTCTACCGAGGCGAGCCGCAGCTATATGCTCTGGAGATTTTGCGCATCGCTCTGGAGAAAGTTTTATACCCTTCAATGAAGGTCCCGAATCTCCCCCGTCAGTCCCGTTCACTAAATCAAACCCGGCCTCTCGAAAACTTTGAATATACCCGCGCTCCCACCGCTGCCAGTATTCTTCTGGGACTTCATCCCAAATTTGGAGAACCGGTTTAAGGCCGTGCGCGCATAAAGACTTAATCCAATTTGTTCGATGATTCTGTTCTTGATCCGAAAGGTGATCCCAAAACCTTTTTTGGGGGTTCTTCGACTTCCCGATATATCGAGTTTTTCCCGTTTCGGGATCATTCAAAGCGTAGATAAAAACTGTATTCATAGGTGCAATTGCTTAGAAAACACTATTTCACTCCGGGAGTAACCTCTTCGGTGAAAGAATTCTTGAAGGTGGTGCGGACTGGCGATAACGTGGCTCGCGATAGAAATATTTTTACAATTCCCAGCCGAGGCGGCTGACTCGAAAACATCCAGCAATTCTTTGGGTCGCCCAGTGCCGCGCGCTTCTGGCAGCGAAAACCAAAAGTGGACCAATGCGCGGATCGCGCCATTGAACACATCCGGGGCGAATAACGCGCCTAGAATACAGCCGTCATTTTCCCACGTGCGCGCGATTCCAGAAGACATCAAACTTTTCCATACCGGGAAAAAATGATCCGGGTCAAATTCTATTCCCGTTTCAGCAGACACGTGCTCAAAAATGGGGGAGAACTTTGAATCAAATTGCGATGGCGTAAGCTCTATCGGCATATGTATTAGTGCCGAAAATTCGGCTACTTGGCGAGTATTAAAGCTTAGTCAGCGTCCACAAGGCCAGTGTTGGGGGATACACGACCACCGAGGAATCCAAAACATGAACGTCTTCGCCAAAAATCTCGAAAGCTGCGCGTTCTGGCACGCCGATATTCACATTCAAAACCGTTTCTGGGGTAGCGCCTGCATCCTTGGTTGCCTGCACAATATACCGGCCTCGTAGATTCTGATTCGAGTTACCGAGCACTTCCCATCCGGGGTTGGCCGTCAGGGCTTCGGTAAGGGTAGGAAAAGCAACCGATTTTACATCCCCCGGAACGCCTGAAACTGTCCTCCACAGGCTGCGTTCAAACCAAATCAGGCATGAAATAGTAGTATCGTAAAACTGCTGCAAGGCGACCGGACTTAAGGGCCGCGAGGCGGTAGGACCGGAGGTCACGATGCTGTTGAATGGAATCCAATTTACTCCATCGAAAACATGCCACGATACCGGACTGCCAATCGAAGGATCAGCCTCGGTTTGATCTTTGATTGTCCGAAGCCACACCGGGGGGTCGCCGGTAGCCGGGGTCGAAGCACCGACCTGAAACCATTGCGTTTCCGAAGCAGAGATATCGAGAGGAATGTATCTTTTTGTGGCTTCGTCGAACACCCACCACTGGGTGCCATTGCGAAGCCACGGTCCGGCGTCAAGCGTCGGCTCGGTATCCCCGGTAAAAATAAATGATACGCCAGTGGGCGAAACAATTTTCATCCGTCGAACCAAAATATCGGCAAATTGCTGAGGGGTGCCTTTGAATGTCGCGGGCAATTTTGCCATTTCGACGAAAAGAGATGTGTCGTTGAGTGCCATATCAATTAGTGCAAGTTTTTCATGCCATCTGCAACAGAAAACCCACCAGCGCCGCGTTGTGCAACCCGTATCCAGTCACCTGTCTCGCGTTGTTTATGAATAGCGGGCTTAGGGTAGTCCACCCATCCGGGTTATCCGGCAAAAAGTCGGTCAAAGGAGTTGTGACTCCATCCTTATAGTGAAATCCAATCCCGTCCATATTTCCCACTACCTCTCCGCCATTGTTAACGTCGTTCGCTTGCCCGGAAGTGGTGCCGGGGAGTAGTGGTATCAATTGAAACCCACCAGATGGAGAATAGACAAAGGGAACAAAATCTCCTGATCCATTGTCACAGGTTCCGACTATGGTATCGGAATCGTTTATGGCGATAGCGTCTACCTCGGTGTCTCCGATTCCGCCAATGTCGAAAGACGCACCGCCTTGATTCAAGAAAGATCGGGTGTTGAAAGTAACTGAATCGAAAAACGTTCCAAAAACATGCCCGATTGCGTTTATCCCTACCGCTTGACTGTTTTCATTCCCAGCGGCGGCAGGATGCAAGTCCGTCATTATTCCAGATTGCCAAATAGCTGCTTTATTCTGAGTATGCGGAAACGGAACGTTATTGATCGTCTGCGCAGTCACGGCGCATTGCAAAGCATCGTTTAAACCTTTGGGAGAAGTCTGTCCTAGATTCCCGTCAATACTCCCCAAATCTGTGACGGTCTGCGAGACTGGATCGTAAAGTTTTGAACTAATGTGCGGGCCGGAATTGTGCGCCAGCAGCAAAAATCCATTTTCGTTTATCGAGTAGACGAACCCGGCTACATCCGTGAAAACAAACAAATCTCTGATCTCACCAGTCGCCCGGTTTAGCCAAAAATAATCTGATTGAGAATCCCCGAAAATAGATTCTACTCCCGCCACTATCCCATTTGAATTACAGAGATGCGCGTTACCAAAAGAACCCCCCAGAGTTTCACCGCGAATGGTGAATACCGTGGACGCCACGGTTTGGCTAGGCGTCACCGTTACCTGAAGCTGAGACACAAACGCAGTTATCTGAGCCTGTTCACTGGTCGAAAACACAATTACTTTGCCCACGTCGCTCGCCTGAAAAATAGTGTCGCTAGCCGTGACAGTGGTTGCTAACTGGCTGGCTTGAATCGGATCGCTTTCGGTTTCGGTTCGCAGGTCGCCCGTAACTCCCCCGGCGTGAATCCCCGGCCTTCCAAATCCAACCGGAATCACACCAACGATTGTCCCGTCTTCCGCCAGCATGTTAATGGGATTCATCCCAACCTCTTCAATCGTCGGTTCAATCGGCGGAGGGGTGCCACTAACGACAATCGGATCGCTAGGATCGGTTTCTCCATCTTTCGTGATAGCAGTGACGATGTAAGTTCCGGGCGGCAAATCGATAAACGTAGCCTCTTGGCATTCCGCAAAGATTACGTATTCTCCGTCCTCTAGCCGGTATATATTGTAGCAAAGAGCGCCGGGATATGTATTCCACGACAGCCTAAAATTCCCCTCACCGCTCAGTATCAAACCCGATGGGCCGCGCCGCTTGCTAATGTCATTGAGCACTATCACCGGACCGCCGCTCGATGAAAATAAAAAATCACACACCGGCGGAGAAACGTATTCGATTTTCGGGCGTCGCAAATAAAGAGTCTCAACAACGCTATTCATCAAACCCCTCTCCGACGCTTAACGTTGGGGGCAACGCAAGAATCAATTCTGTCTCGGCCTGACGGGTCGCGATTCGTTCCGCGACTCTATCGGCGGCTTCTTGAGTTGTGACGCTTTCCGCCATGCCGACTCCTACAGCGGTGAGTCCGTCTTGAGTAACCACTGCGGTTTTGACCGAAGTAAAATGTGACACTGGGGCGGCGGCAAGCAAAGTCGAAGCGTCTGTCAAATCCTCTGATCTAACTCCCGCCCCATCGAAACGAACAAGATTATATGGCGTTTCGTCCACGCACGCTTTATTATCTCCTGAACGATCTTCCGGCGTATCAAAGGCGAAAGACCGAATCCAGCGAATACTCGCGGGGCCGTGACCAACAATTAACAGTTGAATGGACTCGTCCAAATTCTCAATTTCTTCGGACTCTACGGGGCAACTTCCGGTATCTAGCGAAGTTGATTGCTGGTTCGCATCTTGCGTTCTCTCTTTGCGTGCCTGTGGCTTGTAAGCAAAAAGCTGGCTCGTCATATTTATTTCCTGATCGAACCGAAGGGACCCGCGTTCAACAGAAATTTTCTTGGCCATGATATTTTTATACGCGCCCCGCGTGCCGCCCGCGTAAAAAACTCCGATGTCGAGTTCTTCTTCGACCCCGCTCAATGAAACATCTGTGTATCCGTAACGACAATTAGAACCGGGCAATTTTTTGGCATCACTGGTCAACCCGAAATGCCCTCGTGTTTCGACAGCCCATGTGATCGGGCACCCATTATCCATCCGCTCTTCCGTAAAAGATTCCCACAATCGATTTTCTTCGTCTACGTCAGTGGACACGTGATAAATACGTTCTCGGCCAAAAATATTGCCATATAGCCATTCAACGGGACGAGTGCCGGTCCAAATTCCAGCCCATGCTTCTCCTGATTCGCCCGCGAAACTCTGTATCGGAGCGCCGTTTAAACACCAAGTATGCTTATTGAAAGAATCCTCTGCGGGAACCGACATGAGCAAATACGGACCAAATGCAGCCCCGGCGACGAGACTTAAATCTGGCGACAGAAGAGATTTGCTAACCATCATCTCGTTGTCTCGAATCGGCATGTGCGATGATATCTTTGCGACCATCGCGGCGTTATAGAATACGATTCCTGATTGATTGAACCACGTCAACTCGCCTTGATGAAGCACGATAGACCGCTGAGACGCACATCCAATCTGAAATGTTTCTACTTGCATCCCATCCGTAGTTGGCCAGAGTGATCGATCTCGAATATTTGCTTTGACTACCGAGGCATTACTCGATGTGTAAACCACCAATTGCGGAAAATCCAAACTTGGTGTTTTTGCTAGCGCAGTGATTTCGTCGTTGAAATAGAACGCATCATTGCCGCCAAGATAAATTTGTTCTCGGAACGAAAACGGATTTGCGATATCGCTAGCGAATAGCCGATTGCGATTCGCGACCCAGAGACGATCTCCGACCCACGCCATCGGCCCGCCGATTGGAGTCTCAAAAAGATTATCCCGGACGTGCCCCGAATTTGACCCGTCAAACCATGCTGGGGCGGTGATGCCGCCGTCTTGAATAAATATCACCGCACGCGGATCAATTACTTCGATTATTGAACTGAAATCTGGGCTGACTCGCCGGGCAGATTGAGTAGTCAATTTAAAATAGACTTGTTTCGCATCAGCCGACATCAAGATATTTGGGAGAATGCGAAAATTGTTGAACGGATACGGGGAAACGTAAACTATTCCGGCAATACACACCAGCATTTGTTCAAGCCCGGCGCGCGGGTAAAAAATGGCGGACCCCTGAAGCTTACCTTTCGGGAATTTGACAATGCACCGATGACCGGGACGACAAGAAATAACACCACCTTGATTGATGATATTTAGCCCGTTCCAATAGTAGCCTTTTGGTAAAAGTCCGGGGTCTCCGTCTGACTTCATGCCGAGAGGGAATGGGCCGTCAAAATCAAATAACGGATTGTCGGGCATTTGAAATTCCTACCGGATAGCGTCGAATTCGCCTTTGTCCCTGAGATTATTGCGATCTACGACTTGCATAGGGAAATACAGCGGGGCTTCTTTTTTATTTTGGGCCTCGATTTCAAGCCGGGCAGCATCCGCCTCGGCGGCGTGAGCCTCGGACCATTGCCGGTCAGAATAATGTTTGCGCGCCTGAACCGCCAGCAAAAAGGCGAGCCGACTCGCAAGCGGAATGTGATCGTATCGGCTATGAAAAGACGATGCGCCTTTGGTGTAAGCAATCCGAACCCAATTACAGGCGCGGTTGATTTTTATGCGCCGCAGTTGTGGTATTTCTTCATCCGGCTCATATATACCGAGAGTGACGCCGGTCGTGCCTGAATCGTCGGTGGTTGAAAGCCGCATAGACCCGGCGCTTCGCTCCTTAAAAATTCCAGTTATCCGGCTGATGACCGGAGCCTGTGTATCAGGAATTGCATATCCATAAATCGTGGGTGCCTGCCATCCGTTTTCCCAAACATCGCCCACTTTCCGGCGCAGCAAAAGTCCATTATTATCGTATCCATATATCAAGAATTTCTTACCGTTGTCTTCTTGATTCTGAAGATGCACTACGAGTTTCGATGGCGTCACCAGTTCGCGAAAGGTAGGATGGTTACCACCTTGATCATACCAACTCCAGTCGCACGATTGATGGCAGTCCCCCGGTCCGTTAAGATGATACGAAAAAAGTTGACCGAATCCAAGAGTCGGACGCCCACCGATATTGACCGCGATTACTGTTTCAACGTCGCGCGGAAGGGCGATAAGTTTCCGTCCGCAATTGGCGGATCGGCAAAGCGTAGCCGGGGTCTGTCCGCATGAACAGCCGGTAGTGCAAATATCAATGTCACCTTTGAGGCCCTCGAAATCCCCCTTGTTGACGATTATCGAAAGTGCGTCCCCAACCCAGCGAAAAAATTTGGCGTCATCACAGACACCAATAATTTTTCGGGATTCGTCTTCAATTTCGGCCACAGTAAACATGATCAGTATTCTTCTTTATCGGAATCGCTGTCTTTCATTTTCATCGCGGCCTTCATCAGGGCATCGAGCGCATCTCCAGCGCCGTTCCGAGACTTATAGGGGGCTTCCGGCGAATCGCTTTCAACTTCCAGAATTTTCTGAACCTCGATATCGCATGAGTATGAATGCTCACCTTCCGAAGTCTCAGATTCTGTTTCCGATTTGACACGAAATTTGATTGTCATGATTCCTTCTTTCGGCAGGTCTAAAGAATCCTTGCCCCGATAGTATATCGTAGGATAATATTTGTTAGGACCAGCAGCGTCGGTTGTCGGACAAGGACACGGGCCATCTGATTCTCCGAGATCAATATTGAGTTTTGTTTTCATATTTTAAGGAAGCCCCCAGCGAGAGGCTAGATAATTGTCATACAGATTGTCGATATCGCTATCACTCAGGTGCGCCGTGTAAATTACCAATTCCCCCACGAGTCCCGCGAGGGCATTTGTTCCTCCCGCGCCCGAAGAAATGAAAATCTGAGTTATCAGAAACGCATTAGCATCGGCACCGGTTCCGCGCGCCGTTTTGTTCTCACGGAACGACACCGTTCCGCCAGAACGTCGAAACGCATACATTTTCAAATCGTCTTGAGTCCCATATCCGCTGCTGGTAAACTCTGACCCGCCCGCATAATAACTGCAAACATTCCCCAAGAGACGATTGAGCCGCATTTGCCGGTTTAACGTGTCGTGACCAGCAAGGATACCATCATCTGAAAGGGTTTGTTTACATACGACCAGCGCACAGAAATCCCCGGATAGATTAATGCTACTCGAAGGGAGCAGATATTGAATTCCGGGCAATTCAATCGCGGGCATACTTCCAAATTGATTTGTCCTATAAGTAGGCCGCAAAAGGGCGGTTGATTGCACTAAATCGTTTCCGTTACCAGATTGGTCTATCCACTCTACTCCAGTCCCTCCGATAGCCGTTCCATCTGACAATGAAAAAGAATCGGCTTTCCACCATCCGGCTAATCCTGCAAATGATGCGGGTCCGAACGACGGCGTAGCCCAAAATGGATTGATCAAAAAAGGCATATCAAAAAGTTCCGATTAACCAAACTTTGAGTCCCTTTGCGCCGGTTCCGGCTGCGGTAATGTCGATTGTGATTTCCGCGTCATCGGCCAAATTGGCGTCACTAATCACCGGCGGGGTTGCCGCAGTAGTTGACGTTTTTTCTCCTTGGTCAATACTGAGCAAAGTGCTCAGCACCGAGACACCGGCTTCTTTGATGTCCACGGTAACTAAACCCGAAGAAGATACTGTGTTTATGTTTGATCTCACCGCTGTCAAAGTCATGGCGGCGGGCATCCGAAAAGTAATCTTGGCAGTGCCCGTGGTGAGGTCTGTGGTTTCGTCGCTCACCGCGACTCCGATTTGATACGCAGCATTTGTGCCATTTGTGCCATTGGCCCCAGTCGCGCCTTTGATATTCGCCACGACGGAGTAGGTCCCCGCCGCTTTTTCATAAACGTCCCCGTTTACGTCGTCGAGATAAAAATCGCCGTTTACACCAAGCCCGTTCGACGGAGCGCCCGAACCTGTCCTCCACACAGCGCCGTTGGTTCCATTAGTGCCGTTGGTTCCATTACTCCCAGCCGCACCGGTCGCCCCAGTTGCGCCAGTTGCACCCGTAGCGCCAGTAGCTCCCGTCGCGCCAACCTCTCCTTGCGGGCCGGTAGCACCAACAAGTTCTTTCGGCATCCGGCGAAAACGAAAAATGCCGGGAGCGATTTCTGATTGAACAAAAACGTAGCCACTGACTAGCGGCAAAGATTGGATAGGTATTTGGCTTGCGATCATAGGTCTGTTTGTAAAAGTGTAAAATGGGTGTTGTCGTCCTCGAAAAGAAATTCTCCCGTGTCTTCCTGCAAAAATATAAACTCGTTTCCGTCTGGATTAACAATCACAATCGTAATCTGGGGCCACGCGCGCGATGAAAAGCAATCCGTCATCCGAACCACGGGGCCGTTATCTTTGCACTGGCAACTCATGCGAGCCTCACAAAATTCAGGGTGGTAGTCACCGCGAGCACCGCTACTTTATCGGCAGTCGAGCATTTTCCGTAGAGGGATACAGTTTGATTGTCCCCATCGGTATCGACGATTACCGAAAAAACTATTTGTTTTCGCTCATTCTCTACCAAGTGAGAAACAGAGTGATCAGAACCCTCAATATCGGCGGCATTCGTGGAATTGTAGAGCTTAGCAGACACGATATCCGCAAGGTCTACTCCCGACAGCCCGATAATATCCACAACCCCGGTCACGAGATACGAACCGCGTGTAGGTAGCAATAATTCGGGAGAAGAATTGGTGAAATTTACGGCGGTATAGATAACCGGCAGGTTGTAATCAACACCGAGCGCGACAGAATATTGTCCACGGGTCGCGGTAAAGGACTGTCCCGCGTTCCCGGTATCTCCTTTGTCCCCTTTCGGGCCTTGCGGACCGGTGATACTTGCGCCGGGGAAGCCAGCAGGGACAATCAGTCGTCCCGCGCTCACAGTGACCGGGGGTGAATCTACCGCGCGCGCTAAGGTTAGGCTAAAGGTTCCACCGGATACGTTGTTGACGAGATACCAGCCAGAAGTCTGAATGAAGACATAAAGCCCTTCTAAAATGGAAGGATTCGCGGCACCGACGACGGTCACATTCGGCGCTCCGAGCGTCGGCTGCGTGAAACTCGCCAGCGTCACTGAATAGGCATTATTGCCGTCCGTTCCGGGTTCTCCCGGTTCGCCCTGCGGGCCAGTAGCGCCAGTGATGCCTTCTTGAAAAAGTCGAAGGAAGTAGCACGCCAGCCCCTCATCTACGGCGCGAGGATTATTTTCTAAGCCGATGTTAAGATTGCACGGCAGAGACCAACTAACGACTCCATCAAATTCGGTCTTTACCACAGTGCCGAAAAACTGCAAAGTAAAATTAGCGATCTGTGATGGCAGGCTCTCGCACGCGGCGGTGTTAGCCGGGGAAACTCCGCAAGGATTACCGCAATGATGGACGTTGTTAGCGCAACCGCAAGGCATATGTATTAGTGCAAGAAAAACGTGAGCTAGTCACGTTTTAAAGTTTTTAATTCGCCTCTCGCGGTTCCATGCCGGTGAGCAAAAAACCAAAGCACAACTGCGCCCCCGGCAACGCTCAAAATAAGAATTTCATTGCCCACAATCAAAGAGGGAAGAACGATCAAAGCGACGCCCGCTACCGCGCACACTACACTGGTAGTAAGACTTCCCACAATCACTTTGAGTGGGGGCCACACCGCCGAAGCCACACCGAGAACAAAGAGCAGAATTCCGATCCAAACCACACCTTTGAGGGAGGACAATTTGGCTGCGACTTCGCGGGCCGTGTCTTTTTGAGATGCCCCGATTTTGGTCTCAAGCTTTTCTGTGGTTTTGACGCCATCCGTAATTTTTTCATAGTGCTGCGTCGATTCGGTCTTGGGATTCTCGGACTGTTGCACGGTGCTCGTCACGCCGGGGAGATTGATAGTCCCGATACCGGGACGGAGGGGGCGAAAAGCGCATCCCAGCATTCCTAAAATCAGAATTGAGTTGCACGCCCAGACCAAAATTTTTGTGTTTCGGATTTTATTCATTGTCGAGGTCCCTTTCGGCTTTTTCATTATCTAATTTCGCTCCTTTAGCGCGTCTCCAAATCCAAATTATGGTGACCGCCGCGATTCCAATCTGTAGCATCACAAGTATGGGGTTTAACATAGGCTCAATCACAGAGAGCGCATGTTTTATCGCTTCCGCGATGGTATTCGCGCTCAGAAGTCCGAGGGCTTGAAATTCAGGAGACAGATTTTTCATATTCTATTGAGTGAAGAAAATAAAACGGACATCGCCTGAAAGAGTTTTCGCGTTTCATCTCCAGTCAGGCCCGAAAAGATACCATATCCGAATCCGCGCGCAGATGTCGCGCCATCAAACGGAACACCCGCTCCAAAATTTCGACTAAACACGTAAAAGTCCCGCGCGACAGAACTTACCGGCGCAATTCTAGTAGTCCCCGGAGGTTGTTGACTGTCAAATTCTCCGTTAAAATATCCTACCGTTGGCCCCAGTCCAATTGCGCTTCCCGAAATAAAACCGCCAGATTGACCAACAGAAAAAGGAAGTTCCCTAACGAGCGGGGCATCGTTAGATTGACTGCAAGAGTATGATGGAGCCGCAGGAGTAAAAGTCCTTCTAACGGAAAGAAAGATAGAGGCCGAATTCCCGGCAGTTAAGACCCCGATAGCATAGTGGTTCGTATTGGTCTGCTCAAACTCATCTCCGAAAAAAACTAGGGACAAGTTAGAAATACTTACCTGATTATCTAACACTCCAGTTCGTAATTCTTTTGACGCGCCATCCCCCTTTAGCCCGCCAGCCTGTGACCAATCGCCGGGGACGAAACCATTATTTTGATCAGTAGCCGCTCCGAGCGTATTAATGAAAGGAACAAGGGCTGAAGTCAGACCGTTACCGCTAAACGTGTTCAGTCTGTAAATTTTTGGAAGCAAACCGGCGGAGGAAAGCGAACGCGAGAAGGCGTCATGCGCCGCGAATACGCTGTCCGAAACCAGACCCCCGGCTTGCACGACTCGGTTTTTCCAATCGGTAGCTGTTGCGGTCTGGGGAAATCCGAGTTCCAAAATCTTCCTGAGTATGATCGTTTCGTAATCCCCCGGCTTAAAGACGCCGCCAATGCGCTTCAAAATTTTGCGAAGAACTACGGCGTCGATGTCGCCCGGACGAAAATCATTCGTATCGGGAACTCCTGACGATAGCTGAGTGAGAATTTTTCTCAAAAGATTGTTGTCGGTGTCGTCGAATCTAAACCTCCCGCCAAGTGCCATCAAAATTTTTCTCAAGAGGTTGTTCGACGAGTCTCCGGGTCTCGAAGTCCCCGGTGCTGTTTGCTCAAGAATTTTCCTGAGCAGAATCATTTTGGAGTCTCCGGGTCGTGCTAACGCCATAAAATTTATCTGTCTTGGAAAAAAGGCCGGTCATCAGGGTTACTGAGACCGGCCTCTGTTTTTTAATCAATCGGGATTTTTAGACATCCTCCACGCAACCAATCGTGGAGAAGGCGTCCGCGCCACTGAAGGTGCTGGAACTGGTATCAGCGCAGTTCACGAGACCGAGGTCTGCCTGACAACGCTTATACAGAATCGGAATAATGTGCTGCGGGCGCAACGGACGGTAGGCGCGAGTAATCTGATACTTGTGCCAGCCGAAGTCACCCCACTGATTGCACTGATTGTCGATCTGATAGTGCCAATCGAGTTCACCCATGTGAAGCTGCGGAGAAAACTTGAAGCTTCCTTCGCCAGCATACTTCTCAGGGACCAGACGTTCAAACGAACCGTCTGCAATCAGCACGCCAACTTCATAGTCGGCGGTCAGCCACGTAGGATTCGGTTTCGCGTAAGCCGTGCCTTTCGCCGGATTCGCAACGATGGTCACCGGGTCCACTAGATCGAGCGTGCCGTCTTCCTTGAAGCCGGTCGCCCGGAGGGGTCGTTGATCAACACCGAAGGCGATTCCGCGATACGCGGGGGATTGCTCGAAACTATAGGCCGAGAGCGTAGTTTCACCGAGTCTGTAGCCGCCCGTAGTAAGGGCAACCATAACGTTCTGGACGCCGATTTCAGAACGAAAATATTCGATCTGATCAGAGCCGCCGATGAAACGGAAATGAGGCATACCTTGGCTGTTCTCATACCATTCGCCGAAAAGCACCTCGCGGAGATATCGGGCAATGTAATGAAGCGCCTTGAAGGTCATGGGACCGGTGGGCAGCAAAGGAGCAAACTGGACGCCGAGATCGCTTTCGAGACCGCCGGTGAAAAGAGAATTGAAGTCGTAACCAGCGTTCGCGGTGAACTTGCTCGCGCTTCGCAGATAAAGCTGCGCGCGAATATCGGCATTCACATACTGGGTGATCAGTTTCTTCAAACTGTCTTCCGCCATCACGTAACTGCCTTTGAAGGCCGCGTAGCCTTTCTTGACGCAAATGTTCGGGCCTCGACCACGAAAAGACTCCAATCGGAGATTGAATTCCACCGTATCGGTGAGGTCTTGCACGCCCGTCTGTCCGCAAATGTCGGTATCGCACACGAACGTAGGAATCGCGAGCGAATCGCCGGGCGCAGCTTGCATCTGCACGACGGAGCGCACTGAGTTGCTTACGCCAGAAGGAAATACACCTCCGCCGATGACGTTCATGTAAACTGAATTGGCCGCGAGAGTTTTCGCGATGGTTCCGATTATTCTGTTAGTATTTTTACTGGCGATGTCAGAAATCGCCGTGGGATCGTCGCAAATAAATGCCATAAAAAATTGTTTACCAGAGACTTACCCCGGCCCTCTGATGATTGTATCGCCGGTTGTTGAGAAAATTACCCCTCAACGGGTTTGTCGCTGTGGCCATCAGCGGATAGGCCGTGATTCGATGAGCAATCGAATCGAAGTTTAGGCTCGTATTGATTAGTGCGGGGAAGAAAGAAATCGGTCAACCCGAATATTTTTGAAGATACTCTGAAGCTTTTTGGAGAAGGAGTAGTGATTCCTGAAAATACCCCAAACCAGAATTGCAGGGGCCGCAAAGGAGTGCGCGGATACTTCCGGTAATGTGATCATGGTCTACATGTGGCGCAGACTTACGCTCCTTTCTGTCTAAACAAAATACCCGCCCGCAAATCGCGCAACAAGCTTTTTGATCTAATAGCATTTGTTTAAAGTTCTCGTCTGAAAGCCCATATAAATATTTTCTCGATTGCGCTCGATATCTTTCTGGGTATTTTCGATTATATTTTCGTCTAGTAGCATTTCGTTTTTCGGGATTATCCTTACTCCACTTTCTAGCCGCCGCTGCCAATTTATCCGGGTCCCGTTTCTTAAGCGCCACCCGCTCACACTCTCGGCAGTCCTTACGGACCCACAATTTAATCCGGCCGTCTTTTAGCGGATACTTGAGCACGCGAAACCCGGTCAACAATTTTTCTTGCCGACATTTGATGCACATTTTGTGCGTCTTCGCCCAAAGCACTTTTCCCAATTCCTTCGGTATTCCCAACGCTGTCCGACATTCCTCTGCATTGGCCAACTCGCTGCGAAGAAATTCAACCGGCATTCGCACCCCAAAATATTTTTTGAAATATCCAGTGGTCTCGATCACGGCTTTCCATTCTGGATGCCAGCACCAACTGTGGTTCACCCACGTCCCCTGAGAAGTCAGGGCGAACCCAGTCCATCCCTCAAGTTCTGGAATATCGTGACACAGAAGCGCAGCGTTATCGTGGCATTTTTGCGCGGCTAAAAGCACCCCGAAAACGGTTTGCTTTTCGGTATCGAAAATCGTGCCACTACTCTCGACGGCCATCAGAAATTCATCCCATCCAGTGATTTCATGATTGACCTTTTCGCCGCCGAGAGCCAATAGTTTAGCTTCTAAATTTTCGATGTTCTGCATATAATCGTCGCAACACTTTTTCTGATTTAACTTGATGAATCATTACCACTCCGCTTCGCGCGCGACGCGCCATCTCGTTTAAACCAACTTCCGAAGAAGTCTCCCACGAGGCTCCGTCAGGAAAAGATTTAAAAGGAAGCCCGCTTCCAACCGCGAGTTGAAGCATGAAATGATCGATACAATTGGTGGGAATGGGGCAACCGTCATGTTCTGACACGCCTGCGTAGTAAGATACCGGCGGATCATTCGCCGCTGCAAGCAGCGCGTGGATTGATTTGCGGGACAGAAAATATGGGGGTTGAAGCGCGAGCTTCGGCAAATATGAGGGTCCGGGATTGGTATCTGTCACAATGTTCGACCAGATGGTATCCGGTTCGGCATAGAGATATTTTGGAATTCTTGCGGAGAGGCAAACCGAATCGGCGTCGTGAAAAAGAAAATATTCCTGCGGAGTCGACAGCAGAATCTTTAGATAGCGGAGGTGCCGCTCAAGAGTATGCGGCCCAATCCACCCGGCGAGGCCATCCCATTTGCAATGAATCCTCGGATTCGATACTTTCGTTATCGGAGCGTCGCTTGGTGAAAGAATCAGGACTGGACATTTGTGGTGCGTATAAACTGGCAAATTGGTCTCCACCTGATGCAAATCTCCGGCATATGCACTTACCGCGATGAGAGTGTTATCGTTGCTCATAACTAGACCTGCACATTTTAAATTGTTCCTCCGTCTTTATCGGATGCATGAAAACACAACCGTTGTATCGTATCCGGTAATCGAGCCGCTGCCAGCAATGATATTCAACAGGCCCTACGGGGTGAAAAACATAATCACTACGGGTTTCCAGTTCTGAAAAAGCCCGGTGTTTAAGCCCAGCCTCGCAGGCCCATGCGAGCATAGCGTAATCTATATAGGGCGTAATCGGGTGCACCGGAACTTTTCTATACGCCTGAATTATCTTGACAAGAGATTCACGAGACAGAAAATACGGAGGCTGGCAAGCAATTTTCGGATATGGACTCGAATGTGGTCTCGGCTCGATTACTTCGTTGGACCACAGAGTATTTTCAGATTCGGAATAAAGCCGCTCTGGAATTTTTGGAGAAACACAAAAACTGTCGGCGTCATTGATCAAAAAATATTTGTGCGGAAATTCCAAAAGCAATCGTAAATGCTCACGTTGACGTATCCATGATTCCGCTCCGATATACGCGCGGCGACCGGCGTGCCTGCAAATATGCGGCGGAATCTTTACTTGTGAATCTAAAGGACTCAAGATAACCACCGGGCATCCATGCGCTACGTGGACTGGAAGCGCGCGCTCGACGAGCGATTTATCGCCCGCATAGCAGCACACAGCTATTAGAGTTTCTGGATTGTCTGATCCCATAATTCCCGGTAGACAATTTCCAATCCGTTACGAATCGTCGTCATCGGTTCCCAATTAATAGCTTTTCGTAACGCGGCCACATTTGCGATTTTGTGTTTACAGCCAACCGGGGCATCTACGGAATAAAAACGGGTAGGTTTTACTCCCGCGATATCCTCCAGCATGTTGACGATATCATTTACTGACACAATTTCACTGTTCGCAAGATTGATCGGCCCCGGAACGCCTTGGAGCGCGAGTTTCCAGATACCTTCGATAACGTCATCGATGAAAATAAAGCTTCGGGTCTGAGTTCCGTCTCCCCAGATAGCAATTTCATTACTCCCGCTCAGCTTGGCCGCGATAACCTTTCGACAAAGAGCCGTTACTACATGGTCTCTACCCTCCGGGCGGATATCTCCCGGCCCGTAGACCCCGTGAAGTCGAGCTACGGTAGTAGGCAAATTTTTTTCAGCCGAAAAAGCCGAACACATCCGCTCCGAAAACAATTTCTCCCAGCCATAATCGACGGCGGGACTGGCGGGATACGCATCGGATTCAATCAGCGCGGCCCCATAGGCGGAATCAGGATAAATACAAGAGCTAGAGGCGAAAAAATACCGCTTAACCCCGCAATCGACACTCGCAGTCAGTAGATTTGTATTGATCAAAGACGAAAGCAGGCAATCTGTTCGAGATTTCGACACAAACCCGATGCCCCCGACGTTCGCCGCTAGGTTAAACACCATATCCGCGCCATCGCACACCATGTGCGCGCTAGCCGGGTTCTTCAAATCAACAAATTTTCGGGATACCGCAAGAACTTCGTGCCCTTTCTCTCTCAAAAATTTTGTGAGACGACTTCCGATATAGCCGGTGCCCCCGGCGACTGTGATTCTCATAATAGATTCTTCCGGCTCAGATCGAATAAAGACCGATCTTTACAGCCATGATGAAAGACCGTTCCCTTCGATATCAGGTCTCTAAATTTTTCCTCAGTAACTTTTTCAGAACGCCAATCAAAAACAAATCCCGGCATTTCCGACCACCCAAGGGCTTTGAATTGCGGCCCAGCGTAGTAATCCCACCCCAAATTAACTGGACAGCGATTACCAATTCTGATTATCTCCGCCGCCATTTTCATTTCGAGAGAACATAAGCACGCCCCGTTAATATGGCCGATATTTTCTCTCACCCCATTAGGCAACCAGACACCCATTACTGATAATTTACCGTTTAAACGGGCCTGTTCTTTTTCCCAGTGATCGTGAAAATGTTGAACCCAGCCACGAGATATCGGCACGCAATCAGCCTCCATCATAAATACCGCACTGTAGTCTGGGATTCGCTTGCCGCGTTTCATGCTGTAGCACCATTCCATCGTGCTCAACCAAAGTTCTGTGCATCCTTGCGGCCATCCCTTCCCCCGTCGTCGGCTAGTGTATGTATGGACATTGAACTTTCTGGAAACCCGCTTCACCAATTCTAAGTCCAGCGGGCAATCAAAACGGGCCGCAAAAAGGAAATCAGCGCATTCACAATGTGTGGATTCCAGATCGGCGATAAAATCTGCGAGTCGCGCGGCTTGGTTCTTATCCCCGGCCCAAAACTGTAATGCCAGCAGAATTTTTTTCATCAGAAAACTCTGCTTCCGATATGCCCGACGCGCAGACCCAAATCAACAAATGCAGGATGTCCAGATTGTGCCGCGCGCCTGCAAAAAATGACATCTTCGCCCACACCAAGACCAGAAACATTGCGGGCCTTTGTCAATGCCGCATCTAGCATAGCATACGCCTTCAAACATTTTTCTCCGGTCATCGCGCCCCCAGAAAGCATTTCGTGGGTAAGACGAACATCTTCCATCAATTCGTGCTCACTACTGGTGAACCAATTGCCCCCACTCTTTTCACCATTTAACGCGGGCTTGCGGGCGAGTAGCGGAAATTTTTTTTCAATATCCTCGAACACTTTACGGGAAATCAACATCGCGCCCGTCCCAACCCACGCGGTTTGCCGAATTTCATCTCGCGGACAATTTTCCCGGATTTCTTTTGCTACTGTTTCATTGGCGAGGGCTTCGTTAAACACCGGTTTGCTGTCTGGAGATTGCCTACCAAAATAAAGCGCGCCCACAAGAGTTTTACCATGACTCATTAACCGGTCGAGAGTATTAAAACTGGCAAAGGGTTCCGGAATATTCCATCCAGTATGCGCGCGATACCAAACAGAATTTCCAAAAGGAATCAACATATCTGAATCAACGGTCAAAAGATATTCGCAATCTGACTTAAGAAAAATATCCGCGATGTGGTTTCGACAGTGCGCAATAAAAGCGTCGCCAAAGTTAAGAACTGTAGAAGTTCGTCGTCTATCCCGGAGTTGCGCAAACGAAAAGGCAGTTTGCGGCGCAACCTCACGATACCAAGGACATGAAATCATTACTTTTTTTTCATACAATTTAAGAGACGTAACTGGAGTAATGATTTCAGAATTCATGGAAAATTTAATTGTGCGACCTCGCCCCAGAGTTCTTTTGCTTTTTTGTCTCTGGCCTTAGCGGCGTCTGTTTCATCAAAAAATCGGCCCAAAGAAATGTGCTTCCCGAAGGTATGAATTTGGGCGCGCCATTTATTCGTTTCCCGACACCAATATACGCCGCGAAAAGTTGAGGTTTTCCCGATAGATTTTTTACGAAAACTTCGTTTGTTGGCCGCGTTGTCTGATGCGCGAAGATTCCCGCGCGAGTTGTTTAATCCGTTTCCATCTCGATGATCCACTTGCGGGACGCCCGGCAACAAAAACCTATGGAGGTATTTACCCGGTATTCGTTCAGAGACAGCATAAACACCGGTTGCCTTGACCCGCGCGTGCCACTTATACTGTATCACTTTGTCATAATCAGCATCATCTATTGTAGCAACAAACCCCCTTGTCAGCGGAATAGTTTTCACGTTCCAGCCGCCGCCTTGGCGCGTTGCTCAGAAATGCTCTTGGCAATAGCATCCAAAGCATCCGATGGACGCATATTCACCATATCCGCCGGTTTGGGTTCAGGTGTTCCGCCAGCGCCGGGGGCCGCAGCATTCTCGCGAAGCCGAGTAGTGCTTCCAGTCTTGAATTTATTTACTTGTTCGGTAAGTTTTGCGACTTCCGCCTTCAGCGTCTTGTTTTCCGCCGCCATTCCTTCGTGGACCCGCTGAAGATTCAAAAGCTGAGCCATCCCAGTAAGTAAAATCGCCCGCATTTCAGGCGTGTCGTCTTGGAGCGCCGCCTGCAACCCCTGTGACGTTTGGACCACAAAAGCATTATGCTCCTCTGCGCTTTTCTTCGTCGCTTCGTCGGCCCCAGTGGGAATTTCGCGAGGTTTCATCCATTCGAGATTCTGCAAATACGGATCGAGTTTCGCTTTAGTTTGCTCTGCGTGAGAGGTAGACAATTGCTCAAACTGCTTTTGGCGTTCGGCCACATAAGACTGAACGTTTGCTTTTGCCGCTTTGATCGTTTCTTCCTTGTTGAACTTGGTCTTCTCGATATCCATTACGGCAGAATCCACTACCCGACGAATCGCGGGGTCTTTGATCGCCTCGAAAAGCTTATCCAAATTTACGTTTTCGGGGCCTCCATGCTTCTTGATGGCAGCGATGACTTCCTCTGTAACAGCGGGGGATTGCTTAAGCTGAGAATAGATGAATTCGCGAGTCCGTTCCACCGCAGAATCGAATTCCTTGAATTTTGGATCAGCCTCGATATCGAGCCGGGAACGAAATTGACGAAGGTCTTCAAGTTCTTTAGTTAGCGCCTCTGGCACCGTGGTTTTTAACTTTTCCTCTAGCTCCTTGTTCTTCTTCTGTAAGTCTGCCAATTGCTGTTCGCGCGCGCTTATTTCCTGCGCGGCTTTAATCTTTACCGCCGAAAACGCTTCGGACGATTTTGGACTAGCGCCGGGCGGCAGAGCCGGGGAATCTTTGAAAAGTTCTTCGGCGCGCTTCTTATGAGGGTCTTCAACCGGCGGCGGAGGGGTCGCGGTATCTGCGGGGGCCTTCTCAGCCGGTTTCTCTGGCGGAGGGACAACCGGGGCCTCGTCAACTTTCGGCTTTTGCTTCTCTGTTAGTAAGGCGTCGAGCGCGGAACCCGCGTCTAGGAGGGCTTCTGGCTTAGACGGCTTCAGTGTTTGATCTTGCTCCGCCAATTTTCTCGCCACGTCAGAATTATTTTCTGCCGGGTCGAGAGTTTTTTCTACAATGATGGATGGGTCTGTATTTTCAGGCATAAATGATTAGTGTTCAGAGTTGAGTTTTTCTTTATCGTCCCACGCCGCATCGTCCTCCGGTGAAGGATACGCAGTCGGGTCTTTTTTAAGACCTTCGGGTTCGTGAGTCAGTGAAAGCAGAACACGGGCGGTCTCCGCAAATCCTCTTACTTCGCCGCTCCGTATAAGAATATTGTTAGTGTCTCCGCATCCCAAAAGGGCCGGACAACTTTCTACCAGTTTGGGAATCAGCCGTTGCCCGGTTTTAGTATTCAAGAATGCCGCCCAATTTGCGATATCATCGCTGGTCCACGGCAAAGCATCATCTACTATCATGTTTAATAGTGCCGTATTTTTTACGGAAAAAACAAAAAATTATTGGGGGCCTCCGGTTATGGCATTTCTTGGTCGTGCTCTTGAGTCTGGGCCGATAATTGTTCAGCCTGTGCATCCAGTTCTTTAAGCTTAGCCAGCATCGGTCCGGCCTGTTTCACCAAAGCCGCAATGGGAGCTAATTTCTCTTTCGGCCCTCCGTGAGAAAGTGCTTGATTGAAATGTTCAGTTATGTGGGCTAACACCGCCTCGAACGCGGGAGTTTCAGTTTTCCCGTCCATCAAATGCTGCGCCATTTGCTCCGCGCCCGGCGCGTGAATACTCAAATGCACAAGATGATTATCGCGAGGACTCACCGGGACCGGCTGACCCAAACTGAGCAAAGCCATCTCCATCTGCGCTTGCCGAGAGTTCTCGGCCTCAACCGTGGGATCATTTTCTGGTAGCAAAACTCGGTTGGCAAAATCTGATCCAATCCGGGCAATCAAATCTTCTTTCTCAAGCTGGAGTTGATTGTAAAGTGGATGGCCTTTTTTTTCCGCCACAATCGCGGCAATCATTTGCCGTTGCTGCGGAGTCAAATCTTTTACGGTAGACGCGACCGGTTTTTTACATATCTCGTTGATCTCCTCACGAGACATTATTTTCAACAATTCTTTTTGCGCCTCCTTGGCATCCTCTTCTATCGTCTCCGGGTCGCAAATACGTTTTTGCATCGTAGCAACCATGTCCGTAAATTGCTCCATGAAGCGTGAAATCTTCGTATCCCGCGATTCCTCTTCCCGCGACGCAAACAAATTGACGAGATCGGGAGATTTTCGTTCACCCTGAAGTAGCGCCTGCGGGGTAGAAGTCGAACCAACAAGTTGATCTACGAGCATCGAAAAATAGGCATCGAGTTTCAAGAAAGGTTCGACATTACCATCGATCCGCTGATCGAGCACTGTCCAGCCGTTCGGTATAACGACAGTAGAACCGATTACCGACATCTTGAAGGTGTGAATCCGCTTAATATCGCCCTGAACAAAAGTTTTCCCGGACAGAATCGAACGGTCAACTATTTCGTTTCTATTTCGATCCAGCATTCCCGCCAGTTCATAAACATCACGACCGACCCCCTTAGACCCCCGCATAGTGCCATTGCCTTTTTGGTAAGCAAAAAAAGCAAGACAATCTTCTGCGCTATCAAACCGGTCATCTTTGGAAAAAATTTCTTCCAGTTCGGTTCCCGCAAGGCGATAATGAGAAATTTTTCCACTAACCTCGCGCGCGAGTAGCGTATAAACCACAATCACACTGGCCCCGGCCATGTAAGAAGTTCCAAGAACCAATTCTCGCTGAGCATTCTGATACCATGTCTCCAGCGTCCCGCCAACGTTTAGCCGGTCCCGAATTTGCGCGGGTGACGCCTTATTTATCTGGTCGCGAGTTTTCTCTATGTTCCATCCAAGAGTCTTGGCAGTATCACTGTCTTTGATTTTGGCAAACAGTTCATGCGGCAGGTAGGTCTCTTTTAAAATCGCGATCTGCGCAAAAGCCACGGTCTGTTTACACCCATCAGCAAGAAAATTTTCATCCTGTTTAAAATGAAGCGGAAACCACGAAAATTCATCGAGCCACGCGACTACTGTGTGCCCGAACAGTGAATTGTCAAACGCAATATCTTCAACTAGTGTTTTCCATCCCTTGCGCCCCCGGATGGTATTGGTGATGACCTCTCTGAATTTTTCCGTTTTGGCGGTCGAATTGTCATGATCTGAAGACAATGACGAATTTGTAAGATATTTCACCCCTTGAACGGCCTCAGTAAATCGAGGAGCCACTTTTTCGATCATGGACGGCAACGGCTTTGTAGTAAAATTCTGCTTCCAGCCCAAACCTTCTTGTTCCAGCTTCGCCGCATCGTGGGGCCGCTCCGCGTTATACTTCGCAAGAATTCTCGCATTTACGATGTTGGCGTAGCGATTCGCTTGGATCACCAATTTCACAACTTCCCGCGCCATTCCAGCGTCCTTGATGGATTTTTGCGTCGGCTCGCCGGATTTGTTAATTTCGGGCGACTGGATAATACCCCCAGTTGGATTAAGGGGACCTGTGCTGTAATAGGGTTGAGACGGCATTGTATTTAATGATTAGTGCTCGATTTAGAGCGTTTCGTCCATATTGACGGCCACTTACCTTTTGGGCATTTCTCGACAGCTATCATCGTTTTGGCCTCGATTAAACAGCCGCAAACACCGCATTGGCTTCCATTTCTAAACGGGCAATCTATACAAATTGGCAAGCGTATCAAAACTTCCGAAGACGAAGCGAGTATAGAATACCCATACCATCGGGCATAGGCTACGCGAAAAATCGAAGCAACGGCATACCACGGGCGCGGTATCGTCATTGGGCACCACCCACTTTACGCCAGCATTGAGCCGGGAGTTCCGGGTTGTCTGTCCGTATTTCCTCCAAATGAGTAGCAACAGCGCAATCGTGACCCAATATAATACATCCGTATAGCCGTCTATCGATTTTTCTATTTCCCAATAACTCTTCCCGCATTTCTCGGACCGCAGCGCGACAAGATGAACATCCTTCCGGCAGGGCTTGATTCATCGGGCACGAAGCACAGATCGCAGCCCGGCGTTTCGCAAGTTGTGCGTCTACAAAATCGAGGGGTTGTTTTTTCTGACGCTGACGGCTGAGCCAAGAAAGCAACCGGCCTTTCAAAGAGACTTCTTGCTTTTTTCTTTTAGCCGCAGGAGTTTCGTGCGAACAAAGAGCCGGATTTCTCGCGCATAGCTGTTGAGTCACTTCTCCCTCCGGGTCCCCCAGCGAAAAACCGTTTCGTTTACGATAATCCTGAACCCGTGCAACTAAACTTCGGAAACTATCTCCGCGCAAGGGAGACCCATCGGATTCTATGAAAAGATATCCACCATTTTTGGGATGAAGATTCTGATTGAACTTCATATCATGTCTGTCAAGAAGTCCCCGTCTCTCACGCGGTCGTCAAGCACGTCTGTCCGGTTTGTTTCATCGATTATGACACCTCCCGGATACCGGCTCGAATACCAATCATCGTCGTCTCCCGCATTCCCACCCCCGGCATTATCCGTCCCCTTCATCGAAGGCGTAACTCCCGAACCCGCCCATGCCGCGTGACACATCAAAGTCAACGAGTCCGCTTCTCCGGGAGAGCCTTGAGATTCTCGTGACATATAGTCCCGCTTAGACTCGGCTTTTCGTTGCTTTCCTACCATGCGAAAACGGCGCGTAGTTATCTGGGAGAAAAGTAAGGTGGTATCCACCGAGGGGTGAATCAGCAAATTACCAAATTCTAAAAACGCCCGAAGCATAAACCAAAGCTGGGAGCACATTTGGCTAAAATCCTCGTCACACGTCTTCGCGTCCTCGGCCATGATGCGTTTTCCCTCGGAACACCCAGCAGAATAATTGATGTCGTAAATTTGAGACGACCATTCCGATTTGACAAAATCTGCGACACCGGTTCCGATACCAGTTCGATCAATCGCGAAATATTCGGGTTTGACTCCGGCTCGCTTCGTGACACTTATCACTGCGTCTTTCATTTCTGGAGTGGCGGCTTTCGGAAGCGGAAATTGTTGATCGAGTTGAATAAGCCATCGCGGAATGACCTGATTACTCCGGTCTTTGAACATGATGGTATATCCGTTTGGGTGTTCAATATTCGGGGGATATTTCACCCCAGTCGCCAGCCCACATTTTCCCAAAGAATAGCTGCACGTGTCCCGGCCTTCCAGCGCCACATCGCAACCGGCCACGGGATTCGGGTTATCATACCAGATTGCCTCTCCGCGCGCGCGAAGCGCCATCGCCATAGGAACAATCACCAACTCAGTGCCCTGCTCTGGATATGCACCTCGGCCCATGCTAAGGTATCCCCCGGCTTGACGCCCACCAGCATTCTTAGCAATCGTTTCCAGCCCCTCGCGCGTTTGTAGGCCGGGATAAATCACTTTCCCCTGAATTACATTTTCAGATTTTTCTCCGTCGAGGCGAAGAACTTCCCAACCGCGTTTAGATTTCCATCGAAAATGCGTGTCTGCGTCGAAATCACCCCAACCGAAAACCGGCTCAGTGCGTTTTGCTACTTCGTCGTGCTGATTAGTTGGATTGTAAGCACCGAAGAGTTTCATCGAATGATACTCGCTATCCGAATTGGAGAGCACATTATCAATATCTTTCCACAGCCCTCCGGGGACGTTTTCAATTTCATCTATGAAAATCAATAGCCGGGAAAGTGGCCCGAAAATCGGATGGGGATTCGTTCTCGGCTTTCGTTTTGTGCCTTGTAACCGGCCCGCTTTTCGGGAATGCCCTATCGGAATGATAACGCCGCGAATCGCAGAAAGCTGATCTCTGCGATCCAGCCCTATATAGAGTTCCCCCACTTCTCCGGGAAGCGGCAGTTTGGACGCCTTATGAAGACTGACTATATGCGAAAACAAATTTGCTTCTAGGTGTTCTTTACTTGGGCCGATGAACTTAATCGACGTGTAAATAGGATCACGTATCCATTCGAGAAAAAATCTAGCACCCACAGAAAAACTTTTTCCCATAGATGCGGCACCCATGATCAACCCGGTATCTGCCTCATCTATGAGAGTCCAAAGATCGCGCACGCTCTGGGGTTTGGAGGTGAATTGATTGGGGGTCCATAGAAGCCCGGCGGCGAGTGTCATTCCCCCCGGAGCGTTAAGCAAAAAATGAAGATACGTCTGCAAGACGGTCCCCGATTTTTTTGGATCGCTGAAATCCACTTTCAATTTCAGATCGAGGCAATCGTTCAACAGACGTGCGGCGTCGGCCCATTTTTCCATGTGAACCAGACCGGATACTACGCCCGCCAATTGAATTTGCTCTGGCGTCATTCTAACGACCTGCCGCAAGTCAAAATCTCGTCCATCCCAAAATTATTGGGGAAGTTCACCACCGGGGAAGTTTCCCAACCCTCATAAGAGAATTGCGCTATCCGTTCCGCTTCTTTACCGTTGCGGGCTGAAAAATTCATCATGGAGGACGACATCACTAAGCCCCCGCGCCCACGAGTCCGTATGTAAAGCGCCAACCATTTCCATTCCTCGACCGGCATAGTTTCCACAAAATCGGGATGTTTGCGCGCCTGCCATTTCGTGAGTAGGAGAACCCGCCATCCGCGCGCACCCCACGATCTCTCGAACAGCCGGATCAATTCAGCTTGCCGGGCCGGGCCAGCCAGATCATAGACAATAAAAACTTTCATGTTCTATATAGTAGTGCCCCCGGTAGGGGTGAAAAAACAAAAAAAAATGACCGCCCATAAGAGCGGTCACTACTGAAACTAGATTTTTCTTGGGCCATTACGTCCTATTTATCTGCCTTTCTCTTTGTCTTTTGGGTTTCCGTTGATGTAGTCCGGGTGGACTCCATTGGTGATTCTGGCCAGCCGAAGCTGGGCGTCTTCCTTCGCGCGTTGCCGGGCGTCCTCGACGACTTCAGAACGCGCGCCGAGACCCTTGAATTTCGTGTAGTAGATGAATGCTTGGTCCATTTTTTTTTCTTTCTTTTTTTTTGTTTGGTTTTGGGGAAAAATATAGTCTATATTTCCCCCACTTTTACCCCGAAATTTCCACCATCTCTGATTCAGTTTTCCCACTCCTCGGAATCTGTTTAGGAACCCTAAGTGTATGCGGATTAAGGGGAATCAAGAAAAGCGGATGTCCGCGAGTATGAATTTTGTGCTCTCGGATTTGATCAATTTCTTCTTGGACGGTCTCCGGCTCCCTCACCTCCGTAGTTTTTTCCAAAACGTTTAGCACGGTCCCCACTCTCCACGGCCTTCCAAAGCGAGTCTGATGACCCAGCTTGTTCAATTCTTCCGCCGTTCTGGACAGACTGTATCCGCGAATGATATAGAGTTCGTGCATGTCCCGGATAACCGCCTGTTCCCCCGGCTTGCCGCCGTAGCGAACCGCATGGCCAAATGGACGACCTTCAAATTGAAGGCGACGGCGGGCCGCTTGCAGTTTTTTCACAATTACATTTTTTTCCCACTCACTCAGGGCAGAAAAAATTTGTCGTATTAATTTTCGCGTGGGGTCGTCGCCATCCGAAGCCATATCAGTGAGTGTTCCATGATCCGACGCAAACACTTGAAGCTTATTATCTCTGCAATTTTTGAGCATGATTTCGCTGATCATCAAATCGCGCGCCATCCGGTCCATTCGTTCGACAATAATTGCCTCGACCGGGATTCCTCGCTCGCGACAACGCGCGGCCATATTGATTAAATCTCGAAAAGCGGGGCGATCCATAGAGTCTTTTGCCCCGGAAACTCCGGCTTCAAAAAACTCATCAATGAGTTCAATCTTGTGCTGGCCGCAGAAGGATTTGATTGCGTCGCGCTGGCGGATGGGACCATCCTTATCCACTTGACTCGCACCGCTTACCCGAATGTAGGCGAAGCCAGTCATACCCGATTAAGTTTGGCGAATTCTCCAAACAGTTCTTTGGCCGATTTGTCGTAGGCATCCGCCGCCTCCTGTTCAGAATAAAAATAACCCAACCAATGCGATTTACCAGAACATAGTATTCTGGCTCGCCATTTTTTCTTGCGCCGGGGGTCTACGGACACTCCTTTAAATTTACTAATAGCATCTGAATGACTGGCAGAATTCCACCGATTCTGTTGCTGTGTGGCGGGACGCAAATTATCTCGACAATTATTTAGCCCATTACTATCAATATGATCTACCCTGATTCCTCCCAACAATAAATGATGCAAATATTTATCTACCGGGTTACTCGCCCCGCCCCCGACATATGCTCTCGCATACCACTTTCCGTTACATAGCACGGCACGCCATGAAAAATCAGAAACTGATTCGTAGTCTTCGTCATCTACAAAAGCCACTTTCCCGCGAGTAAGCTGAATCGCTCTCATAGGTATAGAATACTATGCGACTACTGGATTGTCAACGGATAATTGGAATTATCGTAACTTCGTCCCGGTCTTCGTCCCGCTTGCGCGTTCCGGGTTTCTGAAGGTCTTCACCCGGCCATGCCGGGTTCTGGCCGCTGTCGTCGCCGTTTGGTTTTTCAATGGGTTCCATAACCAATTACGGGTATTCAATATAGTTAAAACTACTGCCATCTGTCCACGTAGCAACTCCGGGATACACTTTTCCAAAACGAAGTCTTGTATCCCACTGAGCAGAAAATCCAGACTCGGCGGCACCGTCACCCGGACGGATATCCCACGTCCCCGCGCCTGTCCCGGAAGGCGAAATAAATAATCTATCAAAATTAAGAGCAAATATTTCAGGCACCAAAGTGGTTGGCCCAGCGCCCAAAAAAGAAACAGCAACGCCGTCATAGAAATACCAACCGGGCGTTGAACTGCCCGCACCCCAAGCATTCAGGTCGCCAATTGTAGGAAGCCAAGCATACTCAAAGTCTTTGGCAACAGAGACCATAAAATATCCAGCACCTCCGCCAAAAAATGTTATCGGGTCCCCATTGGGTCTATCGGGTGGGCATTCCGGGCAATCCGGACAATCCGGGCAGTCTCCCCCGCCCCCGGTTTCAAGTAAGGTCTTGAGGGATGAAAATACTGTGAGGAACGGTTCATCTTGCAGCCGATGCAGTAGATCGAGTTGACTCGTGAAACCTAGCGGCTCCCAGAGTTTGGAAAGTTCCGTAGCCGCGCGCTCGTCTAGCGGCCCGGTCCCAGTTTGCCGGGTATAGCGTTGGACAAACGCCAAGATATCCAACTGTGCTCCGGTGAGTGCCATATTACACCTCCACAAGCCACTTTGCGACTCCGGCGGCATCAACCGTCCAGAAGCCGCTTCGATACGGAGAAACGTCGCCTTGGTATGGACCAATAGGCGGAGACGCCCCGCCATGCTTGATCTGAAGTCCGGGACTATCCAGAATATCTTTCGGGATCAGCGCCGCGCTATTCACGCCACCGAGAGAAGTCCAGACCGGTGCGCCATCCCACGGGCTAACACTCCAACCTAACGGCGCGTTGCCGCCAAATTCGTTGAAATCCACCCACGCTTGATTCGGGTTGTAGACATACCGAAGATTGGAGTTACCCCCATCGTCAATATAGATTACGCCATCGGTTCCAAACACGGGGCGCGTGGCACCGGTTCCCTCAAATCTGAAACATTTCTTTGGTATGGGCATATTTTTCACTTTCATTTTTTAAATTGTGCGGCTGTGCTACTGTTACACCACAAGTAAGCCGGGATTTGCACCCGGACTTTCCGCGTATTGGTTGCGGGAGCAAGATTTGAACTTGCGACCTTCACGTTATGAGCGTGCTGAGCTACCGGGCTGCTCCACCCCGCAAAAAATCAAGTCCGGTCATCCATATACAGGATGACACCCAAAAGCGTAGTCACCGGCGCATCGCGCAGGTCTTCGCGCATCTTCACTTCGGAGTCATAACCGAAAGTTGAATAATGCTTGGACAACTCGTCGGCTGCTTTTTCATCAAGAGGATGATCGCTGCCGCCTTTTTCCAGATAGGTTGCAACCCATTCAAGGGTTGTCCGCTCTCCGGCTAACAAGAAATTTCCCATATATTACCTAGTGCGAGATTCAGTCTCTCCGGTCAACGCCGTCACGATTTTTAAAAGTTTCGTGGTGTTGACGATGGCATCGAGCAACCTATCCGATGGGCACATTTTATCTTTGAACATCCAATCCATGTCTGGGTTGACTGCACTCTGCAATTCCCGGACCGGGATATAGCACGAGATTCCGGGGACGCCGGGACCCCCCACTAGAATTCCCAACACCTTCCGGTTCCTACCGTTGAAAATCGGACCGCCGGAAGACCCCGGAACCGCGAGAGAAGTGGTTTGATCCAATAGTCTCCACGGCCATCCTGCAATCTGCACTCCGACCTGAGACAGCACTCCAGTTGTAAAACTCCCGTCAAAATTATCCCCGAACAAATTCCCCACATGATATATTGGCGTCCCGACTCTCGGCACCGAAAAATCAAATTCAGTATTCACAAAAAAACTGGGCGGGGCATCCACCTGAATCAGCGCGGCGTCAACGCCGGGGGTCCGGTAGACTACCCGCGCATTAAAAACCGCAAGACCGGCTTTGTGCGACTCGTTGCGAAACGTTAGCCTGACCGTCGCGGTATCGACACCCTCTACCACATGGGCGGCGGTCCACACAAAGACGCGTGTTTTGCCGTCGATGTTTTTCCTGAGAACCACGAACCCGCTGCCGCTTCCATGCACCGTCGCCACGAGGACAGTCTGCCGCTGCGCAGTTTCGCATTTAGCCGTATCGCCAGCACCAGTAACAGATTCAATATAATTACGGCACTGAAGAAAGGTCGCGAACCCTCCGAGCAGTAGTGAAGACAATACGAGAGACTGGACGACGACTTTGAACGGTTTCATATTTAACAGTGCGCCGGTCCGGCGGTCGGGTCAACTCTCTCGGAGCCACTTGTTACTGTCGCGCGCTTCGCGACAAAAGTCTTCAATCTCGCGCGCAACTTGTTCCTTCGTCGCGCGATCGGTCAGTTTTCCCGGAACGAATATCTGAATGGCCTCCTGATAAGTAAGACCAAAAAATTTGGCGGCATCGTTGATAACGAATCCAGTGGCTCCGCGCCGCATTCTAACTGCGTTACCATCCCACATAAGTTGCTTCGGCCAAAGGACCGGACATTCGCCCCACGCGCATCCTTGCGTGCCGCACGTTTCGGGTTCAAGGTGAGCCCGCAGTGGGAAAACGGTTCCCGGTTTTGGAATAACCGTGATATTGTAAGCCCCAAAATAAAAAATCTTGTGGGCCAATTTCCCCTTGCGAAGATGCCGGGCCAAACGAAGAAGCCGTCCAGTCCTGACTTTCATGTAATCCTCCCGCAGCGGAGCACTTGCTCGACTTTCAATTTGGGAAACAGCACTGCAAATACCGCCCGGCCTCTCGCGACTGAGAAGTCGTAATCCGCGTCCAACTCGATAGTGAATTCCACGGTTTCAGTTCCCGATTTTGTGTGCTCATTTTGGACTTTGGCGACAAACACAAATTTGCCGATGCCATAGTCTTGTTCGTAGTTCTCGTTCATATGTCTCGAAGGTTTTGTAACTTTTGGTATTGTTTAAACAGTTTGATCAGGGCTTCCATTTCGATCAATCGGACTGCTTCCCCCGACAGATTGAGAATCTTTCCAGTTTCTTCTTGCGTCCGCTCGGCGGCAGCTTCGATCACCCGAAAAATCTTGGGGCCTCCGAGGGTGATCAATTCGGCATGGAGCGAAGCGCGCCGGGATTGTTCCCGATGCTGTATCTCACGGCGGGCAACGGCACGTCGTTGCTCATCCTTTACGCGCTGAATCGGCAAGCAGGCATCACACATCTTGCGGCCTCGCGTCTTCGTGGTGTCGTAACTGACCCACGCGCCGCAGATACAAAGGATAGTTTTTATCATACCACGATGGTGCCTACGCTGACATGATAAAGCCGGTTACGTTCCCGCTCGATCTGCCGGGCCTTTGACGCCTCGACGCCTCGACGCCTCGACGCAGAATTTTTCAATGTGCTCGGCGACATCGACCGCCGTTGCACATGTGGATAGTTTTGATTTGTTGTATTCGAGTGAATATGGGATGAATAATTTTTCATATCCGGATAACCGCAACCCGAAGAACCGGCAAAAGTCATCACAGACATACCCGGTAGAATCTTCCTTAGCGAAGACCAGATGTCTTTTCCACTCAAAAAGTTTAGGCCACACTACGGGGGCTTCTCCAATGGCACACCCGGAGGTGCCGCAGCTATTTCCATCGAAGCTGCCGTTGTTGTAGTGAGTGAAATTAAATCTCTTGTGCGCCAGCTTTCCACTGCGCAAATGTTTGGCCAATTTCAGAAGCCGGTTGATGTAAATCTTTCTCATATTATGAATACTGTATCAGACTCGAAAAACAAAGTCAACAATTATTTTTTGATTACAGGATAAAATATCATCATCGCGACGATTCCTACCGGCCCGGCAATCAAAAAGACCGCGAATTCAGTGAAGGTCCGCGCGTGCGGTATAAACCAGAGCGCGGCGATTTGGCACAGTCCAATTCCGAAAGAATTCAAGAACGCGCGGAGCCGGTAGCCCTTATGGACATTGACCTGTTGTATTCCGAGTAAGAACACATAGGCGAACTGGCTGGTGAAAAGAAGCGCAAGTGTCCCAGAGATCATAAGGAATACCATAGGTGAACACTCAATCTAACTACGTCTGAAATAAAGGACCCGACCCCGAATCCGATTATAGCCGCGAATAAGAGGAGCGAAATTACGAACACAGCGTCTACCAAAAGGTTAAGGAATTTCATGGCGACCCGAACAAAAATGCTCAATCCGCTCGGCGACAACTAAGGCCGAAACATCCACCCAACCATATCCGGCTGGCAAAAACAAATGTATATATTGCAATGAGGTTAACCCAAAAAATCGCTGATGGTCGCCTTGAGTACACCCGGTAGAGTTGCGACGGGAATAGACCGCGCCAAACCCCCATCGGAACAAGCTGGGCCACACTGCGGGCGTTTCTCCAATCGCGCAACCAACGGTGCCGCATTGATCGGGGCCTAACCACACCCCTGCGTTGTAAGTATGAATATCGAAACGTCTATGCGCGCGTTTGTCACTGCGCAGATGTTTAGCTAGTTTGAGCAACCGCTTAATGTGTATCTCTTTCATATTTTTAGGTTTCGGCCAGTTCATGGATTGTAGTCTCCATCTTCATTTTCAGGAAAGAATAGATCGAGCGGTTTGTCGTTATACCGGGCCTTGTAAAGCCATCCCTGCCCGGTGATCTTTTTGAAACCTAGTTCTTCGAGGAGCGAAAAAAGGCGGCCTATATCGATCTTCGGCTTCTGCCGAATCCGGTAGAAAAGTAAATCGCAATCTTTGCGCGGTTCTGAAGTGGTTTTGTATAAACAGCCGCCGGTCAGAGCCACATGGCACCCGGCCTTCGGGGCGGCGGCTTCTACAGCGATGCACAGGTCAATTGCTTCTCGTTGGGTCCACATAATTCATTTAGTTTACTGGAAAATAATTGGCTGGACATTTGCTTACTATCTGTCCGGGCTTATAGAAGAGAGATCGAGCACGATGTTGAAGCCCGAATACCGGATGGCAGGTGGATTGAACAAATGGTTTCTCCCCCGTAACAAATTGCTTGAAAGCGATCCGTTCGCGCATCGCGGTCCGCCAGTTGGGCGATTCGGTGAGAAAGTTCATGCTTCTCCAATTGCCCACGCCAACGTTAAAATGACCGCTATCCCGGCGACAAGCAGCAGACTTGCGGCGATGTTGTTAACCGCAAAAAAGGTGGCCACTCCGGTAAAGACCCCAATGATGATACTGCGTGCAATAATTTTTTTCATACCGGAGTGAGGTATTCGGCTTTAACATACCAGTTGGGCGCAGAATCTTTAGGCCATCTCAAAAAACGAACCCTTGGCCAATGGGCAACTGATAAATGATCTATCACACATAGACGACCCGCGCACCATTCGGGAAGACCACACGTGCCAGTCGCATTGATGCAATTCTTCATCCGGTATTTCTTTTCAACTTTGATTTTAGCTTTTTTTTTCATATTTGATCGGGGTCTCTCCCCAGTCACGCCACTCTAGCACAACGACGGCGGGACGCAACAATTATTTTTCATAATTTTCTCGCCCAGAGGCAATATTTCTCGCCCAGAGGCAATATTTCTCGCCCAGAGGCAATACTCTTCAAATTTGGGATCAGATTCCGTCACAGTTGGCATGGAACGAAAAACCTCAGCCTTCTCTGCCTCGGTCCACGGGCCGGTATCCCGCAGAGAATCTGCGATCTGCTCGGCCTTCGATTTTTTGAGTGGAACAACGGGAGGGGCGGAAGTCACTACTGGACGGACGGGAGCCGGAGCAGGTTTTCCCGGTAGGGGTGTCGCCCGGATGTTATGCCGCTCGAACGCCAACTCAATGGCATACCGGAAGAATTCTGACTTCGAGACCCAGCGCCCGGTAGCCATTGCGGCGATTAGCCGGGCAGTAATTTCGGGGGTTAGGCTGATATTTTGCATTTTGGTTTTTCTCATATACAGTATCAGTGTCACAAAGCGCGCGCTCTGTCAACTACAAATTATTACTGAGTGTCACTCCAGTGTCACTCCAGTGTCACTCCAGTGTCACAGAGCGCGCATCCCAGTGTCACAGAGCGCGCACTCGCGTTAACATCAGTTGTCACAAAGCGCGCGCTCAGCCAACTACAAAGCCCGATCCCAATTTTTTATTCCCGCCTTTGAGTGCTAAGCGGCCCTCGCCGCGCAAAATCCCCCACATGGCTTTAACGATAACGCCTAACCGCCTCGCCCGCGCGGCGCAACGCCGAACCGTCGTCACGGCAGGTCGTCGGCACGCCGTTTCGACCTTATTTTGCCTAGTTAGACCTCAAAAGTAGGCAAGTCTTGCCGAGCATTCAACCATTAGACCTTATATCGAGATGCTCGGCAAATATTGCCTACCTGAGGGGTTGGGTGTATACACCCAACTCGTAAAAACATTGGGTGTATACACCCAACTCCTCGATTCGATCCGCTTAATAGTTGACTAGATAGTCAACTATTAAATATAAGAATTCCAACTATATACACCCAACTCCTCGATTCGATTCGCTTAATAGTTGACTAGATAGTCAACTATTAAATATAAGAATTCCAACTAAGTTAGTGTAGTATTAGGCAGCGTGCAGTCCGGCGCTACGAAAAAGTGGCTGTGCGCGGTTGTGGTTCGTCTCCGCCGCCGATTGCCGACAAAAATTCGGCTACGCGCGGTTGCAGTTCGTCACAACAACAATTTATTTAACATTGATTGATGGTATGTGTTTTTTGAAAAGGGATAGAATTAGAATATATAGTATACTAGAGGGGGGAGGGGGTATGAACTATATGGAGGGCCAAGTAGGGGTTTATCAAAAAGGCATACCATCAATCAATGTTAAATAAATTGTTGTTGTGACGAACCGCAAATAAATTGTTGTTGTGACGAACCGCAAATAAATTGTTGTTGTGCCGAACCGCCTAATCGGCTACACTCATTACCATGAAACCACACACTACTGAACAACGAATAGCCAAGCTGACTGAATTACTGAAATCTAACGGCGATCCGTCCCGGATTTGCCTCTTGCGGCGTGCGCTGCGATTCGAGGGCGTATTGCCCCCAGAACTTGAAAAACGTTCTGTTGCGGCCTCGGTGGAAGTGAAAATAGCCAAGCTGAAGCATCTCCTCGATACTCGCGGGTGCCCGTCTCAAATCTGTAACCTGCGCCGATTTCTTCGCGCTGCTGGGATGCTACCGCCAGAATTGGAGCGTAAGGGGCCCCGGCCCCGGCCCCGTCTCACAGTTGAAGAGGCTACGGCCCGGCTGGATCAAATGCGGCACGACGGTAACGGCCATCCCAACACAATTTTTCGTCTACGAAAGTTCTTACGCAGCAAGAAAGCCCTTCGTCCAGATTTAGACCGCCGGTTTACTATAACCGAGTTTCTTTACCGTATGACTAAGGTCATCGACGATTGGGCTAAATGTCATCCCGGCGAAGCCACGGTAAGCCTAACCGTTCTGGAGATATTGCGGCATGTGGGTGCTGACCCGTTGAAATGGTGGGACGCCGTCCGCGAAGAGTTGCACAATTCCGGCTTTGGGCGCCGAGGTTTTGACCCGGTCCGGGAAAAAGAAATTTGGACCTTCGATGTGTAAAAAAAAAAGGTGCGTGCTGGTGCTGTTTTGGTTAAACCGGCGAAATACTCAAGCGAAAAGTGAAAAATAATTCATCTTTTTCGTGCCTTTGAATACACTATTAAATAGATGAAAAAGGGACCCCCGGCACCTAAATACGACCCAGATGAATTACTTTTTCGGGAACAGCCCAAAGAAGTTAAACGACTAGCCCGGCTCGCCAAGTCCGAACGGCGGCAGCAGAAACGGCTGGAATGGCGGAGGGACATCGGTTCAATTAACGTGTAACATGGGGGGGCCCCCCTTGGGGGTTTTCAGGATTCTTTTGAAGTACAATATCTACAAAAATATGCCACTACCAACGCCCAATAATTTACTCCCGCAGACTTTTGACCGTGCTCAAGCTTTTCTGGTTTACGCTTCTTTCGCCGGGGACTTGGAACGAACTGCAATGGCACTGAACATTCGGCCAGAGCAAGTGCTTGAGATTGCCGATACAGACGGCTGGATTACTCGGATTAAGCCAATTATTGAATTGCGAAAATCGACGCGGCCCGGTGATGTGGAACGCGCGTGCAATCGCGCTTTGAATTTTGTCCTCGCGCATCGATTCCGAATGCAACTTGAGCGAGTAGTGACTGAGTTAACCGGATTCACGGCTCAGGAATTTAGAGATCAGTTCATAAATCCTGAGAAAATTCATTTGAAGAGTGGTGAAGTAATGCGAGGGGGTATGTCCACAAGGGCACTTGCGGATTTGGCGTCAGCATTGGAAAAAATGGCGGCGATGTCTTATGCGGCGCTCAATGATACTGCACCAGAGAGGGCGCGTCGAAAAGAAGACGGTGACGATAGCATCAGCGCGGCAGACCTGCATATGAAATTAGCCCAAGCGATGACCGCCGCTAACTCCTCGAATTCCATTCGCGCCCGGCTTTTCGATGCCCAGTTGGCGCAAGGTCAAGCGTTAGCTAACGAAAAGAAATCGGCGGAGAATCCTCACGATAACGACGAACACTGACCCGCGAAAAGAAAAATTAAAAAGTTGTTGTGACTCGCGCAAAGAAGTGCTAAAGTCTGTGGCAATGAGTAAAAACACAAAGTCACCAATAACACCAATTGTCGTCGATCAACCCGTTGGAGAACTGCCTTCGATATCTCCATTAACCTTTCCGTTGGTCGGAAATCTTCAGCAAGCCATTCACAAGCTTCGCGACTTGAAGTCGCAGGTCATCCGCACAAAGACCGGCGATGCCGAGCAGCAAGGGCTGGAGGGCTTTATTCGGAACGAGCTATACAATCACGCCGCCGAGTTGCTGGGCAGTTGGGTCGTGCTCCAGCACGAATTCATTCCGCTAGTCCAAGGCGTTAAAGGACTTCTTTCGCGCGTTGCTCATGTGCAGGCAGAAGAGAAGGCAGAACTTGAGGCCCGCCGCGTGCAATCTACTCAACCACAATGAGTGCCGCCGCAATCCGCCTCTTTGGAGAATTTGCTAATCTCAATTTTAAATAGTATGCAGCACTATGTAGTTGGATTTCTATTTAACCCCGAAAAGACCAAGGTGGTCTTGATCAAGAAGATTAAGCCGGACTGGCAGGCGGGGAAACTTAACGGAATGGGCGGAAGTATCGAGCGGGGCGAAAAACCAAAGCAAGCAATGGTCCGCGAATTTTTGGAAGAAACTGGGGTGCGCACGGAACTGGATTTATGGGATCACTTCTTTACGATGGTGCTGCCGGATGCCACAGTTTACTTTTTTCGGGCGTTTCACGAGGCGTTCGGCACCGTGGAAACAGTGACCGAGGAAGAAATTTTCGTCGTCGATCTGGCTTCGCTGTCGCAGGTATCGAACGTAATCGACAATCTGCGCTGGATTATTCCCCTTGCAATCTCCGCCGACTGCGGCGAAATGACAATGGGAAAACCGTTTTCCCACTGCGGGCTGATGCCGCGCGCGCAACACTTCGGGATGAAGCAGCAACTTGAAGTCATGGCGTCTAAAGTCGAAGAAGACGTGAAAGTGTGGGGTGTGGACAAGGTGGACAAATGCAGCGCAGACTCCGGCGTGCTGCGACGGATTTTAAAATTCATCGCCGGGCCGAAAACCAAAAATTAGAAAGCAGAATCGTAATGCCTATAATACACGTCGAAAAAATTCCAATTTTACCAGAAGAAAAATTTACAGACGCCGATAAAATAGAAATCGGTGACATTTTTTCTTTCGCCGGGATGCTGATGATTTGCTACGCCGGGACAAAGTTAGATAACCGAAGGGTTATATCCCTGATTGATGGAAGTCTATACATTCTTCGCCCCGATGCTCATGTTGGGAAGGTAACCGCAAAGCTGCAATGGTCACCGGTCTATAATTAGTTATGCCAAAACACTCAGGAACAAATCGCGATATGGGAATAGGTTCCTCCGGCGCGGGCAAAGGCGACAGCCCAAGATACAGGCACGACGCTAATTGGAAGCGTAATTTTGAAGCCATCCGGTTTCCGAAAAACGACGATGGATTCATCCGAATAAGCCCCGGTCGCCAGCGCAAGTTCTACGGCGTTCCGTCTGGGGCCACAAAGCCGCTGGACTGATATGCAGTATTTGCTCACACAGGAGGAATACGACGCGGTAGCGGCTAAAGTTAAGTGCGAATACGAAACCAAAATATCATCGTTTTTTCGCGAACTTAAAGGTCGTGATGCCCGGCCCGGTGCCGTATAAAGCAATTTCTTTGGACAAATTACGGCAGGACTTTCCTTATCTCGACCGTTCTTCGTCCAGTCTGCGAGAAATTTATTTGCGGTTCGAGGAAGTCCGGAATTGTGTTGTCAAAGCAAAAGACAAAGCCGGGCTATGAAATCCCCGGCCAACCGCTACGTTGCGCCCTCGGTGTATCAAGTCGAATCTCGAATGTTCTGCGCGGGATTGGTGGTCCGGCAGGACGGCATAGTGATGGCTTGCGCGCCGATATTGCGGGATAGATTTTTCGGTAGAACGTTTGAAGAAGTAAAGTCCGCTTGCAAACTGGCGGGCTGGAAACTAACTAGGTTAAATGAAAATGCGAATGTAAATGCGAGAGTTTGAGCGTAGGTATATATTCGTCGGCGGTGGGTTCGGAACGATTTTTGAGGAAAAACCGAGTGACCCTTACAGATGGGACGGGGTTTCTCCGCAGGGTCCGCCGCCCAGAGTAATCAACGAAACGGTAAAATGCAAACGGCTGCGTGGCTTGATGCCGGGCGAGACTTTTAGCAGTAAGTGCCAATGTTCTGCTCCGCGTCTTGATACCGGTCCGGCGAATACCAATACACAGGATGCACAGGAATTAAGCACTTGGAGGGAGAATCAGTCTCGGCGGTTGCGTGGAATGATACATGACCGGCGATTTTTTTCACCGTTCTAGCCCTCCCTCGAACTTCAATATTTCGGGGATCAGACCGTCGTTCCTTTTTGCGCCGCCACTGAGCGCATAATTGGCCCACGGTGTCGCTCCCGCCTCCGTTCTCGATTGCGGCTGCGGCGAATCCGGGGGGCTAAGAAAAAGTCCTAAAGTCTTTGAACGTCCTGACGATAATATTGTCAGATTGATATGAAACCCGCGTGGGACATAATTATTGACGGCAATACGTCGTGGCTCACACTCTGGGCCGAGGATGAAGCAGCGGCCATCGCGGAGGCGCGCAGAATTTTCAACTTTTACTTTCGCCCGGATAGATGGGACGTGGTGGTGACTGCCCGACGAAGTAACACCAGACCGACAGTATGATACTCGCCAATTCGCAAATACTTCCGAACGCCCCCGGCGTTTTTGGTAATTGTAATCTGAAATGGCGATTAGTCTTTCGAGATAGCCGATACCACGGCGGGAAGTATCCTATCTCCATGCCGTTCGAGACCTACGCTGAAGCGGAAAAAGAATTGAACTCGCGGCTCGCCGAACGGGCCAAGCACGAGATTTCTATATGAAGAAACTGATTCTCTTTTTATTGCTCGTGCAATCGGCTTCGGCCAGTTGGTGTCATATTGTTGATTGGCGTTCCTATCCCGGCGCACGGGTCAAAGGCCAGTGTTCGATTTACGCAAAGGCCGTGGAATCTGATTTGGAGTCGCGCGGATACACTGCACACGTGATTCATTACCGTTGGCGGCACCGGGACCATACCGGTATTCACGCCATCGTTCTTTTCCGTTACGGCGGAACGTGGTCAGTCGTGGACAATGAGCGGACCGATCCTTGCCCGGTTGGGAAATTCGTGACGCCTGAAAACGGCTGGACTGCCAATGGGCTATTGCGAGCCGTTAAATTTTTTGATTCCCGCGCGACTGAAATAACCTATGTCTACTGAAAACCCTATGGTTTTACCGACGAAAAAAGCCGAAAACAAAGTTGAAAATAAAGCTTGATTATTTAAACGAAATAGCCGATAGTATTGGTATGAAAACGATGACAGCTAAATATCCCGGCCAATGTTTCACCTGTGGGTGCGATATCGTGCCCGGCGAGACTATTGATTACTTTCGTAAAGGCCGCGCTCGTCATGCCAATTGTAGTCCGGCGATTGATTGCGAAAATGTCAATCCGTGGCCCCCGTCCTCTGAAGTTCTCAAAAGCGACCGCCGACTAGCCCGTCGTGGGCTTTCAGTAATTCGATTTTCTTCCGGCGCAGTTATCACTCAAAACGCTAATGGCCGATGCGAGGATGCTCCTTGCTGCGGCTGTTGCACCTAAACTAAAAATATGACACCAAATCAAGCATTTGACTACATGACTATAATCGTCGTCGGCTCGGCACTCGTGCTGGTCTACGGCTTCGTGAAAGCATTGCTGTCGTGAGCAAATCAACCCCCGCAATCAGAAAAAGAAGTTGGAATATTGCCAGCGCATGATACAGTTTGCTTACGAAATGGGCGACTGAAGGGCATACCGATCATTTTTCCGCGCCACTGCTGTTGTGGCATCGGCGAATTCGCTGGGTCACTGACAACAAACTGTAATTATGACAAAACTATGAAAAAAGAAGAAATTGAACACATCAGAAACACGCCAGAAATCACTACCCCAACATACCGGCTGGCGGAGCGGGATACAATGCCTTACGAAGTGGCCACGTCCATGTTGACTGCCCCCGGCGCAAAGCTGACTAACCGAATGCGCAAAGTCTTTCGGGACGCCCGGAGCAAAGTTTTCGTCTCCACTCTGGAAAAGAAGCCAATCGAGGCAAAGGTCACGGCGAAGATGTCCCAAAAAACTTATCTCCAGCTTCAGAAAATCTACCGCCGCGCCGTCGCCCGAAGGCAGGGACTTCAAGACCGTTTCATCCGGCTCGAAGCAATGGAACCGCCCAACGCCGCCGGGAAGGCAGAGCGAACGGTGTTCGAGGCGCGCAAACAAGAGGGTCTCGCGCTGCTCAATATCGCCGCTGCTGGGCAAGACATGGTGATCGAAGCCGCCGAATCCGCGTTAACGGCGCGCGCGCCGAAAGGAGCGGATCGTGTATAAAGCAATTTTTCGGCGAGTTAGGGCGACATCAGCCCCAGCGTATCGGCTGGAGAAGTTAGAGAACCGGGCGCATTTTCCCATCCGCCCTGCCGGTCTAGGAAATACTTTTTACCGGATTTACGTCGGAGATGTCGTTACGCAAGATGAGTTATTTTATTCCACTTCTAAGCGGGGCATAAGATGGCAAGTTGAAATTCTCGCCCCGGAGCTAATTTGAAAATTTTGGCTGCACGCGACCCAAAATGAAATTCATAATTCGTCGTCCCTCGATGCCGGAAAATCAAATCCAATATTGGTCTCAAACCAATCCGTGCGACCGCTGGCGATTTGAAATAAGCCGGGACCTGAAGCACTGGGAATTGGCAACGAACACGACTATTTTTGCCGATGGCTGGATGTATTATGAGACCTCGGCGTCGAGTCAGGCCGTCGAGTTTGTCCGAATGCGCTTTCTTGGATCGAACAGCCCTTGCAATTGAAAAAATTTCGTTTTTCTCGCCCTCATTAACACACTATTAAATATGCCCGAAAATATTGAAAACACCAAAGACCTACTCGTCACAACTTTAAAAAGGCCGCTAGACCCCGCCGCGCGCGGCAATGACGCCGCCGTGATGCGAGACCTTGTGGGTTTCTTGAATAATCCTGAAATCACCGGCGCGCGCGTAGAATCTCTCGTGGCAGGAGTAAACGCCATCGAAAAAAAACACAGCACCCCAGTTGCCCCGCCAGAAGCGGCCAAACCGTCCTCGAAGGCAATCGATGGCGCCAAGGTTTTTTATACCGGTCGTCTTAAGGCTGGTAAAGATCACGTGGCAGGACTCACCGGCGCAAAGATTTTCGGATTCTCCGAGCCGCTTTACTTTCTGTTGAAATATTTTTTCGGCGTCGAAGACAAAGACAAGCACGGCGCGCGCAAATTTCTTCAACAATGCGGACAGCTTGGCCGAGGGGTGATCAACGAACAGTATCCAGTGTCAATCGAGCGCGCGAATTTTGTGAATCTCGTCCGGGAACACGCGGCTTCCGGGTTCGGCGGGCGGCACTCGGAAATCAAAGACTTTAAAGTCAATTGGGATGCCTTCGGCTACGATGACAATATTTGGCTCGACGCGGTGATTATGCGCATGGAAGCGTTTCTCGCAGATACACCAGACGCACGCGTCGCTACTACCAGCGTCCGATTCGAGCATGAGTTTAAACGGATGCAAGAATTTGGTTTTCGTCACTATCACGTCTTGACGACATCAGACGAATGGGCGTTACGGCTAAAGAAAGACGGGCTGGATTCCAAATCGCCGGTAGTCAGCGATTATTCTGAAAAACTGGCGGCAGCAATCGACGCTGATGTGACTCGAAAAATTTCTGCGCAGAGAACTGGGTCGAAGCTAAACGTAATTTGGAATAGCAGTAAACCACCGCCGTCGCCCCGGCTTTATACCGTAGCCGAATTTTTGTCGGCAATCGGCGGCGGAGTCGCTGCCCCCGGTTCCGCCCCCGCAATTGTGATCTAATGCTAAAGCTGTCTCCCGTAAATAACGATTGTCCCGGCCAGAAACTCTGGTGTGGACCTGCGGTGCTGTCGTCAATTACCGGCAAGCCGGTATCATGGTGTAACGCCGAACTGGCGAAACGCCGGGCGGACCCAGCCCTCGGCGTTCCTTGGGAGTTCTTGCGAGATGTCTGCGCTGGATTCGGCATCGAGTTTGACATGATTTATTTTTTCGCTTACTCTGCCAAGCTTGTGTTAGAATATTCCCGTAATCACCCGGAGGAATGGCTACTTTTTGTCGTGGACGACGGTCCGGGTCATTATGTCATCGTGGAAAATGGCTGGCTCGTTGATAGTGGAAATCAAATCCCACGACGGATCGAAGAAACCCGGTTCAAAGACTCAATTATTAGATGGGGATTCCGGCTGCTGGAGTATGACAACCGGGACTAAATCCTTACTTTTTGGAGTCCATCAATTTTTCTGGCATCCGATTACTGTCGCGCGCGGATGGCGGCGGCTCTATGGCAAGTGGCCGCGCGGCTGGGATTGGATCGCGATTCTGGTTCATGATTGGGGCTACTGGGGCTGCGAAAAAATGGACGATGAAAAGGGCGAACGACACCCGATTTTTGGCGCACAGTTGATCGCAAAGATATCCATCAAATGGAGTCGATTATTCGGAGAAAGTCAGGTTAAACGAGTATGTCGCGCCATTGATTTATTCGAGTTGGTTCGATATCATAGCCGATACTTATCCGCAAAAGAACGAGAACAACCCTCTCAGCTTTGCTGGGCCGACAAGATGTCGCCAGCATTCGATCCTCCGTGGTTCTATATCTTTCGCGCCCGGCTTTCCGGGGAATTGAAAGAGTATCGAGAAGCCGCAGCGAATGGAGGCCGGGTATTCGATTCAGATGCACAGTGGTATGATTGGCTGCGTAAGAAATGTGAGAAAGATGCAATTGAAAAACGTCCCGCGATTCCTCGACACTAGCATTTTCGGTCTGTTTGCCGCGTGGCTGTTACTGACGCGCCCGGTATCACAATGGCGAAGGCAACCTTTTTTTTGGGATGTAATCATTCACCTACCACGAGAACAAATTCCAGAGGCAACAGTAGAGTCATTTCGCATGGAATATTCGGGATACGGGACCGTTGAGAATTTCTACTGCGCGCTCGACAATGCTGAAATTCGACATACTCCAGTGCGAGTGCCGCTCCCTCCGGGTGTCCGGCCAAATTGGATGTGATTGAAAAACCTGCTTAGGCCACATCAGCTTGTTCCGGTTGAAAAACTGGTCTCGACGCTAACCGCTTTTGGCTCGGCCTTTGATCTCTCCGACACCGGCACGGGCAAGACCTACGTCGCTGCCGCAGTGGCGAAACGGCTAAACGTCGGAACGCTAGTTGTCTCACCTAAAATCGCCCGGTCTTCGTGGCTTCGAGCCGCCGCGCATTTCAACGATTCTTTTACAGTAATCGGATACGAAAAACTTCGCACTGGCAGGACCCCTTTCGGTTGGTGGGATAACTCGCCCCCGCCCGGATTCGAGCGAGAAGAATTTTTCGTGTGCCAGTGCTGTCAGAGACAAGTGGACTTCGAGAAGTTTCAGCCGTGCTATTGCTCTCCCATTGGCGCGCATTGCGTCATAATCAAAAAACGAAAATGGAATTACGGTAAGTTTCATTTTCATCCCGGCGCGAAGCTAATCATTTTTGACGAGGTTCACCGCTGCGGGGGCATCGGTTCTTTGAACGCGCGGATGCTGGAAGCAGCAAAAGGTCGTAAAATTCTCGGTCTTTCTGCAACCGCAGCATGTTCTCCGCTGCAAATGTCGGCTCTTGGCTATGTGCTCGATCTTCACAGCGGCGGTAGCTCATTCTACGCATGGGCTAGGCGCTACGGATGCCGCAAAGACCCCGCCGGTCCGGGATTCCGGTGGATGGTCGGTAAGGATAAACAGAATGCGGTAATGCGGCAGATCAATGAAAGCATCATACCGGCGCGTGGCGTGCGAGTGCGATGCGAAGATATCCCCGGTTTCCCAAAACGGGAAATCCAAGCAAAACTTTACGACCTCGACGATGGCGCGGGTCAAATTGACCGGCTCTACGCCGAAATGAGTGAAGCATTAACGGTGCTGGACAAGCGAAGCGAAAATGATTCTGGGCTGGCCGTGACTACCATTCTCCGCGCGCGGCAGAAAATCGAATTACTGAAAGTGCCGATTGCCGTGGAATTGGCTTCGGACTATATCGAAAAAGGTTTTAGCGTAGTGGTTTTCGTGAATTACCGGCAGACGATAGAAGAATTGTCCAAGCGGCTGAACTGTCAAGCAATCATTGACGGTTCGCCGGAGGGAGTTAGAAATCGAGACGCGGTGATTGATAGCTTTCAACGAAATGATATCCGGCTAATCTTGGCCAATTCCGAAGCCGGAGGGATATGCGTAAGCCTTCAAGATTTAGATGGGGCGCATCCGCGAATGGGATTGATCATGCCCACCCACAGTGCAGTATCGTTTAAACAGGACCTTGGACGGTTGCATCGTGACGGCGGAAAAAGTGTAGCGCACTATCGAGTATTGCTCGCGGCGGGAACAATCGAGGAAAAGATTAAACGTGCGCTCGACCTGAAGTTGAACAATTTGGATTGTCTCAATGATGGCGATTTCGTAGTTGACTCAATAAGTGAATCAGCGCACTAATAAAATACCATGCCGGTATCCATTCGTAAAAACAAAGGCGGTTCTTACAAGGTCTCCACTCCCAACGGCGTAAAAGCTAAGCATACCACCAAGGCGAAAGCCAAGGCACAGGAGCGGCTTCTCAACGCCATCGAGCACAATCCGAATTTCAAGCCTAGGTCATCTTCCAGTCACCGCGCACAGTTTCACAAAGCGATCATGAAGCGGTATTAGAATGCGCCCGCCAGTTCGCAATCCCACTGGGACTAAATCACTTCATGGCACGAGAACTAGGTATCAACACGGGTGCCGTTGCGAAGAATGTTATGCCGCGTCGAAGAAATACCATCGGGAGTTTAAGGCGCGAACTCCGGACCCAGAATACGTGCGTAAAACTAGAGCCGAGTTTTTTCAAGAAAATAATGAGCGGCTTAAAAAATTAAAATTGGAATTGGGATGCAAAATTTGTGGGTATAAAACGCACCCCGATGCTCTGGCTTTTGATCACGTTAGGGGTCAAAAGAAATTTTCAATTTCGACGAGAAAAGGCGGGCGTTGGGAGAATATAGCTCTCGAATTAGAAAAATGTGATGTTTTATGCTCAAATTGTCACGCTATTAAATCGGCACGAGGGGCCCGCGAGCGCATGAAAAAATATCCGTGGCCTTACAGCATCAAAAAAGTCGAAATTACTTAAATTGTTGTTGGGCGATCTCGCGAGGTGTGATAATCTCGGCGTTAATGAATCCATTACCAGAATTTTCTGATATTAGTATTCCCGTCGTCGAAGAATTCAGGGAATTTCCAAAAATAGCCCGGCTCAATCGGGATATTGTGATTACCGAAAAAATCGACGGAACGAACGCGCAGATTTTTATCGGGGACTGCGGAGAAATTATCGCTGGCTCCAGAAGCCGGTATCTGACTCCACAGAATGATAATTTTGGTTTCGCTCGGTGGGTTGAAGGCAACAAGACGGAGCTTCTAAAGCTCGGTCCCGGTCGGCATTTCGGCGAGTGGTGGGGCCAAGGCATTCAACGTGGTTATGGGCAGAGAGAGCGTAGATTTTCACTTTTCAATACTCACCGATGGAGCACACTGGAAGTCCCATCCGCGTGTTGCTCGGTTGTTCCAGTGCTCTATGCCGGAGCTTTCTTGGCTTATGAGATTTCTCGCGCCTTGTTTGAACTTGGAAAGTTTGGCAGCAAGGCGGCTCCCGGATTTATGCAACCAGAAGGCGTCGTGATTTATCACACCGCCGCGAAGACGCTTTTCAAAATGACACTCGAAAATGATGGACAGCCAAAAATGGCAACAGCAATTAAAGAACAAATTGCTTGCGTCATTAAAGAATTCGCTTGTAGTAACGGTGCGAGAAATTTTGAAAACATCACATGAACGAAGAAGCCCGAAAGCATCATCCTTACTCGCCGAGCACACTGGCCTCGTTAGAGTGCTGCCCCTGCTTCCAGTCCCGGCAGAATGAAGTTCAGCATGAGCGGACAATCGCCGGGACGCGTGCGCATAAGGCGGTCGAGACCGGGCAGGACGACGATTTGTTGAGCGACGACGATGCTGTTTCTGTGGCCGAATGCCTTGATCTGATTGCCCGGCGCAAACTCGAATTGGAGACCAAAAATTTGCCGGAAGACCTGATCGGAAAAGCAGTCAATATGGTTGATGAATTAAAGGAAGCATACCTCCCAATTGACGATCTCATTTTTCGGGAAGCTTATCAAGGCGAAACCGGTTTGCTATGGGACACGATCAAGTCCACTACTGCCGGGTATGTGGATCACGTTTTGATTTGCAGCGCGCTGAATCACGCGGAACTGCTCGACTGGAAATTCGGGCGATGGTCAGTAGAGTGCGCTGAAAAAAATCTTCAGGGCATCGCCTACGCGCTCGGCTTGTTCTATAAATACCCGGAGTTGCAAACCATCACCGTCTGGTTCAAACTTCCGACAATCGGCGCTATTACCAGCGCCACGTTCACGCGCGAACAAATTCCAGCCCTCTATCTTCGCGTTACTACAGTCGTAGCACGCGCGCGTGAAGCGAGACAACAGAATGATTTTTCTTCGGCCAATCCCACACATCCAACCTGCGCATTTTGTTCCAACCTAGGACGATGCCCCGCAGTAGCGAAGTTTGCGTTGAAGGTTGGCTCGAAATTTCACAAGCTCGCCGTCCCGGAAGATACCACTCCCGGCGCACTCCGTGATCCGGCGCAATCAAAACTTGCGCTAGAATTAGCATCGGTGATGGCAGTATGGGCTAAGGCGGTTCGAGGGCAAGTTACTGATCAAATTTTGCGCGGCGTGTCTCCGACCCCCGAAGGTTACAAAATTTCAACTTTCAGCAAGCGGGAGGTAATTGATGAAGCTAAGTTCAAATCAGTAGCTTTACTTTTCGTAAAAGCCGAGGACTATGCCGCGCTCCAAGATGCCCCCGGTTTTGGAAAATTGGAGGATTTAATTTCTGAGCGGGCACCGCGCGGGCAGAAAAAAAATGCTGTCGAAACCTTCGCCCAGCAACTACTCGACGCCGGGGCCGTTGTTGAGGGACCAGCATATCCGTTCCTAAAAGCTGTGCCAGTCAAGGAAACTGAAACATGAGTGAAGCTATTGTATTTCTTCCGCTGTCGCAGGGTAAAACCGCCGTAATTGATTTTGAGGACTTTGAAAAAGTGCGAGGTTTTAAATATCATTATTCGACACGTGGATATGCCGCTAGGAATTTTCCAGTGCAAGCGCCGGGACGAAGGCAGACTAGAAGTTACCTTCACCACGACATTTTTGGAAAAGTAGAAGCCGGATTGGAGATAGATCATTGGGATCGAAACAAATTGAATAATCGTCGCGCAAACCTGCGCGCAGTGACGCACATTCAAAATATGGCCAATCAAGGAACCCGGCGCAACAGTAAATCGGGATTCAGTGGTGTTTCTTGGTCTAGCCGCGCTGGCAAATGGTTGGCTCGCGTTAAATTAAACGGTCAGAGCGCGCACGTAGGCTATTTTAATAACGCCGAGGAAGCGGCGCGCGCTTATGATAGCAAAGCCAAAGAACTTTTTGGTGAATTTGCTCGTCTTAATTTCCCTGAAATAAAAAACTAAACGAAAAATGAAAATCACAATTCCACTTCTGTTGCTACTCACTGGCTGTGTCAGCAATGTTCACCGCATCGGCAAAATCGGCGATACCCAGTTTTACTCAATTCACGAGCGGTCCTTCGATGGTCCGAACATTGCGGTTATCGCCGTGAAGACCCCGGACGGCAAAATTGACTATATCTCTGCGGCGAACGGGCCGGGCATCGGCTCCGCTGTGGTCTCTGCGGGCGGCGCGGTTGGTTCTTCGCTCGTGCTTCGCCCGGCGCGAACTTCGGTCAACACTTCGGGTGGAACTGGCGTTGCCTCTGCTGACTCGTCGGCATCCAGTGCTGGTTCTACCGGCTCCACTACGAATAACGGAGCGCACGACAATCAAAACGGTAACTCAAATCATTAAACACTAAAAAGAAAGAAGCATATATGGAAGTAAACTTTGGTCCTCAATCTGGTAGCGCGCCCGCTGAAGCGGTCGAGTCCGTGCCAGTCACTCAAACCGCTCCGAACACGGGTCTCGCACAGTATGTGCCCCCCTCGGCGCCCGCTGCGCCTACGGGATTGGCGCTCGGCGATAAGCTGCCGACGTTTTCGGAAATCATTTTTCCTCGGCTCAATATTGTGCAGAACGTGGGGATCATGAAGGATAGTTTTCCTCCCGGTTCAATTATTCACGGGCAAAATCTCGTGATCTACGAACCCACGATATACAACAAGAAATCCAACGAGTTGATCAAACAGGGAACGCCGCCGCTCATTCTTACGGTGTTGGGTTTTCGCCCTACGCGGTATGTGGAAAAGGTGCAAGGCGGCGGCAAAGGAATGCTATGCGAGACTGTGGAAGCCGTCCGACTGGCTGGAGGAACACTTGATTACAATGAATGGAAGTTGAAAGAAAAAGACGGCATCAAGCGGTTTGAATACATGGCCGACGCCGTGGTTCTGATCGAACGGCCCGCCCACTGTGCGGATGATGACACCGTATTTATCTATCCGGTGAACGGGAAGAAATACGCGCTCGCCATGTGGTCCATGAAAGGCACGCAATACACGCAGGCGGCAAAGCGGGTGTTTTTCACCAATCGGCAGATGGGCTGGCTGCGAAAGGGCTATCCGTCGTGCTCCGTCGCCGTCAGCACTCGAACGGAAGAACAAAATAAGAATACTTATTGGGTCCCGGTCGTGATTCGCAATCAGGAGTCCACTCCTGAATTGTTGGAACTTGTGGCCAGTATTTTGAAAGAATCCTGATATTGGTTGTTCGGCCAATTCGGCGGAGGGTCATAACTCCGCCGTCTAAAATAAAACTTGACTCGTTTAAACATTGTGCTATATTATCTGAAATCCGGGAAATCCGGTAAACAGAAAATATGAAAACATTCAAAGAATTAAACGAAAAGTTAGGCGGACGCGAAGATTCCGCAAATT
>Ga0070699_100000135_pt1 | contig 68724 bp, 53 predicted proteins | sample KBSK1503metaG_FD_65473 | JGI IMG/M metagenome (GOLD analysis project Ga0070699, IMG submission 65473) | Corn, switchgrass and miscanthus rhizosphere microbial communities from Kellogg Biological Station, Michigan, USA - KBS K1-50-3 metaG | ecosystem: Host-associated > Plants > Roots >... | reverse complement strand
ACTCCGAAGAAGCATACCTTCCCTCGGTTCGAATCCTTCTGCCTCAACGACGAACACAGCAACGTGTCGTTTCCTTCGAACCTCAGATCGAAGTCCGCCTTCGCGAAAATCACTTCACCACCCGAGCCAATATCTGAGTCTTTACCTTCGTTGAATAACTCGAACAGCGTTGGCTCCGTGCCTTCTCCTATGCAGCAGTTCGCACAGATGTTCGCCGTCTCGTTATTCGAGTCGGGCAACACCGCAAACGGATTCAGATCCGCCGCTGCCGCCGACTTCGAAAGGTTGATCTCACACAGTCCTGGTGGATTCAATGGACTCAGTCCGCCTATCGAGTATCCCACCAAAACTGGCCTCGCCGCCGTGCCCAACAGATCCATTCGACAGTAATCGAACACAATGAACCCGCTGCCCTCGGGCCGCGGCGAACACCCTACCAACGTATTTGTGTTCGGCTCGCGTCTGAACCTCAAGTCTGTCGGCCCTTCTTGCAGATCAAAGGCCGGATCGACGTTGTCCCCCGTCGGGTCAGCAGGATCGAGAACTTTGCTCGAGTTTTCGTCAATACTTGTTCCATCGTCAAACAACGTGATTGAAAAAGTGTTGCTTACCCTGGCCACATTAAATCCGAACAAATCCACCCCGCCACACGCTTCTCGACCAACCTCCGGGACGTTGATCCATCGGATCTTGAAACTATTCACGCCTGAGAAGCCAATGGCCTGGAGTGGAAAGGCGGTAGGACTTATTGCTCGGGCATTGGGATCCAAATCCGCCCATGCTGGTGCAATCCTGGGCGGCCCCGTTCTGAGCTCCGGCACGGTCGGCGAGAAATCGGTGTCTCCTGCGCCAAACGTGATGTTTCCATTCGAGTTCAGGAAGAACCCGTTCCATACGCACTTCGCCGTTCCGACCGGGCCTCCAAACACAAACTCGAACCCGCCGGAGAGCGGCCCCGTCAATGGAGGCGTGCCTAACCCGTTATCATCATCACCGCGGAAGGGTGAGTTCTGATCGTCGCCGCCCGCTACCTGATGACCCGGATCCAGCGCCTCGAAGATGATTGTTCCATCGGTGTCGTCATCTCCCTGCACTGTCTTCGTGACACCCAGAGTTACGCCCGCTCCCATTGCATTGGGAGCAAGCCGATTGGTGTACCTCAAAAACCCTCGCGACAATCCTGCGAGTCCGGTTGGCGTCAGGGTCACCTGATCGATCGGAGCCTGGAAGAAGATATGATCGAATCGATCCGAATCTCCATCGCCGACATTTCCTCCCGATGCGGGTGGATTTGGCAGGACGTCTCCTCTTAGATCCACGAAATCCGCGCGGCGATCCGCGGGACAAGAATCTTCAAAACACAGTATCTCGCTCACCATTGGCGATGGATTCTTACCGGGTCCTCCGGGCGCGCCGCCGCTTATGACGAAGACCGTCGCATTCTCATCAACCATGATACCGGCATGAGCCGTGTAGTCGATTTGCATATCCAACTTCAGCGTGGTGTTTGTTACTATCGCCGACGTTCCTGGTACGTTCCGAATATCCGGACCGTTTCCCAGAGCAAATACTCGGAAGTTATTCACCCCCCGTATCAGTGTCAGACCAGGCGCCGCGATGTCCGCAAAATGATCAGGAGCCGGGAGCACTCCCGGGACGGGTGCCGCGGGAGGCCCGAGGTTTATCCCCGTACATGCATCAAAGTCTCCCGAACAGTCGGCAAAGCTGATGATCATGGACGGCGTTGGTCCCAAGGCAGAGGGGCTTGGGAACAATCCCTCGGTGGCCTGAGTGGCCGGATCGTCGGTTGCCACGAATGACCGCGCTACTGCGGCATAGATGGTATTACACGGCCCACTCGTGATCGACACGATGTTGCCGAAGGTCGGACTCAGGCCGGAATAAACCGTGAAGAAGGAGGTGTCTGGGATCCTATCGCCATCAGTATCCCAAGTCTTGAGAACTTGCCCGCCCGCGAACCCCACAAGGTCAGCCAGGTGCCAGTAAACGTTTCCGTCATCATCGACGGCAACGCCTCCGAGACTCGAAAGTCTCGAAGCCGAAAGCAGGCCGGGGCCATCAATCGTGACTGGAAATCCACCTGAAGGAGTGTCTTGGAGAAGAAGAAAGAATAATCCTCCGCGAAAGATTTGCGACCCACCTCCGAGAGTAAATCCTTCTGAGTCAGTAAAGCTGCCCCACAGTATTTCTCCTGCTGTTGGTGTTCCAGCAAAATCGGCCGCGGGATTGACTGCCAATCCGGTTATCGTAATCTGATCATCGAGTCTAAAAGTAGGGCCCAGTGTCGCCGGCAGGTTGAACTGCTGGACCAGATTGACCAGCCCGTTGCCGTCCGTATCCGCTCCTACATACACGTTACCGAGCGAATCGCCGTAATAGAAAATGTTCTCGTTGAAACCATTGGCGATCGTATGCTCGGATACCGCCACGCGTGTCATCGTGAAGTCGATTTCACTTTCGACCGAGGAAAAATCATCGACCTTGACTTCGCGATCCGCCGCGCAATCTTCGCGGCCGTCCCAATCAGCGATCAGTGTCACTTCTGAAAACTGAGTATCTCGCCCGCCGATGTTGGTCATCACCGCTGCCGAAAGCGCACTGCGGGCATTGAGTATCGCGGGCTGTCCCGACTGAATCTGGAACCCTCCGCTATCCATCTTTGACTTTGGAAAATGACCCTTCTTGCGCGCACCGGCGTTCTCAGAGAATCCCAACGTCTTCATCGCCCGCGCGTCAAGAGGACCGCTTGCGTCCGGCCCGCCTACGATAATGGGCTCCCTATCCAAGAGTCCACCGCTTCGACGCTGAAGGTCTTGCGCAGGTAAATTCCTGGGCGGAGCTTTCGCGACCGGCCCCGCCAGTGTGTACGGACTGCTTGCAGCTCGTGCCTTTAGGGTGGCGATCGGCAAAGCCAACGCAAATGTGGTTAGCGCCAAAAGTACTGGTAGCAGGATTCTTGTCCGTTTCATTTTTTGGTCTCCCTTGAGTTAGGTACTCGTTATCGGAAGCGTAATTGTCCCACCGAGAGTTAGCTTGCTTCCTGCAGGGCGCAATATGCTCTCAGTCTGGCGTCTGGTCGAGTGAGGCGGCGCCTTTTCGACTTGAAGAGGCCGTATCCTAGCAGGAGCCGAATTTACGCGCAATACCAAATTGACTATTCAAATCCGGCCAAAGGCGGTTCACTTGCCTCACTTAGAAAATCAAGATCGGAATCGCACAACATTAGACCCGGTTCAATAAAGTAATCAATACTCCTCCACGGGTACACACTGTCTATTGATTCGTCAGGATCAAGGAGGCTCAGAGCTGTTCAGTGACAATCTGATTCGCGAGGCCGGTTACTCACGACTGTACGCGTCATGATCCGGCTGCTATATTCGAAGCGCGGACGGCTTTTGCTCGAGTGAATAGAAACGGCTTGAACACTTTAAGGAATCATTCTATGAATCACATAAGCAGGATCTCGGAGGGGCGGGCCGCGCTTGCGGTCATCGATATGCAGGAGGCTTTTCGCAGTGTTATCCCGGATTTCGCCGAAGTCGCGTCGCGAATTTCAAAAGCCGTCGAAGGCGCACGCTTGCTCAATGTCCCGATTGTCGTAACGGAGCAGTATCCGCAAGGATTGAAGCGAACCGCAGGGGAAATAATCGCCGCGTTACCGACCGAATTAAAAGTAATCGAGAAAACCTGCTTTAGCTCTTGTGGCGCCGAGGATTTTCTCTCCGAGCTTCTGAGCAGAAACATACATCAGGTGCTTTTGTGCGGTATTGAAGCGCACATCTGCGTCATGCAGACGACACTCGATCTGCTCGAACGAGGATTTGAGGTCCATCTTCTCATCGATTGCATCACCTCGCGAAAATCAGAGAATAAAATCGCGGCGCTCGGCCGGCTTACTCAAGCGGGAGCAGTTCAATCGACGCTGGAGATGGCGCTGTTTGAGATTATGCGCGGCTCTGATAGTCCGCAGTTCAGGCAGATTCAAACGCTGATTAGATAAAGGGCAGGGGTTGGGCGATGGGGGTTGGGGATTGGGCCCGACCCTAGCCCCCAACCCCATCCCCCAACCCCCAACCCCCAATGAAGGATCTCAACCCTCAACAACAGGACGCCGTCGAAACGACCGAGGGCCCGCTTCTGGTTCTCGCCGGAGCCGGCTCAGGCAAGACTCGCGTCATCACTTGCCGCATCGTCCACCTGATTGAACAAGCAGGCGTTCCGCCCTGGCAGATTCTGGCCGTCACCTTCACAAACAAAGCCGCGGGAGAAATGAAGTCGCGTGTCGAGCGAGACCTGGATTCGAGTCTGCGAAGTTCATCGCCGCTCATCTCGACTTTTCATTCGCTTTGCGTTCGCATTCTTCGCCGCAACATCGAAGCGTTGAACGACGGCTACACTCGAAACTTCACGATCTATGATCAGGACGATCAGGTGCGGCTTGTTCGCGGGATCATGAAGGACCTCGAGATTGACGACAAGTCGCTCACTGCCCGCCAGGCGCTCGGCGCGATCAGCGGAGCAAAAAACAGGGGAACGTCGCCCGCGGCGTATGCGAATCAACGCGATTATGAAAACGATCGCACGGATCGGATCGCGCGAATCTACAAGCTGTATGAGGAACGGTTGAAGAAATCGAATGCTCTCGACTTCGACGACCTGCTTATCAGAGCCGTCGAGTTGCTTCGCCACGCCGGCGACGTGCGCAAGTATTATCACGATCGCTTCAAGCACGTGATGATAGACGAGTTCCAGGACACAAACGGAATTCAATACGAGCTTGCGCGGTTGATTGCCGTCGGCTCGGCGAAGCCTGAGGCGTTGAAATCTGACGACCTGTGGCAGGGGCGCAGCCTGTGTGTCGTTGGAGATATCGATCAGAGCATTTATTCGTTCAGGGGTTCGGACTTCAATATCATTCTGGGTTTCAAAAACGACTTCGCCGGAACAAAGATCATCAAGCTGGAGCAAAACTATCGCTCGACTCAGAACATACTAACGGCCGCCAACAAGATCATCGAGCTGAATCGCCAACGCCTGCCGAAGACCCTCTACGCGACGCCTGAGCTCGGCGACGGCGAGAAGATTCGTTATTACCAATCGTACGACGCCGAAGGCGAAGCCGCGTTCGTGGCGGATCGCGTCGCCGGCCACCAACGGGAATCGCACGAATTGCGGTGTGTAGTGTTGTACCGCACAAACGCTCAGTCGCGTTTGTTCGAGGAAGCGCTCAGGCGGCGAGGCATTCCTTACAACATCGTTGGCGGCTTCTCGTTCTACGATCGCGCTGAAGTGAAAGACATCATCGCTTACCTCAAGCTGGCGACGAACCCGCGGGACGATATCGCGATGGCGCGAGTGATCAACTCGCCCCCTCGCGGGATCGGCAAGGGCACAATCGACGTGCTTCAGACGAAGCAACGCGAACTTGCGCTATCGTTGTGGGAAACTATCTCGCTTGCAGTTTCAAATCGCGCTGTCGGACCGCGAGCAACCACCGCGCTCGAGAGCTTCACACGCATCATCGAGCGGCTGGCCGCGCGCGTCGCCGAAGGAGTAACGCTTTCGGAAATCGTAAAGGCCGCGACGCTTGACACCGGCTACGTACGATCGCTCGAAGAAGAAAAGAGCGTCGAGGCCGAGGGCCGCCTGTTGAACATCGAGGAGCTTGTGACCGCGGCGGTCGAAGCCGAAGAGCAAGGCGAATCGCTTCAGGATTTCATCGATCACGCGGCGCTGGTCGCCGATACGGATCAATACAAGGCTGACGCGCGGGTGACATTGATGACGATGCACTCGGCGAAGGGACTCGAATTCCCGGTAGTATTCATTGCCGGTATGGAGGAGGGCCTCTTTCCTCATTCGCGAGCAGCCACAAGCGAAGAAGATCTGGAGGAAGAGCGCCGGCTCTGCTATGTGGCAATCACTCGCGCGCAAAAAAATCTGTATATCACACACGCGATGCAGCGCCGCATCTTCGGCGAGGAATCAATCACGGAGCCGTCGAGGTTCTTAAACGAGCTGCCCATCGAGTTGCTTGAGAACCTTTCGCCGGGTGCTTCGTGGCTTGGATTCGCCGAGCGGCCCGAAACAAAAGAGAATCGAAAGGCCGCGGCGGCAATGCGAAACGAGCCTTCGCACCCGGTGAAGAAGACTTCCACTTACGCGGGCAAGACCTATAACTCGGTCGAGGGCGTGCGCGAGTTCTTCAAGCGGCGAACCGCTGGAGACGGCGAACAATCTGGAAGAGGATCCGAGGAGCCGAGAAGCCGAGGAGGAGAGGAGCGAGGGCGTCGAGCACCGAAAGGCTCGCCACCCCGACCCGGCTCCGCCGCCCCTCCGCACGAGTTTCGCGTTGGCGCGCACGTGAAACACGCGAAGTACGGGAACGGAGTAGTGCTGAGACTCGAAGGGGCCGGCGAAGATTCGAAGCTCACGGTTAGCTTCCCAGGCTACGGGCTCAAAAAGTTCGTCGCGAGGTTTGCCGCGCTCGAGAAGGCTTAGGCGAATCCACAAGGATCAACTCTTATGATCGTCAAAGTCGCGGCTGTGCAAGCGGCGCCTGTTTATTTGGATCTCGGCTGCTCGCTTGAGAAGGCGATTGGCCTGATCGGCGATGCGGCCTCGCAAGGCGCCGGGCTCATCGTGTTTCCTGAAAGCTGGCTGCCCGGATATCCTGCGTGGCTCGACTGCTGCCGCGATGTCGCGTTGTGGGATCATCCGCCGGTGAAGAAAGTATTCGCTCGCCTGATGGAAAACAGCGTAGTCGTGCCTGGCCAGGCGACTGAAGCGCTCGCCGCGGCGGCTCGCGAACACGGCATAGTCTTGAACATCAGCGTTCACGAGCGTGTGATCGAGGGCGCGGGGCGCGGCACTCTGTACAACACGATGCTGACTTTCGGGACGGATGGCTCCTTGCTCAATCGGCATCGCAAGATCATGCCGACCTACACCGAGCGAATGATCTGGGGCCAGGGCGACGGATCAAGTTTGCACGCTGTCGATACGTTTGCCGGACGAATCGGCGGATTGATTTGTTGGGAGCACTGGATGCCGCTGGCGCGACAGGTTCTTCACGACTCCGGTGAAGACATTCATATCGCCGCATGGCCTCAGGTGAAAGAAATGAACCTGATCGCGAGCCGGCATTATGCATTTGAAGGACGATGCTTCGTGATCGCCTGCGGTGCGGTAATGAAAGCCAGTGAGCTTCCCGCCGAGCTTGAGCCGATCGAATCACTGAAGCAGACACCCGATTCATTCGTGCTTAATGGTGGCAGCGCAATCATCGCGCCCGATGGTTCACTGCTCGCCGGACCGGTGTTCAATGACGAGGTGATCCTCACGGCAGATCTGGATCTGTCACGAATCGCCGAGGAGAATTTGGCCCTCGATGTGACCGGTCACTATTCGCGGCCCGATATCTTTGACGTGAAGCTGAGGAACTAATTCAGCGAGTGAACTCCACCGCGACCGCGTCGCCCAGCATCGCTCGAGAACGCGGACAACTCGACAACACCGATACCGGACTTGGCGTTTCCTCTTCATTTTTGTTATACAGCCGGGCACGGTGACAACCAGCTTGAACAAGTTTTTGCCGGTACTGATTCTCTTACAAATTTCTGGCGGCGTTGTTCGCGCGCAGACGCCACCGGCCACGGCCGCGACGGACGCTCCATTCATTGTTCCGGCTCGCCCGACATTCTCGAACCCGGCGGAGTTCCAGAGGTCAGGAGTGCTTCAGCTTGAAGTCGGTTACAGCGACAATTTCCACGCTCCGGGAATCAAGAACGAATATGACACTCCAATCGCCATTCGCGTTGCGCTAAGCTCGCGCTTCCTTGTGGAAGCGGATATCGACGCAGTGATTTCACAGATTGCGAGTGGTCAAGCCAGCGTCACAGGTTTTGGCGACTGCCAGTTTGGGATTCAGACCGTGCTCCACCACGAACACGAGACGTCGCCCGGCGTGGCATTGGCCTACTACATCAAGGTTCCGACGGCGAGCGGCACCAGCGGCCTCGGGACCGGGAGAACGGATCACAATTTTGTTGCACTGGTGAGCAAGACCTTTGACAAGACCACGTTTGACTTCAATGCGATATACCTGTTGGCTGGCCGTACGTCGCGCAATGGACATTCGTCGAGCGGGCAAGGCGCCTTCGCCGTATCTCAGGGCCTCACAAAACGGTTGGGCGTTCAGGGAGAGGTCAGCGGCTTCAGCCGGAATGACGAACAGCCTGGCGCGATGGTGGGACTCGCTGTTGGGACGTATCAAGTCAGTGAGCGGCTGGTGCTCGACGCCGGTGTGCGATTCGGCTTGACTCATGACGCGCCATCGAGCGGCTTTGTAGCGGGAATGACCGTCGGAGTCTCAGACTTTCACATAAGGAAGCACTGAGAGAAAAGCTCCTATTGACTGATGCGAGCCTGAGCGTGCTAGGTTAGTTCATTGTGAACGATATGAGCCCGCAAGAGGATCGGCCTGCGATCGACAACGCGGAAGTTGCCCGCGTTCTTCAGCAAATCGCCGACATGCTCGAGTTCAAAAACGAAAACCAATTCAAGTATCGTTCATATCAAATGGCTGCCGAGACAATCGGCTCAATGGGAACACCCATTGCCCAGATCGCCGAACGAGGCGGCGCAAGCGCGCTCCAGCAGATTCCGGGTATCGGCAAGACCATCAGCTCCCAGATACTCGAAATCATACAGACCGGCAAATCACCATACTTCGAAGAGCTGACGAAAGATATCCCCGCATCGGTGCTCGATCTTCGCCGAGTGTCGGGAATCGGCTTGAAGACCGCACAGTTGCTCTTCCGCGACTTTGGGATCAAGAGTCTCGCCCACCTGAAGTCGTTTGCTGAGGGAGGCGGACTCGCCTCCGTTCCAGGTCTTGGCGAGAAGACCGTCGCCCGCGTCAAAGCCTCGCTTGCGAGACTGCTCGGCGAGGAGTGAGCGAATAGTCGATGACGGATCGGAACTAACCGGTGATTTACGCTGCTTAACTGTTCGCCGATTCACGCTGATCGGCGGTTACTTCGTCGTTCAAATCTCCGTCCCGGGTGGATAGACAATTCCGCAATCAACTATCTTCCAGCCTTCGCGCGCACGCACGAGTTCGAGGTTGATGATGTATTGAGCCTCGAGGGTTGCTCCGATTTCAGCGGGAAAAATGATCGGCCATATTCTGTCTTCTGAGGTCAACTCCTCAGCTTCAACCATCGAGCCCTCGATTCGCAGGATGCGAAAGTAGCCTTCGAGCGCGCCGACGTCGCCCGGCGTGTCGATGTCATATTCGCTGCGTCCGCCCTCCTCGAAGGACGTCAGGAATTCCGGAAAGTTGAACGCTCCGCGTTGCGTGCTGGTCCAATTCAAGAGGACGCCTGTTATCTCGAGCGCCCGTGGCACCGTTTCCCGAAGCTCATTCAACACGGCAAGTGAATCATCGGAACTCGCCGCATGCCGCTTAATCCATCTAAGAAATTCCGCGAGCGAGTCAATTATCAGGCCGGCATTCCGGGCCGCCTCCGACACTATCGTCCCGGAGCCAAACATCCGCTCCACGTACCAATGCGCCAAAAAATCGCGGAGCTTCGCTGGTGTTATTTCGTTTAAGTCTCGATTCGATGAGAAGTGACTCGCGAGTGCCGCGAGCGCGGCTGTTTGAAGCGGAGACCCGGACGATTCGACATCTTCGAGGAATTCCGAGATTGCTTCGGCGAGCGTCATCGCACCTTTGACGCGCGCTTGCGCGGCGTTCTTTTCAGGGCTTTTGATTTCGACGAACTCTTCCGGGCGATTTTCGCGGCCGGTTTGGGCTTGCTAGTCGACGCGCGTGCAGCCGGGCTCTTTTTTGCAGCCCGCTTTGTCTTGGATTTGACGCTTGCCTTTTGCAGAGGCGCCTTCTTTCTTCGAGCCTGATTGCTCTTCTTCTTTGATGCCGCCGGCACTGGTTTCGCGGGACTGCTGTTGCCGTTGAACAAGTCCCAAAGGTTTTGATCGTCCTTTAAATCTTCCAAGCCATCGACCGGTTGCTTATAGTGAAGCAGGACGGCATACAGGTGCTCGATCGAAAAGTCCTTGTCGCCGATCAAAGAACGCAACACTCTCTCGACGCGCTGTGGCGCCTGCTCGGCCACACGTTCGAATGCCACCGTCGGAATATCCGGGTCCTTTACGTAACTCCAGACCAGTTCCTTCCAATCAGGAACGTGACGATCAGGTTCCTCTGTCTCAAACACTCGCTTGAACCTTGCGTAATCGGGAAGCAGCACGATGCCATCGAAGTCATCGCAAAGAATCGTGACCTCGCCCGCCGAAGAAAACGGCGCGGGCAGCGCCGGCAAATCCGGCATACTCAATTCCTGGCCGAGTTCCTTTTTGTATCGCTCCGCCGGAGTCAATCCGGTATCCGGATCACGACGCTCGGTTAACAGATATCGCTCGAACCTTTGAAGCGTCGAGCTGAGGTTACCCGATGACACAGTCAATTCATCGCATCCGAACAAATCACAGAACGCGGCGATTTGTTCGCGGCGCGCCTTCTCGATTGCTTCGGGCGTGTCAAAGCCATCAAACGCGCGGCGCATCTCGAGCCACGCAAGCGCAGATTCCTTATCGGGCATCAGGAACTGAAGCCCCGAGAAGATCAGATTGTCCCCAAGCGGAAGAAGCCTCGCGATGATGAATTGCCCGCGTTTGAAAGGTGACTCCCGAGAGCGCGTCCTCACAGTGTAAACATCGCCACTCTCCAGATCGCGAAGCTGCACTGAGCCTTTGCCCGCCGTGCCAACTTCAAAAACGCTGTTGATCGAATCCTGCCAATCGATCAGGATCTCCCGCTCCGCTTCGGCGAGATTCGGTTCACGATCAAGATAGCGGACGATCACGCTATCGCCATCTTCGTCGTACCAATCAAACAGGAACCAATCCAGAACGCTCTCCGAATCGTGTTCGTCTTCGGGTTGAGCCGCTTCGAAAAAGAGCTTCCGCTGAATCTCATACTCGTCCTTGAGCGGACCCTTTGTAGCGAATTGCACAAGGTCGTTCTTAAGCTGTTCTACACGATTGAATTGAACCGCCGATACCGGAGATCTGGAAACTGACGACATCTAAAAACTCCTGTCTTCGAGGAAACGATGAATTGAACAATGAATAATGAACGATAAGATGAAGCGCGTTAATCTGCCATCACTCATCATTCATGATTGATCATTTCAACCCTTTAATCGAACAGGAATTCTATTCTCCGGCTTCGAAACCCGTCAATGAGCGTCGGGAAGAATTGATGAATGATAAACGATCCGTTCATGTTCATCATTCATCGTTTCCATTTCAGCCTCATTTCCTTGTGAGTTGTTCGAGCGCATCCGTGGCGAGTCCAACGAGGTAGGGATCCTGATTTTGGCGGGCCCGCTCGAGAGCGGGAATTGCGGACCGGTCGCCAATCAAACCGAGCGCGGTAGCAGCCTGGCGCTTCACTTCGCTGTCGCCGTCCGACCCGAGCAGCCGAATAAGCGCAGGGACAGTCGGCTGTGATGCGCGTCCGTTCACGCCTAATCCGCGCGCCGCTTGAGCTCGAACAAACGCGCTCTTGTCCGAAAGCGCACTAGTCAATGCCGCGATGGCGTCTCGGTCGGGATGATCGCCAAGCGACACCGCGGCCGCTCCGCGCACCTCTAGGTCTTTCTCGGTGAGCGCACCGATCAGGGCCCTGGTTCGCTCGGCCCCTTGAAACGCGCCAAGCGCATACGCGGCAGCCTTCCTCACGAACTGAACCTTGTCTTCTTTCAATCGCGACGCCAGCAATGGAACCAGCGACGACTCTCGATGCGAGGCCAAACTATTCACCGCCGCCGCACGCACTCGCGCCGAGTTATCGGTCAATGCGCTCTCGAGTGCCGGCAGAACCGCGTTACCTGCGAACGAGGAAAGCATGATCACTGCTTCGCGGCGTTCTTCTTCATCGGATGATTTGAGACGCGCGGTCCAATGCGCCACTTCGGATTCGATAGTGCTGGGGGGTTGTTGAAAACCTGGTCGAATGCCCGCCGCCGCTGGAAAAGCAAACAGCAGTACTAGGATGAGTTGGCCGGCCGCGATTTGGGGGTGTCGTTCAAGCGTTTGCATTCGCGATCGGCTTACATCACTTTTCTGGATGCGAACGACGATGCTCGAGTATCCGCACGGCGCCTGACGCGATCCCATTCACTAACTACTCGCGCCCGGCGATTCTCGAGCGCATCCGCCAGCAGGTTCATCAGCTCATCGTCGAACAGATCGGGCTTGCTTGCCTGGTCCCGAAGCGATTCCATGATGTTTATGTAGTCAAGCACTTCGGCGATCTCAGGTTCGGAAAGAGTTTCCGCTTTGAACTTGAGCGATTGGCGATTGGTGATTCGGTCTCCCATCGTGCACCTCCCCGGAGCGACGCGGGAGAGCACCCACCGTCAAAATGGGAGTCAGCCCGCTGGAGGACTTGCCTTGGTTGTTCGTGAGACCCTGCCCACGATTCTTGTCATATTCCTCGTTTCGTCCTGCCTTGTTGCTTTGTTGATGGCGTCATAATAGCCAATGCCCTTTGCTAAATCAAGCGCGACCTATGCGATCATCAACGCTGATCTAATCGAATCCTCAATCGGTTGACACTCGCTTCAGGCGGCCCCTAGAATTGACCTTCATCAGCAAAAAAGGAGCGGCCGTTGCAAACGAGAGATACGCTGACCGAAAACATCCCACCTCAATTCGCCGACCGCCGCATTCCGATCGATGAGCCGAAACCGTTTCCGATTGCGCGGCGAACGCTCGCGTTAGCCGCCGCGTGGCTCATACCCGGCGCCGGACACCTGGTGCTTGGCCGATACGGGCGAGCGTTGCTTTTCTTCCTCACAATCGTGAGCGCGTTTGTTTTTGGCGTAAGCTTGAACGGACACCTCTATTGGCCGATGGTCGCCGAGCCTCCGTCAACGTTTCACTTCGATCTGATCACGATTCTGTGGTTCTTCGCGGAGATCGGATCGGGTCTTTGCTATATCGTCTCTTGCGTCCTGGGGTTCGGGACCGCGCCGATTCCGCAAGCCGCCGCGTCACCTACTTTTGAGTACGGGAATACCTTCATGTTTCTCGCAGGTTTGCTCAACTACCTTGTCATCCACGATGCATTCGACATTGCGGCCGGGAGAAAACGATGATGCACGTGCTGATGATGTCGATGTATGCGGCGATGGCCGCGATCGTGCTCGCCGCCGTCGATCCCAAATCAGATACGACGCGCGGGCGAGTTCTGCACGGATTGAAAATTTTCGGTTCGTTTCTCGGCATCGGTCTGTTGCTGTCGTGGGTTCTGTTTCCCATCCCCTGGTAAAGAAACCAGCGAAATCCCCTCTCGCAGTTGAAGAACTCGTGGCCCTCGGGTTACATTCACGACCGGTGAGACAATCCGTCAGCGTGAGAGATTCATGAAACGCTCCTTTGCGGTTGCTATTCTGTTTATCTGGTCGGCTACTACGCTAACGATGCCGGCCATCGCAAAGAGTTCGGCGGGAACATACGCCGCGCGACCTCAGAAACCCGTCCCGAGACCAGCTTCTCCCGATAAAACCGCGCCTGGCAAATCAGCAAATAATCTCCTCACTGAAGCGGAAATGAAGAAGCTGCAGGGCGCCTGGCAGGTGATCAAGTGGGAAGACGAGAGCGGTCAACCGGCTTCAACCGACGAGATGAAGGACTTCACTCTGTCTTTCGACGGCGACGTGTTGACGATGCGCAAAGGCAAGGACGATCCCGGGACGAAGTGCCAATTTCGCATTGATCCCGCAAAGCTTCCCAAATGGATCGATATGGGAATGCCGGCCATTTCAGAGGGAGCAACTGTTCTGGAAGGAATCTACAGCCTCGAAGGTGACGCCTTGAGCCTGTGCATCACAAGCGGATTGATGAACAACACGCCGCCGCCGCGGCCAACCGAATTCAAAACCAAACCGAATGAAAAATACGCCGTGCTGGTGCTGACAAGAATTCATTGAACGCTTCGTGCGCGTCACTTCCTTTCATACTTCCAGTTTCTGGCTTTACCTTCAGACATCCACTCGATCGCGGTCTGAAGCCTCTTCTTCCTCGTTTCTTCGGTCTTCGCTTCGGTGATCCATTCCACGTACTCTTTCTTGTTGCTGTAATTGAATTGGTCGAACGTCGCGAGCGCCTTCTTGTTCTTCTTGAGCACGGCCGTTAAGTAATCGGGGACAACCAGCTCTTTCTTCCCGGTCGAGCGCGGACGCGGCGCAGGTCTTATCCCAGAGTCGTGAAGCCTGACCGCATCTTTGATCTGTTTGATCAGCGATTTGTCGCTGGGCAAATCGGCGAGGCTTGTGATCTTGCCGTATTGTCCCATACCTTCCGAGGACTTTGTCTCGCCGCTCCTCGTGCCACCGTCGCCGTACCAGAAGCCGAACGCGCAATGTTGTTTGAATGAAGCCATGCTGCACAGCACGCGAGCATTCTTCTCATTCGAACTCTTGTACATGAAATGAGGAAAGCTCCACTTCATCGTTTCCTCGACTGAAGGACATGTGTCGTGAATCACTCTTCTGAGATGAATGAGTATCGGCTTCGCAAAGTCCGCTGACTTCGCTATGTAAGCATCCACACGCGGATCTGTAGTCCCCATTCTTCAGCTCCTTTGATTGGTTAGCGAAGTGGCTATTGTCGTCATGTTCGAGTCTGAGATCAAGGGCGCGGTGCTTCGGTCCGCTGCATCAGGCCGCGCCGCCACAACTGTTGTGCCGCTCTCGCCTTCAGACTAGAATCACTCCTGTTACCGGCAGCAGTTGCCATTACGGACGCGCTGGCAAAGGACCGCGCAGAACAGAAGGAGAACCCCCATGTCCAGAGACCGAATACCCCTCACCGACGTCAGCGCCAAGACATCCGGCGCAACCCCGATGAGCAAATCCGCCGAACTCGCCGCGCTGCTCGAAGCTCATCGCGGCGAGCGACACGCCATCGTCATGCAGGATTATCCCGATCCCGATGCAATATCCGGGGGCTGGGCTCATAAGATGATCGCCGCCCGATTCGGCGTCGAGTGCGACATCATCTACGAAGGCCGCATCAGCCATCAGGAAAACCTGGCGCTCGTTCAACTCACCGACGTGGCGCTGGTCAGATACTCCGAGGGCCAGAGCCTGGATCAGTACCAGGGGACGGTTTTCGTTGACAATCAGGGCACCACGGCCGCGCTCACCGATCGCTTCGCCGCTGCCGGAGTCAAGCCGCTGGTTATTGTCGATCATCACGAGATGCAGGATCGCATCGAAGCCGAGTTCACCGACATTCGAAAGATCGGCGCGACCGCAACCATATACACGCAGTACATCCGCGAAGGCCTGCTTGAACTTAACAAGAGCGATCCCACGCACGTGAAGCTCGCAACGTCGTTGATGCACGGGATACGCAGCGAGACCTCGGGCCTCGTACGCGCTCGCGAAGAAGAACTCGAGGCGGCGACTTTTCTGAGCCGCTATGCCGACTCCTCGATGCTTGAAGATATTTTGTCGGTGAAGCGCTCAAAACAGGTGATGGATGTGATCCGATTGGCGCTCGAGAATCGCGAGATTCGCGAGAGCTATTCGATATCCGGCGTGGGTTTCCTGAGAAGCGAAGATCGAGACTCAATCCCGCAAGCCGCGGATTTTCTGCTCACCGAAGAAAACGTTCACACCGCGATCGTCTACGGAATCATCCTGAAAGGTGATCGAGAGATGGTTGTGGGCTCGATGCGCACAAACAAAGTGACGCTGAACCCGGATGAGTTTCTTAAGGAAGCGCTCGGTTCAGCCGAAACCGGGCGCTACTATGGCGGCGGCCGCCGGGGAGCGGGCGGCTTCGAAATACCAATCGGGTTTTTAGCGGCTGTGAAAGACGACGAACTGGCGCGGATGAAATGGCGCCTCTACGACGAGCTCCTTAAGAATAAGCTCCACGAAAAGATCGGCATACATCCGCCCGGCATGAGAACCGACACGCCTCGCAGTGGCACCGGCTCGCTGCCCGTCGCTGAGCTTCGTGCTGACGAAGTCTAGCTGACGGGCTTAAGCGGGGCTCAATCCAGTCCGGCGCTTCGAGATCTGCTATCGAACAACGCGTCGATGTCTTCGATTGCGGTGGCGCTGAATCAAGTACCCCGTACCCGCGCCGGCTCCGGCCCCAATAACTGCGCCTTTCTTTCCGCCGATCAGAGCACCTCCAACCGCTCCTGCGACTCCGCCGATGACGGCGCCTTTGGTCTTACTGTGGTGATGTCGGTAAGGACGCCGATGCGCCAGGCCCTCCGAGGCGGCGCTGAAAAAAACAAACACGAATAACAACAACATCGCGACAATGTTTCTCTTCTTTACACTTTGTACCATTATCATTCTCTCCTTATATGGAAACTAGTCCCGTTGAGTGGAATGGACAAATCGCGTTCCAACTTCAAGGTGATTGCTATTAATCTCAATGGCGCCACAGCGCGGCGACCGCAACCGTTGCAAAGCTGCCCGTGCAACGTTAGCATAAGGCGTCGCAATCGGAGACGCAATGTCGAGAGAATTCGATCGCCGTCAGTTTATCAAAGCGCTGGGAATGGGCGCGGCCGCGCTGACGTTCGCGCCAGGCATAGCGCGGGCCGCGCGGCGAGGCGGCATTAGATTGATGGGCGCACCCAGGAACGTCGTGATCCTGGGCGGGGGCCTTGCGGGCCTGTCGGCGGGGCTTGAACTCAAGCGCGCCGGTCACAACGTCACAATCCTTGAAGCTCGCAAATTCGCGGGAGGCCGCGTGCAGACCATCCGGGATTTCGCCGACGGCCAATACGCCGAAGCCGGCGCGAACAGCTTCCCCGCATCGCACACGTTTACATATGGATACGCGAACGACTTCGGATTGCCATTGCGGCCGGCGATCGGATTCGGCCGCGATTCGATGGCCAACATTCGCGGCAGTCAGTTTCGAATCAACTCACTTGGACAAGCCAACGTTCCGTTTCATCTCAACTCACCAGAGCGAGCGGCCGGCGTTTTTGGATTGATCTCGCTGTATCTCGAAACCTACATCAACGAGGTTGGAAACCCGCGCAAGCCAAGCTGGCCACCGCAGGCGTTGAGCGAGATCGACGCTATGTCGCTCCAACAACTGCTCTCGGATTTGGGAGCGTCGGACGGCGCGATCGACATCATCGCCGCGTCGCAACTCGGACTGTTGGGCTTTGGCCTTGATTCGTTTTCCGCGATGGATGGAGTTGTGACCGAAGCAATCGCGCCGAGCGAAATTTTTTATGAGATAGTCGATGGCAATGATCAGCTCGCCTCGAAGCTCAAGAAGAAAGTTAAGAAGCAGTTCAGGAAATCCGCAGTCGTAAGACGCATCGAACAGAATCAAACCAGTGTAACCGTCACCTTTGAAACTCCGGACGGCATCGAGTCAATCATCGCCGATCGGGTGATCTGTACGCTTCCCTTCCCCATCCTTAAAGACATTGTCGTCACGCCCGCCTTCTCTGAAGACAAGCAACGCGCCATCAACGACCTCAAACTAACGCCGGTCACTCGAACCTATCTTCAATTTCGCACGCGAGTCTGGGAACAAGCCGGCTTGAGCGGATACGGGCTCAGCGATCTCCCGATTCAGAATACGTATTCGCCTACGCTGACTCAGGGAGGAAAGCGCGGAATACTCGTTTCGTATGCCGGCGGGCAACGCGCGCTTGATCTGAGCGCGATGAACGAAAGCGATCGTCAGAGCTTCGTGCTTCAAAAGATGGGGGGGCTTTTCAGCGGGCTCGGCAACGCATTCGAATCCGGGCTCAGTCAGGTCTGGCACGAGGATCCGTGGGCTCGAGGCGCGTTCGCTTACTTCGAGCCGGGTCAGATGTCTACCTTGCTTCCGATCGCTCAACGTCCGGAGGGCCGGGTTCACTTCGCGGGCGAGCACACGTCGGCGTGGCACGGCTGGATGAACGGCGCACTCGAGTCGGGTAATCGCGCCGCTGAAGAAGTGAATGATGCTGAGAGCACCGCGGCTTTGGCTGTCAGAGCGGCGGGTTGAGAGATCACGCCTTTGATTTGAGAGTCAGGGCCCACTCACGCACACTACGAAACCAATCTGAGCGCTTCATCTGTCGGCCTTCGCTAATCAGCAGTGTAAGATCAGCGTCCGTCACTCCGGGGAAAAGCTCGCTGACAGATTGTGCGCGATACGAGTCGCCGGCGAGCGTGAATACCGTGATTGCCTCCTTGTGATACCGCCAGACTTCTGGAATTCCCAACCCCGTGAAGATCGGGAATTTGTTCAGCGAGGGGTGGCTGATGTCAATCTCAATAACCAAGTCAGGCGGCGGATCAGTGTATAGATCAATTTGTTTCTGTCCTCTAATCCGCGAAGCATGCTGCACGTAGAAGGAGGCATCGGGCTCGAAACCCTGGGCAAGGTCTTCCCGTTGAAACGTAGTTGAGGCGGCCCCTTCGACATCGATTTCCAGTTCTGCCGCCAGCAGCTCGACAAGCATGTCGAGGACATGTTTGACGTTCTCGTGCTCGTACGAAGTAACCATTATCTCCAGCCTCCCTCGGTCGTATGCGTAGCGCGGCTGCGGCTGTTCGCCACGCTCCTCCATCAGTCGCTGGTAGGTTTCCCAACTGATCTCATTGAGGATTACTCGCTGCGTCACTTGTTCAGGCGGAGTTAGCGTTGCAGTCATAAGAAACTCCTGGTCTGGTTAGCCGATGTCGTTGTGACGATTTTAGCTCATATCACTTGAGGAGTCATAGCCCCATCGCTGACGTTAGTCCTGGCAGCTCTGGGCACAATTGAACACGGATGAAGAACCGCCGTTCGGTGGCGTGTAGACGATTGCTCCAGCCAACCCGTTACATATTCGCCCCTTCGCAATCGCACGGGTAAACACGTTTGTTGCCGCATCATAGTCCTTGAACTTCAGCTTCTTCGGTGTCACGCCGCCAATCGTCAAAGTTACGCCGTCGCGGAAGGTCCCAAACAGAGTCAGGGTAAAAGCACCTGAGGGGTCACGGTCAAGCTGGCACCTGGTGATCGGAGGAAATTGATCGCCGACGGTATCACCGCTTCCTGGCGAGGCTGCACCCTTGCACTTGAATTGAACGAGAGTCCCCTGCTCGTTTCCCAACGGACAACCCGCGGGCGCGCCGCCAGGCAACACAGTCAGGTTGCGGCTGGTTCCGTTGGGTCCGGTGACGAAAATCAAAAAAGTCTTGCCGGCATTCGACGCGTCGGGTTTGAAGAATGCATCCACAAGATTGTTGGTCAGGATTTGAATCGTACTCGCTTGAATGACGTTTGCGGGATTACCAACTTCGACTCCAAACACCGACGTGACATTCGGCTTGCCGTCCGCCAACAGGAAACAGGCGCCCGGTATCAACACATTCTGACCAAGCACGCAGTCTCCCTCGGATGGCGTAGCCGATATCACCAGCGGCGCTCGAAGTCCAAGATCGATCGGACACGTCAGTGACTGCGTGATCGGACCAAACACATTGTCATCCCCGGCGGTGAGGGTGCAGGTTAGTGTGATCGTCGCGAGTCCGCCGCAACAGGCCAGCGGAAATGCCGTTCCCGGACTCGTGCCGAGCGCAGGCAACGTAGCCTGGAAAAGAAGCGGATTGATGATGGTTATGTTCTTGAGTGGGATCAAAAGCTCGGGCACGCCGTCACCGTTCGTGTCGCAGTTGATGGCAACCGACGTGGGCATGAACCCGCAGTTAACAAAGTTCAACGTGATCGCGCAAAGTCCGTTGATGATGCCGACGGTTGATCGCGCGGCTATTGCCGGTTGATTGGGGGCGACGACGACGGGTGTGGCCGGGAAGATGAGCGGGCAAGACTCACTCGCACGCGAGTTGATGCGGCTCGCGGCTGGTGTCGCCGCCGCTAACAGGCTCATCAAAACAATTGATTTGATTAGTGCTCTGGCGCTCATTATCTTCTCCTGCGATTGCCGAGGTCATCGCTCTGGTTCCATCGAGCGCAGCGATTATATCCGAAGCTCGTTCTTTCGAGCAGGGTCTTTTCACATCCCTCGGCGCGGTCCGGTGTACTTCTCCGCGAGTGAAACGGTATGCTATGCATCTGAGTGATTCAAATCCAATCGGAGGCCTTGAAGTTTCAGTTCCACGTTGATGCTACGCTTCACACTGATCAAATCAATCTCAAAACCCTTTGCCAGCGGACTTGCCTTTATTCAAGGCGCCGGTTCGGCCGCGTGGACTTTTCCCTCGGTGCTTTTCTCGGCGATGTTGATCGCCTGGGCCGCGGAGGCTGCACAGTTCCTGATCTCGCAAGGACTCGCGCTTGCGGTGCTGGCGTGGCTTCAGACTCTTCCTGAGTTCGCCGTCGAAGCAGTCATCGCATGGCAGGCGGGCCAGACCGCAAGCGACCCCGCGGTCTTGCCAGCCGTCAAAGTACACGCGACCGCGTTGATGACCGCGAACCTCACCGGAAGTCTGCGCCTTCTGGTGGGGCTCGGCTGGCCGATGATCTACTGCACCGCGGCCTTGTTCTATCGCAGGCAAACCAAAAAGCGGCTCAAGGAAATCGCTCTCGAAAAAGAACACGCGGTTGAGATCGTCTTCTTGCTGATTTCAATTGCGTACTTTTTCGTGATCTGGGCGAAGGGCACTCTTAGTTGGGCTGATTCGGTCGTTCTGTCATTGATTTACTTCGTGTACCTTTACTTCCTGAAAAAGATTCCGCCGCAATCCGAAGAAAAGATCGAAGATCTCGATCGGATTCCGCGATTCATCCTTCGCCAGCGCCGCGCAGCGCGCAACGGCCTGATCGGCGCAATGTTCGCGGGCGGCGGATTGATACTGTACTTCGCGGCGCATCCATTCCTCGAAAGCTTGAAAGCGCTGGCAGTTGGTCTTGGCATCTCAACCTTTGTGTTTGTTCAATGGGTGGCGCCGTTCCTCTCGGAATTCCCCGAAAAAGTCTCCGCGTTCAACTGGGCCCGGCGTGTGAGCAGCGCTCCGATGGCTTTAATGAATATGGTCAGCTCCAATATCAATCAGTGGACTATGCTGGCGGCGATGCTTCCGATAGCGTACGCGCTCGCGCTTGGCCGTCTGGGCACGATTGATTTCGACTCGCATCAGGAACTCGAAGTACTCATGACAATTGGCCAATCGCTTTTGGGCGCGTTGCTGTTGGCAAACATGCGCTTCACATGGTGGGAGGCGGCCCTGCTGTTCGCGCTTTGGGCCGTTCAGTTCGTGTTCTCAGGCTTCGAGAAACCGGTCGATCCCTCGATGCCTCACAATAGTCTTGCGGTATACGCCGCCGGTTTGTTTGGTCTCGCGGCGGATCACGTCGAGAGTTTCGCGCATCGCGGAAAGGAAGTGATCACCGCGTTGTATTTCATCTGGACCGGAGCGATCGTTGCGGCCGCCTTGAAGAAGCGCAGCGGATTTGAAGCGTTCATCGTTTTTCCGAAACTCATGCGAGAGCATTGGTAAGGAAACAAGGTCAGTAGTCAGAGGTCAGAAGTCATGAGCATCAAAACGATCCTGGTACCCACCGACTTCAGCGAGCACGCCCAGCGCGCACTGGAAACCGCGTGCGCTCTGGCGAGACAACTCGGCGCGAAGCTCTACGTATTACACGTTCAAACTGGAAGCGCGCTTCGTATTGCCGTCCAGGAAGGTTTGATGGATGACGCCGTCAACGATGAGGAACTCGAAACCGCGGTCGAGCAGTTGATCCAGAAGCGCTTCTCGGAAACGTTCTGCAATATCGACCGTTCGCAGCTTGTGATTGAACACAGTTCGCGTCGCGGTGAGCCGGGCGCAACCATCGTGGCCTATGCGACGGAAATTGGCGCGGATCTCGTCGTGGTCGGAAGAAGAGGCGCGGGGCTGATCGAAGGCGTGCGAGCCGCCGTTATTGGGTCCGTGGTTGAAGCGCTTATTCGGAAATCGCCCTGCCCAGTCGTGGTGGTCAAACGGGAATACGGGAGTTAGGATTTGGGATTTGGGATTTAGGAGTTGGGAGTTGGGAGTTGGGTATTTGGGATTTAGGAGTGGGAGTTGGGATTTGGGATTTAGGATTTGGGATTTAGGAGTTGGGATTTAGGAGTTGGGATTTAGGAGTTGGGATTTAGGAGTTGGGATTTAGGAGTTGGATTTAGGGTTTGTGTTCTCTTCAAATCTCAATCTCAAGTCTCAAGTCTCAAATCTCAAATCCCAACTCTCAAATCCCAACTCTCAAATCTCAAATCTCAAATCTCAAATCTCAAATCCCAACTCCTAGATACCCCAAATCCCAATCCCAATCCCAATCCCAAATCCCAAATCCCAATCGCAACTCCTAAATCCTAAATCCTAAATCCTAACTCCCAACTCCTGGTTTCATTGCCGTTCGACTCGAAGAGATTTCAGCTTCTGAGGTTCCGTCGCATCCATTTCGAACCGCAACTCCAGATTCCCTCCGTCCTTCAATTGCATTGAAACCGTCAGACCCTGCTCGGTCGAATCGGACACGCTCCCTGGTGGAAGCTCGCCCAGATCATCGCGCATCCTGTGAAACATCTTTAGCCGCTCTTCCATCGATCGGCTGGCGAGCGATGTTTTCGAGAGATGATTCAGGAAAAACTCCGTCATCGCCTTTTCGTCGCCGGAGTTGAACGCCTTGAAATAAGCCGCCGCGACTCGGCCTGGCGCGGTGTCCGGTAATTTATCCGCAGCCTTGTCCACTGTCGGCTTGGCCGCCACGGCGGCGTTTCTCTCTTCCACCGTCACACGGAACCCATTCTCACCGGGGCTAAAGCTCAGATACATGGATTCCCCCGACCTGGGTTTGAAGCTGACGAAATCCGTCGCGGATTGTGGAAAGAAGTTTGAGCCGGGAGCCGGGATCGACGGGAGAATCCCTCTGATCGTCCCTCCTCCCCACATGAATTGAGAGTAATCAACACCGCGCTCGAATTCGAGCCGTGCGGTAGTGACAAAGTTTCCCTGCCCCGGAACCGTGCCAAGAATCGTAAGTCCCTTGAAAAGTCCGAACTGGTCCTTGCGCCGTTGCCACAGGTTATCCTGTTCGGGTTTGAAATCCTCATACGGCATCGCGGAGCCGAAGTACTTGTGCAGAACGGTGTGGTCACCTTTGGCGCTTGCTTCGAGGATCGCTCGCACCTCCGAGTTCATGCGGTTTGTTTGATCGGGGCTGCCTCGCTTCTTACCGGCTAGCAGATCGAACCCTGCCTGATTCGCGCTCGCGACAAACAAGTAATTTCCTCTGACCGATACATTCAGCTCGGCCCCGGAAGGCAGTTTGTAGCTCCCAGCGAATTTCGCCAACGCCGGCTGATCGAGCTTGATCGTTTGCGGGGGAAGGCTCACTTCCTTTCCCAAGGCAATTGACAGAATCTGATCGTCGATCTCGATCGCGCGCACTCCGGCGTCCGTCGAAGCCATAAAGATGGCTATGTGATCAGAGGGCTGCCGAATGTAGACAAAATAATGAACGCCGTTCCCGCCAACCAGAAAGGCCGGTCCTTCCATGTCAAACAGCTTCGCTTTGGAAGCCTTCGAAAGCAATTGTTCGCCCTCGAGCGCAAGATGAAATCTGTACATGTCGCCGAGCGTCGACAGCGTTCCACCGGCGCCGCGCAAGCTCCACGAAATACCATCCGGCAGATGCGGAATATCAAAAGTCGAGCCGTCATCTTCTCCCTTCGCGTAGCTGTGAGCGAGCTGGCCGTCTCGCCATTTGGGAATCAGATAACCAGTGCTCGTCATCCCGGCCGGCTTGTAGATGTGTTCGTCCAGGTACTGCTCGAATGACTGGCCGCTTACCTTCTCTATGATTGCGGCCAGCAAGCCGTACCCGGGATTCGAATAGCTCTCCCGCTTCCCAGGCTCCGACATCAGCGGAGCCGTAAGCACGCGGCGCAGAAACTCCTCCTTCGTCACCTTCTGGTTGTCGCGACCCGAATACATCCCAAGTCCCGCGGTGTGATCCATCAACTGCATGACGGTGATCGCGGCCTTGTCCGCGGGCACATTCTCGAAGAAGCGAGTGATCGTATCGTCCAGGTTGAGTTTTTTCTTCTCCGCCAATTGCAGGATAGCCATCCTGGTGAAGTCTTTGGTGTTCGATCCGATATCGAACGCAGTGTCTTTTGTTATAGGCAGATTCCGCTTTCGATCCGCCAAGCCATAGCCTTTCTCGAGCAATACCTGCCCATCTTTGGCGATCACCACCGCGCCGGTAAATCCCAAGCCATTCAGACGAGTCAAGTATTCATCGACTTTCCTGGCCACGGCCGAATCATGCGCCGCCGCCGATGAAACTATTATTGAAAAAAGTGAAACGAGAATGATGAAGCTTTTGAAACGTATCATGGAACCTCGCTCGGAAGAGTTCGAATCTGTGTCCACCTCTGGCACGAGGTACTTGTAGCATGAAGTTGTGAAGATGTTATGAAGAGCCAGGTTTTCTTTGGGATTCGAGCGCGTCGGTTGGATCGCCCGCGCTCGCCGGAAGCTCGACACCAAAGACCGAGCCTTTCCCCGGCTCACTCTTCGCCCACACTCTTCCGCCTTGCGCTTCCACGAGTTGTTTCACGATCGCAAGTCCGAGCCCGGCCCCGCCCGTCGAGCGAGCGCGAGAGTCGTCCGCCCGATAGAAACGCTCAAAGACAAATGGAATGTGTTCCGGCGCGATGCCCGGACCGCTATCGGTGACCGTTATGTTGACGTACTCATTGCCGTTGATCGCGCTCGCGCGGATCACTACCCGGCCTTTGGCTGGCGTGTGGGTAATCGCGTTTGCCAACAGGTTTCTAAGCACTTGCGCGACGCGCTCAGAGTCCGCGGTAACAGGCGAAATAGGCGCGGACACATCAACGCAAAGCTCGATCTCCTTAACGATGGCTTGATTCCGCATTGCGGCGGCCGCTTGTTCGATGAGGGCGCCGACGTCGACCGTTTCTCGCTGCAATCGCAACTGGCCGGCTTCAGCCAGAGCCAGATCCTGCAAGTCCTCAATGAGTCGATTGAGCAACATCGCCTCTTCGTGAATCGATGAGATGATCTCCGGGCTCGGCGCCGCAAGTCCATCCTGCAGTGTTTCGAGCTGGCAGCGGATGTTCGTCAACGGCGAGCGCAGTTCGTGAGCTATATCGCCGATCATATTGCGGCGCAGTTGTTCAACTCGAGCGAGGTTGTCCGCCATCGCGTTAAACGCATCGGCAAGGTCTCCGATCTCATCGCGCGACCTCACTTCAACTCGGCGGCTGAGATCGCCGCGACCCATGCCTCGGGCGGCGTCAGTCAGAGCTTCGACCGGGCCCAGGATGCGTCGCGAAAGCAGAAAGACCGCGACAACCGCGACTCCGACGGCAATCAGCACGGCCAACAGCAGCGAGCGATTCACCGATGCAACAAAGCTCTCTTGTTCGTTGATCTCGTCAGGGGCCATGCGTCCCGTCAAATAGAGCGTCGCAATGGTCGCATCCCGCGAATCGGTAATCGTGAAATGCGGGGGCCTTGCGAAAACCATTTTCTGCTGCGTGACCCGAACCTGTCTGCCCTCTTCTTCAAAAACGTCTCGCGTCAAATGCAAAGTGTCATCAGGAGTGATTTCGATTTCCGCGCGCGACAAATCCGCGGGATACGTGGCAATAGCCTTGTGCCCGGGATCGATCAGAATGAGCTGCCGGCCGCTGACCTGGCCGATCTGCTCGAGAACAGACTCTACGCCGGTCCAGCTTCCGGTTTGACGATAATGCGCTGTGACGATGTTGCGGAACCGTTCGAGGCTGTTCTCCTGTCCGGCGCCGACGAAACGTTGAAACTCGAATGTTGTGACTCGGCTCGAGAGCAGTCCGACGGCGGCGACGGCCACGCCCGACACGATCACGGTCATCAAAAGCAGCCTGAGACGCAAGCTACGAATCATCATCGTTACGCCCTTCAGCCGAGAGTTTATAACCGACGCCAAACACCGTGGCGATCCGCGATCGTTCCGCCCGTCCATCATCGAGTTTCTTCCGCAAGTTCATTATGTGCGCGTCAACCGTTCGATCAAGGCCGGAGTAGTCCCATCCGAGTGCTCGTTCGACCAGTTCCTGCCGCGTGAAAGTGCGCCCCGGGGCTTTTGCTAACGTCTCGAGCAGTTTGAACTCAGTCGGCGTGAGCTGTACCAGCCTGTCGCGCATGCGAACCTCGTGGCGATTGAGATTAATAATCAAATCGCCACTCCGGATCGCCGGTGAATTGTCACTCCGAGATGATCGCCGCAACACCGCTCGAATGCGCGCCACAAGTTCGCGAGGGCTGAACGGCTTGGTTATGTAATCGTCGGCACCGAGATCGAGACCCCTGAGCTTGTCTTCCTCTGTGGCGCGCGAGGTCAACATTATGATGGGAATACTCGATTCGTCGCGAAGCTTCCGGCATACGTCGACGCCGCTGATCTCGGGCAGCATCAGATCCAGCACAACAAGATCCGGCCGATGCAAGCGCGCCTCAGCCAACGCCCGACTGCCATCGTATGCCACGCTCACCTGATAGCCGTCGTGCTCCAGATAGAGCTTGATCGAAGCGACGGTCTTCTTGTCGTCGTCAACGACGAGAATGCAGCAGTCTTTCGCAGGCGTATTCACGTCTCATTCACTCGTGGAGTTATGGAGGATAGAAGATCGAGGATAGAAAATCGAGGACGGAATTCGGGATGGACGATTCAGGAACCGTCGTTAAGACACTTAGCATCGACCCGAGAGGATCGAGCGTGCGAGTTTCGATCCTCAGAGTTCATCTAGAGGATTCAATACCTGTCCAGTATGTCAACTCAACATGGGTCTCCTAGTTCTCTTCCGTCTGCTTGCTTACATCGGTACGGCCGGGTAAGCTTCCGGCGTTCCGAATTTGGTTGGCCGGTTTGTTCATCGGGTAGTGACTGTGCGCGCCCATTGGCATCATCGGCACTCGGTCGACGCATATTAGTCTAATTGCTTATGAATTTCCGGGGTTTAGCATATCTCCGATTTTCGGTGGCAGCAATCTCTAAGGACCGCTAGCCCGGCTCCAGCAAAAAGAACATTGGGAGGCACGCTTATGCGATGGCTCGTCGGAATCGGCGCGATAGTTCTTTCAATCATTTGCCTGATGGATCTGCCATTCGCGCAGCGCGTCAACCGTAATCTAGGCGGGTTCTTCTTAATGAATGGTCGCCTCAGGCTGCCGGGCTTTGTTGCTTCGATTCTCTCGGCAAATCTCTCGCTCGGGAACTTCCTCATATTTGTCGCCACCTGGGGTTACCTGTTTGGATGGGGCGGGCTGTTCTGGTTTGTTGTAAACCTTGTTTTGAATGTGGTTGCCTATCTAGTGTTCATTCCCGCCTTTCGGAACTACATCGAGGACAGGGACAACAGCGGTACCATTCATGACTTCCTCTCGACGACCTTCGGTGGTCCGGATGCTGGCCGACAGTACTCTCGTCACATAAAGTTCGTGGCTTCCGCTACGACAATTCTCGGCTTGCTGTTCGCCATTGTATTCGAGCTGCATCTTGCAGCGGATCTCCTTGCGCGCTTGCTCGGCCTCGATCCTGTTCTCATTTTCGCCTTATTGACGGCACTAATTTGCATATACAGCGGCTTGGGGGGGTTCCACACCCTAGTTTTCACCGATATCCTACAGTCGGTCGCGATGATTATCGGCACAGTCGCAGTTGTTCCGATCCTTTGGGCTCTGAGCGCTTGGAGCACGACAGTATCCTTGACTACTACATATCCCTTTAGCGTTAAGTCATTCAACATTGGATGGCCGAGCATCCTGGGAATCTGCGTCGTTGGGAGTGGATGGTTCTTGGTCGCAATGGACCAGTGGCAGCGCACTTGCGCCACAAGGAATTCCGCTCGGACTCGACGGGGGATGCTTTGGTACCTAGTGTCGATCACCGGCTTCGCAGTGATCTACGGACTTGTTGGGATGTACGACAGGGCGGGTATCTTACCTGCACTGCCTGAATCGCTCGCTGCCCAGCACTCCAATGGACTGAATCCGCTTACGGACTTTTTTCTCGCGTCCGCAATCTCAAACATTCCATCGTACCTCTTTGCCGGTGTGGCTGTTGCTCTGCTCGCTGCTGCCATGTCCACTGCCAACACATTCCTTATTGTGTGCGGCCACTCATTTGTCAGCGATTTGCTAATAGCGGTGGCGAGAAAAGCCCCGATAGGTTCTCTCTCCGAAGATCAGGACCGTGCATTTCTGGCAGTGGCACGGGGTTCGATCATCGGCATGGGTGTGTTCGTCATCTGCACATGGCTAGTCTTGTCTGCGACTGGCCTCTTAGTCGACCCACTGAGTTTCTTTTTCATTGCGTACTCGATTCAATTTGCTCTCCTGGCGCCGATGGTGTTCGCACGCCTGCCTCGCAGGCTAAAACCTTCAGGAAGGGCGGTGTTCCATAGCATTTGGATCGGTGTAGTTGTCTCGCTGGCCTGCGGGTTGGGCTTTTGGGTCCGAATGCAGAAAGATAGTAGCCCGCTCATCGGCTTACCTTTGTCTGATTGGCTGGCCCTAACTCCAGTACTTACGTGGATCGCCGGGACGGTTGTTCTGTTGAGCGCTGGGATCACGCGAAAGGGCGGCAAGAGATGACTCCCCATTTGACCCAAGATACTGTCGTTACCCTTGTTCTCGTTTGCCTCGTTATTGTGTTTCTCGCCGCCGAGATGATCGTGAACGGAATCGTGAAGTATATTCTAGATGGCTGGACCCAAGCTTCCCGGACCACTCGAAGTCAGTGGTATAAGTACTCCCGCATTGCGGCTGCCGCTCTTATCATGCGCTTTGTCTCGATCCTTCTAAAGGTGGTTTGCGGTCTGGCGCTCGCCATTGGCTTGTTTAAGGCATTCGGCGACTTCGCTCGGGTAGCACTACCCGACCGGACACTCGGATTTGTGGTTCTCATCAGTTACTGCGGCCTCGCATCGGTTTTCGGGGTGATTGCAGAGGATCTGCGTGAGGCCCTTAGAAAACTGTTGTCGGGAAAGTGATCAATGCTGAATCGAAGCATAAATGCTGAGAAGCGAATTGGGACTGCAAGAACAGAATCCACGCTCGCATGAGCCATGGGCTCTTCCGGCTCCTTCAAAGAGCGATCGGTCCTTGTTTCAAGAGATGCGATTTCGAAGTCAGATTGGTATGTACCTCAATGACCTTGGCCTTGTGGGCGTCGGGGTCGAGGTCGGAGTGCACACAGGCCGGTTTGCCGAGCAGATCCTATCTCAATGGAGCGGACGCAGGTTGTGGCTGGTGGATCCGTGGCAGCACCTTAGCGACTACCTCGATAGCTTCAACGCAACTGATGAAATCATGGAACGCCGCTACAAACTAGCGCGCCATAGACTAGAAAGGTGGAGAAAAAGAGTTGGCTGGATTCGCGAGAGAAGCGAAGCAGCCGCTAAGCGTTTCGATCAATGCGCCTGCGATTTCGTCTACATCGACGCCAATCACAGCTATGAACATGTTCGAAGAGATTTGCGTTTGTGGTACCCGAAGGTACGGCGAGGTGGTCTCTTTTCGGGACATGACTATTTCGACGCGGCCTCAGACGCTGCGCTTGAGCCTGTATTTTCCGGTCAGGCTCCACCGAGGCCGCTTACCAGCTATGGCGTTAAGTCAGCCGTCGATGAGTTCGCTAAGAGCATCGGTGTGGTTGTTCGACAGACCTTAGAAAAGTACCCTACGTGGTACTTTGTGAAGCCCGAGGGGTCGGCTCGGAGTAAATGACTACCTTTCAATCATCTATCCCGCAACTATCCCGCAACGGTGCGATCATTCGTATCTCAGCGCGATCATCGGGTCGACTCTTATCGCTTTGCGAGTCGGCACATAACATGCCAACATCGCGACGCCACCGAGCAGCACTGAGATGCCGATGAACGTCAGCGGGTCTGTTGCCGTCACACCGTACAGAATCCCGGCCATCGCGCGAGTCATCGCGTAGGCTCCGCCGAGGCCAATGACAATCCCTCCGAGTGTCAGAGTCAATCCCTGGGCGATCACCAGTTTGAAGATGTCGCGAGTCTGTGCCCCAAGCGCCATGCGAATACCAATCTCATGTGTGCGCTGAGACACTGCATAACTCATCACCGCGTAGATCCCCACGCCCGCAAGCACGAGCGCAAGAATCGCAAAGATCGCCATCATCGCGGTCGCCAGTCGCTTGGGGGACATTCGCTCGCCGATCAGTTGCTCCATTGGTTTGACGTTGAAGACCGGCAGTGTTTTGTCGAGCGCGCTCACTTCGCCGCGCACCGCGGATGTGAGTTGCGCCGGATCAGAGCCGCCGCGAATCACCAGGTAAATCGAGCGCCATACTTCCTGCGCGTATGGAACGTAAATCTGCGCCTCCAGTTTGTCATCGAAGTCTGCATTCATCACATTAGCTGTCACTCCGATGATTGAGACGGGAGGACTCGCGGGTTCTTTGAATTGCTGACCGATCGGATCCTGCCCATGCAGGAACTCGTTCGCGAATGCTTCGTTGACCAGAGCCACTCGCGGCGAATCCCCACGATCCTGTTCACGGATGTTGCGTCCTTTGATGAGCGCGGTGCCGATGGCTTCGAGATAGCCAGGCGTAATCGGGACATACAAAATGTTTGGTTGCTTCCCCTGCGCAAAAACGCTTTGACCTATCCGCTCGATGCCGCGGCTGTTGTTTGAACCGCCCATCGGCAGATTTCCGATTCCTCCTGCGCTTGTCACACCGGGCAACGTCTGAACCCGATTCAGAAGCTGATCATAGAACGCCATTCGAGTCTCGACCTTTGCATAGTTTTCATTGGTCAACGAGGCTTCCATAGTCAGTACGTTCGCGGGATTAACACCGAGATCGGATCTAAGCAATTCGATGAAGCTGCGTACCATCAATCCCGCGCCAATCAGCAGCACCAGCGACAAGGCGACTTCGGCAACAACCAAAGCATTTCGCGCGCGATTGTGCGACGCTTTGCCCGGCGAGCCTTTGCCGCCTTCCTTCAATGCTTCGTTGAAATTCGTCTTCGTCGATTGAAGAGCAGGAACGAGACCGAACAACAGGCCGGCCGCGACGGAGACGATTAGTGTGAAGGCGAAAGCCGTCCGATTGATGACCAGATTGTGCCAGCCGGGAATGAACCTGGAAAAATCTTCGGGTATCGCGCGCGCCAGACTCTTCACGCCCCACACCGATAGCAGCAATCCAAGCGCGCCGCCAGCCACGCTCAGAAGCAGACTCTCAGTCAGCAACTGGCGCACGAGCCTCCAGCGGCTCGCGCCCAGCGCCAATCGAATCGCAATCTCTTTCTGCCGCGATGCGCCGCGCACAAGCAAGAGGTTTGCGACGTTGGTGCACGCGATCAGCAGCACGAACCCGATGGCGGCAAGCATCACCGGCGCGTACATGCGCGAGCCGCGGGTTGCGTCCTCCGTCATCGAAATGACATTGACGCTGCGCCCGGCATTGGTTTCCGGGAATTGCTCGGCCGCGCGCGCAGCAATCCCCCTGAGATCGGCGCTCGCTTGCGCGATCGTCACCCCGGGCTTTAGCAAACCCATCGCCTGGAGAAAATGACTGCCGCGATTGACCAGATCTTTCGCGCCGAAAACCATTGGCGCCCACATCTCGCCGCCGTTGAATGGATAGTTGAATTCCGGCGGCATCACTCCGATCACGGTGAACGTTTTGCCGTTTAGCCGGATGGTTTGATCGACGATCTTCGGGTCCGCGCCAAACCGTCGCTGCCAGAGGCTGTGCTTCAAAACTACAACATCCTGCTTACCCGATTCGCCTTCATCCGCGCTAAAAGTCCGGCCATACATCGCCCGCGCACCGAGCGCGTCGAAAAAACTCGACGATACTACGTAGCCAAAGAACCGCTCGGGCTCGTCACGTTCGGTGAGGTCGAATGAACGCTGGTTGATGATGACGATGTGCTCGAAGGTTTGATTTTGCTCGCGCCAGTCGCCCGCGTTGGCAGGCGCGACCGAGCCGCGCTTGAAGCCAAGCTCCGGATTGCTCTCCCAAATCATGACCAGGCGGTCCTGATTTGGAAATGCGAACGGATGAAACAGCGTCGCGTCGATCGCGCTGAACGTGGTCGTGTTTGCGGCGATTCCAAGCGTGATTGCGAGCAGCGCCACTGCAGTAAACCCTGGACTGCCGAGCAGCATCCGAACCCCGAAGCGAATGTCCTTCAACACTGTTTCCATGATCATATTTGCGATTTCCGATTGGCAATTGCCGATTGCTCTGCTTCCAATTTACGAGGCCAATTCCAGATTGTTTCTTAACTCTTCATGCGTGATATCGCCAATCGCCAATCGGCAATTGCAAATCAACATCATTCGTACCGGAGCGCAATCATGGGGTCAACCCTCGTTGCTCTTCTTGCTGGCACGAAACAGGCTCCCAGAGCCACTATTGTCAGCAGGGCTGAAATGGCCGCGAACGTGAACGGGTCCGTCACGGTCACCCCGAACAGCAATCCCGACATGAGCCGCGTCAACCCGAACGCAGCGACCAGACCCGCGCCGATGCCGATCAGTATCAGAATCATTCCCTGCCCGATCACCAGCCTTAGCACGTCGCCGGCTTTCGCCCCCAGCGCCATTCGTACTCCGATCTCGTGCGTGCGCTGTGTCACCGAGTATGAGATCACGCTGTAGATCCCGATCGTCGCAAGCAGCAACGCGAGCGCGGCAAATCCCGCCAGCAACGCCATCATGAATCGCCTCGGGCCGAGATCCCGATTGATCAAGAACTCGACCGTGCGGACCTTCCAGACCGGCTGGTCCTTGTCCACCGACCACACCGCGCCGCGTACTGCGCCGGCCATACTCATCGGTTCGGGTTGGGTCCTGACCACGAGCGTAGCGAAAATAAACGGATTCTGGGCGAAGGACAGATAGATTTGTGGAGTGCTTCGTTCATCAAGGCTCCCGTGTTTGACGTCGCCGACCACTCCGATGATCGTTGCGATGATATCTGAATCAGGAAGGCCCGTGCCTGAGATGCGAATCCGCTTGCCGATAGGATCGTCGTCCGGCCAGTATTGCCGGGACATTGTCTGATTGATTACAACGACCTGCGGCGTTCCGGTTTGATGCTGCTCGGTGAACACACGTCCGCTCACAAGGGGGATTTGCATCGTGCTGAAGTAGAAGGCATCAGCGGAATTCCGTTGCGCGGTCGGCTCGTCGCCTTTTGCGGGCTCGGCGCGATCGAGCGGAACAAAGCTCATCGAGCCGCCGTTGCCGCTATAGGGCAACGCCAGCACTACCGCCGCTGAAGTGACGCCCGCAAGCCCCCTCACTCTTTCAACGACTTGCTTGTGAAAATTCCACTGTTGCTGGCCCTCGGGATACTTGCTGCGCGGCACTCTGTATTCGAGCGTCAAAAGGTTCTCGGCGTTGAAGCCCGGAGCGACTCGAACCAGGTTAAAGAAGCTTCTGATCATCAATCCCGAACCAATCAACAGCACCAGCGCGAGTGCGACCTGCGATACGACCAGCACCCCGCGCGCGCCGCTCCGCACGGAACCCGAGCCCGATGTCTTGCCGCCTTCCTTGAGCGTCTCGTAAACGTCGGGCTTTGAGAATTTCAGCGCAGGCGCCAGTCCAAACAGCACTCCGGTTATCATCGAAACGCCGAGCGTGAACAGGAGTACCGTCGCATCGAGCCTCGCAGTGACCCCGGCCGGAAGATCCGACGGACTGTTTGCCGCAAGCAGATCGGTTCCCCACACTCCGAGAAGCAATCCAAGCGCGCCACCAACAAGCGACAGCATCACTGTTTCGGTCAGAAGTTGACGCACCAACCGAATGCGGCTTGCACCAAGCGCCGCTCGCAACGCCATTTCTTTTTGGCGGGTGAGCGCGCGCGCCAACAGCAAATTCGCTACGTTGGCGCAGGCGATCAATAACACAAACCCAACCGCTCCCAGGAGGACCAGCAACGACGGTTTCAAGTCCGCGACCATGAAGTCCTGAAATCCCTGGACTTCAGCTTGTCGATCGGCATTTGTCTCAGGGTACTGTTCGGCGAGCCGCCCGGCGATCGTATCCAATTCGGTTTGAGCTTGCGTGACCGTCACGCCCGCTTTGAGACGGCCTATCACCGCCGCGGAAGGTTTTCGGCGATCGTCCGAGAAGTTTGGATAACTTCGAATCGGCATCCACACATCGGCGTCACCCCATTGAAAATGGAATGACTCCGGGAGGACGCCAATCACGGTATACGGTTGGCCGTTGAGGATCAGTGACCTTCCGAGCAAATTAGAATCGGCGCCAAACCGATCGCGCCACACTGCGTGGCTTGTAATGACTACGCGTTCAGCCTCGGGCTGATCTTCGCCGGGCATGAATCCGCGCCCAAGTGCCACGTCAACTTTCAGAGTCTTGAAAAAGTTGTCGGTCACAAAGGAGCCGACCAGCCTGTCAGGTTGTTCCGTGCCGGTAAGGTTGACGCTCTGCGCAGCAAAGCCTGCGAACTCACTGAAGAGTTGGCTCTGCTCTCGCCAGTCACGAAGATCGGGATAGCTGACCCAATTCCGCGGTTGCTTGCTCGTTTTGGTGAGCGCGACCACGAGTTGCTCGGACTGAGCAAATGGAAGCGGGCGCAGAAGCACTGCATTCACCACGCTGAAGATCGCAGTGTTCGCGCCGATGCCCAATGCCAGGGTCACGATCGCGACGACGGTCAAGCCTCGATGCCTGATCAGCATTCGCGCGCCGTATTGAATGTCTCGAATCAAAGTCTCCATGATTCCTCCCAACGGTTCCGGGTTTAGGGTTTAGGGTTCAGCGTTCAGGGTTTAGGGTTTAGGGTTCAGGGTTTAGGGTTTAGGGTTTAGGGTTCAGGGTTTAGGGTTCAGGGTTTAGGGTTTAGGGTTCAGGGTTCAGGGTTCAGGGTTTCTGGTTAATGAGGGCTTGAATCGCAACTAGACATCTTCAACTCAAAACCAGCAACGAGAACCTAAACCCGGAACCCTAAACCCTGAACCCTAAACCCGGAACCCTAAACCCTAAACCCTAAACCCTGAACCCTGAACCCCTTATTCATACCGTAACGCCACCATCGGATCGACCTTCGTCGCGCGACGAGCTGGCACAAAACAGGCTCCCAGAGCCACTCCTGCCAACACTATCGATATGACTGCAAATGTCAGCGGGTCCGTGGCGCTTACTCCAAACAACATACTCTTCATCAGACGCGTCAGCATAAGCGATGCTCCCACGCCAAGGGCGACGCCGATCGTCGCCAGGGTCAAACCGTGTCTCAGAATCAGCGCCAGCACATCGCCGGCCCTCGCTCCGAGCGCAATTCGGATTCCGATCTCATTCGTTCGCAGCTCCGCCACATATGAAACGACGCCGTAGATCCCAACAGCCGCCAACAGCAACCCTATCCCGGCAAACAACCCGAGCAACAACATATTGAACCGTTGAGTCGCAACGGATCGCGCGGTGAGTTCCTCCATCGAGCGAATCTCAGACAGCGGCAACGTCGGGTCCAGCGCCGCGATCTCGCGTTTGACTGCGGCCATCAACCCGGCAGGCGCGCCCGCTGCGCGAATCGTGAAATGCGCCGCAGTGAAGGCGCGCGCGATTGCCATCAACTTGTCCGTCATTTGCGCGATCGGCTCGAAAATCATCGGCGGCGCGGGCCGATCAAGACTCGATTGCTTGGCATCGCTTACAATCCCAACGACCTGACGCAACGGATCATTCGCGCCGCGGCCAACCGATAGCTGCTGGGCGAACGCGTCCTTTCCCTCGAAGTAACGGCGTGCGAAAGCTTCGTTGATGATTATCACCGGAGCCGCGCCGGCGTTGTCGGCTTCGGTGAACACGCGTCCCTGTTTCAGCGGGATATTCATTACGCGGAAATAGTCCGGTGTGATCATGCGAAACTGCACGCTCTGCACCTGGTCGGGGTTTTCGGGGAAAATGACCGGCATGTTGAATTGCCAATCAAGCGGCAGTTTATTCGTGACCGCCGCCGATTCGACGCCCGGCACGCTTCGAATCCGTTCGAGGGCGTCGCGATAGAATCGAGCGGCCTCATTCGTCGTGTCATATCGCTCGCCGTTCAACTGGATCTGGCAAGTCAAAACGTTGCGAGGATCGAATCCGGGATCGACGCTCATCAGATTCGCGAACGTTCGTATGAGCAGGCCTGCGCCGACCAGCAACACAAACGACAGCGCCACCTCGGCGACAACCAGCGCGCTTCGCAATTTTCCTCGAGCCGAGCCGCTCCTGCCCGATTGCTCTTTAAGCGTTGTGTTGACATCCACGCTGCGCGATTGCCAGGCCGGCGCCAGACCGAACAGCATACCGGTGCCTACCGCTGCCGCAAGCGCAAACAACATCGCGCGGCCGTCGACGCTAATCACTGCGACGCTGGGCAACAAATCCTGAGGCACCGAGGCCATCAACAAATCCGTTCCCCAGATTGCCAGCAGGATTCCCGCGATGCCGCCGACCAGCGCGAGCAAGACTCCTTCGGTGATCAACTGCCTGATGATTCGCCGGCTGCTCGCGCCAAGCGCAAGCCGCACCGCGATTTCCTTTTGCCTCGCGGCGCTGCGCGTGAGTTGAAGGTTCGCGACGTTCGCGCACGCAATCAACAGCAGAAAACCGACCGCCGAGAATAGAATCCACAGCAACTGACTCACATCTCCCGTAAACGTTTCCTTGTAAGATTGCGCGCCGACACTCTCTCCCGGCTGCATTTGTTGTGGAAACGCCGCGCGGAAGTTATCGGCAACGGTCTGGAGCTCGGCTCGCGCTTGAGCGATCGTCACGCCGGGTTTCAATCTGCCGATGACCGTAGCGTTCGGATCATAGTTCGCGGTTGGACGCGCTCGCATCGGCACAAACAGGTCCGCGCCGAATCGAAACTCGGGCGGCATGATGCCGACAACCGTCACCGGTTTATCGTTGAGCAAAACACTCGCGCCCAACAAGGCAGGATCAGCGCCAAAGCGGCGCCGCCAAAGTCCATCGCTCATGATCGCAACGCGCTCCCCGCCAAATGCGTCCTCGGCAGCCGAGAACACGCGGCCAAGCCGAGGATAGACGCCCAACACGCGAAAAAAATCTTCGGAGACCCGCAGGCCTCGCACAAATTCCGGTTCGCTCCCGCCCGACAGGTTTCCGCCCGCGCCGCCGAAGTTCGAGTAAGCGGCCATCGATTCGAATGACTGACTCTGCTCGCGCCAGAAAATAAACTTAGGCTCGCCCGCGCCCGCAAGCTCCGTCTTGTATTGCTGCCCGATTGAAAGAAGCTGATCCGGGCTCGGATACGGCAGCGGGCGAAGCAGCACCGCATTGACGACGGTAAAGATCGCCGTGGTCGCTCCGATTCCGAGCGCAAGAATCACCACCGCGATCAATGTGAGGCCGGGCTTTTTGGACATCATTCGGAAACCGTAGCGAAGGTCTTGCAGAATGCTATGCACGTGGACACCTCCGATCATGCTCCAGCGAGCGGGGATTCGATGATCTATTCGGTAGGCACACGAAATCGCATGGTTAGTGCGATCGAGTGTTGTGGCGTTGCAGAAAAATCACTGAGCGTAGCTCGATCTGAGCTTCACGCCCCAGCGTCCGTCCTCTTTCGTCACGATATATAACGATTCGTATGTGCCGATCTTCGAACCATCGGCACGATAACGCGTGAATTTCGTATCGACATGAACCTTATCCGGCGAGGAACTGATTATGCGGCGGCGCTCCCATTTGCTGTGATGCCAGGCGCTCCCCGCCGCAGCCCACACTCTGGCGGCGTCCTGCATTCCGGGCTTGTCGAGGACGTTCATCCTTCCGCTTGCCAAACGATAGTGCGGGAAGTGAAACGTGCGTTCCCACGCGGCGAGATCCTTGCGATTCCAGGCTTCCATGTATTCGTCTAAGACTTTCATTACCTCGGCTTCGATGTGACGATCCGCTGGGTTTTTTTGACGAGCCGTCCCCGCACCAGGCATCAACGCGACCAGCAAAGGCAAAACAATCAACGTCTTCATTGTGCGCTACCTCGCGAACATCGCGCTGATATCGCGAAAGCTGACGATGTCATCCGCGAATGTGAATGTGCCGCGATCGCGCATTTCTTCGGCGGCGCGTAAAAAAGCGCTCAGCGCAACACGCGAAAGCACACTGCCGACGCTGACTCGCTTGACGCCGATCTCAGACAGTTCAGAAAGCGACAGCTTCACGCCGGCGAGTCCCATCAACACGTTCACCGGGCGATCAAGCGAGCTGACCACCGAAGCAATGTCATCCTTATTCGACAGACCCGGCGCGTAGAGAACGTCCGCTCCGGCCTCCTGATATGCTTGAAGCCGCCTGATGGTGTCGTTCAGATCGCTGCGCCCGAACAGATAGTTTTCAGCGCGGGCCGTTAATGTGAATTCGAAATCGAGCGAATGAGCGCTTTCGGCGGCGGCGCGAACTCGCTCGGCTGCGTGTTGAATATCGTAGATCGGATCGTCTCGAGTTGTAGTCGAGTCCTCAATCGAGCCGCCGACGAGCCCGGCTTCCGCGCCAAGCCTGATCGTCTCGGCGGCGGTTTCGGGATCATCACCAAAGCCGTTCTCGAGATCTGCGCTCACGGGCAAGTCAGTGGCCGCCGAGATCTGGCGAACGTGAGCGATCATCCTTTCACGGCCGACGGTGTTGTCTCGCTGGCCGATTGAGAACGCATAACCGGCGCTTGTCGTCGCGAGCGCTTCGAAGCCGAGATGGGCCAGCAGCCGCGCCGTGCCGATGTCCCACGGATTTGGAATGATGAATGCGCGATCGCGTTCGTGAAGCGCGCGAAAGAGGGTTCCCTTCTCTGTTTGAGTTTTCATATTAGTCCGGTGTTCCGCTCCCGCGACGTTACTGTACACTCCGCCGCTTGGGCTGCCAACCTACTGGAAGCAGCGTGCGTTTGAAGAGCGGGCCTTTGAAGCAGCGGGGGTTTAGAGTACCGACTTTAGTCGGGTTTTGGAGTCGAGAATGGCACTACTCACCAAAGTCGTCATCAATCGCAACAACCCCACGAAGCAGCGGACGTTTAGAGTACCGACTTTAGTCGGGCTTTGCGGTCGAGAATGGCACTACTCACCAAAGTCGTCATCAATCGCAACAACCCCCACGAAGCAGCGGGCGTTTAGAGTACCGACTTTAGTCGGGTTTTGTGATCGAGATAGGAACGTGTCCGACGTTGCTTCGGATTTTGGCGTCGAGAATGGCACTACCCGACTAGAGTCGGTACTCTGAACACCCGGTACTCTGAACACCCGGACCCCGAAGGAGGCCCGAAAGCGCTGGGATGCATACAAGACTGGCCGTCTCAGGGCCGTTCGGTACAAAGAGATCATGTCTTAGGCTCCGCCAGCAATCGCTAGTCTCCATACGGATCAAAATGGGGACCCTTCAGATAACGCCGGTCGTCAGGCGCCGTATTTGGCGATCAACCCTTCGATCGTCTTTTCCCACAACTCAGTGTTCTTTGGAATGTTGTGATGTAAGAAAGGATGGCCTTCGAAACGCACGACTCCATTAGGATCAACGATGATGACGTAGGGTATCAGAAATATGCCCAGTTCTTTTCTCATTCGCCTGTGAGTATCAATCGCCGAGTAATACTCTATTGCCGGCTTGGTCATCTTTCGAACTACATCCGCGGGTTCATCGGAGACGCCTATCACTGCCAGCCGGTCTTTGAAGAGATGGTGGAGCCTGTTCGCGTCCCGGATAGCAGCGCGGCAAGGTCCACACCAGGTCGCCCAAAAATCGATATAAAGAAACTTCCCCTTCAAGTCAGGCTTTTCCGACACCCATTCCTCTACTATGAACTGAGGAGCTTTCTGATTTAGCGAAGATTTGGTGGCTGCTATCTTCTTGCCCTCGGGATTTGTCAGCAGGGTGTGGGTTTGTTCTTTGTCTTGACCCCAGGCAGCCCCGACCAACAAGAGTATTAACAATGCGCGTCCTAGTCTCATTGTTCTCCTCCTATGCCTAACGCATCAGCAAGATGTCCTAATATGGCAGCTCGAGTGAGTTCATTCATATCGAAGCGCAACCATCGGATCGACCCTCATTGCGCGGCGCGCCGGCACGTAACACGCAAACAATCCAATCGCGATCAGTAGCGCAGCGACTGCCCCGAACGTCAACGGATCAAGCGCCGGAACCTGGTACAACACACTGGAGATCAAACGCGTGCTTAACGCCGCGCCGGCAAGGCCCACTATCACTCCGGCGCCGATGAGCTTGAGACCTTCGATAAGCACCATTCGGAATACGCGTTCGGGTTGAGCGCCAAGCGCCATTCGAATACCGATTTCATTCGTGCGCCGCGAGACGAAGTACGACATCGTGCCGTACAACCCGACACACACGAGTACCAAGGCAAGCAGCGCGAATGAGCCCGTGAGCCGCGAAAACATTCGCTCGAGCAATAGAGTCTTATCGATTCGTTGAACCAGCGTGTCGATCTTTGTGATTGGAATATTCGCGTCCACGGCTGCGACTTGCTCACGCAGCGCGGGAACGATCCGCTCCGGGTCTCCGGTGGTTCGAACTTGAAAAGACATGAAGCTCGCGACATCAATCGCCTGGAGATATGAGAAGTAGGCCGTTGACGGCACGGGCCTGCGCAGATCGCCGTAACTGGCGTCTCCCACAACGCCCACAATCTCAAAGTTCCTTGGCTTCTTTTCGCTGCCGAAACTAAGCACCTTGCCGAGAGGGTTCTCATCGCCGAACGCCGCGCGGGCGAGTGTCTGATTCACTACCGCGACCTGAGGCCCGGCGGCGTTGTCGCGTTCGTCGAGCAAGCGACCCATTAACAATGAAAGACCGATCGTATTGAAGTAAGAGGGACCTACAAGGTGGCGATGAAGATCGAAGCGCTCTTTGCCGGACGTTACTCCGGCGATTCGAATGCTCGAAGAACTCTCGCCATCGCCAACCGGCGCGTGCGAAGAAAACGTAACGTTTTTCACACCAGGCACCGCGGAAAGCCGCTCCTGCACTTGATTGTAATACTCGACGAGCCGCGGTCCCGCATAACCATTCAACCCGGGCGCGACAGAGAATAAAAGCAGTTGGGAGCGATCAAAGCCCAGCGGAACACTCTCGAGCTTTTGCAGCGTGCGCAGAAAAAGCCCGGCCCCCACCAGCAACAGCAACGACAATGCAACCTGCGCAGAAACCAGCGCCTTCGCGAGTCGCGATCGAGGCGCGCCCAGCCGGTTCCCGGCGCCGCCTTCCTTCAAAGCTGCCGTTAATCCGATCCGAGTCGCGCTGAAGGCCGGAACCAACCCAAACAGAATCCCGGTGAGGACCGCGGCGCCGGCTGTGAACGCAAGCACGCGCCCGTTCACACCAAGCGGAAGCTCGATGTTTTGCCGGCCGCTCGCGACCAGCGCAACCAGGAGCTGACTTATCCAGCGCGATACCAAAAGCCCCAACGCGCCTCCAGCGAAAGCCAGCAACAAACTCTCGGCGAGCAATTGTTGAATCAATCGCAATCGCCGCGCGCCCAGGCTCAACCGTATGGCAATTTCTTTTTGCCGCGCCGTTGCGCGCGCAAGCAGTAGCCCCGCGATATTGGCGCAGGCGATCAACAGCACCAATCCAACCGCGCCCATCAACACAAACAACGGTTGAGAAAACTGTCTTCGAAGCAGATCCAATCCCTGACCGCCCTGACTCAGTCTGAGTGCGGGACGATTCTCGCTGTCTTTTTCGGAGTGGATCATTGAATCAATATTCTGGGTGAAGATCAGGTCCAAATCCGCGCGAGCTTGCGCTTCACTCACGCCGGGCTTCATTCGGCCCATCACCACCAGCCACCACGTCGACGGCTTTTGCCAGATAGCCGCTGCCTCAACCGCGGCGTCACCACCCTTCGGCAGCGGGCCCGTGACCGTCAACGCCTGAACCAGCCGCGGAAACATGCTAAGTGCGACATACATATCGACCGTTTCGCCCGGCTGGGTGCCAAAGAATTCCGGCGGCGCGACGCCAGCGACGCTAAACGCAATGTTGTTGATCACGATCGTCTTGCCCACAACCGAGTCGTCGCCGCCAAGTTTATTCTTCCAGAAGTTGTAAGACATAACCGCGACGGGTGCGGCCGCCGGCTCGTCATCAGATGGAAGGATCGGGCGCCCTGCTATTGCTTCGACGCCGAGCCCGTTGAAGTAATTTCCCGACACCGGTTCGGTAAGAGCCGAATAAGGCGCGCCGTCGAATTGCACGTTGAAGCCGTTCACGTTCGCGGAGAATGCGAACACATCGGAGAGCGTATTGTTCTGGGTGCGCAGGGCGTCGAAGATCGGATAGGGCACCGATTCGCTGACCCACCCGCCGCCAGCCGGATCTTTGCGATTGCTTCCTTCGAGGTCTTCCACGATCGAGGGCCAGTCCTTTGCAGTCCACCTCACAAGAAGCAGGCGCGCGGGATCACGCACCGGAAGCACCTTGAGCATCACAGCGTCCAGCACGCTGAAGATGGCCGTGTTCGCGCCAATTCCGAGCGCCAGAGTCACAACGGCGACGAAGGTAAAGCCGGGATTCCGTCGCAGCATTCGAACCCCGTAGCGAATGTCTTGAAGAAATGTTTCCACGATTGGTAGTCCTCTCTGATCGCGATAGGCTTCCCTGGTTTGAGTGACGCCGCCAAAGCTCCGCCTCGCCGCGCGGCGCGCTTCTTCAAGGGTCATTCCCCGTCGAAGATTCTCTTCGACCAGCATTTCAAGATGCGCAGTCATCTCCTCGTCGAGTTCCTTGTCGAGAAGTTCCTTTCCAAACAGACCGCGAATTCTCGATCCGATCTCTCGAATGCCCATTGGTACTCTCCTGTCCGACAACTAAGTTTTGTCGTCCGTCGCTGCTAGTCGCCTCAGTGAACCCGACAAACTGAAGTTTGTCGGACATCTACGCGCTGTGTAGCATGCGCGCGATTATCCCCGATATGCGCTCCCAATCCTCGGTCTCGGTTGCGAGCTGCTTTCGCCCGGCTCTGGTAATCGAGTAATACTTCGCGCGGCGATTGTTCTCCGACGAACCCCACTCGGCCGCGATCCAGCCTTTATGTTGAAGCCTCAGCAGCGCGGGATAGATGGTCCCCTGGTTCAGCTCGAGCACACCCTCGCTGACCTGTTCGATGCGCCGCGCAATGCCATAGCCATGCAGCGGCCCGAGACCTTCGAGCGTCTTGAGCACCATCAAGTCCAGCGTGCCTTGAAGAATTTCGGACGTCGACTCTTTCACGAACTCCGCCTCCTGTTGATTTTCAACAGGAGCATACACGTCTTCGTGTTGGATATCAACAGCAAGGTGTAGATTGCCGGCTGGCTTACCCCGTGGTGGTTCACGATTGCTGCTACAAAGACTCGCCGCCGCTTGCGATGCCACGGGCTTGCCCCGTGGTGGTTCACGATTGCTGCTACAAAGACTCGCTGCCCGCTTGCGATGCCACGGGCTAGCCCCGTGGTGGTTCACGATTGCTGCTACAAAGACGCGCCGCCCGTTTGAGATGCCACGGGCTCGCCCCGTGGTGGTTCACGCTGGTCTGGGTTCTTCGCGCAACGGTGCGCCTTACGTGAGCCTCCACGGGGCAAGCCCGTGGCATCCTTAGTCGTTCATTGTGCGTTACCGTAGCAGCAAACATGAACGCTCCACGGGGCAAGCCCGTGGTATAGCCGCAGAGTTGACGCACACACCACGCGCAAGAGATCGAGACGACATGACAAGAAGCGTGATATATTCCCGGTGATCTTCTCCACTGAAGGTCAAGTGACGATCATTCCCTCTCAACGGGTTTCATCTCAGCAGAGACTCTCGAGGCCAGCAGTGAAGGACTTCTTTATCAGCTACACAAGCTCGGACGCAAAGTGGGCGGAGTGGATTGCCTGGGAATTGGAAGCGGCCGGGTACTCGGTCGTCGTTCAACTCTGGGACTTCCATCCCGGCAACGACTTCATCGCGGAGATGGAACGAGCTTCCAGAGAAGCCGGCCAAACCCTCGCGGTTCTTTCACCCAGATACTTCCAGTCCCGTTTCACCGAGGCCGAATGGACCACCGCGTTCAAGAAGGGTAACCTCCTGCCGGTGCGCGCCGTCGACTTTGACGTCGAAGGCCTGCTCAGCGTGCGCGTGTACATCGATATCGCCGGCAAGAGCGAGGATCAGGCACGCGAAGTCCTTCTCGAAGGGGTAAAACGTGAACGCAGGAAGCCGTCCGTTGCGCCCGGCTTCCCCGCTGAGACTGCCGCTCGATCTATTAAAGAGCAGCCACAATTCCCTGGCGCGCTGTCACCAATCTGGAACGTTCCCCATCCGCGCAATCCAAACTTCGTCGGGCGAGATGAGCTGCTCGATCAGATTCACAAGACTCTCACATCGAAGAACGCCGCGGCGCTGACGGCGATTCACGGGATGGGTGGCGTGGGCAAGACTCAGCTTGCCGCCGAATACGCCTACGATCATGCCGGTGACTATCAAGTGGTTTGGTGGATCAAGTCCGAAGAGCCCGCCGCGCTGGCTTCGGATTACGCGGCGCTGGCCGAAGCGCTCGATCTGCCTCAGAAGCAAGAACGAGATCAAACGGTGATCGTCGAGGCCGTGCGCGCGTGGTTGAATCACAACGGCGCCTGGCTGTTGATCTTCGATAACGCTCGGGGAAAAGAAGATTTGCGTGGCTGGCTCCCTCAGAACCCGGCGGGCCACGTGGTGATCACTTCGCGCGATCCGAACTGGGGCGGCGTAGCGAAACCGCTCGAGGTCGAAGTGCTCACTCGCGAAGATGCGGTCAGGTTTCTGCTGCAACGCACCGGACAAGACGACGCGGATGCGGCGCGGCTGTTGGCGGAAGCGCTCGGGGACCTTCCGCTCGCGCTCGAGCAGGCGGGCGCGTACATCGAAACGACGGGCAAACCTTTCGCTGAGTACCTTATGTTGTTCAAGACTCGCCACGCTGACTTGTTGGTTCGCGGCAAGCCTGATGATTACCCGGACACGGTTGCTACGACGTGGGAGATTTCTTTTCAAGCGGCTCGGCAGGAGTCTCCCGCAGCCGCTGGATTGTTGAACCTGTGCGCGTTCCTTGCGCCCGACGACATTCCGATAGCGGCGCTTCGCGAGGGCAAACACAAGCTCCCTGAACTTCTGGCGGAGACCGTCGCCGATGAGCTGCGGTTTGATGACGCGGTGGCGGTGTTGAGGCGCTACTCGCTGATCGAGCGCAGTGAAGACGGTCTATTCGTACACCGGCTTGTTCAAATGGTAGCTCGTGACCGGTTGCGTGATGACGAGCGACGCGTATCGGCGGAAGCGGCGGTCCGCGTTGTCAACGATGCCTTTCCGTTCGAGAGCGACGACGTACGAACGTGGACTGACTGCGAGCGGTTGGTGTCTCATGCCGTAGCCGCGACGGAATTCGGCCAGGAGCTGCAGCTTGCGCCCGCGGCGACCGGGCGCTTGTTGAATCAGATGGGACTCTACTATCGCGGACGCGCGCGGTATGCGGAAGCAAAGCAGTCATACGAGCGGGGAATTCGGATCGGCGAAGAGACGCTTGGGCCCGACGACCCGGTGGTTGCAATTCGTGTCAACAATCTGGGCGAGTTGCTGTGGGACCTCGGAGACCTGGTCGGTGCTCGTCAGTGCTTTGAGCGTGCGCTTCGGATTCATGAAGCTGCATTCGGCTCTGATCATCCCGACGTCGCGACCATCGTCAGCAATCTGGGCCTTGTGCTGCAGGACCTCGGTGATCTGGGCGGTGCTCGCCGGTGCCTCGAGCGCGGACTCCGGATCGATGAAGCCGCCTTGGGCCCCGATCATCCCAACGTCGCGATTCGCGTCAACAATCTGGCTAGTGTGCTGTGGCGCCTCGGTGACTTGCCCGGAGCGCGCCAATCTTGGGAGCGTGCGCTTCGCATTGATGAAGCCGGCTTTGGCCCTGATCATCCCAATGTCGCGATTCGCGTCAACAATCTGGGCATTGTGTTGCGAGACCTCGGCGAGCTCGCCGATGCTCGTCAGTACCTCGAGCGTGCGCTGCGGATCGATGAAGCCGCATTCGGACCTGACCACCCCGCGGTTGCGACCGACCTCAGCAATCTGGGCAGCCTGCTGCAAGACCTCGATGACCTTGATGGTACCCGCCAGTGCTTCGAGCGCGCGCTAGGCATCTTTAGAAAGTTCTTGGGAGATGATCACCCGAATACGGTCTTGGCGCGGACCAAGCTGGAATCGCTTAACTGAGAAATGTACTGAAATTGGATTTCTTCGGATCAGTCTTCTGTCCAAATTACCGTTCGAGCCATTTCGATACGCGCTGCTCTGCTTCCTCTTCGCTGACGACTCTGCCCTGATCTATGTCTTCAAGCCCGCGAGCGATCTGCTGACGCACGTAGATATGGTATTGAATATCTTCGAACGTAACGTCCTCAGGTATCTGCTCCAGAATCCGCCGCACTTCTTCCTTTGCGCTCATCATGAGAACGGCTCCCTCCACTCTTGCCAACGACCTTATCATAAACGCTACCGCTGAATCGTCAAAGGTTGGTCAAGTCACGCGCAGGTCGTCATAGTCTATTCGTGGCGCAACGCAGAAATCGGATCTACTCGCGATGCTCGGCGAGCCGGAACAAAACAGGCGACAAGCGCCACCAATACCAGAATCAATGGCACTCCAGTGAAGACAATCGGATCAGTTGCGCTGACTTGAAACAACAAACTAGCGATTGTTCGCGTCAGCGCAAGAGCTCCCACCAACCCAATAGCGACACCGGCGCCGATCAGCACCATGCCTTCTCTGAGAACCGAGCGCAGCAGAACAACCGGCTGCGCTCCGAGCGCCAGGCGAATTCCGAATTCATTCCTTCGGCTGCCGACATACAATGACATCGTCCCGTAAATGCCCACCGCAGCGAGCAGCACCGCCAGCACCGCGAAAGACGTCAGCAGCAGATTCGTCAGCCGCTGGCTGTTCAGCGTTCGATCCATAACCTCGTGCATTGTTCGAATCGAAAACACCGGGATACTCGTGTCCAACTCGGACACCGCCGTCCTGATTGCACCGATGATCGCGTTTGGAGGACCGTCGGTTCTGATGACAAGCTTCGCCAGCAGCGATGGCGACTGCGCAAGCGGCATATAGATGTGCGGTTGCGGCTCATCCGCAAATCCATCCTGCTTGATTCCACCAACCACTCCCACGATCGTCATCCATTGCATGTCACCAGTGGTCTCGACTCTTTTTCCAAGCGCGTCGCCGTCCGGCCAATACATTCGCGCCAGCGTCTCATCTACTATCGCGACCGGTTGTGAGTCGCCGTTGTCGGTTTCCTCAAAATCCCTTCCGCTGCGCAGCGGAATCCCCATCGCCTGAAGATGCCCCGGCGTTATCGACAACAATTGAGTTTGCACGCCGGCGCCCGCGGCCTCTTGCTCGTGTCCTTCGGCGATAAAGTTGTCAGTGTTACCGTCGCCGCCGAACGGGATATTCGAGGTGACCCCCGCCGCGCGCACGCCCGCCAGACTGCGCATGCGATCGCCCAGACTCTGATAGAACTGTAGTGATTGTTGCGGGTTTGAATACTTCCGAGCCGGAAGTGAGACGACCATCGTCAGCAGCTTCTCCGGATTGAATCCGAGCTCGACGGATTGCAGACGCTGAAAGCTTTTTAGCAGCAGCCCGGCGCCGATCAGCAACACAAAAGAAAGCGCGAACTGTGCCGCGACAAGAACACTGCTTGACCGGCGGCTCGACGTGCCGCCGCGTCCTCCTTCGTGCATACCCGCAACGATCCCCATCCGATAGGCGCGCAGCGCAGGCATCAGCCCAAACAGCAGCCCGGTGAACAACGCAATACCCCCGGTGAACGCCAGAACGCGACCGTCAACCGTCACCACTTCGATTCTTGGGATTCCCTCGATTGGAAGCCTGTCGAGCATTCGCACGCCGACCCACGCCAGCATTACACCGACTGCCGCACCAATGAGCGCAAGCACCAGGCTCTCTGTCAGCAGTTGCCTCGCGACGCGAGACGGGCTTGCGCCAAGCGCGAACCTCACGGCTATTTCTCTTGTGCGTGAAGTGGCGCGCGCCAACAGCAAGTTCGCAACGTTGGCGCATGCGATCAACAGCACCAGTCCCACCGCGCACAACAAGATCACCAAAGGTTTTTGCGTATTTCCTACGATCGTCTCTTTCAACGGCGTGACTATTGTTTTCAGCGCAGAGCCCTGATCGAGCGGTATTCTACTTTCGCTTGTGCCGGGATGCTGGCGAGCGTAGCCCCACAGCACCGCCGTCGTCTCCGTCTCTGCCTCTGAAAGCGAGATACCGGGATTAAGACGCGCGATCGCTCTTAAGAAGTATGGCGCGGATCTTGTTGGATTCAGCGCGATGGGAGTCCATATTTCGGTTTCCGGGCGAGGGAAACTGAACCCCGCGGGCATAACGCCGATCACCTCAGTAGCCGCACCGTTAAGTTCCAGGGACCTGCCAACAATGTTAGGATCGCCGCCGAAGCGACGCTGCCAAAAACCGAAGCTGATTACGCACACCCCATTGTTGCCGGGCGTATCCTCGCCGGAGCGAAAATCGCGGCCGTGGACCGGCGGAATACCGAGCACCTTGAAGAAGTCGGCGCTGACGGTACCGATCGATACGCGTTCGGGCTCGCCGTCTCCGGTGAGATTCGCGCCGCTTGTCGAATAAGCAGCAACGTTTTCGAGGGAATGATTGTTGTCACGTAACGCCGTGAAACTGGCCTGCGACAGATTCCACCTGTCCAGTCCGAGTTGCCGTTGTGATTGTACGACTCTCACCAGCCGGTCGGGTTGCTGATAGGGGAGAGGCCTCAGGAGAATACCGTCAACCAGACTGAAGATTGCCGTATTCACTCCGATCCCAAGCGCGAGTGTGATCACGGCTATGGCAGTGAAGCCGGGGTTCTTTCGCAACATCCGGAGCGCATAGCGCGCATCCAGCCACACCTGCTCAATCGTCGCCCCCGGGCGCACGTCCCTCACTTGTTCTTTGACTTGTGCGACGCCTCCCAACTCGATCATCGCCGCGCGATGCGCTGAGGCGGGACTCATGCCGCCGTCAATCTTCTCATCGATCAACTGGTTGAGATAAGAATTCACTTCTCGGTCGAGTTCCTGCTCGATGTGATTTCTGCGAAACAGGTTCGTTGCAAGGTTTCGAATTCGAGAGAACAACGACATAATCAACTCCTATAAAAGATGTCCGACAAACTTCAGTTTGTCGCCGGCTGATTCTCTACGAAGGACTCGCGACAAACTGAAGTTTGTCGGACATCTATGAAGTAGTTTCGAGAGCGAGAAAGATGGCGCCAGCCACGCGCTCCCAGTTGGCGATCTCGGCTTCGAGATGACGCCGGCCCACTCTGGTCAGCTTGTAGTATTTGGACTTGCGTCGGTTCTCGGACTCTCCCCACTCAGAAGCAAGCCAGCCTTTTTCCTCGAGCCGGTGAAGCGCTGGAAAAAGCGAACCGGGTTTAGGGTGAAAGGTACCCTTCGTGATTTGGTTGATTCGACGAGCGATCCCCAGTCCGTGGTTTGGCCCAAGGCCAAGCGTCTTTAGGATCAGCAAGTCGAGCGTTCCTTGAAGTAAATCGTCCGTACCTCCCGACATCAGCACCTCCTCGTATAGAACATCTGTAGGAGAATAAGCTCCGACGTATAGAATGTCAATAGGAGAAGAAAGAAACCGCAAACGATCGCGCGGAACAGATGGGAATTACGATTCCGCACTTCGGTCCCGGCCGCTGCTCATCCTCAGATTTCCAGGCTCCTGGCTGCGCCGGACACTTTATTTCCTCTGCCTTGTTTCTCTCCGCTCGCTCATTTCGAACGGCGACGGTCAACGCTGTAAATCTTGTGTCCGATTTTCCATTCGCCGTGCCTGACAACCTCCTCCGGGTTGAAAGCGATGCGACATCTCTCGCCGCGGGGCGTTCACTTTTTGGCCGCGGTCCATTTGCCTTTTGGGCCGTCGGTGATTTCCAAACTACCGGTCATCCGGGTCGCTGATTCGACCGCCCCGGTGTAAGTAGCCTTGTGCTTCTGGTCTTCGTTCGTGAACTCGAATCCGAAGACGGCCTTGTTGTCTTTGACCGTGCCGGTAACATTGTATTGTCCGAGCGGCCCGTCGTATGTACCGGTCAGGGTATCTTTGTCCTGCTTGAACACGAAGGTCGGGTCACCATGCCCGCCGCTTTCGAGATCAACCGAAAACTGCCACGTGCCTGAGATATCCACCGGTGGAGCCGCTCGAATAACAAAAGCCATTGTGATCATCACCGCTAAGAAAGCTACTGCAAGTCTGACCTTCATTTGGTGTTCTCCTTCTCAATTCTGCTTCCTCGAATTCCCAGCCTGGAGGTCCGACAACTTTTGTTTGCCGGTCGATTATTAGTTCTGCGATTTCGAATTCGAAGCCGCCATTTCTTCGAGCATCTTTCGAAGTTCCTCTTCTGAGTACCAACGCCCGCGCACCATCACACCCGCTCGACGCGACGCGTTGTTCACGTCCACAAGCGGATTGCCCTCGACGAGAATAAGATCGGCGGTCTTGCCGACGGCAACCGTGCCGAACTTGTCCGTTTGCATAAACTCGGCGGCATTGACGGTCGCGGTGCGCAGAGATTCATAGGGGCTCAACCCTGCGGCGACCATCTCACGCAATTCGTCGTGAAGCGAAAAGCCCGGCACCACCGACGGAACCGGCGAGTCGGTTCCGGCTATCAGCTTTACTCCAGCATCGTGCAGTCCCTTTACCAGTTTGCTCAGCAGATCCGCCTGAGCGAGAAACGACGGCGCCGTCTCCTTCTTGAAGCGCCGGATGTAAGTGTTGTTGGCAGCCGAAAATCTCGAGGTCAACGCTGGCGGAAGATACTTCATCTCGGGCCGATTCAAAACCGAATCGATATCCTGCACCTGAAGCCCGATGCCGTGATAGACAGTAAGTGTCGGGCTAACCCAGATGCCGGCCTTTCGAGTGGCTTCGGCTACAGAAGGAATGCGGCTCGCTTGATCGGCGATCCACCGCAACCGCGCGGCCTGATCCGTACTTGCTGGCCGCGCCGGCGCGTTGAAAAAGAAATACGCGTACAGGTATTCCTCGGCGTGAGCGATTCGCGTCCTGTTTTTCTTCGAACGCGGCTTCGATTCCGAGGTTGCGGGGCAAATGCCCGATCACTCGCATTCCTTCGCGCCGAGCAACCTCGAAAAGCTTGTGATACGCCTCGCGGGAAAAATCTCCATGGATCTTTATCAGATCGTAACCAGCCTTTTTCTGTGCTACGACCGCGCTCTCGACTTGTTCAGGCGTGGGGCTCGATCCGGTGCTGCTCGAAATAAAGGGACCGCTTGTAAAGATCGCAGGACCCAGCAACTCGCCTCGCGCGACGCGGTTGCGAAGCGCGAGATGATTTGGCGTGCCCATCAGATTGAGCACCGTCGTCACTCCGTTTGCAACGAACAATCGCAATATCGGAATGTTGGCCTGCTCGTTGAACACCTCGAGGTGAACGTGCATGTCCGCCAGCCCCGGCATCAGGTACTTCGCGCGCCCATCGATCTTCATCGCACCAGCAGGAATCTTGATGTTTGACGCCGGACCAAGCGCGGCAATGAGACCATCCTTTACGATCACCGTTTGATCGGTGAGCACCGCCTCTTGATCCATCGGGACAACATTCACACGGACGAATGCGACGATCTGCTTTTGCTTAGCCTCGAGTTGTTTGACCTCCTGCGAGGCTTGAGGCGCCGGTTCCTTTTGCGATTCGCCCGCGAAATACAAAAACGCGACGGGCAACGCGCCGATCCCAAAGACCAGCGCAAACAGACCGATACCCATCAGCAGGTATCGTTTAAAACGTAGCAATCGAGTGTTGCGGGGCTTTTTGCGCGGAATGTCCATTGCGGCGTTATTCGTTCCTTAATGCGATCATCGGATCGACCTTTGTCGCCCTACGAGCCGGCACATAACAAGCCAGCAGCGCGACTAATACCAGCAGACCCGCGATTGCAGCGAATGTAGCCGTCTCGGTCGGGCTGACGCCGTAAAGCAGACTCGTCATCAAGCGAGTTAACGCGAATGCCGCGCCTAAACCGATCGCGACTCCGGCGAACGCCAGCTTCATACCCTGACCAATCACGAGCCGCTGGACGTCGCTCGGCTTTGCGCCTAGCGCCATCCGAATGCCGATTTCCGGGGTCCGCGCCGACACATTGTGAGAAAGCAGACCGTAGATTCCAATCGCCGAGAGCAGTAACGCAACCGCGCCGAACATTCCCATCAACTGAGCATTGAATCGAGGGGATGCGACCGCATTCGAAAACAGTTTCTTGAGCGTCGTGATGTCACTCACAGGCTGATCCGAGTCCAATAGAGCCACCTGATTTCTGAGCACGCTCGCCATCGCAAGCGCATCGCCCTCGGTGCGAACGAGCACCTGCATATTGGATTGAGGAAACTGCTTCGCGGGAATGTAGTACGCCGGCTCGGCCGGCGAGCTCACGCCGTGAGACTTTACATCGCGGACAACACCCACTATCTCAAACGTTGTGGGCATGTGGTTGTCTACCATCCGTGAAGGCGTCGCTGTCGAGATGCGTCTGCCGAGCGGCGATTCGCCCTCGAAATAACGCGCGGCGAACGCCTGGTTGATTATCATCGCGCCAGGATGATCCGGATCGTCCTGGTCTCGGAACACGCGGCCATCGACCAGAGCGGTTCCAACCGCGGCGAAGTAGTCAGGGCTTATCAAGTGAAGATCAGCCGTTAGCGTCTGCTCCGCTTGAGGCCGGTTTTCAATTGTGAAGCTGTCAATCCAGTTTGTTTCGAGCGGCTGATCGTAAGCCGTCGCCGCGACACGCACGCCCGGAGTTTTTCCGAGCGCATCAAGGAGTTGCCCATAGAACGCCGAGATTCGCTGCCACTCACCGTACTTCGATTGAGGAAGCGATACCGACGCGACTAACACACGTTCGGGATTGAAACCCAGATCGACGCTTAGCAACCTGCGAAAGCTCTGCACAAGCAGAGCCGCGCCGATGACCAATACAACCGCCAGGGCTATCTGGCCAACAACAAGCGCGCGTCTGAAGGCCTGAGGCCCGGTGTATGAGCGCGCGCTTTCTTTGAGCGAGTCTTGCAAGTCGGGCTTTGAGGCTTGAAGAGCCGGGACCAGGCTGATCAACACACTCGTGGCGATCGACAACATCAGCGTGAACGCCAGCGCGGTCGAGTCGATGGCGACTTGATCGATTCTCGGGATCTCAACGGGAATGATCTGCATCAGTGCATTGATGCCGAATGACGCGAGCCATACACCAAGCGCGGCTCCGGCGAGTGAGATCACCAGACCTTCACACAGAAACTGGCGAATGATCCGCCCGCGGCCCGCGCCAAGCGCACATCGCACGGCGATCTCGCGGTGGCGTGAATTGATACTCGCAAGCAGGAGCGCGGCGACATTTGCGCACGCAATCAGAAGCACTGCGCCAACCGCGCCAAACAAGATCAACATCGCGGGCCGAACCTTACCCACGACTTCATCCATCAGTTTGGTGACAACAATTCCCTCTCCTCGATTGGCGACGTAGTCCTGCGCAAGCGCGGCGCCAAGCGCCGTCATCTCCGCCTGTGCTTGTTCGAGGCTAACGCCGCGCTTCAGCCTGCCGATGACTCCCAACACGTGAGACCGGCGATTCTCTGCCCATTCACCCTCGAGAGTCATCGGAACGAAGAATTGTTGTTGCGACGCTTCGAAAGACATCCGGCCGACGGTTGCCGGCTGCGCTGGATAAACTCCCGGCGGCATAACTCCGGCCACTTCGTAGCTGTTGCCGTCGAGCAGCAACGCCGTTCCTATTACTTCTGAATTGGAACCGAAACGCCGCTGCCAGAATCCGTGATCGAGAATGACAACGCGATTGTGTCCCGAACTATGCTCCTCAGATCGAAATGCGCGGCCGAGGATTGGCTGTACCCCCAACGCAGCAAAATAATCGGCACTCACTCGCGCCCCGCTGAGTTGTTCGGGCTCTCCCGCGCCGGTCAAGGTAAGAGTCGCTGATGAAAAAGCCGCCACGTCTTCGAACGACTGACTTCGCGCGCGCCAATCACGAAAAGTTCCCGGCGCTACGCGTGAGCGGGCTACGCTTTTCGCTGAGTTTGTCTCCCAAAGCGTGACGAGTCGATCAGGTTCCGCGAATGGAAGCGGTCTGATCAGCACCGCATGCACGAGGCTGAATATGGCGGTGTTGGCGCCAATGCCGATAGCCAGCGTCAACAAAGCGATTGTCGTGAAGCCGCGCCGCTTCATCAACATTCTGATTCCGTATCTGAAGTCTTGAACGAAACTATCCATGTTCATCCCCGTCTGAAATTCTGCATGAAACTATCCATCTTAATCCTCGTCTCGAGGGCGGCTGACACGCCTCCAGGACGACAAACCGCCGAACGTTCTAGAGGAGGCCAATCTGGCGAAAGGTGTCTCGGGTGGCAACATTCAAATCGTAGTTCGCCAACAACGCGGGCTCGACCCATGCGTATTCACAGAACTCTGAGTTCAGTGCAATCGAGTGCCCGGAAATTCGACACTCGAAGATCAGAAACACCATGTAGATCTTTCGCTTGCTGCCATCCGGGAAGGTTTTCTCGTGCAAGCCGTCCTTGAAGAGCAGCGGCCTGGCTTCAGCTATCGCGACGCCGAGTTCTTCGAAGACCTCGCGCTTCAGCGCCTCGTGTATGCTCTCGCCCGGCTCTACGCCGCCTCCCGCCAATCCCCACTGATCAGGAAAGACCCCGCGGTCGGGAGGCATCTTGCAAATAAGAACGCGCCCGCCGTCGTCCTTGATGATCGGTACAACGACGAGTCTTGTCTGGGTGCTATCTGACAATCGGTTTGCACCCGAGGGCTCATTCATACCTGAGCGCCACCAGCGGATCGACTTTGGTCGCTCGACGCGCCGGTACGTAACAAGCGATCAACGACACGCAGCCGAGAATCAAAGCGACGCCCGCGAACGTAAGCGGATCGGTTGCACTGATGCCAAACAGCAGGCTCGACATTAAACCGGTAAGCGCGATGGACGCGATTACTCCAATGACCACCCCGACGGTAGCGAGGGTCATTCCCTGCCTGACTACGAGCTTCAGTACATCCTGCCTCTCGGCGCCGAGCGCCATCCGGATCCCAAACTCGCGAGTCTGTTGCGAGACCACATACGAAAGCGCCGCGTAGATTCCCATCACCGCCAGCAGCAATGAGATTGCCGAAAAGATGGCCAGCAGCGACATCACAAATCCCGTTCGCCAATCCAACCCGCTGACGGTTTCTTCCATCGTGCGCACCAGGTATACGGGCATCGCTCGATCAACCGACCAGACTTCTTTCTTTGCCGCCTCAAGAAACGCCATCGGATTTCCACTTGTGCGCAAAACATACGCGATCGCAAAGGGAGCTACGTCCTGTTCGACCGGGACGTAGACGGTTGGCCGTGGTTCGGGCGGAAATCCATCCGATCGCACATCGCCCACCACGCCGACTACCTGGCGAAACATATTCCTGTTGTTTCCAATCGCGAGGCGTTTGCCAATCGGGTCGTCGCTCCCCCAAAACTGACGCGCCATCTGGGCGCTGATGACGGCGATATTTGGCGTGCCCGCGACGTCGTCCGCGGTGAACAATCTTCCACGCGCGAGTGGAATTTTCATCGCGCTGAAGTAATCAGGCGTCGCCCTGAGCGCGGTCGCGCGAGGCTCGCTTCCCGGTTCAGGCGCGGGCTGGCCCTCTATCGCAAGCGTGGTCATTCCGAACTGTGGATAAAACGGATGAGACTGCGCCGCACCGACCGACGCGACCTCGGGTATGGTTGCCAGGCGATCCTTGATGTCCTTGTAGAATCGCTGGCGCGCGTCGTTGTCGCGATATTTGGCCCCGCGAGTCGAGACTCGAAACGTGAGCACGTTTCGCGGATCGAATCCCTGGTCGAGACGTTGGAGGTTGCGGAAGCTCTGCACCATCAACGACGCGCCGATCAGCAACGCGACGGACAAGGCGGTCTCCGCGATCACCAGAAGCTTCTGCGTTCGTTTGCTGGTTCGGCTTCCGGTTGCGCGAAACGTCGCGCCTAGTCCCGAGATGATGTTTACACGCCTCGCGTATAGCGCCGGAAGCAGCCCAAGCGCGAGACCCGGGAGCAGCGATACGCCAAGCGTAAACAAAACCACGTTGCGATCGACCTGAAATTCAAAGTGCGGAATGTTGAGACCGGTTGGAATAAGCAATCCGACAGCGCCGGTTCCCCAGATCGTCAGCAGCAGTCCAGGCACGGCGCAGAACACCATAAGCAGGAGGCTTTCTATCATGAGCTGCCGCGTTAGGCGTCCGGCTCCCGCGCCGAGCGCCCGCCGCAATGCAAACTCTCGCTCGCGCGCTACCGATCGAGTCAACAACAAATGAGCCACGTTGCTTGAAGCAATCAGCAACACGAACAACACCGCTCCAAATAAAAGCACCACCCCCGAACGCACGCCGCGGACGATGTTCTCCTTGAGCGGCGTGACGAGCGCCTCGATGCTACGATTAGTATCCGGATGCTCCGCTCGAATCTCCTCAGAGACACGCGTCAGTTCCTGCCGGGCTTGCTCGAGCGACACTCCATATTTGAGCCGCGCGATGACGTAATGATCGTTGCCGCGCCGATCCAGCCCGTTCTCGGCAAGAGCCAGCGGCAACCACGCCTGCGGCCGTTCCGTCAGCCCAAAGATCGGGTTGTCGAAGTCGGCCGGCATCACCCCGATAATTTCGTAAGGCTGCCCGTCCAATTCCGCGGTCCGGCCAACAACATTTCGTTCACCGCCAAAGCCTCGTTGCCACAAGTCGTAACTCAGCACCACGACGGCTCGCGACCCCGGGCGATCTTCTTCCGCGCTGAACGTGCGACCAAGGATTGGCGCAACTCCGAGCGTATCGAAGTACCCGGCCGACACCTGCTGCATCAACGGAGTATCGGGCTCGTCAAAACTCGTCAGCGTCTTTGAAATATTCAGCGCGACGCCTGTGTTCTCGAACGACTGGCTCATTCGCCGCCAGTCAGCGTAATTGCCCGGCGCGGCGGGGCGCCACATCGAGGCGTTCAACGGATCGATCTGCCAGATAGCGACGAGCCGATCGGGTTGCTTGAAAGGCAGCGGCTGAATCAGTATGGCGTTGACGACGCTGAACATCGTCCCGGCGATACCGATCGCTACAGCCATTGCGAGTATCGCAACAACCGAAGTTTCAGGATTGCGCCGCAGCAAGCGGAGCCCGAATCGCAGATCAGTTTGCAATCCAGCTATTCTCATTCGCGTTCTCCCATTCAGTTCAGGGTTCAGGATGCAGGGCTCTAAGTTCGGGTGATTGAATTAGTGAACCCGGAACTCTGAACCCTGAACTTCATTCGTATCTCAACGCAACCATTGGATCGACTTTGATCGCCCGGCGTGCCGGCACGAAACAGGCTCCCAGAGCCACTCCTGTCAGCAACACGGATACAGCGATGAACGTCATCGCGTCGGTAGCGCCTACGCCGTAGAGCAGGCTCGCCATCAGACGGGTGATCGCGTATGCGGCGCCCAACCCGATCCCGACGCCCGTCAGCGTCAGCTTCAAGCCATGTCCAAGCACCAGCCGCAGCACATCGCCCGACTGCGCCCCGAGCGCTATGCGCACTCCGATTTCCTGTGCGCGTTGGGCAACCGTGTAAGAGAGCACGCCGTAAATGCCGATTACCGCCAGCAACGCCGCGATCAGTCCAAACGCGACGAACAGCAGCATGCTTGCGCGCCGGGGGGCGACGGAACGGTCAAGGATCGTCGTCATCGTTTCGAGATTGGCAACCGCCAGTTCCTTGTCTACGGCGGCGATCTGGCCGCGTATGGCGCTCGTCATGCCGGCCGGATCATTGTGCGTCCGCACCGTCAGCGCCATCGAGCGCCAGACGTTTTGCGTGTGCGGCACGTAGACCAGCCCGTGCAAATCGTCGTCGCGCCCGAAGTAGCGCACGTCCTGAACGACGCCGACGATCTCGCGCAACTTGTTCTCATCCCGCCACGAGCGGATGCGCTTGCCGAGCGGGTCTTCGTTGGCGAACATCCGCCCGGCCAGTGTCTGGTTGATGATGATTACCTGATTGCTGTCAGCCCGGTCACGTTGATCAAAGTCCCGCCCTTTGATCAGCGTGATCCCGGCAGTGGCAAAATAGCCCGGACTGATAGCGTTCCACTGCGCGGGATTATCGGTGCTCGCCGGCGGCTCCGGCTGGCCTTCCTCGAGAAACACCCGCCCCAGATAGAATCCGCCGCCCCCCAGTGGCAGCGCCGAAGTAATGGCTGCCGCCTCGACCCCGGGCGCGGCTTGAACGCTATCGATGAGGCGCTGATAAAAACCAATGATGCGCGCTTCATCGGGGTATCTCAGGCTGGGAGCGTTGATTTGCATCGTAACCAGACGATCAACCTTGAGTCCCGGGTCAATCTGTTGCACGCGCATAAAGCTGCGGGTCATCAGACCGGCTCCGATAAGCAGCAACAGCGACATCGCCACTTCAGAGACCACAAGCACATTGCGCACCTGCCGGCTTCGAGTCCCGCCCGTTGCGCTCCGCGACGATTCTTTGAGCGCTTGCTGAAGGTCGGCGCGCGAAGACTGAAACGCCGGAATCAAACCGCATACAACTGCAGTGATCAACGACGCCGACAGCGTGAACAGCAAAACCCGGGCGTCGATTTGGACACCCGCCAGCCTGGGCGTATCGCCCGGAGCGACCGACTTCAGCAGGGCCACGCCCCAGACAGCCAACAACAAGCCGAGGCCGCCGCCGATAAAGGTCAGCAGCAGGCTCTCGGTTAGCAGTTGCCGGATCAAGCGGAGCCGCCCCGCGCCGAGCGCCAGACGAATCGCCATCTCGCGTTCGCGGCCCGCCGCGCGCACCAGCAACAGGTTGGCGACATTGATGCAGGCAATCAGCAACACGCAAACCACGGTCGCCAGCAGGATGAGCAGCGAGGTCCGCAGTTTTCCGCCGACGACATAATCGCGCAGCCCGACGATGCGGTTGCTCCATCCCTGCCGCGACTCCGGGTGCTCCTGCTCGAGGCGCGCGGCGATGCTCGCCAACGCGGCGTTGACCTGCGCCGGCGGGACGTCTGGTCTCAAGCGCGCGACGCCGGAGAAGATCATATTGTCGCGCCGCAACAGATCAGCGTCCGGATTCGGCCCGACCGCCAGCGGTGCAAGAACGTCGCGGTCGACCGGCCAGAGCGAATCCTTCGGCATCACGCCTACTACGGGATAGGGACGGCCATTGAGATAGATCTTCTGGCCGACGATATTCGCATCGGCGCCGAACCTCCTTTGCCACAAGCCATGCGTGATGATCAGTCCGCGCGCCGGGCCGGGCGGGTTGTAATCATCGGAGGAAAACGTACGGCCGATCAGCGCTTCGGTGCCCATCACCCCGAAGTAGTCTTCGGAGACAGCCGCCACACGCACTCGTTCCGGCTCGCCGTCACCGCCCGTCAGATCCGCGGAGCTCAGCAAGTTGAGCGCGGCGACATGGGCGAAGATGCCTTCGTTCTTCCAATCGAGATAATCGGCGTATGTGATGCCCCCATCGTCCGAACCACGCGCCGCATTGAAAGAGACCGGAACCACCAGTTGATCGGCGTTTTTGTAAGGCAGCGGACGCAGCAGGACCGCATTCACGAAACTGAAGATCGTCGTGTTCGCGCCGATGCCCAACGCCAGGGTGACCACCGCAATCAGAGTGAAGCCGGGCTTCTTGAGCAGGATTCGCGCGCCATAACGCAGGTCGATCAATAGATTATTCATCGGATCTCCTTCCGTTTACGGTTTCCGGTTTCCGGTTTCTAGTTTGTGGTTTCTTGTTTCCAGTATTGCCGCCGATTCCAAGCGCCAACGCAATGATTGCCACACTGGTGAATCCCGGGCTTCGGCGCAGCGTGCGCGCTCCGAAACGAAGATCCCGTAGAGACGTCTCCAACATAAAGACTACCTTTTGACTGCGAATACGTTTTGTTGGCCGCGAATAAAGATGACCCCGTCGGACACCGCGGGCGTCGCCATCAACGGCTCGCCCATTCTATTCGTTGACAACAGTTCGTAGACCGGTCCGGCTTTGACAACAAACACGTCGCCGTCCTCGCTTGAAAAATAAAGGCGGCCGGCGGCCGCGATTGGCGACGCGCTGAACGTGCTGCCCTGGCTGCCGATTCGATGGATGTAAATCGGTTCACCAGTCAGCGCGTTATAAACCGTCAGCACGCCGTTGTCATTGCAGATGTAAAGATGTTCGCCGTAAACAATCGGCGTCGGGGTGTAAGAGCTGCCGCGAGTCTTGCGCCAGGCAACACTCTCACTCGTATCCTTGTCCTTTGGCAGAGAGATGTCCCCGCTCGCGTTCGGACGCACCACATAGAACTCACGGCCTCGCGGGTTTCCGCCGCTGAGATAAAAAAGATCATGAGCGATCACCGGCGACGGCACTTTCACCTGGCAATCATCCAACAGGCGCCACAGTTCTTTGCCGGTCATCGGATCGTAGCCGCGATAGTACTTCGATCCGCTGGTAATCAGTTGGGTTCGGTTTTTTCCTTCGTAGATGACCGGCGTGCTCCACGCGGGCAGCTCATCTCGTGGCGTAAACCACACTCGCTTGCCGTCTTTCAGATTGAACGCCGCGATAAATGAATCCTTCTGAATGTCGCATTGCGCAATCACCAGCTCTCGATAGATGACCGGCGAGCTTGCGTAGCCCCAGGACAGATCCGGCTGCCCCGCGTAACCCGGATCGAGAACCCCCAGATCCTGTTTCCAAAGAAGCTTGCCGTTCAGGTCATAACAATAGAGTCCTTCGGACCCGAATGACACGACTACGACGCGCCCGTCTGTCGCGGGCGTCGCGTTGGCCTGCGTTGCCTTGACGTGCCGTTTTACCTTCGGCACTCCTTCGTAAGCCGTTTGCGACCAGATAACTTTTCCAGTTCGTTTATCTAGACAGTAGACGCGCCACTGATGCTTTGATTGATCGTCAGCCGGGTTGATGTCTTCGTCCTTGGGATTGTAGGAAGTCTTGGCCGCGCTGCTGATCGCCGTAGTGATAAACACTCGGTCACCCCAGACAATCGGGCTCGAGTGTCCCAGCCCCGGGACCGCAGTCTTCCAAAGAATGTTGGTCGATTTTTCAGCGTCCCAGTTGATGGGCAATGCCTGGCCGTCGGCGATACCCGATGCGTTCGGGCCGCGAAACGACGGCCAGTTCTGAGCCCTCGCGACAGCGGTAATTGAGAGCAGCAACCCCAGAGTAATGAGACCGTGAGTGGCTTTCATATTCTTCGGTTCAGGTTCAGGGTTCCGGGTTCCGGGTTTCTGGTTTTTGGTTTCTGGTTTTGGTTTCTGGTTTCTGGTTTTGGTTTCTGGTTTCGGGTTTCGGGTTTCGGGTTTCGGGTTTCGGGTTTTTGGTTTCGGGTTTTTGGTTTTTGGTTTTTGGTTTTTGGTTTCTGGTTTCTGGTTTTTGGTTTTTGGTTTTTGGTTTTTGGTTTCCGGTTTCTGGTTTCTGGTTTCTGGTTTCTGGTTTCTGGTTGATGAGGACTTGAAGGCACGGCGGATCATCAAGCCAAACCAGAAACCAGAAACCAGAAACCCTGAACCCTGAACCCCTGAACCCTGAACCCTGAACCCTGAACCTCTCTTCACTGTTTTCCGCCGGAGGAAGTAATTGTCACCGGCCCGTTGATCGTTGAGAGTCGAATCACCGGAGACGCGCCGCCGAACTGAATCAGATTTGGATGGTCCCAGGTGCGAGCGGCTTGCTGGCACTGAATCGCGCGACATTCAACAGGCGAATGCTTTGATGCGTCTACGCGGATCGAAGACTGATAGGCTTCCGGTACCCTCAATGTGAGCGGGCCGTTTTGGGTATGACCTTCGATCTCGCCGCCAGACCAGGCACTCCCATCGAGCACAACCGTCAGCGGTCCATTCCTCGCGTTCAGGCGAAAATCCCCGCTGCTGCCGGATACATCAATCGGTCCGTTTTGCGCGTTGGCTTGAACCTGACCGCTTACATTTTTGAAAGTGATCGGTCCGTTCACTGTCTGTGCGACAATCGAGCCCGAAAAGTCACTGATGCCGATGGGTCCGTTGTGAGCGTTCATCTCCAGCGCCACTCGGTTCGGCGCGCGAATGATCAGGTATGCAAACCAGTCATTCGAATCCGGTCCTTCGACAATGACGCGGCCATCGCGAACAGACATTTTGATTTGGTCCAGCGTCGTCTTCGCTTCGGCCGTGGTTGTGCCGGAAGCCGTAAGGCAGGCAGTGATCGAGTACTCATCGCCGTTCCAACCCTGCACGTGGACCCCGCCGTTTCGACTCTGGTCGACTCGCAATGTTGAGGCAGCCGACCGCGACACGGTTTGCACCAATTGCGAGCGCGCTTGCTCAGCGTCGTTGATCAGCATTCTTATCTGGCTACAGTCAGTAAGCTCTTTCTCATCGTCGATGGAGATCGTCGTACCGCGATGATGCCGCTGACCGGCGCTGGTCGGTTGGAAGATCAATGCCGCACCGAAGAGAGCAACCAACATAAAGAGGGCCCTTTTTTTCATAGTCATTTCCTCCCCTAGCTGAATTTCCGATTGGCAATTCCGATTGGTCTACATATCAATCGGCAATCGGCAATCTCTTCACTCGTATCGAAGCGCTACCATCGGGTCGACCCTGGTCGCTCTACGCGCTGGCACGAAACAAGCTGCCAGAGCCACTCCCGCTAGCAACAAGGATATGCCGACGAACGTTACCGGGTCGGTTGCGCCGGTCGCAAACAGCAGGTTTGCCATCAATCGAGTCAGCGCGAAGGCGCCGCCCAGACCGATGCCAACCCCGACCAGAGCGAGGGTCATCCCCTGCCCAATTACCAGCTTGACCACGTCCCCAGTGTTCGCGCCCAACGCCATTCGAATACCAAGCTCGTGGGTGCGCTGAGTGACCGCGTAACTCATCACACCGTATAAGCCAACCGCCGCCAGCACCAGCGCGACTGCGCCGAAGGTGCCCAGAAGCAGCATCGCGAACCTCTGCTTCGCCACCGAGTCCGATACGATCTGTTCCAGCGCTCGCGTTCTGGCTATTGGCTGGTCCTTGTCGATCGACAGGACCTGGGCACGGATCGCCGAGGTCAATGCCGCGGGATTGTTCTCCGAGCGCACGACTAGCGTCATACCCGAAAACGGGTTTTGCAGGAAAGGCTCGTAGGTTTGCAGCGTCGTCGCTTGCGCGAGTCCATACTGTTTAACATCGCCTACGATTCCGACGATCTCGCGAAACGTCTCCGGGCCATTGGTAACGTTAATCCCCTTGCCGATCGGGTCTTCATCCGGAAAATACCGCTTCGCCATTTCTTCATTGATGATCGCGACCCGCGGTGAATCCTTCCGGTCCTGATCGGTAAACACGCGGCCGCGAATTAACTGAATGCCCATCGACTTAAAGTAGTCAGGTGTGACCGCGTAATAGTTAGTGCTCTTATCTTCGCCCGGAAGGGCGGGGGGACGCCCCTGAATATTGAATCCAAGGAGATAGTCACCCTGGATCGGCAGCGTTTGACTCGCTCCGGTGGCAACGACGCCTGGCAGACCGGCGACTCTTTCTATGAGCTGAGTGTAGAAGGCGGCCAGTTGATCGGGCTGAGCATATTTCTTTCCGGGCAACGACACAGTTACCGCCATAGCGTTCCTGGTGTTGAACCCGGGATTGACCTGCTGAAGCCGGTAAAAGCTGCGAATCAGCAGGCCCGCCCCTACAAGCAGCACCAGCGCCAGGGCGACTTCCGTAACCACTAGCGAACCTCGAACTCGATGATGACCACCGGTCGTCCCTCGCCCGCCCTCCTTCAACGTTTCATTGAGATTTGGCCTCGACGCCTGCCACGCCGGCGCAAGCCCAAAGATAATTCCTGTGAGCAATGTAACCGAGAGTGTGAAGGCGATCACCCCGCCGTCGAGCGTAACATCCTTTACTCGCGGGAGGTCTTCCGGAGCAAGCGCCAGCAACAGATCCGTGCCCCAAATCGCAAGCAGTAACCCGACGGCGCCTCCGGCCAGAGCGAGCAAAACACTTTCGGTCAGCAGCTGCCGAACGACGCGCCAGCGGCTTGCGCCAAGCGCGGTCCGAATCGCCATCTCTTTTTGCCTCGCGGTACCGCGCGCAAGCAGAAGGTTAGCGACGTTGGCGCAGGCTATCAGTAACACCAGCGCGACCGCTCCAAGCAGAATCAACAGCGCCGGTTTGATGTCGCGAACATCATATTCCTGCATCGGTACGATGTTCACATCCCATCCCGCGTTCGATCCCGAGTATTGCTCGGCCAATCGTCCGGCGATCGCGCTCATCTCGGTGCCGGCCTGCTTAAGAGTCACACCGGCGTTGAGGCGGCCGATCACTGAAAGATAGTGAGAGCCGTGCTGCTGCGCTTGCGCCGCGGAGAAACCGACCGGCGTCCACAGTTCCGTATCGCGATCGGGAAACTGGAAACTGGGCGGCATCACGCCAATAATCGTGTAGCTCGTCGCACTGAGTGTTATCGACTGGTCTACGATGTTCGGGTCCGAGCTGAAGCGTCGCTTCCACAGTGCATTGCTCAGGATCGCCAGGTTCTGTCCCGGCTGATCCTCATCTTCGCGAAACGTGCGCCCCAGCGCCGGAGTGGCGCCGAGCATCTCGAACAGGCCCGCGGACACCCGCGCGCCGCGAAGACGCTCGGGATCCGTCCCGTCGCTGGTGAAGTTGTAAGCCGTGTTCTGGATCGCCGCGAGCTTCTCGAATACGGTGTTCTGCTTCTGCCAATCCAGAAAGTTGCCGGGCGAAATCGAGAACTCAGGAAACTGTGGGAGCTTTGTCTCTCGCAAGACCATCAGGCGGTCGGGTTCGGGATACGGCAGCGACCGCAACAACACCGTATTGACTACGCTGAAGATCGCGGCGTTGGCTCCGATCCCGAGAGCGAGCGCGATTATGGCCACCGCGGCAAAGCCGGGATTCTTCAACAGCATCCGCGCGCCGTAGCGCAAGTCGTGAAAGAAAGTTTCCATCGGTCTTCCCCCTCACTTCCCGATTTTCAATACTCGGTTCAGGGTTCAGGGTTTAGGGTTTAGGGTTCAGGGTTTAGGGTTCAGGGTTTCTGGTTTGTGGTTTCTGGTTTCTGGTTTCTGGTTTCTGGTTTGTGGTTTCTGGTTTTGACTTGATGAGCTGCGGTGCCTTCAAGTCTTTGTCAACCCGAAACCCGAAACCCGAAACCAGAAACCAAAAACCCGTAACCCGGAACCCTGAACTCTGAACCCTTATTCATACCGCAGCGCTACCATCGGATCGACCTTCGCCGCCCGGCGCGCCGGGATGAAACAGGCTCCCAGAGCCACTCCTGCCAATACCACCGCCGTCACGGCAAATGTCGCCAAGTCTCTGGCGCCCACACCGAACAGCAAGCTCTCCATCACCCGGCTGAGCGCGAAAGCTCCTGCAAGCCCCACTGCAACACCGCCGCCCACAAGCGTCATCCCTTGCCGAAGCACGAGCTTCAACACATCGCTCACCTTGGCGCCCAGCGCCATCCTCACGCCGATCTCGTGCGAGCGCTGCGCAACCGAGTACGACACCACGCCGTAGACCCCGATAACCGACAATGCGAGCGCCGCCCCCGCGAACACTCCGAGCAACAGCAACACAAATCGCGGCGCCGCGAGCGACGTGCTGACCAGTGATTCCATCGGCATCACGCTCGACACGGCAAGGTCGCGGTCAAGCGACTGGACCTCCGAACGGACACCCGCCGCCAGTGACATCGGATCGCCCGTCGTCCGCACTACCAGACTCATTCCTCTCTCGGCATACTGCTGTTCGGAAAAATACATCGTCGGGCGCGCGTCCTGATTCAACCCGAAGAACTTCACGTCTGAGACAATGCCCACGATTTCGCGCCGGTCCTTTCCACCCCCGAACACCAATCGCTTTCCGATTGCATCTTCATCGGTAAAGTATCGACGCGCCATTGCTTCGCTGATCACCGCGACTTTTGGGGCGTCGTTCGTATCGGCGTCGGTAATCACGCGCCCGCGCGAGAGCTTGATGCCCATCGCGCGAAAATAATCCGGAGTCACCTTGGCGTAATGCGCGACCGGCTCGCGATTCGCTTCGGGCTGCGGCCGTCCTTCGATCAGGAAACTCGTATCAGTGCCTCCGCCGCCAAGCGGCAATGTGGAGACAGCACCGGCTGCTTCAACGCCGGGCAGAACCGACACGCGATCGATAAGCTGCTTGAAGAACGCTGCCACCAGCGGGCGGCTCGAGTATCGAACGCCCGGCACGCTGACATCGACTCGCAACACTCCCTTTGCGTTGAATCCCGGATCGACGTGTTGAAGATTGATAAAGCTCTTGATCAGCAAGCCCGCTCCCACAAGCAGCATCAGCGCAAGCGAAACCTCAGCCACGACCAGCGCGGATCGCACTCGATTCCCGTGCGATGAAGCCCGTGCGTCGCGACCGCCTTCTTTCAGGGCGCTGTTGAAATTGGTTCTCGATGACAACAGCGCCGGCGCAAGCCCGAATGCAACGCCGGTCAGAACGGCCACTCCAAATGTGAACGCGAGCACGCTCGTGTCGATCGCGATCTCTCCAACGCGTGGCGTGCCTTCCGGAGCGAAGCTCACAAGGACGTCCACCATCCAAAACGCGAGCAGCAACCCCAGCGAGCCGCCAATCACCGAAAGCACAAGACTTTCGGTCAGATGCTGGCGAATCAATCGGCCCCGGCTCGCGCCAAGCGCCGCGCGAATCGCTACTTCCTTTTCGCGAGCCGCCGCACGAGACAACAGCAGGTTCGCCACGTTCGCGCACGCGATCAACAAGACAAGAGCGACCGCACCCAACAACACCAGCATCGCCAGTCGAACGTCGCCCACCAACTGCTCGTGAAGCGGAATCAGTGTTGTTCCCACGCCGTCACTGGTGTCCGGATACTGCTGAGCTATTTGCGCGGAGAAGGCGGTCATCTCCGCCCGCGCCGCATCGAGCGTGACGCCGGGCTTTAACTTCGCGATCACCTGCAGAATGACGCAGCCGCGATCGCAGCCTTTCAGCGTTGCCAAAAGCGGTCCCGCCGGCGTGAAAATCTCGCTCTTATTCAAAACAGGAAAAGTGAATCCGCGCGGCATCACGCCAATCACCGTCGCGCTCTGACCGCTGAGCGTGAGGCTCTTGCCGACGATTGCAGGATCGGAGCCGAAGCGACGCTGCCACAGCCCGTGACTCAATAGGACGACTCGCTCGGCGCCGGCGCGGTCTTCATCAGCCGAGAAGTTGCGCCCAAGCGCCGGAGCGACTCCGAGCATTTCGAATGTGTCATAAGATACAGCCGCGCCCTGCAGGTCTTCGGGCTCATCGCGCCCGGTAAGCGTGGGGCCCCAGCCCAAAAACCCGGCGACGTGCTCGAACGATTGAGGGTGCTCGCGCCAGTCACGCAAATCGGCCGGCGAGGCCCACTCGCGCTCGGGCCCGCCGCGCTGCTGATGATTCTCCCAGATCATCACCAGCCGGCCGGGATCGCGATAAGGAAGCGGGCGAAACAACACCGAGTTGACCACGCTGAAGATTGCCGAGTTGGCGCCGATGCCCAGGCCCAGGGCTATCGCGGCAACCGCGGTGAATGACGGATTCTTGTAGAGCATCCGAAAACTGTAGCGGATGTCTTGTATTAGTCTTTCCATGGTCTCATTTCCGATTTGTGACTGGCGATTTTCCCGCCCAAACAAAATGGTTCTTGTCTTAAGCCAATCCGCGTGCCAAACAGCGGCGGCTAAGAAGTCGTGGTATATCGGTATCTTATGCGCGAATTCAAAATGCGGGGCGGGGTTGGTGTTCGGCTTTGTAACTGGATTTTCCCAGAAATGAGATTCTTGCGGGTTGGATTTGGTCAAGCAGGTCGATCAGTGAAAGGCTTCTTCATCGACGAGAGTGTTTGGTGGCTGGGTACTCTGATGGAAGCGCTCGATCATTCGGACTGTGCGCGTCAATGCTTTGAGCGTGCGTTGCAGATTTTCTCTAAGTTCCTTGGCGGCGATCATCTAACCACGCTTCGAAACTTTTTGGCGTCGTTGAAAGAAAAGAAGGGCTGAGGCGGTTCAGAGTTCAGAGTTCAGGCTTCAGAGTTCAGGGTTCAGAGTTCAGGGTTCAGAGTTCAGGGTTCAGAGTTCAGAGTTCAGAGTTCAGGCTTCAGTGTTCCGAAGATCTATTAGTCGTCAACAATCGGATTCATGCATCGCGAACCAGAATCTCAGCAATCCCGTACGGGATCACCTGTCGACAGAAGGCGGCGAGCCTTGAGTCTTGCCTCCTTTAGGAGTCTGTCGGGAAAAAGTCATGGACTCCTGAAAAAGAATAAGTAAACTTGCAGCCATGGGCAAAACGTTTCGTCCGTACGATATGAACCAGCAGTTGCTGTTGCCGCCGGACTTGCG